>Ga0209691_1000132_pt1 | contig 53180 bp, 42 predicted proteins | sample YNPMSBMetaG_FD_187120 | JGI IMG/M metagenome (GOLD analysis project Ga0209691, IMG submission 187120) | Anoxygenic and chlorotrophic microbial mat microbial communities from Yellowstone National Park, USA - YNP MS-B MetaG (SPAdes) (version 2) ... | reverse complement strand
TAATCTATAATTTGAAAAAAAAGATATTAATAATTTGGTTTTAGAAAGTTCATTTAGTTTTTGAATTATTTCTTCTATTGAATATATTTCATCATAGTTGTCTGAGGTTCCTTCCTGAGCATATATTTTATAAAGCGGATATATAAAAAGGGATAATATAAATATTAACAAAAATATCTTAAAAAGTAAGGATTTATAATTAATTTTTAGGTTATTATTTATTTTGAATAACATATTAAATATTTTTAAATTTTTTAAATAAATCTTCATAGTTATCCCTTTTTTTTAATATATATAATAATAATAGTATTTAATTTTAATAATTCAACTATTTTAATAATTTTTATCAATAGATTTTTCGTACGATTTAAATTCGATTGAAAATGTTCCTTTTCCAGAAGTTAATGAGCGTAATGTTGTAGAATATCCAAAAAAATTTCTCAGATAACCTTCACATTTGATAATTTTTAGATTAGAATCTTCTTCAATAGTATCAATATTTAATATAGATACACCTTTTTTTAAAAGATCATTATAAACATCTGAAAAATACTCCATTGGAGTATAAACTTCTATTTTCATATATGGTTCATATATTATTGGTTGAGCTTCTTCTATTAGTTTTACCAGTGCACGATTTAATGTTTCTTGTAATATAATTTCTGCACCATCTTTATTTTCAAGATTTATTTTATGAATAATTATTTTTATACCATAAAGAGGATATCCAAATTTTACACCTGAATTAAAAACTGAATTTATAATATTTTGAATGTATGGATAATAAATTTCATTTATTGATTTATCCAATATTTCATAGTTATTATTATTATCTAAAATGCATTCAATATCAATTTCACACTTTAAGGTAATACCTTTTATATCTTTTTTTAAATTAAATAAAATTCTATTTTGTTTAGAAATTGCTTCTTTGTAATTTATTAGTGGGGTTCCTATTCTTGTTTTTATTTTAAATTCATTTTCTATTCTATTTTTAATAACTTCAAGATGGAGTTCTCCCATTCCAGAAATTATTATATCTTGTGAGGATTCATCAATTTTATATTTAAATGAAGGGTCTTCTGAAGAAATAATTTTAAGTATTTGTAATAAATTATTGTAGTCTTTAATAGATAATGGTTCAATTTTTAATGAGATAACAGGGTCTATAATGTCTACCATATTTAGTACAAAGTCTTTTTTATCAGAAAGAAAAGTATCAAAAAGATTTAAATACTTAGCTCCAATTATTGAAATTATATCTCCTTCTTCACAAGAATCAATTTCAACTCTTTTATTTGCATGAACATGATATATATGTTGCAATTTGTCAAATTCCCTTTTTGAAGGAATATATATTTTCTGGTTTTTCTCAAATTTTCTTTTATAAATTCTTGCAAAGAAAATTTTCCCAATTTGTTTATCATATATTATCTTGAAAATATAACCAACTGCAAGGTTTTCAGGTATATCAATATACTGATTGTTTTTTATATCATATATTTTCTTTTTAAAAAAATTGTAGTTTGGAGCGAAATCGATTATTCCATCAAGTAGTGGTTGAATCGCAATATTTTTAAATGCAGAACCACAAAAAACTATAAATATTTTTCTTTCATAAGATAAATTTTTTATCTCATTAATTATTTTTTCATAATTTTCTTTTATAGTATTAAAAATGTTTTTTGAGTCATGAGAAGAATTTAAAAATATAGAGAGTAAAAATTCACTTTTATTTGTAAGCAAGTCAATTATATTTTTATATAATTTATTTAAATCTTCTTTTATTTTATAGTTTTTATTTATTTTTAATTCATTATTAAAATCAATAAAATTATCAATTATATTAAATGCCTCTTGATTTTTGTCATTATTGATATCATAAATATAAGCTTTATTTGTAAAAAGATTTAAAACACCGACAAATCTATCATCTATGTCATAAACAGGAATATTTATTGGAAGAAAATTATTGTTGAAATTTTTCTCTAAAGATTCAAGAGCTTTTGAAAAATTTGAAGTATTTCTATCCATTTTATTTATAAAAAAAATAATAGGTAAATTGAGCTTTTTACATAAATTAAATAAAGTTTCTGTTTGAGCTTGAACATGAGAAGTACCACAAATAACAAGGATACAACAATCTATAACAAAAAGAGCTTTTCTAACTTCTTCAATAAAATCAATGTGTCCAGGAGTATCTATCAAATTTATGGTTGTTCCCTTCCAATTAAAGGAAGTTGCAGCTGATATAATTGTAATTCCTCTCTCTTTTTCTTCTTCAAGGTAATCAAGTTCAGTAGTTCCTTCATCAACTGATCCTAATTTATGAATTTTTCCAGAATAATATAAAAATCTTTCAGAAAGAGTTGTTTTACCAGCATCTATATGGGCAATAATCCCAATATTTTTTATATTTTTACTTTCCATAATACGAAAACTATAAGAATGATTTTTTATAAAAAAATTACATTAAAAAATTTATGCTTTATTAAATACAAATTTATCAATATAAAATCTTTGTAAAAAATCAATTCTTTTAATAATTTTTTTTTCAAAGATAGTATCAAAATAATATTTTGAATTTCTGTATTTTAAGTAGCCTCTTTTAAGTATTTTTAGTAAAAAAATAAAAAGTAACTCATCCAATTTATAATGGTTTATTTTATTACTATCTGGGAATTTTATTTCATTATTTTTTAAAATATTTTTCAATAATTTAATTGAAAGTTTTTCTATATTTATTTCAATTTCTTTGCTAAAAAAATCTTTTAAATTAATTTGATTTTCTTTATTTGTTTCATTTTGATTTTGGGTATCAATAGAGTTTTTATTTTTTTTAATTATTTCTATTGGATTATATTTAAAAGTTTCATCTTTTTGTGAAAATATCTTTAATATATTTTTATACTCAAAAAAAGAATTAAAGAAATTTGAAAAATTATATTCCCCAAATTCTTTATACATATGAGATAAAAATTTATAAATAGATATTTTAAAATAATAATTATGTTTTAGTTTAGGATATAATTTTATAAATAGTGAAAAAAATGGAACTAAATTTAATGGATAATAATCTAAATTTAAAATAAGTGATTTTAAAATTTGTTTTATATTTTTTTCTTTTTCAAAAATATTTTTATAGATTAAGCTATAGAGATTTAATATTTTGTTATCAAGTTTATTTATATAAATTTTAAAATCATTGTAAAATTCTTTTGCAATATTAATATCGAAGTAAATAAAATAATTAATAAATTTTATAATAGTGTAAAAATAACCATTTAAATCATTAATAGAAAGTTTAAATTGAAGTGTTTTTTTTGCTATTTGAATGGCTAATGAAGTTTTTTTCTGTCTTAAATAGATCAAAGAGATATTACTAAAAACATAATAAAGAAGCTTTTTATCCTGATTTAAATTTATATCATTTTGTAATATTTTAAAGTATTTCTGGCTTTTTTCAAATTCTCCAAGTTCATAAAAACAAATTGCTATATTATTGTCAAGTTTTAGTATTCCAACTTTGTCATTTGCAGGGATTTCTTTTTTCAAAGCAACAAAGAAGTGTCTTTTAGCTTTTATGTAATAACCATTATAAAAATATATATTTCCAATAAAATTATTCAATTCTCCTAAAATATCATCTTTTAAAAAATTTTTAAAGTTTTCTTTTTTAGCATGTGCAAGTAAAAAACCTAAATTGTTTTGAAGATTTTCAAGATCAAAATTTGTAATATATTTGAAATTGTAAGAGATAAAAAAGTTAACAAGTTCTTTATAATTTTTCTCTTTCAAAAAAATTTCAAATATGTCATTTTTATAATTTTTAACTGTTAAAAAATTTGTTTCAATTAGTATAGAGATCTCTTTTATTTTTATTTTTTGCTCTTGATTTAAATAATCACTATAATTATTAATAAGATTACAAATTAAATTTTGAGCTTTGTTGTATTCAAGATTTCTATATAAATAGTTTATATAATGTATTTGTATATCAATAACCTCTTTAATTTTTTTAAATTTTAATCCAAGTTCTATTGATAAAAGATAGAAGTATTCAAAATCTGGATCCTTATAATTTTCAAATGGGGAATTTTGTTTAAATTTAAAAATTTCTATAAGAAGATAAAACAATTTTTCATTTTCAAGTTTAAATTGATTTTCAAAAAATATTGATTTTAAATAGTTTATAATTGCGATTTTATCAAAATATATATTGTTTCTAATAAGGTTATTTAAAAATTCAAATTTTTTTACTATATTATCTGGCAAGAAAGAAAGATAATTAAAATTTTCATAAATATTATTATCAAAAGTGTTCATAAAATATTACATATAGAAAATACTTAAAAATAAAATAAACTATTTCAAAATAAAATAATTTAAAAAGTTTATTTTGAATAAATTTATTAATATTTAATGATATAAGAAAAAATTTAAAAAAGTTTCAGTTAAAATATACAAAAAAAAATATATAAATTATGGATAATTAATATATAAAACCAGCTATTTTTAATAATTGAAAAATTGAAGCAAAATGTAAAATAAAGTAAATATATGGTTTATCTTTATCATTTTTTGCAAATAAAAAGATTACATAATCAGCTACTGTTATTATAGAACAGATTAAAAACAAGTTTTGTATGTGTTTAATAATATTGAAATATACACCAATAATAAAAAGTTGAGCAATAAGAGGTAAAATCATAAAAATCTTATCTTTTGAATTTTTGAAAATAAAAATGCCAATAAAACTAAAAATAACCATCAAAAATGAATAAAAATAAATTGTTTGAATTGGAAACATATACCCTCCTAATCTTTTAATTTTTTATAATTTACTTTATAAAGTTTAATATTTTAAAAATATTATTAAACATAAAATCGATATTTTCAAAATAAAAATCATTTTTTTTCAATATGTTTTTATCAATATTTTTTCCTATTCCAATAAAGTTTATATTTAAGCTATTTGCAGCAAGTTGATCAGATATTGCATCTCCAATATAAAAAGTATTATTACTTTCAATATTATATAATTTTGCAAAATTGATTGCTTTTAATAATATATCTTCTCTTTTTGTTTCATTTTCACAAGCACCTATAAAATCGAGAAAATTTAAAATATTTATCTCTTTAAGTTTAATATATGCTGTTTTATAAAAATTACCAGTTGCAACAGCAAGTAAAAAATTATTTTTTTTAAGGTTATTAAAATATTCCTCTAAATTCTCAGAAAATATCCAATTATATTTTTTTTTATTATATTTATTTGATAATAAGTATTCATAATTGTCTAAAAATTTATTTAATTTATTTTTTTTGATTTCCATAATTTGTAGAAGTTGTTTGTAAATACTTAGATCAACACCACCTAAAAAACTGATACCAAAAAAATCTTCAGGTATTAAAACATTATATGTAGATTCAAAAGCTTCTTTGAATGCTTTTTTCCCAGCACTATTTGTATTTAGCAATGTTCCATCAATATCAAATATAAAACAGTACATAATATTTTACTTTTATTGATTTTTGGAAATTTTAATTTATATTTTTATAAAAGATACAAAAAAGATTTGTAATGTCAATTATTTTTATTGACATGGATTTGATAAATTATTGAAACAAAATAATATAACTAACAAATAATAAAAGTAATGAATAATAATCAAAAATAAATAATTTATAAATTATTAATTAAATTTTAAAAAATATGGAAAAAGATATAAAAATTATACATAAGAATAAAAAAGCTTTTCATGATTATGAAATAATTGAAAAATATGAAGCGGGTATAGTTTTAAAGGGAACAGAAATAAAATCTATAAGAGAAAGCAATTGTAATCTAAAAGATTCTTATGCAAAAGTTACAAAAAGAAATGAAGTTTTTCTTTATGGATTTCATATTTCACCTTATAAAAATTCAGGCTATGTAACTCATAACCCTTTAAGACCTAAAAAATTATTGTTGCATAAAAATGAGATTTTAAAGCTAAAAAAAAGAACAGAAAGGGAAGGATATACTTTGATAGCTCTTTCAGTTTATTTAAAAAATAATAAAGCAAAAGTTGAACTTGCTGTTGCTAAAGGTAAAAAGATTTATGATAAAAGAGATGATTTAAAAGAAAGAGAAATAAAGAGAAATATAGAAAGGGGGGTAAAGAGATGGAACTAAAAAATATTTTAATTCCAATAGATTTTTCACATAACTCTAAAAAATTGGTTGAAGTAGCGTTAGATTTTAAAGAAAAATTTAATAGCAATTTATCTTTTCTTCATATTATTGATAAAAGGAGCTCTCTTCAAGTACCCCTTGATTATATGTATCCGGAGTTAAATATAAGTATAATAGATGAAAAGTTATACTCTGATTCTATTTATGAACATGCTAATAATCTTATGAAAAAATTTATAGAGGATATGGATCTTAAAAACATAAATAATATTAAGTATGATATAGTTTGGGGGATACCATACAGTAAAATTATAGAATATTCAGAAGAAAATAATTATGATCTTATAATTATTGGAAGTCATGGAACTTCAGGCATTAAACATTTATTATTGGGTTCAGTTGTTGATTATGTAGTACATCATTCTAAAATTCCACTTTTAATTGTTAAGATAAAAAATAACAATAAATAAAAATGATAATAAGTAAAAAAGATATAATAATTAATTTAAAATTAAAAACAGTTTAATTTTTTTGAAATATATAGAAGGTTGTATGCTTAGATTTTTATCATATATTTATGCTTTTAAAAAAAGAGACTATATAAAAGGGAATAAAAATAGAATAAAGGATGATTGTCCTTTATGTTTAATATGTGAAGATTGTGAAGGAAATAAAAAAGATAAAAGTTCAAATGGTAAATGTTTAAAAAATAATGTTATTGTAAATTTGCATGTTTTTCAAACAGATAAAATAGTCTGTTGTATAAATCTCTATCCTTATAATAGTGGACATATAATGCTTTTTCCAAAAAGACATATTGTTGATTTTAGGGAGTTTGAAGATGATGAGTTAAATCATATAAATTTTTTTACTAAATTTATGCTTAATATAATTGATGAAATTTATAATCCTACAGGATATAATATAGGGTTTAATATTGGTGAATTTGCTGGAGCATCTATAAATCATTTACATTTGCACATAATTCCAAGGTTTAAAAATGAACTCGGATTAATTGATATTATAGGAGGAGCAAAAGTTATAATAGAAGATCCTAATGAAACTCTTAAAAAGTTAAGAGCAAAGGTTAAAGAAAAAGTAGAAGGTGACAAAAATAAAATCTGTGCTAAATATAATGTAAAAATAAGTGATAAATAGAAATAAAAAGTAATCAAATGATTTGAAATGAAATTTAAGTTTTAAAATAATATTTAAAAAAATAAAAGGAGAATTAGATGGAAAAGAAGATTTTATTTGAAGCTGCTATTAAAGAATTTTCAAAAAATGGATTAAAAAATAGTAAAATTGAAAATATTTTAACAGAAGCAAATGTTTCAGAAAATGAATTTAAAAAAGAGTTTAAAAGTAAAGAAGATTTTTTTCTTCAAGTAGTTGATTTTGGAACTGAGTATCTTCAAAATGTTTTTGATAAAATTATGAATTCAAATGATCCTACTATTGTTAAACTTGAAAAACTACTTGATGAAGCTATAAATTTTTCTTTACAATACCCCGATCTTGTAAAACTTTATAATGAAATAACAAATGAATCAGATAATCCTTATTTAGAAGTTCTTTCAAAAAAACTCGAAAGCATCTCTATAAATGCTTATAGAAAAATTATAGAAGAGTCAAAGGAAAAAGGTGAGATTCCACACATTGAAAATACAGAATTTCTTGCATTTTGCCTTGATTCATTGTTTGTAATAACTCAATTTTCATTTATACCAGGATATTTTCAGGAGCGAATGAAAGTGTATATGGGTGATAAATATTTAAAAGATCCAAAAGCTTATAAGGATGAAATGATTTTCCTAATTTCAAGAATGTTTACCCCAGATGTTGAAGATACAACTTATTAAAGTTTTCTTATTTTGAGTTACTTAAATATTAATTATTTTAAACTTTAATTTTTACAATATTTAAAGTTTTTAAAAATTCAAAAACCTATTAGTTTCCCAGTTGCTATTATTGTGCAATAACCTTTAATATATACATTTTTATCTTTAATTTCAAGATATAAAACTCCTTCTCTTTCTGAAGCTTGATATGCTGTAAGCTTATTTTTATTTAATTTTTTTGACCAATAATTTGCAAGATATGTGTGAGCAGAACCTGTAACTGGATCTTCTTTTATTCCTATTGCAGGAGCAAAAAATCTACTGACAAAATCATATTTTTTGTCATCTTCTGTATAAGGTGCTGTACATATAAATTCGACTCTTTTTGTTCTATTCATAAGTTCAAAATTGGGATTTAAATCAATTATTTGTTTTTCATTTTCAAAAATAAGGAGGTAATATGTAGAATCATGATAAATTTCTTTTGGTTTTATATTAAAACAATCAAGCAAGTAAATATCATCGTTTTCATATTCTTTATAATTTCCAAGAGGAAAATTAAGTTCTATAAAAAATAAGTTATTTTTTGAATTTATAAAGTTTGCTTTTAAAACAAAATCTTTTGTATAAAAAATTATTGGCCTATTTTTTAATGCTAATTTCTTATAAAAAATAAATGCTGAAGATGCTAATGTAGCATGGCCGCAAAGATTAACTTTACTTGTTGGGGTAAACCATCTTAATTTAAAGTTATTCATTTTATTGTTAAAAAGTAAAAATGCAGTTTCAGAGTGATTAAACTCATTTGCTAATTTTTGTAATTTTTCACTGTTATTAAATATAGAATCATTACAGATAAAAACTGTAGCAGGGTTTCCTTTAAAAGGCTCAGAAGTAAAAGCATCAATTATATAAAAATTATTTATAAGTTTTTTTATCTTTTTTTTTACTTTATTGCAGAAAATATGATCTTTTATATTAAAAAATATTTTTTTTAAATTTAAATATTTCATACTAAATTTAAAGATTTCATAAATTAAAATTTTGTAATTTTTAATTAATTTGATAATGATTTTGCAATATTTTTTAGCTTATCATGTAAAATCTCTATATCTTTTTCAAAAACAAAAGCAGTTAACCATAATATAATAGCGCATCCAAACCAGAAAAAGGAGCAAACTGTTAATGAATAAGTTAAAGTTATTGCAACTGATAAAATTCCTGCTACCCATTTTCCGAATCCCATTCCTAATGAGTCTGTTAAATTGAATATTGAAAATATTGCTCCTCTATTTTCTGGAACATTTGTATCAAGAAGCATAGTTCTCATGTTAGGTCCTGTCATAGAAACTAAAAATGCAGTAAATAGTCCTGTTAATGATATGATAATAAAATTTTTTGGAATATATAAATAGATTAATATTACTAATAAAGCTCCAATAGCAGTTGTTATTGAACAAAACTTAGGTAAATATTTTGGATTTTTTTTGTATAAAACACCACCAAAATAACCACCAAGAATTGTACCTGCAACATTACCTATTGCAAAGATTAGGAAAATAATAGTGGCAACTTCTTTTTTAAAACCTTTAACATCTTCTAAAAATTTGTTTAGAAATGCAATGGCACCCCATGGTATTGTTCCTAGAATTCCTTGAAAAAAAAGATAAAGATTTGTTTTAATTTTTACAAGTCCTTTGTAGTCCTCAAATTTTATTCTTTTAGGATATAGAATTCCTTTTTCTATAAGTTCAGAAAGTTCTTTTTCTGATGCACCTCTTTGAGGTTCAGGAACTATTAAATAAAATAAAATAACAAGAGGGATATTTGGAGCTGAGGCAAGAAGGAAAGAGAGTCTCCAACCAGTTAAAAAACCAGCCTGAATATTTGTTGTAAATCCGGCTATTAAAGTACCAATTATTTGTCCAATAGAAAATGCTGTTGTAAGTATTGCTGTTGCAAGTGGTCTATTTTCTTCACCATATATGTCCCCAAGCATTGAAAAAACTAGAGGGAAAGCAGCTCCAACACCTATACCTGTTAAAATTCTTAAAATATAGAAAGTTTGCCAATCTTTTGCAAATGCTGTTAAAAGACATGGAATTTCACCAATAATAACAGAAAGAAAGAAAAGTGTTTTTCTTTTAGTCTTGTCTGCAAGATAGCCCCATATTATACTTATAATTGCTCCAACTACTGTGAAAAGTCCCATCATTCCACCAATATGAGCATCAGTTATCCCAAACTCTTTTTCAATCATTGTAATATTTGGATTTATAACATTCCCATCTGCATTTAAAAATATAAGTACAAGACTCATAAAAGCTAACATGAAAATTTTCTGAGAATTTTTCATAATTTTCCCCTTATTAAAAAATTGATTTTTTAATATATTAATTACGTAATATATTGTTTATTATATTTTATTAATTTATTATTAATATATTTTTATATATTTTCAATAATTTTAATTTATTTTATATAAATTTATTTTATAAGTTTGATTTATGAGGTATAACTAATTTTTTGACTATTAAAAAAAATTATGTATTTTTCTTATAAAAGTTATGTTTTAATAAAAACTATGTACTTATAATAATAATTATGTTGGAGGATTTAAAATGTTAACTGCTTCTGATATAAGAGAAAAATTTTTAAGTTATTTTGAAAATCTTAAACATATAAGATTCCCTTCTTCCTCTTTGATTCCTTATGATGATCCTACCTTGTTATTTACAAATGCTGGGATGAATCAGTTTAAAAAGATTTTTCTTGGTGAAGTTAAAAGTGATTTAAAAAGAGCAATATCTTCACAAAAATGTATAAGAGTTTCTGGAAAACATAATGATCTTGAAGAAGTTGGTAAAGATGGAAGACATCATACCTTTTTTGAAATGCTTGGGAACTGGTCTTTTGGAGATTATTATAAAAAGGATGCCATAATATGGGCTTGGGAATTTTTAACGAAAGAGCTTAGTCTTGATAAAAAAAGATTATATGTATCAGTTTATAAAGATGATGATGAAAGTTATAATATCTGGAAAGATGTTATAGGAATTGAGGAAAAAAAGATATATAGACTTGGAAATATAGAGATTGGGGATGAAGAAAATTTTTGGTCTATGGGTGATACAGGCCCTTGTGGGCCATGTACAGAAATTTATTATGATCAAGGGGAAAATGTAGGATGTGGTAGACCAGACTGTTCTTTAACATGTTCATGTGATAGATATTTAGAATTATGGAACCTTGTATTTATGGAATTTAATAGAGATGAATCTGGTAAATTGACCCCACTTCCTTTTAAATCTGTAGATACAGGAATGGGTCTTGAAAGAATTACATCTATTGTTCAAGGGGTAACTTCAAGTTATGAAACTGACCTTTTTGAACCATTAATAAAAGAACTTGAAAAGATATCAAATAAAAAATTTAATGATAGTAATTATAAAGTTCCATTTCAAATAATTCTTGATCATATAAGAGCTATAAGTTTTGCTATAGCTGATGGAGTTATACCTTCAAATGAAGGAAGAGGATATGTTATTAGAAGAATTTTAAGAAGAGCTTCAAGACAGTCAAGAAAACTTGGAATAAAAGAAGAGTTTTTATATAAACTTGTAGATCCTTTAATCTTGAAAATGGGGGATTTTTATCCTGAACTTAAAGAAAATAGAGAAAAAATTATTGAAATAATTAGAGATGAAGAAAAAAGATTTAATAAGACTCTTGATAATGGACTTTCAATTTTTGAAAAAATAAAAAGTGAGTTGGAAAATTCAAAAAGTAAAGTAATACCAGGTGAAAAAGTTTTCATATTACATGATACTTATGGATTTCCTCTTGATTTGACAAAACAAATAGCAGAAGAGAATAATCTTTCTGTTGATGAAAATGGTTTTTATAAAATAATGGAAATTCAAAAAGAAAAATCTAGATCAATTAGAGAAAATCTTGATTTATCAAAGGTTTTTGAAGAAAAATGGACAGTATTTGAAAAAAAGGAGACAAATCTTTATTATTATGAAAAGTTTTATTTAAAAACAAACATAAATGGGATTATATTTAATGATGATAATCAATCTATAGATATATTTTTTAAGGATAGTTGTTTTTACCCTGAGTCAGGTGGCCAAATAAATGATTTTGGGATAATTTTAATTAAAAAAGATGAGATAAATGAAATTGAGATAGAATTTTTACAAAATAAAATTTATAACATAGATATTTTTGAAACTGATGATAGTAAAAGAAAAGATTTAATCTATATGATTGGAGAAGAGTTTTCTTATAAGTTTAAAAATGAAGGACTTAAAGATTATATAATACTTTTTGCGCAACAAGTTTTTAAAACCAATTTCGGACCAATGCATAGGACATATATTATAAATACAGATATTTTAATTGATAAATTAAAAGAAAATTTAAATTTTTTAAGAAATTACAATTGTTTTCTTATAATTGATAAAAATAGAAGATATAATATAATGAGAAATCATACTGTTACTCATTTATTACATCAAGCATTAAGCATTTATTTAGGTTCTCATGTTAAACAATCAGGGTCTTTTGTTGGTCCTAATATGTTAAGATTTGATTTTACTCATCATGAAAAGATTGCAGAGGATAAATTATTAATTATAGAAAAAGAGGTAAATGATAAAATAGCAAAAGATTTAAATGTTCAAATTATGAATGAAGTTCTTCTTGATGAGGCAAAGAAAATGGGAGCTAAAGCTCTTTTTGATGAAAAATATTCTGAAAAAGTTAGAGTTGTTAAAATAGAAGATTACTCTATTGAACTTTGTGGTGGTACTCATGTTCAACATACCTCATTTATAGAGGGGTTTAAAATATTAAAAGAAGAAGCAATTTCATCTGGAATTAGAAGAATAGAGGCAATTACTGGTCCATCATTTTACAAATATCTTTTAAGAAAAGAAAGTAAAATAAAAAACTTACTCAATTTGTTGAATATAAATGATGAAGAAAATTTAATAAAGAGAATAAGTTTTATTATGGATGAAAATAAAAATTTAAAAAAAGAAATAGAAAAATTTAATAAATTAAAAGCAAAAGAGATCTTTGAAGGTATAAAGAATAAAGGGAAAAAAATTGATATAGATTCAATCAGCATAAATTTGTACTATGGAATTTTAGAAGATGTTGATATAAGAGAGATTAGAGATTTTGCAGATGGGTTAAGAACTTATGATAAAAATGCTTTAATTTTAATTTCAAATATAAAAAATAGTGTAGCAGAAAATTTAGTAATATCTTCTAAAGAAATTTCTCAAAAAATTGATTGTGGAAAAATAATTTCAAATATTTCTAAATTTATTGAAGGTAATGGTGGTGGAAGAAAAGATTTTGCAACAGGTGGAACATCAAATATTTATAAATTAAGAGATTTTTATGCAAATATAGATAAAGATATTGATTTTTTAAAAGATTTTATAAAATAAAACTATTAGGAAAATGATTTATAAAGTTTTTAATATTAAGAAATATTATTTATTTAAGGATGAGAACAATAATTCTTATAAAATTTTGAAAAAAATCTTTGATCAATATGAAACAGGATATAAAAAAGGAGAAGAAATTTTAAATTTAGATGAAGATTTTTTCAATGAAATATTAAAAGAATCAATGTTTCTTGATGGTTATGAGATTTCATTAAAATCTATAATGAAAAGAAGAAAAACACAAAATCAAGTGTATGAAAATCTTATAATTAAAGGTTATGATAAGGAAATTATTTCTGAAATAATAGAGAAATTAAAATCAGAAGGTTATATTGATGATTTAAGTTTTATTGAAGATTTTATAGAGTATCAAAAAAATGAAAAACTTCTCTCAAGAATAGCTTTAAAAAGAAAACTTTTTTACAGGTTTGGTAAAAAGTTTGGAGATGAAAATGATATTAATTTTAGCATAGAAGGGATATTTGAAAGAATTTATCCTCAAGAAGATGAAATTGATATTGCTTTCAAGCTTTTGCATAAATATAACAAACTTGAAAAGATTAAAAAACTTAAAAATGATAAAAAAGAAAAATATTATGAAATAGAAGAAAATAATTTTGATAGTTTAATAAATGAGGAGATTTTAAATATAAAAAAATTTTTAAGTTCAAAAGGTTTTAGTTATAAAACTATTTATTCAATTTTAAAATTAATAAAAATTTAGTTTAAGTAATTTATAAATGCTTTGAAAGTTATGTACTATAATCTGAAACTGTTTTTAGTAATTTTTCCATTTTTTCATTTATAGCAAAAAAATTTGTGTTTATATTATTAAAAAATTCATTTATTTTATTTATATTATTAACTATAAAACTATTATCATTTTTTGATATATTTAAAAGATTATTTAAATCATCTATTCTATTTATAATATCTTCTGATAAGCTTCCCAAATTTAATGTATCTTCTTTTATTTTTAGTGATAATTCAATAGTTTTAGAAAGATTTTCTTTAGTAATTTTAGAGTTTTCAAGTTGAATTTTAGAATTTTCAAAAATATTTTCAAGTACAACTTTTTTTTCTGAAATTATTTTAGAAATATCATTAAAAACATTTTTTAGATTGCTGAAATTTTCAACTACATTGTTAATATTTTCATTCATATTTTTAATATTATCAATTATTTGAGTTGATGATACTGAAGTGCTTTCAGATAATTTTCTTATTTCTTCTGCAACTACAGCAAATCCACTCCCATATTCACCTGCATGTGCAGCTTCGATAGAGGCATTCATTGAAAGCAAATTTGTTTTTTCAGCAATTGAAGTAATAATATTAATTGTATTGGTAATATTTTTGCTTATAGTTGCAAGAAGATTTAAATTATTTAATGAAATTTCTACTTCTTTTATACAATTATTAAAAAATATAAAAAGTTTATCAAAATCTTCTTTAGTTAAAAGAGTTTGATTTGTATTCTCTTCAATTTTATTTAACTCTTTATTTAAATCAGTATCAATTATTTTTATTTTTTCATTTTGTTTTTCTATATTTTTTATTGTATTTTTTATTGTACCAACGATATGTTCTAAAGAATCATTAAATATTTTTATGATCTTTGTTTGATTTTGAAAATTGTTTTCAATTATATTTGAAAACTGGTTTAATTCTTGAATTAGTTTTTTATTGTCTTCAAGATTATCATTCATGTTATTTATGCTTTCAGAAACAAAATTGAAATCATTTTTAATTTTGTTAAATAATTCTGAAATATTTGTAATTACAATATTTATAAGAGATGTAATTTTACCTATATCATCAATTGAGGCAATACATATTCTCTTATTAAAATCAATCTTTCCTTCAGATAATTCTTTTACTTGTTGGGATAGTTTTTTTATATTTTGTTGATACTCTATTATAATTATGTTTATAATTATAATAAAAAGAATAAAGAGTATTGAATATATTGTAATCAATTTGATAATAGTATCTTTGTATGATATAAAATATTTTGAATTAAAATAAATAAAAAATAAAGATATATTTATTATCATTAAAAATAAAAATAATATTGGGGTAAATAATCTTTTATATAAAGAAACATGATATTTTGAAAAGATTTTCTCTTCATATTCATAAATTGAAAGATTTATTCTTATTTTTAAAAAAATAATTTCAAGTAATCTTGCTGTAATAAGCCCATTAATAAGTCCCCAATTTATTGCAAGAATAAATCTTGCTATAATTATTATAGAATCTTTAATAGAATTATCGAATATATCTGAAATAATATGAACTAAAACTCCTATCGGATAGAATATTACTCCAACAAAAAAAATAAAAATACCTGTATTATTAGTTATCTTTAAAATTTTGTATAAATTATCTTTATTCATACTAGAAAGATAATCTTTTATTAATTTTTGAGCTGGTCTAAAGAAAATGAATACGATTAATGAAGCTATTAAACCAACTAATAAACCTGTTGAAAACATTTTTTTTATAAATATAAATGTTTCATTTTTATTATAAAAAAGTACTTTGGGTATAATTATACTATAAAGAATGAGAGCAATAAAAATTGAAAAAAATGTATATAGAAATAATTCAAAACCATAATTTTCAATTTTCTTATTTTCCATTAAATACCTCGGTATTATTTTTATAAATTTTTATTAAAAAAAATTAAATAAAATATAAAAAAATTAGAATTTTTAAAATATTATAATAATTAATTTTTAAAAATCAAATTTATTTTTATTATTGAAAAATAAAAATATATTATTATTTTATTTTTATGGGTAAACTTTTTATAGTATCAACTCCAATTGGTAATCTGGATGATATAACTTTTAGAGCAATTAAAACACTTAAAAGTGTTGATCTTATCCTTTGTGAAGATACAAGAAGAACACTTAAACTATTAAACCATTACGAGATAAAAAATAAACTTTTATCATATCATTCATATAATGAAAAGAAAAATTTGAATAAAATAATTGATATGATCAATTTGGAAAATAAAAATATTGCACTTGTTACTGATAATGGAACTCCGACAATTTCTGATCCAGGATGGATTCTTGTAAATGAATGTTATAAAAACAACATTGAGGTTATTCCAATTCCTGGAGCTTCAGCATTAACTTGCAGTTTATCTATATGTGGATTTTCTACTGATAATTTTATTTTTATAGGTTTTTTACCAAGAAAAGAAGGTAAAATAAAGAAAATATTGAATAATTTAAAGGATTTTGAAGGGCTTATTATAACATATGAATCTCCTTTTAGAGTAAAAGAAACCCTTAAAATTATTAGGGAGATTTTTACAAAAGAAAAAGAAATATTTATAGGAAGGGAGCTTACAAAAGTTTATGAAGAGAAAATAAGAGGAAAAATAGATGAAGTAATTGAGAAATTAGATAAGATTGAACAATTAAAAGGAGAGTTTGTTTTAATAATAAATAATTATTAAAAAAAACTAAAAAATAAAAAGTAAGATTGTAAAATAAATAATAAAAAGATTTTATTATTAAAACTAAGAAATAATAAAAATGGAAAAAAATTAAAACTTAAAATAAATAATTATTAAATTAGATAAAAAATTCGAAAATTAAAATGTAAAAAATTAAATAAAAATTATTAAAAAATAATTTGAAAAATAATGATAAAATTTAATTTTTTGTCGACAATTGTATTAGGAGGATTTTAAAATGAGCATTGATAAAATTAATGGAATTAATAAAATTTATCCTCAATCGGAAGTAAAACCATTAAAACCAAAAGACAAGGTTGCAAATAAAACTGATAATATATCAATATCAGATGAAGCAAAAGAACTTGCATTGAGAGAAAAATATATAAAAATTGTAAAAGAAGCTCCTGAAATTGATAATAGTGAGAAAATTGAAGAGTTGAAATCTAAAATCAATAAACCTGACTATATCACTCAAAAAATTATTGATGATATTGCAAAAAAAATAGCTGAAAGCTTAGGATTACTATAATATGAATTTTTTCTCATTTTCAATACCTAGTGAGATTATTTTTGGTGTTGATTCTGTATTGATGATGGGGGATTACATAAAAAAATATGGTAATAAAGTCATAATAATTACTGAGCAGAAATTTTATGATACAAAATATATTGAAAGATTAGAAAAGATATTAAAGTCTTTTTTTATAGATTACCTTATTTATGATGAAATTAATTCGGATTCAGGTTCTGAAGATATAAATAGTATTAATATTTTAACAAGAACAGCTAGAGCTAATGTGGTTATAGGAATGGGTGGGCAAAGAATTTTAAATATTTCGAAATTAGTTTCTCTTTTTGCCTATAATGAGAAAAGTTTTTATTATCTTCTAAAAAATAAAGAAGAATTAAAACAAAAGATACCTGTTATTTTAATTCCTACAACCCCAAGAGATTATTTTGCTCTAAGTGATACAAGTTATTATTTAGATCAGGATACAGGGAATTTGAAACTATTTTCTGATAGATCACTTTTTGCTGATTATATTCTTGTTGATCCAACTTTTACTGTTGATATTTCAAAAAAAGTTATGAGTGCAATGCTTATAGAGATGATATGTTTTTGTATTGATTCAATTCTTTCTAAAAAATCTACTATTTTTACAGATACTCTTCTTTATAAATCAATAGAAACTATTAATAAAAATTTCAAAAATGCTATTGAATATTTAGAAGATCTTGAGGTGAAAAAAGAACTTTCATTAAGTGGACTTTTTCTGATGATTTCTGGAAGGATTGCTGGTTTTTCTTTATTGCATGCTTTAACACTTGCAGTAACATCCATCTTAAAAATTCCTAAAATTATGGCTTCTATTATACTAGCTCCAAATGTTATAGAATTTTTTGTTTCTTATAGTCCTGAAAAATTGACAAAGGTTACACAGTGTTTGAATTTAAAAACTGAAAATCTTTCAACTCTTGAAAGTGCTCTTCTTGTTCCTGAATATATCCAAAAACTTATTTCTGAATATGACTTACCTTCAAGATTGTCTTATTTCAATGTTCAAAAAGAAATTATAGGTAAAATTGTTGATGAAGCATTTAATTTTGATATTCTTTTTAATTCTTCAAAAGCTTTTTCAAAAGAGGATATTTTCAATATAATTTATTCTTCTCTATAAATAACCCTATAAGATAAAAAAATTTACATTTTCTAAAAATGAATAGATATTTTTCTTAAATTTTTTCCCTTCTTCAATATTTTGAATGCTATCAAGATAAAGTTTTGTTATTTCATCTTCTGGATCAATTAATAAAATTTTTTCACTTATTTTTTTAACTTCATCAAATTCTCTTTTATAAAAATGTTCTAAAAAATCTTCAAAATATCTTTTTATTTTTATTTTTTTATTAAAAATTTCCTTGTTATAACAGTTTAAAAATTCATATATTTTTATTGGAATTTCTTTTCCTTTTACTTTAAATTTTCCAATAAATCTAAATGAAAATAGAGGATTATCTTTAACTACATAATAAATTTCTTCACTTATTAAGGCATTTGTTTTAAGGATTCTGTTTAAATTTTCTATTCTTGAAGCAACATTTACACAGTCAGCAATTACAGTTCCTTCCATTCTTCTTTCATCTCCAATTGTTCCAAGCATTAGATTACCTTTATGTATACTTAATCCAATTTTAATTTGAGGATATGAGGACTTAGCTCTATGAATATTATAAATTTCAATTTCTCGAAAAATTTCAACAGCACAATTTAAAATATCTTCAATGTGAATATCTTCTGAAAAAAGAGCCATTACAGCATCACCTATGAATTTATCAATAAAACCACCATATTTGTGGATAACAGGAGATACTCTTTTTAAATAGGAATTTATAAATTTAAAATTTTCTTCTGGGGTCATATTTTCTGATAAGCTTGTAAAATCACGAATATCACAATAAAGAATGGTCATATTTTTATTTAAATGATCACCAAGATTTACCTCAAGAATATTTTCTTTATTTATTTGTTTTAAAAATTCTCTTGGGACAAATCTTTGATATGCTTCATTTATTTTTGATAATTGAATATGGGTTTTTATTCTTGCAAGTAATTCTGGTTTATTTATTGGTTTAAGTAAAAAATCATTAGCTCCAACAGAAAAACCTTCAATAAGGTCAGATACCTGGTTTTTCGCTGTTAATAAAATTATTGGAAGTACAGTCTGTAAATATTTTTTTCTGATCATTGTACAAACTTCATATCCATTAAGCCCTGGCATCATTATATCAAGAATTATGAGATCTATTTTTTGTTCATTTTTATTTATTATATCAAGACATTCATAACCAGAAGTTGCTGTAATTACTTTATAATTATTTAATGCAAGTTGATTTATTAAAACTTGCAAATTTATAATTTCATCATCTACTACTAAAACTTTATAATTGTGTTTTTCAGTATCTAATTTTAAAGAATTTAATTTTTGATTTGAAAGTTCCACATCTTCTTTTAAAATATTGAGAAGTTGATATTCACTTTTATTTTTTTCAATAATTTCTTTATCATAAGATTTATTTTTGTCCTTTTCCTTTATCATAGGGAATATAAGTGTTACAGTTGTTCCTTCATTAACTTTAGATTCAATCTTTATTTCACCTTTGAGCAATTCTACAAGTTTTTTTGTTAATGGTAGTCCAATTCCTGTTCCTTCTATTTTATCTAAATCACTTAAATTATTTTGATTTTCAAATATTTTTTCTAATCTACTTTCTTCTATCCCTTTCCCTGTATCAGAAATTTTTATATATACTTTATTTTCATCATAATTACCATAAATTTCTATAAAACCAGATTCAGTATATTTTATAGAATTTCCTATAATATTTGTTAAAATCTGCTGGAATCTATCCTTATCAGCATATATAAATGGAAAATCTTTACTTATATAATTGAGAATTTTTAATCGTTTTGTTTTAATTAAAGGTTTTAAAACAGAAATTACAAGTTCAATATTCAAATAAATATCTGTTGGTTCTAAATTTATTTTAATTTCATTATTTTTAATCCTTGAAAAATCAAGTATATCATTAATTAAATTTGCAAGTCTCTTTCCACTTGAAACAATAAGTTTTAAATTATTTTTTAAGTTTTCATTTATTTCACCACAAGCTCCTTCAAGAGCAGATTCTGCAAGTCCTATAATTCCATTTAATGGTGTTCTTAACTCATGAGAGGTGTTTGCTAAAAATTCATCTTTTAATCTATTTGTTTTTTCAAGTGTTTCAACCATAATTTTTTGAGCTTCAAGCTTTTCTCTTAGCAGGTTATCTATTCTTGCTGCAAGACCAAGAGAAAGTAAAACATTTTCAAATAAAAAACCATATTTTATACTTAATTGTAATGTAAATAAATTTGTAGGTAATATTTTAAATGCTCTAAGGGAGTTAACAACTATAGCCACAAGAAAAATGGACCATGCGATAAAGAAATACTTTGAATAAGCATAACCTTTTTTATAGTTTATAAAACCAGCATATATTAAAAAAATAACTGATGGTAAAATAAAAAATGTTGTTAATTTAACACCAGTATTGTAACTTATAATAATTGGGGTTATGGTTATAAATATACCAATAAATAGTAAAAATTTGTATATAAAATAGATTATTTTTTCTTTTTTTTCAATTGTAAGATAATATTTTAAAAGTATTAGTGAAGTTATTGTTGTAAGATTCATAAAAATAGGATTTAATATATTATTTAGGTAAACTAAATTTTGTAAAAAATATTGAAAAATTAAACCGTCCCATATTGCTTGATATATAACATAAGATATTGAATGTATGACATAAAAAAGATAAGCAGTTTCTTTTAAGCTTAAAAATAGGAAAAAATTATAGAGAATCATTATAAGAAAAACTCCATAAAATAAACCAATAAATAAATTGTTTCTGTAGGTATATTTTATAAACTGATTTTCTGGATAAATTTTAATTGGTAATATGGCTTGTGATTCTGTTTTTATTTTTATATAAAAAGTATAATCTTTGCTAGCATCAGAGAGTATAATAGGAAAGATAAAATTTCTATGAAAATAAGGTCTTTTATTAAAAGGGAAATTATCACCTGTTTCGTAAAAATTATAATTCCCATTTTCATCAGGGTAATATAATGTAATATAATCTATAGGAGGATAATCTATTTCAATATAAAAAGTATCTTTTAAATCTTTTTCTCTTTTTAGTGTAAATCTATACCAATATGTGCTTTTTGAATATCCAAAATTTGGAAAAGAATCCTCTATAATTTTAAAAATATTTGGAGAATTTTTTATTTTTTCAAAATCATAATTATTATCTTTATCTTCAAAAAAATATATTTTTCCTTTTAAGTAATTAATTTTATCTTTTAGTATTGCTACATTATTTGTAATGCTACTTAAATAAGCATAAATGATAGTAAAATTACTTATAATTATGAAAAAAAATATAAAAATAAATAAGGAAAATTTTTTTAGTAAAATTTTATTATAATTATTATTTTTGAAATAAATTAATTTTTTTTTCATGATTTTCATTTTGTGATTAATTATTATAAAACCTTTTTTTATTTTAAAATTAAATATTATTTTTTCAATACTAAAAATTTTATTTTTATTTTAAAAATTAATATTTTGTATTATAATATCTTATATAGAATTTAAAAGTTATAAAGAAATAAATCGAAATATTATTTTAAGATAAAAAATATATGAAAATATCAAAAAAATTTTTTTTAATTAATTTTTTAATAATATTTTTAGTTTGTTGTATATTACTGTTTGTTTTTTTAATTATTGATTATAATTATCAAAGAAAGAATTTAATTAAGGGACTTAAGAATGTTAATGAGATTTTTGTTCATGCTGTTGATGTTTATGTTAATGAAGGAATAGAAAATTATTTAAAAATGTTGTACTTAAAAGATAAAGTTTATATAGATCAAATATTAAAAAAGTATTATGATAAAATTATTTCAAAAAATGAGGCAAAAGAAAAAATAAAAGAGTATTTAAGAAATGTTAAAATAGGTGATACAGGGTATGTATTTATATGGAATATTAAAGATGCTCCTCAAAAAATAATTCTTGACCTTCATCCCGAAATAGAAGGGCAGGATGTTTCTTATGTTGATTTTGTTCAAATTGGAGCAAAAAAAAAGGAAGGGTATTTAGAATATTTATGGGGGAATCCATCAGATAAATCTCCAAGATATAAGTCAATGTATCTTGCTTATATAAAGGATTTTGATTGGGTGATTGCTTATTCCTCTTATAAAGATGAATTTTATAAATTTATTGATATAGAGAAATTTGAAACTCTTATAAATGATATAAAAATTTTTGGGTATGGCAATACTTATATAATTGATTATAATGGAAATATTTTTTTCCATAAAGTTGAAAAAGGTAATTTTAAAGATGTTAAGGATATTAAAGGAAAATATTTTATAAGAGAAATTCTTGAGAAAAAAGAAGGTGTAATTTCTTATTATTGGAAAGATTATAGTGATCCTAAAGAGAGAATTCATAGAAAAATAGCTTATTTTTCTCCAATAGAAAAATTTAGTCTAATTATTATTTCTTCTATATTTATAAAAGATGCTTTTAATTATTATTATCAAATTTTATTTATCTCTACTTTTATAATATTTTTATTTTTAATATTTTCAATTTTTTTAACTGGTTTTTTAACAAATAAACTTTTAACTCCTTTTTATACCTTACAAAATACAGTAAAAAAAATGGTATTATTAAATTTGAATTTTAAAAGTATTAACAATTATAATGAAGAAAATAAGTTAAAATTATTGGAAGATATAAATAAAAAAGATTTTAAAGATGATGAGTTTATTTCATTTTCAAAGTTTTTTGAAAATATAATAATTGATTTAAATGAAATAAATTTAAAATTAAATTTAGAATTTGAAAAAGAGAAAATTTTAAGAAATGAAATTGAATACCAAAAAAATTTAATAGATAATATTCTTAATATTTTTCCTTTTGGAGTAGTTGTTATTGATTTAAATGGGCTTATAATAAATTATAATAAATATTTTTTCGATAATTATATTTCTGAAATATTCAAAAATGATAATACTATTTTTTTAAACAATAAAAATTTTATAGATTATCCATTTTATGAAATTTTAAAATTTGAAGAAAATGAATTTTTTAATAAAAAGAGTTTACAGGAAGAAATAATAAAATATTTTGATAATAATAGATCTTTATATGAAAAAAAATTAGAAATTTATTTAAATGGAGAATTAAGACATTTTGATATTAATGCAATACCATTTTATAAAGAAGATAAAATTGATTATATTATTATTAAAATAGAAGATATAACAAATGAAGTAAAAAGAATTTTATGGGATACTCAGGCTCAAAAGCTAGAATCTTTAAGTAATCTAATAAGAGGACTTTCTCATGATTTAAATAACTATATTGCTGCTATAAATGGAACTATTAGTCTATTTGATCTTGATTTAGAAGAGGATATAGAGTTTTTAAAATCTACAATTGAAGGGACATCTATAAATAAAACTGATCATTTAGTAAATAAATTAAATGTTTTGAAAGAAAAGTTAAGTATAAACTATAAGGAAAATATTAATATAATAGATGATTCTGTTAAAAAAAGTTCAAATTTAATTAAAAAATTAAATGTTTTTTCAAAAGTTAAAGAGAGCGATTATCTTATAATTGATCTTATTGCAATAATAAATCGTGTAATAGAAATATCAAAAAGTTCATTTGATAAGTTTGTAGAAATTAGATTTTTATATGATAAAAACAAAAAGTATTTTGTTAAAGCAATAGAAGAACAAATTGAAACTCTTTTTTTAAATCTTTTTATAAATTCTTATCAATCTATGATTGAAAATAATGAAGAAAACTTAAGCAAAATAAATATAATCGAGATAAGTATTGAAAATGTTAAATTAAATAATAAACAATTTTACAAAATATCTCTTAAAGACAATGGAAAAGGAATTCCTGATGAAATAAAGAGTAAAATTTTTGATCCTTTTTTTACAACAAAGAAAAAAGAGAAAGGAGTTGGACTCGGTCTTTATATAGTTAATAATGTAATAAATAATCATAATGGTTATATTGATTTTGATTCAAAAGTAAATGAAGGAACAGTATTTAATGTATATCTTCCTGTTTATGCTATAGAGGAAAAAGAGAAAATGGATTTTTATGAGGTTGAAAAATCAGAAAAAATTGATGAAAAAATAGATAATGAATTAAAAACAACAGAAAATAAAAGTGATCAAAAAGATAAAAGTAATATAAATGATAAAAGGGATAAAAATAGTAAAAATTTTAATATTCTTGTTATTGATGATGAAGAAAGTATTAGATATTTTTTAAAAAAGGGACTTGAGAGAAAAGGTTTCAAGGTAAAAGTAGCAGAAAATGGTGTTAAAGGTATTGATCTATTCTTAAAGGAAAAAAATTATATAGATCTTGTGATCTTAGATTTTTTGATGCCAATTTTTGATGGAAAACAAACATTTTTAGAATTAAAAAAGATAAGAGAAGATATAAAAGTTATTATGATGTCGGGGTTTATTGATGATGTAAGAATAAAGGAATGTATGAATTTAGGTGTTATTGATTTTATAGGAAAACCTTTTGAGCTTAATCATTTGATAGAAAAAATTAATCAAAATTTAGTTTAAGAAAATAAGGGGAATTTTATGAAAAAAAATATAAATTTAAAAAATTTCAAAACTCTTTTATTTTTAATCTTTATAGTTATTTTTTTTATTTTATAAATACTTATATTTAATATTAAGTTTAATGATAAATTTATTAAAAAAGATAATGGAGTTAAAAATGAAAAAATAAAGATAGGATTAATAGTTGGTTATGGAGGTTTTGGGGATAAATCATTTAATGATATGCAATATAATGGTATAGTAAAAGCAAAAAACCTTTTTCCTCAAATTGAAATTTCTTATTATGCTCCATTAAATAAAAATGATATAGAAAATAAGATAATTGAATTTATTAAAAATGGGGTAAAATATATTATTATTGGTGAAGGTTATTATGGTAAAGATATTATAATTAAACTTGCACCTATTTTTGAAAATGTAAATTTTATACTTCTTGATAATAAGTTTGATAATTATTTAAAAAATATGTCTTCTGTTTTATTTAAACAAAATGAGGTTTCTTTTTTAACAGGAGCATTAGCAGCATATTTTACAAAAAATAAAAGCCTTTTATTTTTTGGAGGGATGAAGCTTGATGTTATAGATGATTTTTATATAGGTTTTGAACAGGGAATTAATTATGTAAGTAAAAATGAAGGGAAAGAAATTAAAATTTATAAAGAGTATTTTTCTGACTATATTTCAGAAGAAAAGGTATGGGATTCTCCTGATGAAGCTTATAAATTAATAAATAATCTTTATAAAAAATATAAATTTGATATTGTTTATGCAGTTGCTGCTGGAACAAATCTAGGAGTATTCAGAGCATGCAAAGAATTATCTATTTTTTCAATTGGTGTTGATTCTGATCAGGATTATCTCTTACCTGGAGTAGTTTTAACTTCAGCAATGAAAAGACTTGATAATGCTATAGTAAAAATAGTCCAAAAAATAGTTAATAATGATTTAAAAAATATAAATTATGATTTTGGTTTAAAAGAAGGAGGGGTTTCACTTACAAATTTTAATTTTACAAGAGATATTATAGGTGATGAAGTTATAAGTAAAATAAAAGAAATCGAACAGAAAATAATAGATGGAGAAATTAAAGTTGGATCTATTTTTAAGTAGATATTTTGTTTTCTAAAAAGAAAAATAGATAATTAGGAGTTCAAAAATGAAAAATATCTCAAAAATAATATTTTTTGTTTTTTTAATTTTTATTGCCATTTTTATAATTTTATTTTTATGGGATAAATTATGTTTCAATAATAAAAATTTTAAAGTTGCACTTGTTATATCGAGAATTGGTGATAATGGTTTTGCTGATTTACAGGTTAAGGCATTAGAATTTGTTGGTAAGAATTATAAATTAAAAACTAAAATATATTTAACATATAGTTTTGAAAAGATTGAAGAATATATGGAAAAAGCAATTAAAGATGGTTATAATATAATAATAGGGAGTAATGGACTTTTTTGTGAAAAACCAATAGAAAATCTTTCAAAGATATATAAAAACATTTATTTTATAAGTGTTGATAATGAATTAAGAGAATATAATAATAAAAGTTGTTCTTTGACTTTTAAACAGAATGAAGCTTCATTTCTTGCAGGTGTTTTAGCTGCAAAACTATCTAAATCAAATGTAATAGGTTTTATTGGTGGAATGAATATAGATGTTATAAATGATTTTCTTATTGGTTTTATTGAAGGGGTAAAATATGTGGATAAAAATAAAGAGGTGAAATATTTTTATAATGATATAGATGGTAATAAAAAAACAGATCATCCATTTACTGAGCCTGAACTTGCAGCATATCTTGCAAAAAGACTTTATGATGAATATAAAGTAGATATTATTTATTGTGTTGCTGGAGGTTCAAATTTTGGGGTTTATGATTTTATTAAAGATAAACCTATATATGCAATAGGTGTTGATACAGATCAGGATGAGTATTTAAAAGGTAAAATACTTTTTTCTGTCTTAAAAAACATAGATGTTGGTCTTATATATATTATAGATAATATAATTAATGGGAATTTTAAAAATATTAATTATAGACTTGGCCTTAAAGAAAATGGTGTTGGTTTATCACAGATGAAATTTACAAAAAATATAGTTGGTGAAGTAAATATAAAACTTATTGAAGAACTGAGAATAAAAATAATTAAAGGAGAAATTATTGTTTCTACAAAATTTTAATAAAAAAATATTTAAACATAAGTTTGATACATTAGCTGAAAGATTTAGCTTAATATTTATTTCAATTTTTATTATTTTTGCAATTATTGCTATAATTATTATAAATCAATTATTATCAGAGTTTTTTTTAAATTATTATGAGAACCAAAATAAAATTTTGATTTCATATTTTTTAAAAATTATTTCTCCTTTAATTGAGAGATATGATTATTGGGGGGTAGAATTAAATTGTAGAAAATTGCTTGAGGAAAATAAAAATATTTTGTATATTTATGTTTTTAATGAAGAAAATGTAATTATAAATAATACAATATCATTATATGATTATGAAGATAATTTAAATATTGATGAAATAAAATTAGAAATTATAAATAAGAAAGGTAAAATAATTGGGTTTCTAAGAGCTGGTCTAAACCAGTCTTTTATAGATAGAGAATTAAAAAAAACAAGATATTTATTTTTTTCATTAAGTTTATTAGCTATTGTTATTTTCGTTATAATTATTTTTAATATTAATAAAAAGTTTATAGCGAGTTCATTAAAAAATTTATCAATTTATATTAATAAGCTTTCACAAACAAATTTTGAAGAAAAGATAGAATATAAAGAGAATGTTAAAGAACTTATTTCTATATATGATTCTTTTGAAAGATTGAGACAAAATTTAAAAGAGAAAATTTTTATTATAAATAATATAATAGATAATCTTCCTTATCCTCTTGTAATGATTGATGACAAATTTAATATTCAAAGAATAAATAAACAATTTATAAAAATGTTTAATTTTGTTTTTAAAGACAAAAAAAATTTACTTAATATTGAAGAACAGTTAATATCAAATATATCTTTATTTGAATTTTCAGATTATTTTTATTTATTTGAAAAAGATATAAAAAAAGTATTATATGAGGGAGAATCTATTAAAATAAATAATTTAAAAATTGAAAATGAAAATTTTAAAAATTGCTATCACAATATAGATATTTTTCCCTTAAAATATTCTTTTATCCTTGGTGCAATTATTATTATTCAGGATAAAACTGAGGAAGTTAAAAATGTTGAAATTGTTAATAGAGTTCAAAAACTTGAAAGTTTAGGAGTACTTGCATCTGGAATAGCTCATGATTTTAATAATATTTTGGCTGGAATTAAAGGTTCTATTAGTTTGATAGAAATGGATTTGAATGAATTATTAGAAAAATATAAAGATGATGATAATTTAAATTCATTATTTGAAAATTTTAATATATTAAAAACTTCAACAGAAAGAGCAACAAATGTTATAAATCAATTATTTTTGTTTACAAGAAAATATTCGATTAATAGAACAATTTTTAATCTTGAAAGTTCAATTGTTAATATTTTCAAATTGTGTAATAATACTTTTTCAAAAGATGTTTCATTGAGTTATATTAATAATATTGATATCCAAAATCTTATTAATTATTTTGAAAGATCAAATTTAAAAAATAATGAATTTTTTATTCCTATAAAAGATGAAATAATAACTAAAATTAATAAAAAAGAATATCTTTTTTATGGTATTCAAGATAGGATTGAACAAAGTCTATTGAATATTATGATTAATGGTTATCATGCAATGACAACAATGAAAAAGGAAAATGAGTTAAAAGGGGGCAATTTAAAACTGTTTCTTGAAATTAAAGATAAGGAGTTTGTATATAGGTTAAAGTTTATAAAAGATTTAAAAGAGGAGTTGAATAAAGATTATTTATTTGAAAATGAAAATTTTAATATTTCAGAAACTGTAAATATACTTGATTTTGCTAATATTGAAAATGATGAACAGATGCAAAAAGAATTAAATAAAATAGCTTTTTACTATAAAATTGCTATTTGCGATGAAGGGGTTGGAATAGAAAAAGAAAATATTGAAAAGATATTTGATCCTTTTTTTACTACAAAAGATAGAAGTGTTTCTTCTGGAATAGGCCTTTCAATGGTATATAATATTGTTAAAGATCATTTTGGTTATATAGATGTTTATTCTATAAAGAATAAAGGTACAGTTTTTATATTGTATCTTCCTGCATATTATAAAGCTTTTGGGTTTGATTTAAATGAAGAGCTTCTGATAAAAAGCAAAGATATTAAAGATAAAAATGGAAAGGGATTTAATATAGAAATTTTTAAAAAAAAGGATAAGGATAATTTAAAAAAAGAAGATTTTGATAAGAAAAAAAAGTTTATAAATAATAAAATAAAGAGTGTTTTAATTATTGATGATGAAGAGCATATAAGATATCTAATAAAAAAGTTTTTTACAAAATATGATATTGAAGTTATTGAGGCAAATGATTCACAATCAGCTTATATTAATTTTTATGAAAATATAAATAGATTTAATATTATTATGATTGATTATGTTATTCCAAAGGAAAATGGAGTTATTGTTTTTAATAAAATTAAAGATCAGATTGATTTTAATAAAACAAAAGTTATTTTTTCTACAGGTTTATATTTAAATGAAGAGGTTCAAAATGTAATTGATAATAAAAATGTCTTTTTAATTTCAAAACCTTATAATTTTGAGCAATTTTCAAAATTGATTTTTGATATTGCGAAAATGATAAAAGTTGATAGTGTGTAAATGATCTTTTAAATTTGAATATGATAAATGTAAATATTATAAATACAAATAGGAAAAATATAAAAAAGGGAAATTTATGAAGAGTAATAATTATAAAAAAAATATTATTTTACTCCTTTTTGTGTTTTTTTTCCTTATAATTCTTTTAAATTCCTGTGATTATTTTGTGATTATTGGGCATTATGTTGATCTATTGTTCCCAAATGATGGTTTTATTGCTAAAAATTCAAATATTAATATAATAATCAATATAAATTATTTAGAAATTCTTAATACCAGAATCATTGATAGTTGTAAGGTATTTTTTTCAGGGTATGAAGATATTTCTTTTGATTATGTTCTTTCTTATGTAGGGACTCATGTTTTTACATATACTATTCCACAAGAGATACAAAATGGAGAAAGAATATTATTTTTCCAATTTTATGACAATAAAAATTGTCCTGTAATTTTGATTTCAAGAAAAATTACCTTATCAAGATAATTAAATTAGACAAAATAAAAAATTTTTAATCTTCATTGTTTAATAAAAACTCATCAAATTTAAATTCAAATTTCTTTGGGATCATTATTTCATAAGCACATTCTATTGCATAATCATCTGTCATTCCTGCAATATAATCTATAATGGGTGCTATATAAATTTCTTCTTTTTTGTAAAATGAAAGAGGTTTTTTGCTTTGATAAAAACTTTCCATTTTTTTCAAATAGTCCCCAAATCTTATTGCAAGAAAATTTGATTCATTTTTATAAAGATCATAGTTTCTTTCATATTTTGAATATATTTCACAAAGATAATCAAAAAGAAATTTTATTATTCTTTCAAAATATTTTGAATAATCATTTAAAATTTTACTTTGATATATATTTTTATAGTTAAATTCTTTTAAAATAAGTATTAGTTCATATGTCTTATCAGAAAAAGCTATCTTTCCTTCTTTTTTTGAAGTAATAATTAAATCATTTACAAGTTTATCAATAATTTCACTATTTTTTAGTCCAAGATTTTTTTTTATAATTTGAGGTACGTTTGATTCTCGAATTATTTTTAATTGTAGAGCATCTTCAAGATCCCGACCAAGGTATGCTATTTTGTCTGACATTCTTACAATGCAACCTTCATAGGTTAATGGATAATGTTCAAGAGAAGATATTTTTTCTGGATCTATTATTTTATTATCTGGTTCAATTGCTTTTTCAAATTTTTCTCCACAATGTTTGACAATACCATCACGAACTGCAAAAGTAAGGTTTAGTCCTTTTCCATAATTTATAAGATTATCAACAAGATATAAAGAGTATATCTCATGATAAAATGGTTTTTTATTTGTTATTTTTGCAAGAATATCACTTCCAACATGGCCAAATGGAGTATGGCCAAGGTCATGACCAACACTAATAGCCCAGGCAAGATCAGAATCAAGTCCAAGTGCTCTGCATATTGTTGATGAAATTGTTGCAACATGTAAAACATGCTCGATTCTTGTGCAGATATGATCATTTTTTGGTGAGAAAAACACCTGTGTTTTATGCTTAAGTCTTCTAAAAGGATAGGAATGAATAATTGCAGTTATATCCCTAAAGTAAGCTCCTCTTATATCTTCTTCTCTATTATATTTCCTTGATTTTAAAATTTGCTCACTAATTTCATTTTGAAATATTTTTTCAATATTAGAAAAGTTTTCTTTTTTTGAAAAATTATTTTCCATATTCAAACCTCTTTTATAAAAAAATAGTAAAATTAAAGAATAAAAAATAAAGTAAAAAATAAAATAAAAATAAAGTAAAAAATAATATAAAAAAAAATTAAAAATTTGAAAATTAAAATATAGATGTTATAATATTTAATGTATAAATAATTTTGGGAGATTCTAATGGAAAAAAGAAAAGCTCCAAGAAGAAATCTTATTTTTTACTTAAAAGTTTTTGATAAAGATAAAAATCTTTTTGGGCATATTGTAAATATATCAGAATATGGTCTTCAGGTTGTAACTGATAAAACATATGAAAAAAATCAAATTTATGAGTTGTTTATAAATATACCAAAAGATATAGCAAATGAGCTACCAAATAAATTGCATTTTAAGGCTAAAGTTGTATGGACAAAAAAGGACCCAAATGAAGAGTTTTTTGATATTGGATTACAAATAGTGGAAAAAATTGTTTTTGAACCTTTACTTATATATAGACTCTTTGAGGAGATTGGATTTAATTCATAAAAATTTTGATTTTGTTCAATTTATTTTTACTTTGATTTTTAAGTTTTTTATATTTTCTTTAAACTTTAATGTTTTTTACATATTCAATGATTCCTTCAATATCTTCAAAGATATGCTCTGTTCCATCTTTTAAATCTTTTAATTTAATCTTTTTATTTTTTATTTCATCTTCACCAATAATAAGAGTAAATCTTATACCTTTTTTATCTGCATATTTGAATTGTTTTGCAATTTTATCTGAATCGGGAAAAATTTCACAAATAATATTATTTTCAATTATCTTTTTTTGTAAGTCAAAATAAAGGGGTAAATATTTATTTGAAAAATTTATTATTAAAATATTATTAAAACTATTTTTTTCAAGTTTCCCTTTTTCTTCAAGTATAGCTATTAATCTATCAAGACCTATTGAACCACCAATTCCTGAATATACATTTTTTGAAAACAAAGAAACAAGATTTTCATATCTTCCACCACTGCAAACAGAACCAAAATTAATAGCATCATCAATATATGTTTCAAAAACAACACCTGTATAATAGTCAAGTCCTCTTGTAATTGAAAGATCTATTTTTATATTGCTTATTTTTCCCGATGAATCAAAAATCTCCATGATCTCTTCAAGTCTTGTATTTTCAATATTAAAATCTTTTTTTATAAATTGAAAAAATTCTTTATGATTATCATAAAGTTTTAGTATATTAAAAAGTTTATCTATAGTAGATTCATTTAAATTAAGTTTAATAAGTTCTCCTTTTAACTCTTCTTTTGTTATTTTTTTAATCTTATCAAATATTCTCATTATAGAGATTTCATATTCTTGAAGGTTTAATCTTTTAAAGATTTCAGAAAGAAGTTTTCTATCATTTATAAAAATTTTATAATTTGAAATATTTAATGATTCCATCAAGTTTATAACAGTGTTTAAAATCTCAATATCTGAACCAATTGTATCAGAACCTATTATATCAAAATCAGCTTGATAAAACTCTCTATATCTTCCTTTTTGAGGTTTTTCACCTCTCCAAACTTTTGCTATATGAAACCTTTTAAAAGGAAAAGCAAGTTCATTTAAATGAAGTGCAACAAACCTTGCAAGAGGAACTGTAAGATCAAACCTTAAACCAACTTTTCTTCCACCAGCATCTTCAAAAGAGAAGATCTGTTTTTCTGACTCCTCTCCACTTTTACCAGAAAGTATTTCAAAATATTCAAGAGCAGGGGTATCTATGGGAAGATAACCTATACTTAAAAGAGAATCTTCTATTTTTCTTATAAATTTTTTTCTTATTATTTCTTCATCAGGAAGAGAATCTTTAAATCCTTTCAATATCTTTGGTTCTATCATTTTTATTCCTTGTTTTAATTTACTTTATTTATTCTTTTATATTTAATTTTATTTTTTTAAATTTAATTTATTTTGTTTTATTTAGTTTTATTATTAATATTTTTTTCTTTTATCTCTTATAAATTTTATGTAAAAGAAAACCTTGATCGATTTAAAAGTTCTTTTTATAAGTGTAAATAAAATGTATATACAAAATAGTAAAAGAAGAAAGATTTGATAATATTTTGTTGGATTTGTTATGATTCTATAAAACCATTCAAGTTTGTTTTTAATGAAAAAGGAAGGAGCTCTTCTTTTTTTCCCTGAAAAAATATCAAATGTTCCCCCAACTCCAATCATAATTGTTGAATTTAAATTATCTTTATAATTTGAAATAAATATATCCTGTTTTGGGAACCCCATAGCAACAAAAAGAATATCAGGGGATAATTTTTTTATAGTTAAAACAATATTTTCTTCCTCTTTTTTATCTTTAAAATAACCATGATATCTTCCAACAAGTCTTAGTTTTTTAAAAGTAGCTCTTACATTTTTTTCAGCAAGAAGAGAAACCTCTTTTGAACCACCAAGTAAAAAAACAGAGAAATTTTCCCTTTCAGCAAGGTCAAGAAGTTTTTTTGCAAGGTCAATTCCATTTATTTTTTCTTTTATTTTTTTATTTGAGATACTAAGGAGTAATTTAATTCCTTCAGATTCTGGAATAATAATATCAGCACTTTTTAATAATTTTTTTAAGTTTTTATTAAAAAGAGATTTGGTAAAAATAATAGAGTTTAATGTAATAATATGAGTTTCTTTTTTATTTTTAATATTTTCTTTTATTAGGTTTAAAAGTTCTTCTGTGTTTAAATTTGTTATTTTTATTTTTGATATCCAAATATTTCTCATAAAACTTGAAAAAAAATAGCATAAAACTGTTAAATTTCAATTAAAATTAAAGTTTAATATGTTGAATCTTATATATAAAAGTTTCCTATATTGAAAAGATTAAAAAATAGTATTGATAAAAAAGAATTTTATTATAGTTTTTTAAAAAGTGCCCGTAGCTCAACTGGATAGAGCAATGGATTGCGGATCCATTGGTTGGGGGTTCAACTCCCCCCGGGCATATTTTTTTTATTTTTTAATAATAATAGATTATTAATTATTTGAGATTTTAAATGATAATTCTTTCATGTGTTCATTTATAGTTGGATCATCAGGTAATTTTTCTAAAGCTTTTTTTAAAAAAGTATATGCTAAATTATATTCTCCTTTTTTAAAATAAGCCCATCCCATTGAGTCTAATCTTGCTGGGTTTTCCATATCATTTTCAAGTGATTTTTTTATAAGTTTTAGGCCAGTGTCGATATTAATTCCAGAATCAACAAGAATATAGCCTAATGTATTCATAGCATTATAGTTGTTTCTATTTATAGATAAAGCTTTTTTAACATAACTTATTGCTTTTTTAACTTCACCTATTTTATAATAAAGAGCTCCAAGGGCATTATATGTCTGAGTTGATTCAAATCCAGCTTTTAAAACTTTTTCAAAATATTCTATTGCTTTATAGTAATTTCCTATATAGTCATATATGTATCCTATTAGTAAATGGACTTGATTTTTAATAAGAAAATCTTTTGTTTTTTCTGCAACAATTTTAAGAGGGTCAAGACTTTCTTTATATTTTCTCATTCTTATATAGATAAGCCCTTTAAAATAGTTTGCTTTTTCATTATCTTTTTCAAAAAATAAAGCTTTATTTAAATATTTGAGTGCTTTATCATAATCAGATTTAAGAAAATTGTTTTTTGCTTGAATTATATATTTTTCAACAGGGCTTTCTACCATAATTAATTTTTTAGTTTTTTTATAATTTATTTTTAATTATTTATTTTTTAAATATTTTAGTTCTTTGATTTTTTTTATTTTTTTGTTTTAAATATGTAAAAACTAAAAAATATCATTTAATGCTTCGGGATAAATAAAAGGGGTTCCGTAGTTTGTATAAAAAATAGGAGTAATCGATGTATAACCCTGTTTTATAAGGTATGAGTCTACGAAGCATAAATTGGAAGATTCGGGAATTTCTCCTTCAATAACAACAAAATTTTCAGCTTTTTTTGATTCAAAAATTATTTTGTCTTTATAATCTCTTTTTGAGATGTATGCGGGTTTTATTTTTAAAGGGTCTATATCAAATGGAGGGAAATTTATATTGAATGCTGCTGTTATATTTTCAGAGATTTCTTCTTCTATAGTGTTATTATTTATCTCTGGATAGATATTTTTATAAAATTTCGCTGCTCTTTTTAAGATATCTTTTTTAGCTAAGAGGATCTTTTCAACAATGATTTTTATGGACTCAGAACAATCAGAAAAAAGGTATGGTTCAGTATAAGTTGAAATAGAAAAAGCAAATGAAAAGAGTCCCTCTTCTGCTGCTCTCATAGCAGCTGCAAATGTACCTGAATAAAAAATATCATTTCCTAAATTTGGACCTTTGTTAATCCCGGAAAGTAAGATATCAAATTTTATATCCTTAAAAAAGCCTCTTAGTCCTGTAACAACACAATCAACAGGTAAACCTTCTAGAGAGATTATATTTTTTTCAAGAATATCATAATAAATTGGTTTAAAGAGAGAAATAGCATGGGATGAGCCTGATTTTTCTGATGAAGGTGCAACAACATAAAGGTTATCAGTCTCTTTGAATGTATTGTATAAAACTTTTAATCCAAAAGATGAGATACCGTCATCATTTGTTATTAATATGTTCATATTTATAAAATATGTTAATTTTTAAATTTTACAAGTTAAAAATTTTTTATAAAAGAATAAGTTTTTGATAAAGTTGAAAAATATTTAAACTATGCTATAAGTAATTGTATTAAGGGAGGTAAAAGTGAAAAAAACAAAAATAATTTTTATATTATTTTTCCTATTTTTATTTTTAGTCTTTTTTGGTTGTCCAAACCCTATTGAAAAAAAGGATACAAAACCTGAAAATGAGCCGGATACAATACCTGAAAATGGGCCTTTTGGTACTTTAAGTGAAAACTTTGGGCCAACAGAGTCATGGACTTTTATGATCTATATGGATGCTGATAATAATCTTGAGCAATATGCTATAGATGACTTTACTGAGATAGTAAGGGGTTTAAATGGTTTAGGTAAACCGAATATAAAAGTAGTTGTTTTAATTGATAGAATTTCAGGTTATAATGATACAAATTTTTTAGGAGAATCTTCAAACTGGGATGGTGCAAGAATATATCAGATGAATCAAAATAATACTTTTACAAAAAAAACAAATGGATGGTTTACTGATGGAGCTGAAATAAATATGGGAGACCCAAATACATTAAAAAACTTTATCAATTATTGCAAAACTAATTATCCCTCACAACATTATGCTCTGATTCTCTGGAATCATGGTGGTGGTGCAAGAAGTAGATCTTATGGTTCATCTTCAGAGAGAAGTTCTGTTAAAGCTGTTTGCTGGGATGACACAAATGGTGGGGATTGTCTCTATCTTGATGAGGTTCAACAAGCTGTTTCTCAATACTTTAATTCTTCAAACAAACTTGATTTTATAGGATTTGATGCATGTCTTATGGCAACTGTTGAAGTTGCTTATGAGTTTAGAGATCTTGCAAAAGTTATGGCTGGTTCTATGGCTCTTGAGTGGGGTTATGGATGGGATTATAAAAAATTATTTCAAGGTATGAAAGATGGAAGTTCAAATGATGCTATAGAGCTTGGAAAACTTGTTGTAAAACAATATAAAGAATCAACAATATCACAACAAACTGATCAAACACAATCAGCAATAGATTTATCAAAGATAGGAGCTTTAAAAACTGCTCTTGATAATTTGGCTGTTGCTATCTATAATGAAAATAAAAAATCATCTATAGAAAGTTTAAGAGATTTAGCTTATCATTTTTATAGGGATGATGAGGAATCTATTGATTATCCATACTATGATATATATAGTTTATGTGCAAAGTTATATAATAATTTAATCGATATTTCAGATAACTTAAAACTTAAAATAAAAAATGTTATTGATAATTTGAAATCTGCAGTTATTGCTGCTTATGCTGGTTCAAAATATGGAAATTATTATGGGGTGGGTTCTGATGTTAAAAGAGGTCTTTCAATCTTTTTCTCAAGAGGGAATTTAACTTATGATGATCGTTCTCATTATGCATATCAATGGTGGTACACATCAGAAGATACAAATGCATGGTGGCCAGGCGGACATTACTATGGTTATATTGATTTTGCAAACTCAGATACTGATGGCATCGTTGAAACCTGGCGTGAACTTATGGAAGCATGGTATGATCCTGGTCAATCTGATAATACTCCTGGTAAATATTAAAAATTGAAGTTTTTATTTATATATAAAATAATTAAAAATAAAAAGCCCCATTTTAGATGGGGCTTTTTTATAAGTTTTTTAGATTCGGAGAGAGGGGGATTTGAACCCCCGATCCTGGTTTTATCCAGGATAATGGTTTTCGAGACCATCTCCTTCGACCACTCGGACATCTCTCCTTTATTAATTTTTATTTATTTTTGAAAAATTTTTTTCATACTCTTCTATTATTTCTCCATGTAATCTTGTTTTTAAAAGTCTTTTTAATGTTTCTTCATTTTTTATATTTTTTATTTTTTCCATAACATTTTGATAAGCTTCTTTTATAAGATTTTCTTTTTTTTCTTTATCTGTTTCAAGATATTTATATTTCATGTATAATAAAAGTGCTTTATATTTTAAATCAAAAATAAAACCATAATCCTTGTAAAATTCAGCTTCTTTTATATAAATTTTTATATTTTCTTTGTTATTTATTTTTATATAAATAGATGCAAGAATAAGATAAAATTCATAAATTTGAAGGTGATCTTTATTTTTAATTGCAAAAATTAAACCCTCTTTTCCATAATAAAGTGATTTTTCTATATCATTTATAAGAAAAAATCCTTCTGATAAAAAAGCATAAACACGAGCTTTTAAGTAATCATTTTTTAGCTGATTTACAAAATATTCTGCTTTTTTTAAATACTCAAGCCCTTTATCTGATTGTTTTAGATAACACAAAGAGATTCCAAGATAGGAATAAAATTTTGAAAGAAATCTATAATTAAATGGAAACCTATCTTTTAGTTTATCTGTATAGGAAATTATTTTTTCAAAATTTCCAGCTTCATATAAAAGATCTATAAGTTCATCTATTATAAATAAAATATTGAAATCCTCTGCATTTTCTATTGATTTATTTAATATATCTTCAAGTATCTTTATCCCTTTATCATATTCACCTTCATAAAAATAATAGATCGAATAAAATCTTTGTTTTGATAATTCATTATTATCAAGCATATCAACATAACTTAAAGCTTCATCTTTTTTATCAATTAAGTATAAAGATGTTGCTGTAAAAAATACAATATTTGAAAATAAGCTTTTATATTCTTTAAAAAGTTCTGGATCATTTTCTTTTATTTTTAAATAATAATAAATAGCTTTTTTACCATAAAAACAAACATTATTAAAATCTGATTGAGTTTTGTATATAACAGTCATATAGTGAAAAGTTATTGCAAAATATTTTAATTTGTTTTCAAGAAGGGCAATTTTTAAAAGTTTATTTAAAGTCTCATTTGCCTCTTCGATTCTACCATTGTTAAAAAGTATTGTGAATTTGATATCAAGAAGATCAAAATTTGATTCTGAATCAATATTTTCAAGATTATTTAAAATAGTATCAATATAATTGATATAATCTATATTTATTGATGAAGCATGGTTTATGAGGTAATCCTTAGCCATTTCATATTCTGAAGCATTTATAAGGTGGTATAAAATTGTTGATAATGAGCTTTTTTCATTTTCTATAAGAAGGTTTGCAATTAATTTATGGAGAATTCTTTTATTTTGGGTAAGAAGGGAGTTATAAAGTATATCTTTTATGAGACTCTGTCTAAATCTATAGATCTCTTTTTCATAAATAAGTATCTTGTCTTTTACAAGAAGATCAAGTTTTTCTTTAAGGTTGTCAAATTTTTCTCCTATTTTATTGTAGATATATTCAAGATACTCTATCTTAAAAGAGTGTCTAAAAACAGAACATTTGTAAAGTAGGTCTTTGATGTCTTGGGAGTACTTATCAAACAAGGAGAGTACAAGATTTTGAATTGTTGTTGGTACTTGATTTATATTTCCTGTTTTATTTATAAATTTTATATACTCTTCTATAAAAAGAGGGTTTCCTTTTGTTCTTTCAACAATTATTTTTATATCATCATCAGAAATATCAACTTTTAGTAGTGATTTAATATAATTGAATGCTTCATCTTCATTTAAAGGTGGAATTTGTAATTCTTCTATTCCAAGAAAAAGTGATAAAACATTTTGATCAATTATATCTGATGATATAAGAAAAAAAGGTTTTATAGCTGATTTATCAAAGAAATATCTTAAAAAATCTCTTGATTCTTTATCTATTTGGTCAACAGAATCTATGAAAATAATGGGGAAATATATTTGGCTTTGATGTTTTTGAAAGATCTTTTCAATAATTTTAAGTAAAACAATATATGGATCTATTTTATCCTGCTGTTTTATAATTAGATCACTATTTTTTATATTTTTATTCTTTTTATTTTCTTTTAAAAATTCAAAACTAGAGTTTACTCTGATATCTTCATAAAGCTCGGGATCTATAAGATATAGAAATTGAGTTATAATTTGTTCATCATCAATAGAGAGTTTATCAGAAAGAGTTTTTGTTATCTTCTCTTTTGAGTCATATTTACTTAATTTTAAGTAATTTAATATAAGATTTGAGATAACTCCAAACTTAAAAAATGGAAAGGAACCTGCTTTTGCTATTAAAAAAGCGCCATTGTAATCTGGAAATTCTTTAAGCTTTTTATAAAATTCAGCAACAATTCTTGTTTTACCTGAGCCCTGTTCACCTGTTATGTAAAAGCCATCTATTTTATCACCATTAAATTTTATGTATTTTTTTAATATTTTATTTATATGTTGTTCTCGTCCAATAAAAGGTGTATTGTAGTTGAAAAAAGTATAGTTATAACCTAAAACTTTATAAGCTGTAATTTTTCCACTTACTCCTTTCAAGGTTAATTCAATAGGTTGGGAAAATATAAAATCATAATCAGATTCCTCTTTTGTTGTTTCAGAAACAAGGATGGAATTTTCCTCTGCTGCTTCTTGGAGTCTTGAAGCTATTGCAAGAGTATCTCCTGTAACAACATCAAATTCACCTCTTTTCCCAACAGTAACAACTCCAGAATTTATACCAGTCCTAAATTTTAATTCTATATTTGATTCTCTTAAGGATTCATTTATGTCATTTATTGAGTCTAACATTTCAAGTGCACAATTTATAGCTCTTGATGGATCATCTTCATGGATTTTTTTTGCTCCAAAAATTGCAACAAGAGCATCTCCGATATATTTTTCTATTGTACCATCAAATTTTTTTACAATTGATTCAAATATTGAAAAAACTTTATTCATAAGTTGATGAAGTTCTTCTGGATCGAGTCTACTTGAAAGATTGGTAAAATTTTTCATATCTGTAAAAAGAACTGTTACAAATCTTCTTTCACCTTCTTTTAAGTTTATTTTTTCATCTGGTATTTTTGTTTTTCCCATTTTATCACCTGATGCTTTTTTAATAAATTTTTATTAAATTTTTATTTATTTTTAGTTTACTTTTACTTTTAATTTATTTTTAATTTTTGCTTTATTTTTTATTTTGTTTTAATTTTTTGTTTTAATTTTATTTTATATTTTATTTTTTATTTTATTTAAGTTTCAGAAAAATTTTCACTATCATTTTCAAAAATTTCTTCTGTTTCATTTTCATCCTTTGTCATTAAACCATATCTTTCAAGTTTGTTATAAAGAGTTTTTCTTCCAATTCCAAGGATCCTTGCAACTTTTGCCTTGTTTTTTATTTTTGAAAGAGTAAATTCTATATATTTTTTTTCAAGTTCTTCAAGAGGAGTACCAAGTTTAACCTGAAGATATTTCTCTTTTGAACCTGTTATATCTGATGTAACAAAATCGGGTATTTTTGAAACCTGGCTCATTATATATGATGGGATATCATCAATATCAAGAACATTATTTCTTGACATAACAATCATATTTTCAATTGTATTTTCAAGTTCACGAACATTTCCGGGCCAACTATATGAAACAAGGATATTTAATGCAGCTGGAGTAATTGATACTATATTTTTATTGTTTTCTTTTGAAAATTTATCAATAAAATATTTTACAAGAAGAGGAATATCTTCTTTTCTTTCTCTTAAAGGGGGCATAACTATTCGTATTACATTTAATCTCCAATAAAGATCATCCCTAAATTTTCCTTGCTTTACAAGTTCATTTAGGTCTTTGTTTGTTGCTGCTATTATTCTAACATCGACCTTTATAGGTTTTTCTCCACCAACTCTTTCAAATTCTTTATGCTGAAGGATTCTTAAAAGCTTTACCTGAATAGCAGGTGAGATCTCTCCTATTTCATCAAGAAAGATTGTTCCTCTGTCTGCAAGTTCAAATTTACCCGGTTTTGTTCTTATTGCGCCTGTAAATGCTCCTTTTTCATGGCCAAAAAGTTCAGATTCAAGCAAGGTTTCTGTTAAGGCTGAGCAATTAACTTTTACAAGTTGACCTTCTCGACCTGATTTTTTATGTATTGCTTCTGCTATAAGTTCCTTACCTGTTCCTGTTTCCCCATATATAAGAACAGTAGCTTTTGTTGGTGCTATCTGATTAACTGTTTCAAAAATATCGAGCATCTTTTTTGATCTTCCAATAATATTTTCAAAATGTGAGGTTTTTAGAGAACTTTGTTTTAATATTTCATAATCTTTTTTGAACTTTGACCATTCGATCGCTTTTTTTATAACAACTATGATTTTGTCGATATTCTCAAAAGGTTTTATAAAAAAATCATAAACTCCTTCTTTCATAAGATTAACAGCATCTTCAACAGTTGCTTTCCCTGAAATAATAATAACGGGTATAAAAGGATATTGGGTTTTTATTATATTAAAAAGCTTTCTGCCATCAAGTTCTGGCATAACAAGATCAGTTATGATACAATCTATTTCACTTGAATTTTCTTCTATAAATTCTAAAGCTTTTGCTCCATTTTCAAAATCATTTACTTTAAGACCATTTAGTTCGATAAATCTTTTAAGTGCAGATCTTATATTATATTCATCATCTATAAGAATGATCATAAAAAATTACTCCTTAATAAAAATATAATACAAATGTAAAAAAAGTATACAAAAAATAAAGATTATTTTAAAATAAAAAATATTTTAAAAAATATATATTAAAAAAGAAAAAAAGTATTAAAAAAGTTAAAAAAGTTTAGGATTAAAAAAAGAAATAACAGTTGAAATTTTTAAAACTTAAACTATAAGATAGATATAAATATTTTTAATAAATATTAATTTAATTTAAAAAAATTTAAGAGGTTTTAATGAAATCAAAATTAGAAATTTTTTCTTTTAATTTAATAATTTTATTGTTATTTTGTTTTATTTTTGTAATGAGTTCAAATATTTGTTATGCATTTAGTGTAGGTGGTGGTGGGATATTTTCAGGTGCAAATTTTCCTTCAAATATGCTTCCAATAATAGAACTTAAAAAATTACAAAATACAATTAACTTTAGTTACATAGGTGGTTTTGGTGTTGCAATTTTTGAAAATAGTATTTATTCGGAAAATAAGGGTATTGCAGGTGGTTTTGGTGGTGTTATATGGGGGTATCAATTATTTGAAGGGAATATTGTTGATCTTAATATTTTATATTGGTTTGGTTTTGGAGGAATAGGTCTTAAAAATTCTAATTATTATCCATATATAACAAATGTAAAAGGCTATTTTTCGATATTAAATGAACTTACAGTTGACCTTGGTATAAAACCAAATATGTTTTTTGAGATCTTTATCTATGGTGCGTTTTAAGTTATAACAAATATGATACCAGGGCCACTTTTTCAGGGATTTACAAATTATTCATTTACTTATGGTATAAGAATAGCAGGTGGGATATAATATCTTTAATAAAATCGATAAGTGGGGGCCAGATTGTTCCCCACTTTTTTTTATCTTTTGAATAATAAAAACAAATAATAATTTAACACAAATTATAACATTTATTCATGTTAATAAAATATCTCTTGACAAAATTTTAAAATATGATATATATATATCATTTATTAAGATCTTGGAGAGACTAATATGAGATTTACATGTAGAATTTATTTTAAAGAACCATCAAAATTAATTATTCCAACTGATTATAGAAATCATTTTGTATCTCTTATAAAGGAATCCTTAAAAAGCAGTTCTGAAAATGGGGAAAATTTTATTAATTATTTTTATGAAGGAAATAAGTCAAAACCATTTACTTTTTCTGTATATATGCCTGTTAAAAAAGATGGGTATAATTTTAAGTTTCTTGAAGGTAAAAATTCCATAAATTTCTTTTTTACAACTAATGATTATGAATTTCTTATGAGGGTTTACAATGGATTAAATAATAAAAAAGTGGTATCAAATATGAAGCTCTTTAAGCAAGAAATTAATAAAATTTCAGATTTTTATCTTTACCCTAATAAAAAAATTACAAAAAATGAAGTTGTTTTTAAAACTTTATCTCCAATTCTTATAAGGGATATAGATGATGGGGATTATTATGTTGTTCCTGAGAATTTACTAAGTGAGAAAAAATTAAAATACTATAAAGAAAAAACAATGGATCAATTTATTTTTAACTTAAAAAAAAATGCAATTTATCTTGTTAAAAAATTTCTTGATAGAGAAATTAATGAAAATGATTTAGAATTTAATTTTCCAAATATTGAGTTAGTTCCTACAATTCATAGTTCAAAAGTGAGTAAATTTAAAATAACTTATCCAGGAATAAAATGTATTATGAATGTAAAAGGAGATAATGATATTTTAAAGCTTTTTTATGATATCGGTATTGGTGCAAGAAGAAGTGAAGGGTTTGGAATGCTAGATATAATAAGCTAAAAACATAATAACATAAAGATATAATTAGATAAAAAGTTATATAAAAAAAATATTTTAAACCGGAGGAATGAATGAGTGAAGAAATAACACTTTATCCATCAAACTGGCTTTATAATGCGGGGGTGGTTGAAGAATGAGAGAAGTTTTACAAAAAGTTGCAAGTTTTATAAAAGAACACTTTCATGCTCAAAAGGTTATTCTTTTTGGCTCGTATGCTTATGGTAAACCTGATAAAGATAGTGATATAGATTTATTTGTCATTATGAATACTAATATGAGATTTCCAAAGCAAGCAGCGGTTATCAGAATGGCATTAGATGAAAATTTTGATATGAAAAAGCCAATGGATATAATTGTGCGAACACCAGAGTTTGTGGAGGAAAGATATAGAGGGGGGGACTTTTTTATAAAAGATATATTAGAAAAAGGTATTGAGTTGTGAAGAAAATAACAGAAGAGTGGCTAAAAAAGGCTAAAAAAGATTTACTTGTGGCTCAGAGAGAAATGAAAGAAAAAGAAGCTGTGTATGATGCGGTTTGTTTTCATTCTCAACAGGCTGTAGAAAAGTTTTTGAAGGCAATTTTACAGGAGAATGAAATCTATTTTGAAAAAACTCATGACTTAGAAATTTTGTACGAAAAGTGCAAGAATATAGTTCCGGAAGTTCAAAAGATAAAGGAAAAACTTGTTGAATTATCAAGCTATGCTGTTGAAGTAAGGTATCCGGGAGTTGAAGCTACAGAAGAGGAGGCAAAGGAGTCTTTAAAAACAGCTATTATTGTAGAAAAAATTGTTAAAAAATATTTTAATTTGGAGGAATGAATGAGTGAAGAAATAACACTTTATCCATCTAATTGGCTTTATAATGCGGGGGTGATTGGGTTTTTGGATACTATATTGGTAAATAAGAATATTTCAGATAATGACATAACGATAAATTCTAGTTTAAAAATTAATAGTGATTACATAAAGCAAATTCTTTTTGAAAATAAGGTTAAATTTGGTATTCCGTTTTGGCATTATCATTATATAATGAAAAAAAGGGATATATATTTGAATAATATTAAAAGCACAAAGAAAAAAAGTAAAAAATCAGATGATCAAAAAAATAAAGAAAAAAAAGTACAATACAAATTTGAAGGCAAAACATACGAGATTGATATTAATAAAGTTGATGATGGCGAAATATCAATTGAAAAAGATTCTATAGAAGAATTTTTATATGTATTTAGAAAATATTCCGCCTCTCTATTTAGTAAAAATATGTTATATTCTAGTTTTTACCCACCTTCAAAAGTTAGTGATTTGAACTATTTTATCGATTACTTTAACGATAATAAAGTATTTAGAACTATTGAAACAAAATCTTATCGGTGTTCTTTTTGTGGTGATAATAATTATGAATTATTTCCGCTTGATGGCAAGTTTATGAATCAACTTATGCCTAGTCAAAGTGGCTTCCCAAATTCATTTTGGAATTGTAATTCTGAAGGAATTGATAAAATTTGTTCTTTTTGTCAATTTCTTCTTATCCATCATCACCTTGCTTTTACTAACCTTTCTGATGGTTCAGAAATATTTATTAACGCTCCATCTTTTGAAATAATGTATCAGATGAACAAACTGGTCAAAGAACTTTTTGGCAAGGAAAAATTATCTGGAAAGCAAAAAAGAGAAATTCTTGCAATGTCTGTTATTGAATATTCACGAAGGCTTAATGTTTCTTTAGGAATGTGGAATAAGATGAACTTAGAGATAATAATTAAATCAAGAGATGGCATAGATAGTTATTCATTACCTTATCATATTGTGAATTTAATTTCTGATAGAAAAATTGCTTCGCTTCTTTCGGAAATTGGAGAGTTTTCTGTGTTAAATATTGTTTTGAATGGTGAAGAGAAGAGACTTATTGATATTGGAAATAAGTTAATAAAAATAGGACTAAAAAATTTTCAAGATAGAAACAAGAGTGATAATGCTGTTTTAAATGGTTTTTCGCATAGAGAAAAAAATAGAAAAAATATAATAAACATGGCTCAAAAAATTTTAGAGCTCTATGTAAATATAAGTGAAAGGAGGAAAATATATGCCTGAAATTACACTTGATCAATTAAAAGAGGAGTTAAAAAAGGACAAGATTGATGACCTAGAAAAGTTTAAAGAATTATTCAAAGAATTTTATAAGCAACTTCAGAAGGAGCAAAAAGATTTTGTTAAATATCTTGAATGGGCTTATGAAAAGAGTGGAAGAGATGCTGATATAAAAAGTATTCTTGAAGACATATCTGGTAAAAATGCAAGTGATTTGATAGAATCATTGAAAAGATTGGGGTATTCTATTCAAGAGAGTCTTGGTGAAGATTTTGAAAAAGCAGGGTTTAGACTTTTGGAACAAGTTCGAGCTGGTAAAAGAAGTGATGTAATGTATGGTATTACAAGGATATTTTTAGCAAATAGGCAAAATTTGCCAGATATTTTAAATGAGGCTTTTAAGTCTTATTATTCAGATGAACTTTTTAAATGCTTTATGTTTACATTTTTAAGTTCAGTTATAAAGCCAAAAGAAAATAATAAGGAGGAATAGAATTATGAAAAACATAACAGTTACAATAATTTTTGAAGGTTCGGCATTAAACAGAGACGAAAAAATAGGTGGAAATATTCAATCTATTAAGAAACTTAGTGTTGATGGCAATTTAAAATCATTTTTGAGTCGTCCGGCTATCAGACACTATTTGTTTAATACTCTTGTTAAAGCATATCCAGATGACTGGAAACCAGCAAAGGTAACGGGTCAAGGTGAAGTTGCTCAATTTGATATTATTCAAGATGATATATTTACAAGTGCAGAGCTTGATGCCTTTGGATATATGTTTACAATTGGAGGTGAAATGTCTTTTACAAGAAAAGCACCGGTTGGTATAACCAAAGCAATTTCGTTAGGGAGTTATAATCAGGATATGGCTTTTTATGCTAATCATGATATGGTGCAAAGAGCAAATCAGGATGGGCTTGCTATCAAGCCTAATCCTTATCAAAGTGAAGAGCATAGATCACTTTATAAAGTGAGTTTTACAATTGATACAGAAATTTTTGGCAAAGATGTGTGGGTGGTAAATGAAAAACCAAAATTTGAAAACAATGAATTAAAAATTACTTTACCAAAGGGCAAAGATAAAGATCAATCTAATCCTAAAACCAAAACTATAAAGAATGTTCAAGAAAGTAATGATGGTTATATTGTACCACAAGATGATACACCTAATAGTGAATCTATTGGAAAAATTAAAGTTGAGCAAGTTAAAGTTGAGCAAGTTAATTCAATATACAAAGTTATCTTTGAACTTTCTGATGAGATTAAGAAAAAAAGGATCAAACAAATCCTTGAGGCTATACATAATGGACTTGTTGCTCATTCAAGTGGAGAGGATAATACAATTGTTCCACTTTTTATGATAGCTTCTGAAGTTGTTGTTCCATCTCCAGTTTTTCATTCATATATTGATATTGTTAATGGAGAGATCATAGGTATAAGTGATTGTCTTGAAAACTCATGGGTTTGCTTTAATTTTGCAAAGAACAATAATAATAGTAATAAAAATAACAAAAATAATAACAGTCATGAAAATCATACTGGACACAAAATATTCTTGGAGGGAATTGAACGTTTGCCAGTTGGTATTAGTGATAACAGAGTAACATCAAATTGGAATGAGTTTCTAGAGCAACTTGAAAACAAAGGAGAAACAAAGGAGTAAGTAATGCCAATTCTTAGACTTCATATATATCAGCCACAGGCACATTATAGAGTGCCTTTTACATACCAGAGACGGCATACATTTCCCATACCGCCATATTCCACAATAATAGGATTTCTCTGTAATGCCTGTGGTGTTGATGATCAAGATAAAGAAATTTATATAAATTGTATAAAACAGCTAAAAATTTCTATTGCTGGGAAATTTAAAATAAAGAATACGGAAATGATTTGGTATAGAAATTTGTCTAAAGAAGCACATAAAGGTTCTTATGGTACAATAGATATTAGAGAAAAAAATGGAAATATAGGGCATATTGGAGGACAATCACCTATTCATATTGATGTGCTGGAAGATGTAGAACTTTATGTTTATCTATATCATGACAATGAACAACAATTAAAAAACTTAAACCAACAACTTATAAATCCTACAAATAGGCTTCAGGTTCTACATCTTGGCAGGGCAGAAGACTGGATAGTTTATAAAAGTGAACCAAAAATTTTAGATGATAGCGACTTAGAGAAAAAAAGAAGAGATGCAAACTATGGATACTTTTTCTGGATACCTGAGAAGACTTTTAAAATAAATAATGCTCCAGAGATTGATTTTGAACAAATTGATGGAAATTTATTCAGATTGACTACTTTCTCTGAAATAGAAGGTTATAACGAACATCACAATCATACTGGAAAAAGGAAATATAGCTATATAAAAGCAAAACTTAGTGATGGTAAAATTTTTAGTCAAAATCTTTTGCTTGATAAAGAATTTAGTTTACCAATATTTTTAGGAGATTTATAATGAGTATTCTTGCAAAGGAAAATAATATCACATTAAAGCAACATACAGATGATTTACATAAATCATTCAATGATATAATTTCAATAATTTCTGATGAAAATTTTGATGTAAATTTAAAAAACTGTATTCGTTATGCTATTCTCCTCCATGATATTGGAAAGGTACTTCCTTACTTTCAAATACGGTATGTGAAAAATGAAAGTTATAAGCCATTTGAGATTACTGTTGATATTTATCATTCTTTGCTATCTATACTGTTTATAAATCAAGATAATTTAAAACAAAAGTTGAATAACAATGAAAAAAGTTTAAAGTTTGTGCTTTCGGCTATAGCATACCATCACTGGAAAGATAAGTTAGAATTTCTACTTAGATTTGGTTCAGAAATATTTGAATATTTTAAAGAAAAACTTGAAGTTGAAATTGGCACATTAATTAATAATATCAATATAGAATTTGCTAACGATAATGAGATGATTGACTTAATTCAATTTAACTATGAAATGCTTGACGGACTTATCAATGGAATTTCTTTTGACAATTATGTTATTCCACCATACAAATTATACTGGATGCCAAAGAGGATTGAACTTGATGAAGAAGGTAAGAAAAAATGGGTACTTGTAAGTGGCTTTTTGCAGAGATGTGATCATTTTGCTTCTTACTGTGAGGAGGAGGAAGAACAAACTTTGAAGATAGAAATCCCATCACTTCAATTGAATAATATTAAATCTAACATAGTAAAATCAATTAAAGAAAAAAATTCTTCTTTTGATGAAAACAATCTTTGGCAGGCAAATGAAATTTCAAAGGATGATTTTAAAGATAATCTTATCTTTATTGCTCCTACTGGTAGTGGTAAAACAGAATTTGCATTCTTATGGTCAAATGGCCAGAAGTTTTTTTATACATTGCCACTTAGGGCGGCAGTGGAGCAGATTTTTGATAGGGCAAAGAATGTTTTTGGGGATGATAAAACAGGACTACTTCATTCAGATGCTGATGTTTATTTGATAAAAGATGATAATGACCTGGAGAAAATAAAAACTTATGAGGTTTCAAAACAACTTGCTTATCCAGTTATTGTGTCAACTGGAGACCAGTTTTTTCCTTATGGGTTAAGACCACCGGGATATGAGAAGATCTATGCTACATTTTCTTATTCAAGGCTTGTGATTGATGAGGTTCAGGCTTATGATCCAAAGGCAGCAGCTATTGTTGTAAAGTTTATAGAGGATATTTCAAAGCTTGGTGGAAAGTTTCTTTTGATGACGGCAACATTACCAAAATATATAAAAGACGAAATTAAAGATAGATTGGAGGTTGATACTCCAGAATTAAATCTTTATGAAAAAGAAAAAAATAAATATGAAAGTTTAAAAAAGCATAAAGTTAATTTTATAAAAATTTCAGATTCTGAGAAAAAATTTTTAATTCCAGATGATATTATTGAGGATATATTAAGGAAGGCTCAAAATCAAAGAGTGCTTGTAATTTTAAACACCATCAAGGAGGCAAAAAGTGTATATGATAAATTAATAATAAAGAATAAAGAATTGAGAAATAAAAATAGTACAAGAATATCGGATAAAAATATAACACTTTTTCACTCTCAGTTTACTTTAACTGATAAACAAGATATAAAAGATAAAATAGAAACTGAATTTAAAAATCCAAAAATTCAAAATGATAATGAGGGTAAAATACTTATTGCTACACAGGTGGTTGAGGCAGCCATTGATATTGATGCTGATGTGCTTTATACAGAAATTGCCCCTATGGATGCTTTAGTTCAAAGGATTGGAAGGGTGTTTAGAAGACATAAAGAAGACTTTTCTTTAGATGAAAATGCTGAGCCTAATGTAAATATTTTAGTATTTGAAAAAGGTTATGAGTCAGGTAATGGAAGAGTATATGACAGGGAGCTAATTGAGAAGACGCTTATTGTGTTTGAAAATTATAATAATTTAGAAAGTTTAACTTTAGAAAGCATTGCCAAATTTAAAATTAATGATTTGCAAATTTTAAAAGAAAAAACTAATAAAAGAAGTAATAAAAATGTTAATGAAAACAATAGAAAAAATTCAATATTAATTTCCGAGTATCAAAAATACCAAATGGTAAACAAACTTTACGATTTGCTTAATCCAGAAGGTAAATATCTATCAGATTTTTACACTACTCTTGATATTTTGGATGCTGGATTTATGGCTGATAGAAAAGAGGAAGCGCATAAGATATTTAGAGAGATTATCAATGTTTCTGTGGTATATGATTCGAATAAAGAAAAATTTAAAGAAAAAACAAACACTTTTATAAACAATGATAAATTAAACTACACTCTATTTAAGAAAGATATTATATCAAAATTTGTTATTAACATTCCATACTACCAGTTTGAAAAGATAAAAATTTGTAAGTTAGGGAAATGGATAGAAGAAATGCAAATTAATGATAGTCTTAAAAAACAAAAATTATTAAGATGGGCTGATGATATCTGGGTTGTAAAGATGAATGAAGATAAAAATAAGGTAGAGGATAATATAATTTGATAGGTACATATATAAATTATTACTTCCATTGTCCAAGACATTTATGGCTTTTTGCTCATAATATTAATATGGAGCATACTTCTGAAGATGTATATATTGGTAAATTAATAGCTGAAAGCACTTACATTAGAGAAAAACATGAATTACATATTCAAAGTTTAGAACATGAGATCTCAATAGATTTTTTTGATAGAAAAAGAAAAATTATTCATGAAGTAAAAAAATCAAAAAAAATGGAAGAACTCCATATGTGGCAGGCCAAATATTATCTTTATGTCCTTGAATTAGCTGGGGTAGAAGCAAAGTATGCTGAGATTGATTATCCAAAGTTAAAGCGAATTATTAAAGTAGAGCTAAATGAGAATGACCGACTGGAAATCAAAAAAGCAGTTAATGATATTGATAATATAATAAAGTTATCACAGCCACCAAATATTATTAACAAGCCCTATTGTAAAAAATGCAGCTATTATGAGTTTTGTTATTGTTAAAACATAAAAAAATAATTAAAGGAGGTTTTTATGCCAGGACAGAAAACATTAAATCAGGAGAGAGCAGAATTTGCTTTAAAGAAAGTTAAAAATATAAAAGACTCTAAAAATATAGAAGCATCTGTCAAAGATAAATATGCTTCAAATGTAAAAAGATTACCAGCTCTAATTATAACAAATGGATTGATTCCTACTTTAGCATTTTTGAAATCAAAAGAAGAAATTAAGCCTTTATATGATACAATGAATGAATGGCTAAAGGAAAAAGGCTTTAGTAATAATAATGATGATGATGCTTTAGAATATTTATTAACTTGTGATTTTTCTATATTAAGACTTGCAACAATGGAGGCTATAGCCTTTGCTAACTGGCTTAAAAGAATGGTAGAAATAGAAAAAATTTAGTAGGGGGAAATTTTTTTATGAAAAATATTAATAAAGGAAATTCAAAAGATAACTTTAGATTTGAGATTAATAAAGGTTTAATTTGGTTTGGAAATAGTTTTTTTAAGTTTGATGAAAAATTTTCAAATAATAAAAAGGAAGAACTTATAAAAATATTTTTTGATAAAATTTTTGAAAAAATTAATAATAAAATAGATAACTATAATCTTTTAATACAAAAACTTATTCCTGTCATAGAATTAAAAATTAAAGATAATAAAGATAATAACATAATAAAAATATTTGATTTAAATAAAAATTGTATTGGTGGGGAAAGCAAGAAATTTATTCTTGAAAATTTTATTACTAAGTTTAGTAAAATTTACGAGAAAAATGTTTTTGAAATTATTAATGAAAAAACTGAACATATTAAAAATAATTTAATAGGTTTTCAAACTATTTATTCAAATTTAATTCAAAGCGACACTCCTCTTGTATGTGGGCTTGGTGCGGCGCATGTGCTGGAGACTGCTTTGA
>Ga0209691_1000130_pt1 | contig 53710 bp, 44 predicted proteins | sample YNPMSBMetaG_FD_187120 | JGI IMG/M metagenome (GOLD analysis project Ga0209691, IMG submission 187120) | Anoxygenic and chlorotrophic microbial mat microbial communities from Yellowstone National Park, USA - YNP MS-B MetaG (SPAdes) (version 2) ... | reverse complement strand
TACGCCTGCCCACGGAGGACGTCGACGTATCCGCGGAAGGTCTTTTCTTGTCCGATCGGCAGTTGCATCGGGACGACGCGATTCCCGAAAGCAGTGCGAGCACTGGCGAGCGCTTTGGCGAAATTCGCGTGTTCACGGTCCATCTTGTTGACGAGGAGCGCACGGGGAAGATCGCGCGCTTCCGCCAGTTCCCAGACGTGCTCGGTTCCTACCTCCACACCGACTGTCGCGTCCATCGGGATGAGCACCGCATCGACGACCCGTAGAGCGCTGTGCACTTCACCGACGAAGTCGAAGTACCCAGGTGTGTCGATGAGGTTGATCTTATGATCTCGCCATTCGAGCGGAATGATGCTCAGGATGATGGAAATCCGTCGCTTGTGCTCGTCCGGATCCCAATCGGAGACGGTCGTTCCGTCTTCGACTCGTCCGAGACGCGAGATCGCGTGGGTGACGTACAGGAGTGCTTCGGTCAAAGATGTCTTGCCGGTTCCACCGTGTGAAGCGAGCGCAACGTTCCGGATCCGATCAGGGGGATACTGCTTCACCGTACCCTCCTCACTAGCCAAACCAGCTGCCAGTGACCAGTGATCGACTGGCTGACTGGACTTGGTGATAGGACGAGTCGCCACATGGCGCACCCCGGCTTACGGGACTGGCACTTGCTAGTATAACGCGCTGAGTCAGGTCCAGGTACACAGGATGGAGGAGTGCCCACATGCAGAGGGCGGAACAGAGTCGGGCGGCCGAGAAGCAGCAACTGTACCAGCTAGTCCATGAACTCGCGCAACTCGATGGCGTCTCAGGCCACGAACAAGCAGTTGTGGCTCGACTAGTGGACCTCTTGCGCCCGTTTGCTGCGTCACTCGAGGTCGATTCGTTCGGTAACCTGTTCGCTTGGCTTCCTTCGCGCGCTTCGCGACCAGTCCTGATGATCTCTGCGCACTCTGACGAGATTGGGTTGCTCGTCAAAGGAATCGAGCCGAACGGCTTCCTGCGAGTGGAGAAGATCGGTGGTGTCGTCGATAGCTTGCTTCCGGGGCGGCGCGTACGCGTCCGTGGTTACCGTGGGGTGATCGGGGTTCGGCCGGGTCATCTCCAAACAGCTGAAGAGCAGCGTTCTGTGCCACCGGTTCGTGAACTGTATGTCGACTTGGGTTATGACTCAGCCGAAGCAGTTCGGTCGCTCGGCATAGAGATCGGCGATCCTATCGCCTACGATGAGCCAGTGGAGCGACTCGCTAATCCCGAGCGCATCTGTGGGAAGGCACTGGATAACCGTATCTCTTGTGCTGTACTCGTGCGTCTTGCCGAGCGACTTCGCGGGGCCGAACTACGGTGCCAACCTGTTCTCGTGGTCACGGTTCAAGAAGAAGTTGGTCTTCGTGGTGCGCAGATGGCCGCATACCGTCTTGCCCCAGATGCCGCCATCGTCGTGGACACGGTGCCAGCCGGCGGTACTCCAGATACGGACTTGGTGAAAGACTTGGGTATTCGCCTGGGTGAGGGACCGGTGCTGGCGCTGGCCAGCGGGGTGGGGGGCGTGCGCGGACATCTGGCTCATCCGGGTATGCGAGATTTTCTCGTTCGGGTGGCAGCGGAACACGGTATTCCGATTCAACGTGCCTTGTTCCCACGGAGCACGTCCGATCTGGCAGCTATCCATCTCGCTCGGGGCGGTATACCCTCTATGGTCGTCAATATCGCTCGGCGATACTCCCATAGTCCAGTGGAGACGCTCGATTTGGAGGATGTGGCCGCGACGCTCGACCTGTTGGAAGCGGCGGTACGCTCCTTCGACGAGACGGTGCGGTTCTCCTTCCTCGCTCGTACCGAGTGAGGGTGGCGAGTCTCAAGCCCCCAAGGAGCGGTGCATTCGCTCGTATGCCGAGCGGAGTCCGTACAAGGTGAGATCCGCTTCGACGGCACTGAATTCGGGCACGAGCGGCGCGATCAATGTCGCGAGCCCACCGGTCGCGATCGCTGGAGCCTCGTGCCCGAGTTCGCTCTGAATGCGCCGGATGAGCCCACGCACGAGTTCGGCATAGCCCAAAACGGTCCCGGATTGGAGACTTTCGCGGGTGTTGCGTCCGATCGCGCGAGGAGGTGCCTGAAGGGCAACCGTGTACAGACGTGCTGCTCGCTGCGTCAGTGCCTCGAAGGCGATGGTGATCCCTGGAGCGATGGCACCCCCGATATACGCACCGTCGGCATCGATCACGTCGAAGGTTGTCCCTGTACCGAAGTCGACGACGATGACGGGAGCACCGTACCGTTCGACGGCGGCGATCGCGTTGCAAATGCGATCGGCCCCGACCTCGGCGGGGTGCTCCACGCGGACGGGAAGACCATAGTCCTGAGCCCCATTGACGATGAGCGGCTCGACGAGGAGATAGCGCTGAGCGAGTTCCTGAAAGGTCGCTGTCAACGAGGGCACCACGCTCGAGATCGCGATCCCTTCGACCTCGCCGAGCGAAAACCCCGCGCTCTGACTCAGAACGTTGAGTTGGACCCACCATTCGTCGGGCATGCGGTCTCGTGCCGTGGCGAGCCGCCAACGAGCGCGCAGGTCGTGACCGGCGAACAGGCCGACGACGACATTCGTGTTGCCAATGTCGATCACCATCAGCACTGGCAGGCTCCTCGTCCTCGTCGGAGATCCTAGTAGCAGACTCTCACAGCTGTAGAGAGTACCCTAGATCACGCGACTGATCGCGACCAGTGCGTGCGAGGATGCATGCACGACTCGACGGAGAGGAGAGACCAGCAATGACGGGCGGACGAGCGCTCGACGATGAGCGGTCAGCGAAGGCCTTGAGAGCTGAGCCGATCGAGGGGCTGCGCAACGAGGTCAACCTGCTCGGTGCTCTCTTGGGAGACGTGCTCCGCGAACAGGGGGGTACTGAGCTCTTCGACCTCGTGGAGTGGGCACGGCTTCACTCGATCACGGGGCGAACTGTTGGAAACATGAGTGATGCCTTTCGTGGGTTACTCGCGCGGCTCGAGGAAGCGAGCGACGAGGAGATCTTCGGACTCGTTCGTGCGTTCGGTATCTTCTTTCATTTGATCAATCTGGCCGAGCAGCATCACCGTGTCCGAACGCTGCGCCAGCGTGAACGACAAGAACGGGCTTTGCACGAATCACTGGAAGAAGCGTTCCTGACGTTGCGCGACCGTGGTGTCGAGCCGGATCGAGTGAAGGAACTGCTCGACGACTTGTTGCTCTTTCCCGTCCTCACGGCGCATCCCTCTGAGACGCGACGACGGACGGTTCTCCAACGGCTGGCTGCACTCGGGCAGTTGATCCAACAGCTGGACGATACGCGACTGTCGCCTCGGGAGCGTGATTGGCTCTTCGATCGCCTGCGCGAGGAAATCACGCTTCTCTGGCAGACGGCGGAAACGCGCCTGGCACGGCCGGCACCGCTGGATGAGGTACGGAGCACGATCGCGATTCTCGCTGGTCCGATCTACGATGTCGTTCCCTTCTTCCGGCGTGCGCTCCGGCGAGCCATTCTTCGTGTATATCCAGAACTGACGAGCGAAGCGCTTTGGAACAGGCTACCGATCCGAATCGGCAGCTGGGTCGGAGCCGATCGTGACGGCAACCCGGCGGTCACGGCAGCCGTCACCGAGGCGACGGCTCGGCTGATGCGCGAGGCTATTCTTCGACGCTACCTCGGGGAGGTCGTCGATCTCCGGCGAGCGCTGAGCGTCTCGGCACGCTGGCGCGGCGCCTCCGATGAGCTGATGGCGACGATCGACCAGGAGCGGGAACGACTCGGTTTTGCGCCAATTCGAGCATGGGCTGACGAGCCGTATCGGCGGATGCTCGGGCTCATCGAGGAGCGCTTGCGGCGAACTGAGCACGGAGAACCGGGAGGCTATGCGGGTCCTGAGGAATTTGCGACTCACTTGAAGGTGATGGCTGACTCTCTTCGGCAGCATGAAGGGCACTGGATCGCGGATGGCCGGCTCGCTGACTTGATCGCACGCGTGGACGTTTTCGGCTTCCATCTTGCCGAACTGGAGATTCGTGAAGATGCAGCTCGGTACCACGAAGCGCTTGCCGAGCTCTTTGCGTTGGTAGGGTGTGCTGGCTATGAGGTGATGCCGAGCGACGAGCGGGAGCATCTCGTGCTGACTCGCCTCGAGCAGGGTGTCTTTGGTCTTCCGCGGGGAGCACTCAGTCCTGACACACGAGAAGTTCTCGCTACCTTCGGCGCGATCGGACGGATACAGCGGCTGAGCGGCGAGCGAGCTTGCCACACAGTGATCGTCTCGATGACTCGCGAGCCGGCCGACGTGCTCGGTACGGTCGTGCTGGCACGCGAGGCGGTGCTCATCGATTTTGCGAAGGACGGTGCCGTTCGGCATTGCCGGATCGACGTGGTTCCGCTGTTCGAGCAGATCGCCGAGCTGGATCGTTGTGACCAGATTCCCGCGCGCCTGTTGGCTAATCCGATCTATCGCACGGTCGTGAGGCTACGCGGTAACCAGCAGGAGGTGATGCTCGGCTATTCCGACAGTAACAAAGATGGAGGGTATGTTTCCTCCAATTGGCGCATCTATCGTGCGCAGGAGCGTTTGGCTGAGGCTGCGCGATAGTTCGGTGTCCAGCTCCGCCTCTTTGACGGTCGTGGTGGAACGATCGGTCGAGGAGGAGGCCCGATGGGTCGGGCTATTCGTGCCCGGCCAGCAGCAGCTCGTCGACCGGTTCTCAAGACAACCGAGCAGGGAGAAGTGATTGTTGCCCGCTATAGCGACCCGGCCATCGCACTGCGGCATTGGGAACAAATGACGCATGCATCGATCGGTTCTCTCGAGAGCGATCCTGATCCGTCGATGCCCGAATCGTGGTACCGCATGATGGAGCAGTTGGCGACTTGGTCGCAAGAGGCCTACGAGCAGCTGGTCAAGGACGAGCCAACGTTCGTCCGCTTCTTCACCAGTGCGACGCCTTTCCCAGAACTCGCTAGTTTGAACCTCGCGTCGCGGCCAGTCGCACGCCGGGGTAGTCCCGAAAGCGGGCTTTGCTTTGCTGATCTGCGGGCGATCCCGTGGGTTTTCAGCTGGACACAAACGCGTGTAAATCTGCCAGGATGGTACGGACTGGGAACAGCGCTCGAGCGCGCGCTGGCTGCGGGGGAGGAATCCACACTCCGCGAGATGTATTACCGCTGGCCGTTCTTCGAAATGCTGCTCGATAACGCGCAAATCAGCCTCGCGACAGCGGACATGCTGATCGCCGAGTGCTACGCGACGCTCGCCGGGGACGACGGGTGGATCGCCGAGCGGATCGCCGAAGAGTACCAGCGAGCGGTGCGGACCATTTTGGCAGTCACCGGTCAATGCGAACTCTTGGAGCGTTCGCCGATCCTCGCCCGACTGGTGCGGTTACGCAATCCGTACGTCGATGTCCTGCATGCGTGTCAGATCGTCCTGTTACGTCGGTACCGGGCAGGTGCCGGCATTGTCGAGCGCCAATCGCGCCTCTTGGATGCCATCCATCACAGTATCAATGCGATCGCAGCAGGATTACAGACGACCGGTTGAGCGACGCAGGTGGCGAATCGAGCACTCGTTCGATTTCCTGTCGTGCAGAAGAATCGCTCTCCTGCGCGAGCGCACGCTGGAGCACGGGAAGGCTAGCGGTATAGTCGATCCGAGCCATCGCCCAGGCGGCATGACTGCGAACCAGGGGCTCATCGTGCGCGAGGACTGCCCACGCCAGGATTTCCAAATGCCGCTGGTCACCGACGTTGCCCAGCGCGACGGCGGCGTTCCGGGCGAGACCAACCCGCTTCGCACGCAGGACTGGACGGCCTCGGTAGACGGATCGAAACTCGTCCTCCGACATCGTGAGCAGCCACTCGAGTGATGGAAAACAGTGCTCGAGGCGTTCCGGGAAGACGACCGGATCGTCAGCCCGTTGTGCAGCGGCGGTATAGGGACAGACCTCTTGACAGATATCACACCCGAACACCCAGTTGGCGAGGAACGGGCGCACTTCCCATGGAAGCGGACCGCGATGCTCGATCGTCAGATAGGAGATGCAACGAGGAGCGAAGAGTTCATAGGGGTAAATCAATGCACCAGTCGGGCAGGCGTCGAGGCACCGTTGGCAGCGCCCACAGCGTGGGCGCAGCGGCGCATCCGGCTCGATGTCGATATCCAGCAGCAATTCGCCGAGGAGTACCCAGGACCCATAGCGGGGCACGAGGATCATCGTGTTTTTGCCTTGCCAGCCGAGTCCTGCCCGGGCAGCGATTTCTCGGTCGACGATCCGTGCAGTGTCCACGAGGAAGCGAGCTTCGATCGGTCGTCCACACCGTTCCTGGAGCGATTGGTGGAGTCGTCGCATCCGATCGCGGAGGACACGATGGTAGTCGTGCCCCCAGGCGTAGCGGGCGATGCGACCACGGACGATCCCGTCGTTGGGAGGGACGATATCCGGCAACCAGTACGGGAGGGCGACACTCACGATGCTGCGTGCCGTGGGATGCAGGTTGTGCGGATCGCCAGCGATGCGGGCTCGCTCCTCATCGAACCAGTCCATCCCATCGAGGTAACCGGCACGGATGCGGGTGCGCAGCAGATCGGTCAGTCCGGGGAACGGATCGGCAGTCGTGACCGCCAGGAGCGACAGTCCGCTCCGCTCGGCGAGTTCGCGGAGTTCGTCTTTAGCGATGCACATGCGATACTCCGCTGAGAAAAACCTCGAGTTCGTCTCTGGTCGGCAGTGCGGCGCGAGCCCCGAGCGCCCGCGTGGCCAGTGCTCCCATGGCGTTCGCGAGTCGCCCGAGTTCGCTGAGGGGCAAGCGTCGGAGGAGGCCGTAGACGATGCCCGCAGCGAACGCGTCACCAGCTCCGGTGGGATCAAGCGCTCTCACCTCGAATGCGGGAACCCGGACTGTTTCGCGGATGGTGGCGAGGATGCAACCGTCTCGGCCGCGACTGATCGCGACGAGACGGGTCGCGCCGAGCGGCATCCAGCGGCGGAGCGCTTCCAGCGCCGCGTCGACACTCGTGCAGCCCGTGACGGCGCAGGCTTCGTCCTCGTTGCCGATGAGCACATCGTGTTGGATGGCCAGCCGACGAGCTCGTTCAACCGGCAACGTCGCGAGATGCGTGAGTGGCCCAACGATGCGGGTGCGCGGTGCGACGTGCGCCGGAAGATCGAGCAGGAATTGGCGGAGATCTTCGTCTTCGACGTCGATGACGACGACTCGGCACTGGAAGACGCGCTCCAGCGGAAGCGGATCACCGAGCCGAAGACGAGCTCCTGGGGACCAGAGGATGGTTCGCTCAGGCTCGGGCGAGACGAGGATCGTGCAGTGATCGGTAGAACTCTGTGCTCGTGGGGGGACGAGGTAGAGTTCCAGTCGTTCTCTGGAGAGTTCGGACACCAATCGCTGTCCCCACGCATCGTCCCCGACTGTCGTGGCCAGCAGAGGACGTACCCCGAGGCGGGCCAGCGCGACCGCGACGTTGGCAGCCGTGCCACCGCCGGCCTCGGCGCACGCAGTGACAACCGCGCCGGCTCCTGGTCGGGGGAATCGGTCGAGAATGAGAAACTGGTCCCAGGACGAGCTACCGATGACTGCGACGGTTTCCTCGGACGACTTCCACTCGGGAGCCGGTTGCACGTCGGCACCTCGCCGGATGATCAGTCGGAGATGATCGGGATACTGATCTCGCGTCGCGCCTGCGCTGAGCCTGAGCGTCGTTCGGCGAGGATCGCTTCGATCTCTTCCTTCAGGGCAGGAACGATTTCGTGTTCCTCGACCCGGCGAACGATCTTCCCTTTTCGGAAAATGACCCCCTTGCCACGACCGGCAGCGACACCGACGTCGGAATCGCGCGCTTCCCCTGGCCCGTTCACGACGCACCCCATCACCGCCACCTTGATCGGCTCCTTGACAGTGCGCAGGTACTCGTCGATCTCGTTCGCGAGACGGAAGAGATCGACTTCGACGCGTCCGCATGTCGGACAGGCGACCAGCGTGGCACCTCGTTCCCGCAGTCCCAACGTCTTCAAGATCTCGTAGGCGACCCAGACTTCCTCGACCGGGTCGGTCGTCAGCGAGACCCGGATCGTGTCACCGATTCCCTCCTGCAAGAGGGTGCCGATGCCGATCGCTGACCGGATCGCCCCAGCCTTTGGTGTACCTGCCTCGGTCACACCGAGATGAAGCGGATAATCGTTGAGTTTGGCCATGCGGCGGTAGGCCTCGATCATGACAGGAACTTCGAACGCTTTGAGGGAAATGACGATATCCCCGAAGTCCAAATCCTCCAATATCTTGACGTGACTCAATGCCGTGCGGACCATGTGCTCGGCGATGAGCTCCGTCTGGGTGGCCCCTCGGGCTGCCATCTCGTCCACGAACTCGCGCGTCATCGGCGGGAGGGAGCCGAAGTTGACGCCGATGCGAATGGGGACACCGCGCTCCTTCGCTTTCTGCACGACCTCGCGCACTTCCTCCGGCTTGCGGATATTCCCCGGATTGAGCCGCAGCTTGTGGACACCTGCCTCCAGGGCCTTGAGGGCGAGCGTGTGCTCAAAGTGGATATCGGCGACGACCGGAATCGGCGAACGGGGCACGATGTCCGCCAAGGCGGCGGCAGCGATTCGATCGGGCACCGCAACGCGCACGATCTCGCAGCCTACATCCGCAAGCTCGTGAATTTGCCGGAGCGTCGCCTCAGGATCGCGCGTATCGGTCGTCGTCATCGATTGCACGACGATCGGTGCGTCACCACCGATCTGAACGTCACCGACCCAAACTGGTCGTGTTTTGCGTCGCTGATAAGCCATGCTGCGTCGACCTCCTGATCCAGCGCCGATGGCGCCCTGATTCGTCGCTCAAATCCAGTATGCCTGAAGGATGCCTGACTGCGTTTTTCCCGACGATTACGGCCGATCAGCGGAGGAGCGATTCGCCACTGAGCAAACGTCCGATGTCGGCGAACGCGATGATGAACATGAGAGTGAGCAAGATGGCGAAGCCGATCAAGTGAATCAAACCTTCCTTTTCGGGCGAGATGCGTCGACCGCGAATCGCTTCGATGAGCACGAAGAACAAACGACCGCCGTCCAAAGCTGGGAACGGAATGAGATTGATGATGGCTAGATTGATCGAGAGCAGCGCTGCCAGATGTCCCAACGTGACCCAAGCAGGCTCTGGGCTGATAGCCAGAAGCTCGGACGTCAGTTGTCCTATGCCGATCGGACCAGCGAGATCGGAGAGCGATGCTTCGCCGCGCAGCAGCAAGGCGAGTCCTTGCACCATCTGGATCACCATGATGGCTGTCTGTCTCGCAGCCTCGAGAGGGATCCTCCAGAGCGGAACCGGTGCAGTCACCAATGTGGGGCGAAGTGTCATGCCGAGGTTCGGCGTTTCACCGCTCGTGCTCGGAGGAACGTGGATCGTGACCGTGAGGAGTTGCCGGTCTCGTTCGACAGTGATCTCGATCGCCTTACCGGCATGTTGTTGGATCAGCAAGAAATAAACGGCCGCATCCTCAGCTGGATAACCCGCGACCCGTACCAAGCGATCACCCAGGCGCAAGCCAGCGAGGTCACCTGGTGAGCCACTTTGGACGGCTGCGACGGTCAGTCGCGCTGCAGGTTCGATAACGACGCGGATACCAGTGCGCCCTTGGCCGGGTGGCGGATTTTCGCGGGGGACGACTGTCGTGTCGATCCGTTCGTCTCCCCGAAGCAGGGTGACATGGAGTGGTCGGCCAGCTGCCCGTTCGGTCCGCTCCACGAGTTCCGAGGCATCACGGACCAGTTTGCCATCCAAGGCGACGATGCGATCAGCCGGTTGCCAACCGGCTCGGGCAGCTGGGGAATCAGGCACGACCTCAGCGACGTACAGATGAAACTGTGGTTCCCCTCGGAAGCCGACCAATGCCATCATGATGACGAAAGCCAGCAGCAGGTTCATGAGGGCGCCGGCACCGAAGAAAACGGCCCGTTGCCGGCGGGGTTTAGTTTGCAGGCTGTCCGGCCCCAGCGTGTGACTGTCTTCGCCAACGACGCGGACGAATCCGCCGAGCGGAATCGCGTTGATGGAATAGAGGACACCACCGCGCCGGATCCCGAACAGACGCGGCGGCAGACCGATCCCGAACTCGAGGACACGGATGCCGAACAATCGTGCGGCGAGAAAGTGGCCGAGTTCGTGTACCAGGATGAGGACAGCCAGGATCGGAACGATCGTGAGGGCTTGCATGGTCACTCGCTTTCTCGGGTCGGATGACCCGCCCGACCGACTAACTCTAGCGGGGCCGACGCTCTCCCGTCAAATCGCTCGTCGCTGAGGAGTGCGTCGTTGGAGATATGGGCGCGGGGGAATCGTTCACGAGCTCGAAAAGGATCGGTTCTCAGCTGGCAGCATACGGTCACCGCTTGTGAGCAAGTCGAGCTCTCGGCGACAATAAGCGCCGTCCTGCCGGTTGGGGCGGCATGGGCGGCAGGACGCGCGAGCGGCGTGCATGGATGGGAGGTCGAGCCTTGATCATAGGGATTCCACGCGAGAGGAAACTCCGCGAATATCGTGTTGCCCAGCCACCCCACGGGGTACGCGAACTGGTTCGTTATGGACACCGAGTGCTCGTGGAGCGTGGGGCGGGGGTCGGCAGCGGATTCACCGACACCGACTACGAAGCGGCAGGCGCCGAATTGGTCGACGATGCGGAGGCAGTGTGGTCGCAATCCGAAATGATCGTCAAGGTCAAGGAGCCGATCGAGTCGGAGTATCGCTTTCTTCGCTCCGGCCTCATTTTGTTCACGTTTCTCCATCTCGCGGCTGACGAGCGTTTGACCCGCGAACTCATGGCGCGTGAGGTCATTGCGATTGCCTATGAAACGGTGCAATTACCGGATGGGTCGCTCCCGCTCCTCGCGCCGATGAGCGAGGTGGCTGGTCGACTAGCTATCCAGGTTGGGGCCTACTATTTGATGGAACCATATGGTGGGCGGGGCGTTTTGCTGGGCGGTGTTCCTGGTGTCGCACCGGGCCGCGTCGTCATCCTCGGGGGTGGCACGGTTGGGACCAATGCTGCACAGATGGCGTTGGGCCTGGGTGCTGATGTCCTGTTGTTCGACATCAATGTCGAACGACTCCGTTACCTGGAGCAGATCTTGCACGGACGATTCCAGACGCGGGTTTCCAGTGAACAGGTGATCGGTGAGGCGATACGGGAGGCTGATCTCGTCATCGGGGCTGTCTTGATTCCTGGCGCCCGTGCACCCAAACTGGTTACTCGTCAGATGGTTCGGGCGATGCGACCAGGGAGTGTCATCGTCGACGTCTCGATCGATCAGGGAGGGTGCGTCGAGACTGCACGGCCGACGACACATGACGCGCCGGTCTACGACGTGAACGGTGTGCTGCACTACATGGTGACGAATATGCCGGGGGCTGTTCCGCGAACGAGTACATTCGCACTCAGCAATGTGACACTGCGGTACGTCCTGGAATTGGCGGACCTCGGTTTGGTTGCTGCTGTCCAGCGCGACCGAGCGCTGGCCAAAGGCGTTAATGTGTTTAGAGGAAGGATCACGCATCCTTCCGTTGCGGAGTCGTTCGGTCTGCCGTACGTGCCTCTCGATGAGCTCTTGTAAAAGGGAGTAGCACGTGCGGTGAGCTTTCGTGTTTTCTCGCGATTCGGACGGAGAGTGGAGGCAGGACCGATGCAGCAGGCGATCGAGGAGTTCTTGACTGGCGTGGTGCGCGAGCGAGGGTTGTCGCCGAACACGATCGCAGCGTATCGGAACGATCTCGAGCAGTTCGCGAATTATGTTGCACAGCGCTTCGGTCTGAGAGACTGGAGCGAGTTGGTGAGCGAGCATCTCGAGGCCTTTCTCGGCTACCTGCGTGATCGTCAGTACGCGGAAACGACGGCAGCGCGAAAGCTGGCGGCGATCAAGTCATTCTGCCATTACTTGGTTCGTGCTGGCCTGATTGGGGCGAATCCGGCCGATAGCTTGCCGGTCCCTCGGGTCGGTCGCTTCGCGCCGCGCGCCATCGGTCCCAAGGAGGTCGAGCAGCTGATCGCCGCTGCATCCTCGGATCGCACGCCGGAGGGATTGCGCGATCGTGCGATGCTGATCACGTTGGCGACGACCGGCCTGCGGGTGAGTGAACTCACGGCTCTCGACGTGCGAGATGTCGATCTGGACCGTGGAGAGCTGATCGTGCGGCGCCCGAATGGACGGGAACGCGTCGTTCCTCTTGCCCGCGAAGCGATCGAAGCGCTTCGCGACTATCTCGAACGCGGTCGGCCAGGGTTCACGACTTTGAAAGGCGAACAGGCATTGTTTCTCAACCATCGTGGATCGAGGCTCACCCGGCAGGGTTTCTGGTTGATCCTCAAGAACTACGCGGCGGCGGCTGGACTCCCGGAGGTAACACCGCATACCCTGCGACACTCGTTCGCCTTTCGAGCTCTCGTGGATGGGTGGGACCTGCGCGATCTCCAGCGGGTACTCGGGCATGTCAGTCCAGCGACGACGCAGGTGTACCGGCAACTCCTCGAACGCCTCGTCCAGTCGGATGGCCGACTCGTGGCCGAGCTTGGGTGCTACCATGAAGAGTTGACGATGGGGGCTGCTCGAGACCGAGCAGGTGAGCTGTAATTCGACTGGTGATCGCTCGACAGCCCCTCGTTCTGGCGAGGGGCTGTGTTGGTCTTCAGGAGGGGACCGTCCATGGACGCGCGTCACGCTGCCACCGTCCGACTGGAGACGATCGTCTCGCTCGCCAAGCGTCGCGGTTTCGTGTATCCGGGAAGCGAGATCTACGGTGGTCTGGCGAATACCTGGGACTTCGGACCGTTAGGTGCCGAGTTGAAGCGGAACCTCAAGAACGCATGGTGGGAATACTTCATTCAACGTCGCGAGGACATGGTTGGCCTGGATGGTGGAATCCTCTTGCATCCCCGGGTCTGGGAGGCATCCGGGCATGTGGAAGAGTTCAACGACCCGCTGATCGACTGCCGGCGTTGCAAGAGTCGCTTCCGAGCGGACACGCTCATCGAGGAGCGGCTCCATCGCTCGACGGAAGGCTTATCCCTCGACGAGATGACCAGACTCGTTCAGGAAGCGAATCTGGCTTGCCCGGTTTGCGGTGTTCGTGACTGGACACCGGTTCGCAAATTCAACCTGATGTTCCGGACTTTCATCGGCCCCGTGGAAACGGAGTCGACACCGGTCTATCTGCGTCCGGAGACGGCCCAGGCGATCTTCGTCAATTTCAAGAACGTCGTGCAAACGAGTCGCGTCAAAATTCCATTCGGAATCGGCCAAATCGGCAAAGCTTTTCGCAACGAGATCACACCGGGGAACTTCATTTTTCGCCTGCTCGAGTTCGAGCAGATGGAGATCGAGTACTTCATTTGGCCGGAGATGTGGGCGGAGTCTTTCGATCACTGGTTGAACGAGATGGGTCAGTTCCTACGTTGGATCGGATTCAACCCCGATCGCCTGCGGACTCGCGAGCACGGTCCGCAGGAACTCTCGCACTATTCCCGCAAGACGGTGGATTTCGAATACTTTTTCCCCTTCGGCTGGAAGGAACTGTGTGGTCTGGCCTATCGTACTGATTACGACTTGCGTCGACATCAGGAATACAGTGGTGAGGACCTCACCTACTTCGATCAGGAGCGTAACGAGCGCTATATCCCGCATGTGATCGAGCCGACGATGGGTGTGGAACGGCTCTTCTTGGCCTTGCTGTGCGATGCGTACGACGAGGAACCGGCGGTCGACGTGAACGGTAATCCCTACACGCGCGTCGTCCTTCGCTTTCACCCGCGAGTTGCCCCGTACAAGGTAGCAGTACTGCCGCTTCTGCGGAAACCAGAACTCGTCACCGTGGCACGCGAGGTCGCACAAGAGCTTCGCCAGTACTTCCGGATCGAGTATGACGAAACACAGAGCATCGGCCGGCGCTATCGTCGCCAGGACGAGATCGGGACGCCGTATTGCGTGACGATCGATTATCAGACACTCGAGGATCGTACCGTGACGATCCGGGACCGTGACACGATGCAACAAGTTCGGGTCCCGATTTCAGGACTTGTCGAGGAGATCGAGGCGCGCCTGCGATCAGCCTAGTTCTACGAGGTGATCGTTGTGGGCCTGCCTGAGGAGTTCATCGATGAGTCGCGCGAGTTCCTCGGCGGAATAGTAGTGAATGATCAGTCGGCCGCCGCGCGAACTAGTGCGGAGTTCGACCTTGGTGCGGAGGCGTGAGCGGAGGGCATCGAGCACGTGCTCGATTTCGGGGGAGAGTGGGGAACTCGTGCGACGTGGTGGATTCTTTTCTCGAATCCAGCGTCGAACCAGTTCCTCGGTCTGGCGCACTGTCAAGCTACGCTGACGGATCTCCTGGAGTGCTGCGAGTTGGCTCGCTGTATCTGGCAGGGAGAGCAGGGCGCGCGCGTGCCCTTCCGTGATGTCGCCCATGGCGAGCGCTCGCTGAATGGTCTCCGGTGCCTCGAGCAGGCGCAACGTGTTCGCGATGGCCGAGCGGCTTTTCCCGACCCGTGCCGCGACCTCGGCCTGGGTCAGACCGAACTCCTCGATGAGCGTCCGGTAGGCAGCGGCTGTCTCCAAGGGCGAGAGATCGGCACGCTGGAGGTTCTCGATCAGTGCGATTTCGACCGCGTCCTTCGGGGACAGGTCACGGACGAGAGCGGGAACCGTCGTCAGTCCGGCCAGCCGGGCAGCCCGCCACCGTCGCTCACCGGCGACCAGCTGATAAGGGGGCTTTCCGCCGCTGTAGGTCACGACGAGCGGTTGGATGATTCCGTGCGTGCGGATCGACTCCGCGAGTTCCTGCAAGCTCTCCTCGGGGAAAGATTGTCGGGGCTGGCGAGGATTGGGAGCGATGTCGTCGAGCGCGATCTCTCGGATCGCGTCCGGATCGACGGTCGTTCGAGGGATCAGGGCGTCCAGCCCGCGTCCCAAACCACTACGGCGTGCCATTGTCCTCCACCGCCTGCACCTCGATGCGAGTCTAGCACGCGCGATGCGAGCGTGAGTCAGGGAGAAGTCCGGTGTGGCTGATCGAACTCGCGGTGCTCGTCCTTCTCGGCACCTCGGGGCGGGCGTTCGGTGAAGCCGCGGAGCACTCTCGCTGGGTTCGCACGGTCGTTCGGCTCCTGGTAGCTGCCTTGACTCTGTTCTCGGTGGTGCTTGCGGTCGTCGCGACGACTGTTGGGGAGCCATCGCTCGCAATTCGTGCGCTTGGGGCGGGAGTTGGCGTCGGACTGGCCTGGTTGGGGGGCTACCGACGCGTCCTCGCTCGGTGGGTACCGATCGATCCTGGCTCGATCCTCGATACCATGGGCCTGGCAGCCCTCCAGGGCGCGATTGGCTTCTTTGGGGGAGCGCTCCTGGTCGCGGAAACATTGCCTCCGTTCGAAGTGACAGCCGAGCAGCTTGCCGGACAAGCAGTCGCCGAGGTGTTCCTGGCGTTCATCTGGATCGGATTCCCGACGCGGCGGGGCTGGCGGCAGGCCTTGGAACGGCTGGGACTCCGGGGGATCGATCGTCGTGTGGTCGCTGTCAGCGTCGTGTTCACGCTCGCTCTCTTCGCGGTGTCGGTCGTGACGAGCCTTCTGGCGAGCTTGCTGCAACCAGGCGTCATCGAGCGGATCGAGGAGCGGCTTCTGCCGCTCACGACTGCGTTCGCCTCTCCGGTGGCGGCCCTCGCGCTCGGGTTACTGGCGGGAACCGGGGAAGAGATCCTGTTTCGCGGAGCGATCCAACCGGGCTATGGCCTTCTCCTGACGACGCTCCTCTTCACCGTGCTGCATGTCCAATACGAGCTTTCGCTCGTCAGTCTCGGTGTCTTCGGGTTGGCGATCTTGTTGGGGCTCGAGCGCCGCTGGTTCGGCACGACCGCGTGCATTCTCACTCATGCACTCTACGACGCACTCGCCATTCTTCTGCAGGGAACGCTACGCTGAGAGCGATCAACCTGTCGGGAACTGCTGCCACGTTCCATCGCTGTACAGCGCGTAGATGAACCCGCGGTCGCTGGAGATGAGAAGGCCATGCTCGAACGCTTGGATCCGGGCTCCAGCCGTCATGACGTGAACGTCGGATTCAGTTGCGAACCCGAGCGGTTCTGCCAAGGCGAGCGCTTCCCACACTTGACCGAAGGTTCCTCCAGGCACCCAGAGATTCGGCTCCACTTGCCGGAACTCCAAGGGGGGATCGATGGGGGGTGGTTCGGCCACACTGCGCCAGGTACTCGCTGCCTCCAGGATGTAAATGGTCATGGTATCGAAGCGCTCGACCATGATGCCACGCTGGAAGACGAGCTCGGCAGCGTTGACCGTCACGGCTGGCGACACCGGTGCACCGAGTCGTTGCTGCACCGTCTGATTGCCCCAGTACAGTTTGGCGAACGCGCCGGTTACCGGAATCGGTTCTGGGGTGGATGGTGTCGGTGTCGGGGTGATCAGCACAGGGATCGGTTCCGGTGTCGGAGTCGGCGCAGGCGCGGGAGTCGGCGAGGGAATCGGCGTGGCAGTCGGGCTGGGGCCGAGTACCGGCGGCGAGACAACGACCGGGGGTGCAGGATGGGTTGTCGACTGTTCGTCAGAGGTTGCAGCGGTCGGTGATGGAACGGGAGGAGGTGCTGGCGGCGTCGGTGTCGGAACAGTGGTCGCGATGGGTGGAGTTGGCGGTGGCACTGCAGGTGTCGGTGTCGGCGTTTCGATAGCATGGACGATCGCGCTCGAGGTACGGAAGGTAAGCACGAAAGTGGTACCGAGTCGGTTTCCCCAACGGTCCTCTGCCTCCGCCAAAATGGCGATCTGGTAGACGGTGTTAGGGAGCAGAGCAACGCGACGCGTTTCATCAGCACCGATGACGAGCTTGCTACCGTTCCAGCTGATAGGAAGGCGATCTCGCTCGCCGGGAGGCACGATCCGCAGGTTCGCCAAGACCGATTCCTCGTTCATTGGCTTGGAGAACACGATTTCGATCGGTTGGTAGATCGGCCACAGTTGCTGCGAGGAAGCGGCTGGACTGGAAGCGATGACCCGGGGTGGCTGGACCCGTTGATATCCGAGGCTCGCACTCAAAAGAGCGACAAGGAGGACGATGACACCGAGTGCGGACGAGGCGACCGCGAGACGAAAACGCTGGGTGCGTCGGTGCTGTCGCTCGTCAGCCGCGATGCGCTGCCAGAGATCGTCGCGCAGGTGCTGAGGGGGTGGTGGCACAGGGGGCAGACGGCGAATCCGCTCGCGCAGTGCGCGATAGTCTTCGAGCAAGCGTCGGCAGTCTGTACATTCCGCAAGATGAGCTCGAAGTCGCCGCTCGTCCTCGGCGGACAACTCGCCGTCGAGGTAGAGGGAGAGCAGGTGGCGATAGCGACGACAACGATGGGGGGTCATCAGTCGGACTGTGCCTCCATCTCGCGGAAAAGACGCCGGAATTCTTCGCGGGCCCTGAAGAGGAGCGACTTCGCCGCTGAGCGGGAGATGCCCAGGATCTGAGCGATCTCCTCACTCGAATACCCCTCGTATTCGCGGAGGATCAATGCTGCCCGGTAATGAGGCTGGAGCCGCTGGAGCACCCGCTCTACCGTATCCTGCGTTTCCGTTTCCATGAGCGCCCGTTCCGGGTCGATCGCGTCCGAACGCAGCGAGGAGTTCTGCCAGGGAGCGAGGTGATCGAGCCGCAACCATCGGAGTCGGTTTCGCCGTCGCAGCGCGTCCAGGCAGACGTTGGTGGCGATCCGGCGGAGCCAACCACCGACGTTCAGATCATCGGTGGTCTGCGGAAGTGCGCGATACGCCTTGATGAAGCATTCTTGGGTCAGGTCACTCGCGTCTTCGGCATTTCCGACCATACGATAGATGAACTGATAGACAGAACGTTCGTACTTTTGATACAGCAGCGCGAAAGCATCGTGGTCACCAGCCTTGGCGCGGGCGACGCACCGCAGTTCGTCTGCCGCTGACAATGCAACGGACCCCGACATCCCAGGCCCTCCCGTATCTATAACGAACGACGGCTCGTCCGGATGCGGTGTGCTCACGGCAACACTCCTGACGGGCCGATCGTACACACTTTCGATCCGATTGTCAATTCGGTGAGCAGGGGAAACCGACGACACGGGTTCGGGCTGCCACGATTGCCGCAACCGATGCAGGGGCCTTGACTGGGGGGTGTGGGCTTTTTCCGCTCGGTCGAGCGATTCGGCCGACCAGTCATCGAGTGTTGCAGAGTAGGATACTCGTCGAAGTGGGCAAAGAGGAATTCCTTCGGCTCGTGCTGCTCGAGGAAACGAGCAAAACCGAGTCCAGCGTGCCCCGCTCGCTGGTTCATCTCCTGGGCGGTAAGCGGTCAGCAGTGAGCATTGTCAGGAGAGTTGTTCGCTGCAAGGCTCGTTCTCGTCACCGCACAGTGGTGGCCGGCACGGCGATGATGGTCTGCGTACACTCGATAGCTAGGTGGCCGGGTCAGTACTCGATTGGTGGAGATTACGAGACATGAAGCATCCGTTTCGTGACCGGATCGAACAAGGTGTTCTCCTCGCTGACGGCGCCATGGGTACGCAGCTGTACGAGCGAGGAATCCGGTTGGATCGATGCTTCGAGTCGGCAAACCTGACTCATCCGCAACTCGTCGTGGAGATCCACCGGGCCTACATTCTGGCGGGAGCCGAACTCATCAAGACCAACACGTTCGGAGCCAACCGCTTCAAGCTCGAGGCCTACGGCATGGCAGAGCGTGTGCGTGAGATCAATCGCCGTGCTGTCCGTCATGCGCGAGAGGCACGGGAGATTTGTGGCGTGCCGGTTTTCATCGCGGGCGCCATAGGACCGAGCGGACGCCTGCTCGCACCGGTGGGGACAGTTGCACCGGAGAGCTTACGACCAGTTTTCCGCGAGCAGATCGAAGCGTTGCTCGAGGGTGGGGTTGATCTCCTCATTTTCGAGACCATGTCCCAACTCGCTGAGATCCGCGAAGCGATCATGGCTGCACGTGAGGTCTGTGATCTCCCGGTCGTCGCCCAGCTGACGTTTGCGGCTGACGGTCGCACCATCGCTGGGCACGGTCCGGAAGAAGTGGTGGCCGCCTTAGGGGAACTGGGCGTCGATGTGATCGGCGTCAACTGCAGCGTCGGCCCACGGCCGACGCTCGAGGTGCTGCGGGCCATGATCGCTACGAATCGCTGGGGTACCGCGCTTTCGGCGATGCCGAATGCGGGTTGGCCGACGGTCGTCGCTCATCGTGTCATTTATGGTGCATCGCCGGAGTACTTTGCCGATTTCGCGCGGGAGGCAGCAGCTTTGGGTGTTCGACTCATCGGCGGTTGCTGTGGGACGACACCCGAACACATCGCGGCAATGCGGCGTGCTCTGGACGACATCAAAGGACAAGTACGTCCGGCGGTCGAGGTCAGGGCGCGTGTTTCAACACCGGTAACGGACGCAGTCGCACCGGAGGAGCCCACGCGCCTCAGGCAGAAACTGGCACGGGAGTTCGTGGTGAGCGTGGAAATCGATCCTCCCAAGGGGCTCAATCCCTCCAAAGCGATCGAAGGAGCCCGTCTGCTGCGCCAGGTGGGCGTCGAGTTCATCAACGTGGCCGACAGTCCAATGGCACGAGTGCGCATGAGCGCGCTGGCGCTCTGCGTGATTCTCCAGCAGGAGACAGGCGTCGAGACGATCCTGCATCTGACGACTCGCGATCGGAATCTGATGGGGTTACAGGCCGATCTCCTGGGTGCGCACGCGCTCGGTGTGCGCAACATTCTCGCTCTGACCGGCGATCCACCGACGTTGGGCGATTATCCCCAGGCGACGCCCGTCTACGACCTCGACTCGATCGGTCTAGTGCGTTTGCTCCAGAATTTCCGGCAGGGATTCGATGCCGGTGGTGCCTCCATCGGTCGACCAGCGATGTTCACGATCGGAGTCGCGTGTGATCCGACGCGTCCGGATCTTCAGCAGGAGATCGAGCGTTTGCATGCGAAGCTTGCGGCTGGGGCTGATTTCGTCATGACACAACCGGTCTTCGACTTCTCGACGTGGCGCAACTTTGTCGCACAGTACGAAATTCGCTACGGACCGATTGAGGTGCCGGTGCTGTTGGGGGTGCTACCGCTGCAGAGCTTTCGGCATGCCTCTTTCCTGCACAACGAAGTTCCCGGCATAACGTTGACCGAGGAGGCACTGGAGCGCATGCGGCGAGCTGGTCCGAACGGGCGAGCCGAAGGAGTGGCCATGGCGCGCGAGTTGATCGCTGAGGCCTGCGAGTTCGTGCAGGGTATCTATCTCATGCCCTCTTTCGGCCGCTACGAGGTGGTGGCTGAGGTGTTGAGCGCGCTCCCTGAAAGATTGCGCGTCAGCATCCGCTGATTCTGGGGGAACGCTCTGCTATACTGCCAACTGGTCGTCTTTCTGCGACCGCGGGAGCGGTGCCGCAGGCTGGGAGAGCGCGGGATAAGGAACACAGCCATGCAGGATCTCATCCGCAGTGTGCAACAGGAATACATGCGCAGCGATCTGCCTCCGTTCAGTCCTGGTGACACGGTACGCGTGCACTACCGCGTCGTCGAAGGTGGGAACGTGCGTGTCCAGCCGTTCGAAGGCGTCGTGATCCGCAAGCGTGGCGGGGGAACCGACGCCACCTTCACAGTTCGGCGCGTTGCTGCGCACGGAGTCGGTGTCGAGCGGACTTTCCCATTGCATAGCCCATTGATCGAGAAAATCGAGTTGCTGCGGCACGGCAAGGTTCGGCGCGCGCGGCTTTACTACCTGCGTGAGCGAGCAGGCAAGGCGGCTCGCCTGAAGGAGCGCCGTCGCCCCGAAGGTAGCTACCTGCGCTGAGGAGCGGAATGATGGTCTTGCTCGCCTCGACTCGTCAGCGGCGTTCGGGCCGAGGCGAGCGACCGACGTTCGAACTCGAGCAAGCTCTTTGGCAAGCGGGCAACCGCTGGGTCGCTGGTGTGGACGAGGTCGGGCGCGGAGCGCTGGCTGGTCCGGTCGTGGCGGCGGCCTGTATCTTCGAGCCATCGACTGAGTTACCCGATCAGTTGCGGGATTCGAAGCGGTTGACCGATCCCCAACGACGAGCGCTGGCTGATTGGGTCCGACAGTATTCGCTGCGCTGGGCCATCGGTGCAGCGTCGCATCGCGAGGTCGACCGACTGGGTATCGTCCGGGCGACCGCTCTCGCCATGCTGAGGGCGCTCCAGCGTCTCGGTCCTGTCGATCATGTCCTCTACGATGGCTTGCCGCTCACCGAGTTCGAGCGACTACCGGGAACGGCGGTCGTGCATGGCGACATGCGCTGTGCATCGATCGCCGCTGCATCGATTTTGGCAAAGGTGATCCGCGACGATCTCCTGGCCCGTCTCGCAGTCCGGTATCCTGGCTATGGTTGGGAAGAAAATGCTGGATACGGCACACCGTCGCATCGACGTGCGATTCGCGAGCTCGGCTCGACGCCTTTCCACCGGCGATCGTTCCAAGTAAGGATGGACACGGACGAGGAGTAGTCGGTGGGACGGCAGTGCCAGGGCGAGGCGGGCGAGCGAGCGGCAGCGCGATGGCTCGAAGAGGCGGGTTGGCATGTCCTGGCTCGCAACTGGCGGTGTCGCCAGGGTGAGTTGGACATCGTCGCTCTCGATGGGGACGTGCTGGTGGCGGTAGAAGTGAAAGTCAGGCGGGACGCTGGAAACGAGCCAGCCGAGTGGGCTGTGACGCCTCGGAAAGGCCGTCGACTCCTGGCTGCACTGTCTGCATTCCTCGCTGCTCATCCGCAACATCAAGAGCGACTCTGTCGCGTCGACCTCATCGCGGTCACAGTTGATCGAGGCGGTCGAATCGTTCGCTGGAGTCACCTCCTCGGGTGCGTGAGCGAAGGGGACGGTGCATGAGGTGATCGATCCGCATCTTCGTGAGCGACTCTGGGCAGCGGGACGGGCGCGACGCGACGAAATGATCGCGTTCGCGCAACAGCTAATGCAGACTCGCAGTTTGCCTGGAGAGGAGCAAGCCGTTGCCGAGCTGGTTCTGGCGCGTTTACGCACGTTGGGCTTCGATGAGGCGGATCTGGATGCAGCAGGCAATGTCGTGGGAGTCTTACGCGGAAGCAGCGCTGGTAACTCGGTGCAATTCAATGCTCATTTAGATCATGTGCACGAGGGCGATCCGGCTGCCTGGCGATACCCTCCTTATGCGGGAGTGATCGCTTACGGCGTGCTGTACGGGAGGAGCGCGTCTGACGTGAAAGGAGCACTGGCGAGCCGCATCTATGGTCTCGTCCTTTTGCGTGACCTGGGCCTCGTTCCCGCCGGTGACTGTTACGTCACTGGAGTCGTCCAAGAAGAGGTTGGCGGAGCGGGTGCTGCAGCGCTTTGCGAGTGGCTGCGCACCGATATCGTCGTCTTGGGGGAAGCGACGAATCTCGAGTTAAGACGAGGCCATCGTGGGCGAGTCGGACTGGAAGTCCGTTTCATCGGTCGGTCCGCGCATGCGAGTGCCCCGGAGCGAGGTGTGAACCCGTTGTTCGCGCTGGGGCGCTTCTTGTGCCGGCTCGACGAACTCCCACGCGGCAGCCATCCGGAATTAGGCCAGAGTTCCGTTGCACCGACCCTGGTGTGGACCGATCAATCGAGTGCGAATGTCATCCCTGGGGTGGTGACAGTAATGCTCGATTGGCGGACAGTTCCTGAAGAGGAAGCGGATGCGCTCTGCGCTGCCGTAGAGGACCTGGCCCGTGCCTGTGCGGAAGACGAGGTCCGGGTGGAAGTGACGGTGCCCCGGCGGAAGCTCGCGACATATCGGGGACTTGCCATCGAACTCCCGCCGACTCGCGGCTTTGTTCTCCCGACTGATCATCCGGCAGTGACCGTGGCACGCAGCACATTGAAAGCCGTGCTGGCACGTCCGGTTCCGGACGCGTTCTGGCGTTTCGCCACGAGCGGCGGACACTTCATGGCGCACGGCATGGCCACCCTCGGTTTCGCGCCTGGTGAGGAGCGGCTGGCGCACACGGTCGACGACAGCATCCGCCTGGCGGATCTCGAAGCAGCCATGGTGGGTTATGCTGCTCTGGCAGTGGCATTGACGCGCGAGGAGTAGTGCGCATGAGCTGCATGGAACAGCATCAGATGGCAGCCCCGCGCAGTGTCGGTTGTGCAGTCGTTACTGTCAGCGACACGCGAACAGTCGAGACGGATACGAGCGGCGCGCTGATCCGTGAGCGCCTGGAGCGTGCAGGGCATTCTGTCGTGTTCTACGCCATCGTGCCGGATGAGCGGGAGGAGATCGGTCGGTTGGTCGACGAGTTGGTGCAGCGACCGGACTGCGATGCCGTGCTTCTGACTGGTGGTACTGGAATCGCCCGGCGCGATGTGACCTACGAGGCGATCGCGGAGCGACTCGAGAAGCGCCTCGACGGGTTCGGTGAGCTCTTCCGCTGGTTAAGCTATCGAGAAATCGGCCCTGCTGCGATGCTCTCGCGAGCGCTTGCCGGAGTTTATCGTGGCCGGGTCGTGATTGCCATGCCAGGCTCAACCGCTGCTGTGCGACTGGCCATGGATGAACTCGTGCTTCCTGCACTGCCGCATCTCGTCTTCGAGGCACGCAAGTGAGAAAGAGGTCGGTAACGATGGGCGACGCAGCAGTACGGCGACCACCGCAAGTACTGCGGGGGATGCGCGACTTCACTCCGCGGCAGATGCTTCTGCGGCAACGAGTCATGGAGGTCCTTCGCCAAGTCTTCGAACGATACGGGTACGACCCGATCGATACGCCGCTGCTCGAGTATTACGAAGTCCTTTCAGGAAAGTATGGGGAAGAAGGAGAAAAGCTCCTCTACCGCTTCGTCGATCAGGGCGGTCGAGAGGTCGGGCTGCGCTACGACCTGACGGTTCCGCTGGCACGGTACGTGGCAGTTCATCGCGCTGAGTTGACGTTCCCGTTCAAGCGTTACCACATTGGGCCGGTCTTCCGCGCTGAACGGCCACAACGCGGACGGTTTCGCCAGTTCTGGCAGTGCGATGTCGACGTGGTCGGCACTCGGTCGATGATGGCCGATGCAGAAGTACTGTGGGTCTGGATCGATGCGCTCGGCGCCTTGCGTATTCCCAACGCCGTGATCCACGTCAACCATCGCCAACTCCTGGAGGCTCTCGTCAGAGCGGCTGGCGTGGCGCCGAGTCTCGCGCTCGGTGTGTTTCGTGCCATCGACAAGCTGGCGAAGATCGGGCTCGACGGTGTACGCGAGGAACTCCTCCGGATCGGTGTCGAGGCACCGGCGGCTGAGCGGGTGCTGGCGGCGATCGCGCTGCGTGGTGAGCCGGAGTCGATCATCCCGCAGCTGCGGGTGATGTTTGCGGGGGATGAGGCAGCTGAACGGGCTGTCAGCGAACTGGCTGAGCTTTTCCGCTATCTCGAATGGTTCGGGGTGCGACCAGGGAGTGCGATCGTCGATCTCTCGCTCGCCCGGGGGCTGGATTACTATACCGGACCCGTGGCAGAAGCGATCGTCAGCCAACCAGCGATTGGTTCACTGGGGGGCGCAGGGCGCTATGATCACTTGATCGGACTCTTCTTGGGGGAGGAAATCCCCGCGACTGGGGCATCACTCGGCCTCGAGCGCCTGGTAGAGGTCGTCGACGAGTACGGTTTGCTGCCGACGCCGGCAAGCGTGACGGAGGTGCTGGTCGTTTCGGTCGAAGCAGACCATCGAGCGCAGGCGCTGCGCATCGCCCGCGAACTCCGGCAGGCAGGACTCGCCACCGAGGTCTATCTGGGTGAGCGGATCGACCTCCGTCGTCAACTCCAATATGCCGATCGCAAGGGTGTGCCGGTCGCGGTCATCATCGGGCCGGACGAGATAGCCAATGACATGGTGACAGTGCGCGACCTTCGCATGGGAGAGCAAGTTCGAGTTCCACGCGCGGAACTCGTGGCTGCGGTGCGGAAACCGCTGGGCGCCGCTCGTCAGGGCGAGAGGGGCAGTGCGGATGAGTGACTTGACACCGCATCACCGCATCATGGTCGTGGTGGCTCATCCTGACGACATGGAATTCGGGGCTGGTGGAACGGTTGCCCGCTTGGCCCGGGAGGGAAAGGAAATCGTTCTCGTGCAATGTACCTCCGGGGATAAAGGTACGAATCGGCGCGACCTCACCCCCGAAGAACTCGCCCAAGAGCGAGAAGACGAAGAGCGTGAAGCGTGTCGCCGGCTCGGTGTCTCCGAAATCGTCTTTCTTCGCTTGCCGGATGGGGAAATCATGCCGGATCTCGTGTTTCGCGAGCGGATCGTGCGACAGATCCGGGCGTATCGTCCAGACATCGTGATTACGCATGATCCATTTCGGCCGTACGCACTGCACCCGGATCACCGGGCGGTCGGTATCACGACGATCGATGCGGTTTATCCGACGGCTCGCGATCCCTTGTATTTTCCCCAGCATCTCGCTGAGGGGCTGGAACCGCACAAAGTCGCTGAACTTTGGCTTTTCGGCGCTCAATATCCCGATCTCTACGTCGATATCAGCGAGACGCTCCATCTCAAGATCGCCGCGCTCGCTGCCCACCAGAGCCAGATCAACGATATCGAGGAGCTCGCCCAGCGCGTCCGCGAGCGTGCCGCCGAGATCGGTGCCGAACGCGGGCTGCCTTACGCGGAAGCGTTCAAGGTGATCACGCTCCGCCGCTGACGTGGATTTGCAACGAGTCGGTTGTCTTTCTCTTCGTCGCCTGCTATCCTGGTGATAGCTGTACCGCGATGCCGTATGATACGAGAGGCGCGGCTTGCAGGCTGACGAAGGGAGTTTCGAGATGATCAGCCCCGTCGTTCAGCAACCCCGGCGAACCGACGAGCGAGCCGTGCCTCGCCCCGGCGAGCGAATCACGCGCGATGCCTACGGTCGGCCGATCACCTATCTCCGAATTTCTTTAACGGACCGCTGTAATCTCCGCTGCGTCTATTGCATGCCAGCTCACGGCATGAAGTTCGCCCCGCGTGAGGAACTCCTGACTGACGAGGAACTGTTGACGATCGTGCGTGCCGCAGCGCGTATCGGGTTCAGTCGCTTGCGGCTTACGGGAGGAGAGCCGACGGTTCGTCCGGGTCTGGTGGAACTCGTGCGTGCCATGGCGGCGATTCCCGGCGTCGAAGATATTTCGATGACGACGAACGGGCTTCTCCTCGAGCGCTTGGCACACGACCTCGCGGCTGCCGGTTTGCGACGCATCAACATCAGCCTGGACACGCTCGATCCCGAGCGCTACCGAATCATGACCCGTGGAGGGCGGATCGAGAAAGTCTTTGCGGGTATCGCGGCGGCTGAGGACGCTGGTTTGCGACCGATCAAGCTGAATGCCGTGGTCGTTCGCGGCCTCAACGATCACGAGGTGCCGGCACTCGCTGGTCTAACGCTCGAGCGACCATGGCAGGTGCGCTTCATCGAGGTTATGCCCTTAGAGGGTGTCGCTGACGTCCACGATGCGGGACTCGTCACCAGCGCCGAGACGCGGGCGCGTATCGAGGAAGTCTTTGGTCCTCTCGAAGAAGTCGAGGCGCCGCTGAGCGATCCGGCCCGAGTCTTTCGCATTCGCGGAGCGCAGGGCACGCTCGGATTCATCAGTCCGGTGAGCGAGCCATTTTGCGCTTTTTGCAACCGGATTCGTCTGACCGCTGACGGTAAGCTTCGTCTCTGCTTGCTGCGGAGCGACGAAGTCGATATTCGCGAGCTCGTGCGTCGAGGGGCGAGCGAGGAGGAGCTGATCGAGCGTATTCGTGCAGCAGTCTGGCGGAAGCCGTGGGGACACGGACTCCGCGAAGGCGATCGTCGAACTGGGCGAGGTATGAGTCAGATCGGTGGTTGAATCAGTCGTGAAGAGGAGCGGAGAAGGGGCGGTCGATCGACCGTCCCTTCTCCGCTCGTGCGGTGCTCAATCGCGGTGATAACCGTTGGAAAGGGTAGCGCTGACCTGCTTGGGTGCTGGGCGAGTCAGCTCGTACTCGCGCCCATTCCCATTGGTCCCGAGATCCGCTGTTGAGGTCGCGATCGGTCGGATGCCTCGCTCTGGCGCAGCGGACGGTTGCTCGCCGATAGTGAAACGGGTGACGAGGGAGCGCAGGCGAGCGGTGTACCGAGCGACGACAGCCGATTGGGTGCCAACGGCCTCGATCGCCTGAGTGGCGGCATCGACCTGCTGTGTCACGCGTTCCGCCCCACGTTGTTGCGCGCTCACCACGCGCTCGATCGCTTTGACAGCATCGGTGACTTGAGCTGCCTGCGCAGCCATCTCCTCGGCTGCGGTGGCATTCTGTTCGATGACGGCGCTGATCTCGCGGAGCGCGGAGACAACTCGTTCGCTCGCCTGCGCCATCTGGTGGGCTGCTGCAGTGATGGCGCTGACTCGCTCGGCCGTTTGCTCGACTGCCTGGAGAATGGCTTGCAAAGCGCGGCCCGCTTGATCGGCTCGGTCAGTACCACGCGTCACTCGCTCGGCTCCTGCACGCATGGCCTCGACTGCCTGCTCGGTCGCTGTGCGTACCTGATCGATCAAATTGGCGATATCCTGCGTCTCGCGGCGGCTCCGTTCAGCGAGCTTGCGGACTTCATCGGCGACGACGGCGAAGCCGCGGCCGTGCTCGCCCGCCCGAGCAGCTTCGATGGCTGCGTTGAGCGCGAGCAGGTTCGTCTGTTCTGCGAGGTTGTCGATCGTCTCGACGACAGCACTGATCTGCTGACCGAGCTGACCGAGTTCAGCCACACGCTCGGCCGCTGCGAGGACGACATTGCGGATTTCTTGCATCGATTGAACGGTCTGGCGCACTGCATCGGCGCCCGCGTCGGCGGATTGCCGTGTATGGGAAGTCGCTTGCTCGACAGCGGCAGTGTCAGCCAGGACGCGTTGCACCTGGGCAGTGAGTTCGTTGGCCGCAGCGTTGATCCGTTCCAGGCTCTTCGCTTGCGCGCTGGCGCCAGCGGCAACTGATTGCACGACCTGCTGGAGCTGCCCCATAGAACCCCGAGCCGTGATCGATGCTTGAGCGACTTCGCTGGAGCCTTGGGCAACTTCGCTCACGCTCGAACTGACGTCACGCATGGCGCTGGCCGACTCGGCCGTGGCGTGATCCATATGTTCCGTGGCTGTCGTCAGTCCATCAGCCGCTTGCTGAATGTCGGCCACCATGGAACGCAACTCGCGGACCGTCGAATCGAGTTCGGTTGCAGCACTACCCAGCTGCTGCTAGACGGTATTGAACGATTCGACCATCTGGCCGATCTCATCCTTCCAACTGACACGAATGTCCTGAGCAGCAAAGCTGACCGAGTTTGTCAGATCGCCCGATGCGATCCGGCGCAGTGCTTCAGCGAGAGCCGGAACATGCTCGCTCGCGAGTTGATGCGCAGCACGCGAGAGAGCGAGAGCGGTGCTCCGGATACGCTGCGCGATGAGTACACCGACGGCAGTTTGGAGAACGACGAAAAAGGCATGGATGAAGGTTATGGTCCATGACGGCCCATCTTTGTACACGCTGTACGGGAAGAACGCGTTGAACAAGACGTGGTGAACGGCGATGAGGCCAGCAGCCAGTAGGATGGGAAGCCAGTCATAATAGATGATGAGGTAGGCCATTGCCACGAAGATCTGGAAATGCATCTCGATCAGGCCGCCGGAGAGGTGGATGAGGAGCGCTGCATACAGCATGAGCAATCCAGCAGTGATCAAACGGTACGTTCGGGTCCCGGCGAAAAGAGGATACGTAGCGGTCGCGATTCCGCCCAGAACGGCTGCTCCAACGAGCGCTTGCCAGAGCGGATGTTTTCCGAACAAGAGTGTCACTGCCAGGGTGGCGACCGCATGCCCCCACAGAATCCACAAACTGATGCGGTCCCGTGACCGGTCAGCAGCGCCGATTTCCATTGCCATCGTTACCTCCCCTCACCGCACGGTCGAATCACGCCCTGGTATCACAGTTCGACCGAGGAGAGCGCGAACTTGAGGTGAACGGAGGTACTAATGGCTCTGAGAGATGATGGCTAGTCCGAGGGAGCCTCCCGAGCGCTGCACGGGGAATCGGCTGCTTCGTATCGGGGCGACAGGTGGTGGGCGGGCACGATCACTGGGGGCGCAATACCACCGCCGCACTGTGTTCAATGAGTCAGCCAGGTCCGCCCATAGTCGCGCATGGCACGGATGAGAGGGATGAGCGCTTCACCGCGCGGAGTGAGACCGTAGCGTCGGTGACTACCATTGCTTTCGATGCGGCGAATCAGTCCGGCAGCTCCGAGTTGCTTGAGGCGCGTGGAGAGAGTCTTTGGACTGATCCCGCGAACGGAGCGCTCGAGTTGGCTGAATCGATCGAGTCCGCGCGCCAGATCCCTGAGAATCAGTGGAGTCCAGCGGTCACAAAGGATGGCCGCGGTGCGAGCGAGCGGACATCGTTCTGGCGGTAGGGGCAGCGCGTGCATCGTGGGCTCACCTCCATCCTGCCGCGCGGTATGCTCGGTAGGCTCGGCAGCAGGTGCTCGCCTGTGGGGAGCGTAGCAGCTGTTGCAGCCCAGAGCAAGCGGGACGAACGCGAGGGCGTGTCGGATGCCCGAAAGATTGCTACCGATCTGGCCGGTTGCAGACCGGACACTCGCTGAACCGACATTCGTGCGGCTCGCGGGTGCACTCGTTGCAGGAATCGGCGCGATCGCACTCGCGATCGTCCTCGTCCTTTTTGGTCCTCTCCCAGCGGCTCTCGCCCTACCTGGGATCGTCGCCACGCTGCTCGTCCTGAGCGATGTGCGGGCTGGTTTGTGGGTTGTTCTCGCTGTCATCGCCCTCTTACCGTACGCCGTCATTCCTGTCAAAATCGTCATCACGCCACCACTCTTGGAGATGACAGGCCTCGGCGTGCTCAGTGTGTGGCTTCTCCGGCTTTTCTTGCGTCAGGACGAGACGATTCCCAGTCATCCGCTTTTGGTCGCGGTCATGCTTTTCATTGCGGTGGCGGTTTTCGCCTTTGTCCTCGGCGTCGATCGTGGCTACTCGTCGCAGACGTACCACAATTTTGCGAAGTTTCTGGTCAGTGTCAGTCTCTTCTTCGTGGCGTGGTCCTCGCTCCAAGGCCCCGCTGACGTTCGTCGTTTTACAGGGGTTTTTCTTGTGCTGGCGAGCGTCGCTGCCGCCATTGGCCTGGTCCTCTACGCTGGTGGACCACGACTGACGCTGGCTGTGCTGGCCCGGCTGATTCCCTATGGATATCCGGATACTCGGATCGTCCGCTATATCGAGGACGACCCTGCGAAGCCGATGCGTTTGACGAGTACGAGCGTCGACCCCAATTCGTTCGCCGGCCTACTGGCTCTGGCTGTAGTTCTCGCGGTCACGATGACTGTCGCGCAGCGACCTGCGATTCCTCGCTGGCCTGCCGCGCTCGCGGCTATCGTGTCTGGCTCCGCGTTGCTCCTGACTTACTCGCGTGCGGGTTGGTTGGGAGCTGCGTTCGGTATCGGTATGGTCGCTCTGGCGCGCTATCGCTGGCTTCTGGTACCGGGAGGGATCGGTCTTGCTAGTGCCAGCGTGCTCGGGTTCGGTGAGCGCTTCGTCGAGCGATTGTGGCAAGGATTCATGTTGCAAGACCCCGCGACGCGCATGCGACTGGAAGAGTACCGGACGGCGTTGGCGATCATCCGCGACTATCCTGCTTTCGGCGTCGGCTTTGGAGCAGCGCCGACAATCGAACTGTGGACTGGGGTTTCGAGTATCTACCTTCTGATCGCGGAACGGATGGGACTTTTGGGACTCGGGACATTCTTGGTTGCAGTAATGGGAATTGCTTGGACGGGGTGGCGAACCTGGCATCGGATGGCCGCGAGCGCGGAGGGCGATCTTCTCCTCGCCTGGCTCGGTGCGCAGGCCGCGGCGCTGCTGATCGGCTTCTTCGACCACTATTACGCCAATATTAGCTTCCCGCACATGGTTGCGACCTTTTGGTTGACGCAGGCGATAGTGCTGGTCGCTAGCACACGATCGACGGGAACACAGCACACAGAAGGGGGAACAGCATGACGGTGATGATCCGCAACCTCAGGATTGCCGGGCCAACGCCGTTACCGCCAGCGGTCGTCGAGGCGTTGCAGCGTCCAATGGTGCCGCATCGCGGTGAATGGTTCCGGGGTTTGGTGCGGTCTCTGATGGAGCGACTGCGCGCACTGCATCGGACGGACGGACACGTTTTCATCATGCCCGGCACCGGATCGGCTGGTTGGGAGATTGCATTGGTCAATTTGCTCGCCCCGGGTGATCGGGTCCTGCTGCTCGTGAACGGGGACTTCGGTGAGCGATGGCAGCGGGTGGCGGAGCGGTATGGCCTGCAGTCGATCGTGCGCGAGGTTCCTTACGGGATGGCCATCAAGCCGAGTGATGTTGCAGGGTGGCTCGCGGAGACCGAGCCAGTGCGAGCTGTTTTGCTGGTCTATAACGAGACTTCGACGGGGGTCACGAATCCGCTTCGAGAGATCGCTGCTGTCGTGCGGGATGCTGGTGCGCTCCTGGTGGTGGACGGCGTGAGTGCGGTGGCTGGACTGCCGCTGGAGATGGATGAGTGGGGAGTGGATCTCATCTTCAGTGGCTCCCAGAAGGCGTGGATGTGCCCGCCAGGGCTGGTCATCGTCGCCGTCGGATCGCGAGCCTGGGAGATGATCGACCGGGCCAGCTATCCACGCGCTTTTTGGGATCTCCAGGAGTACCGGTCTGCCGCACGGACAGGAGACCTGCCGTCGACTGCACCGATCAGTCTGATCTATGCCTTGGACGCAGCGGTCCAGCTGATCGAAGCGGAGGGCCTAGAGAACGTCTGGACGAGACACCGAGATCTGGCGATGAGATTTCGCCACGTCACGAGCGAGTTGGGCTTTACCTGCTTCGCAGAAGGTGGCTACGAGAGCGCTACAGTGACGGCACTGGTCCCGCCTGCGGGCATCGGCGCCGAGGAGTTGGTTCGCAGCCTGGAAGAGCGTTACGGGATCGCGGTCAATGGTGGTCAAGGGCGCTTGAAGGGACAGATCATCCGGGTAGGGCATATGGGGTGGGTGCGCTGGGGCGATCTCGAGGAGGTGTGTGGGGCGTTGGCCAGCGAAGTGGAGTGAGCAGTTCCTGGTCGAAGCGAAGCAGTTGGACACTGACCGAACTGGCCGTAGCTCAGGGAACCTGACTGGCGTGTCGAACGAGGTGCTTGTCGTGATCGCAAGTTCCCGGTATACTAGCGGCGGTGTCTCGCTAGCCGACGGACCAGGGACGTCCGGAAGGTTGGCAAAATTACGGCACTCGAGGAAGGTACATGGTGGGGCAGCAGATCGACGAAGTGCACTTCGGTCGGCAGGGACTGGGGAGCATCCCGGTCATGGATGATGCGGAGATTTTTCGGCGCTTGCTGGATGACCCGAGCTACGATTACCGGTTGTTCCGGTACGGTGACGTGGTCGAAGGCGAGGTCATGCACGTCGACCGGGAGAAGATCCTGGTCGATATCGGTGGCAAGTGCGAGGGCGTCGTGCCGAGCCGGGAGTTCCAAACCTTGTCGCCGGAGGAACTTGGTCGGTTGCGGCCTGGTGATCGAGTGCTCGTATTCGTTCTCCAGCCGGAAGATCAGGCTGGCCAGGCGATTCTCTCGATCGATCGTGCGCGGCAGGAGAAGACCTGGCGACGGCTTCACGAGGTTTTCGAGGCTGGAGGCGTCATCGAGGCGGAGGTCGTCAACTATAACAAAGGCGGCCTGCTGGTCAACCTGGATGGTATCCGTGGGTTCGTGCCGGCATCACAGGTGGTGGCCATCCGCGGCGGGGATGAGGTGAGCAAGCAGGCCGATATGGCCCGGATGGTCGGGCAACGGTTGAAGCTCAAGATCATCGAGATCAATCGCCACCGCAATCGCTTGATCCTCTCCGAGCGGCAGGCGGTGCAGGAACATCGCGATGCCATGAAGGCGCAGCTCATCGAGACGCTTCGGGAGGGAGAGACGCGGCGCGGGCGAGTCACCAGCATCGCTGACTTCGGCGTGTTCGTGGATATCGGGGGTGCGGACGGCCTCGTCCACCTCTCGGAGATTTCTTGGACGCGCGTCAAGCATCCGAGTGAAGTGCTGCGGGTCGGCGACGAAGTCGACGTGATGGTTCTCTCGGTCAATCCGGGACAGCGCAAGATCGCGCTGTCGATTCGTCGGACGCAACCCGAGCCCTGGATGCAGGTGGCGAGTCAGTTCCAGGTCGGGCAGGTGGTGCGGGGCACGATCACGCAGCTGGCGTCATTCGGGGCGTTCGCCCGCTTGCAAGAGGGCGTGGAGGGGTTGATCCACGTCTCGGAGTTGGCCGGTTGGCGGGTCGAGCATCCGAACGAGGTGCTGCAAGAGGGTGATGACGTCATCGTACGCGTGATCCGCATCGATCCCACGAGGCGGCGAATCGGGCTGAGCTTGAGGCGTGCGCTGGAGATTTCGGACGAGGAACTGGAAGCCTCCTTGGGACCCGAGGCTGTGGCGATCAAGCAGCAGTTGATCGCCCGCGGTATCACGCCGTACGGTACAGACGGCGAAGAAGCTGAGATAACCGACATCGATGTCGAGTCCGAGCCGGTGGATGAAGAGTTGCCGGCCGAGAATGGTGGAGACGCCTGAGTCCCACCAGCACGGTACCTCGAACAACGGGTAGTCAGAACGCGATCGTCGATTGCTCGGGAGGAGCCCCCAGGCCAGAGCTGGGGGCTTCGCCTTCCTGGATCCACGCTGCAGGCGTTGGTACGCGGCGCCTGCGCTAGGTAAACTTGATCGGTGCAGGAGGTGAGACGCAGGAATCGACGAGCCGCGGAGCTTTCGCGCACCAGCTTTCTTGTCGACATCCCATGAGAGCGTACGGGCATTTGCCCGGGAGTGTGTGCTATGGCGGACAAGTTCGAGAAGTTCACGGAACGAGCCCGGAAAGTGCTCGCGCTGGCCCAAGAGGAAGCGCGACGCTTCAATCACAACTACATCGGCACCGAGCACCTGCTCCTCGGTCTCGTGCGCGAGGGGGAAGGTGTGGCGGCACGCGTGCTCCAGAGCATGGGCGTGCAGCTACCCAAGGTGCGTAGTGCCGTCGAGTTCATCATCGGGCGAGGGGAAAGCACGGTCGTCGGTGAGATCGGGCTGACCCCGCGCGCTCGCAAGGTGATCGAGTATGCCGTGGATGAAGCGCGCCGACTCGGGCACCACTACATCGGAACGGAGCATCTGTTGCTCGGGCTCGTTCGCGAGGGTGAGGGTATCGCTGCGGGCGTGCTGGAGAGCCTCGGCGTGAACCTGGAGAAGGTTCGCCAGCAGGTCCTTCAGGTGCTCGCCCAAGGGACGGCCTACCAGCAGCGTGCGCAGCAGACCAAGACGCCGTACCTCGATGCGCTCGGGTTCGACCTCACCGAGGCAGCTCGGCTCGGGAAGCTCGATCCAGTCATCGGTCGGCACAACGAAATCGAACGAGTGATGCAGATCCTCTCGCGCCGGACGAAGAACAACCCAGCCTTGATCGGTGAGCCAGGGGTCGGTAAGACCGCGATCGTGGAGGGGCTGGCGCAGCGGATCGTTGCCGGTGACGTGCCGGAGCCACTGCAGGGCAAGCGTCTGGTCGCCCTGGATATCGGTGCTTTGGTCGCTGGAACCAAGTATCGAGGCGAGTTCGAAGAGCGGCTGAAGAAGATCGTCGCGGAGGTCAAGGAGTCTAGGACGATCCTGTTCATCGACGAACTCCACACGTTGGTCGGTGCCGGGGCGGCCGAGGGAGCAGTCGATGCGGCGAACATCCTGAAGCCCGCCTTGTCGCGCGGTGAGGTGCAAACGATCGGTGCCACGACGCTCGACGAGTATCGGAAGTACATCGAGCGAGATGCAGCATTGGAGCGGCGATTCCAACCCGTCATCGTGAACGAGCCGACTGTCGAGGAAACGATCGAGATCTTGAAGGGGATCCGTGAGCGGTACGAGGAGCATCACAAGCTCAAGATTTCGGATGAGGCGCTTCACGCGGCTGCTGTGTTGGCAGCACGTTACGTGACCGATCGGTTCTTGCCTGACAAGGCGATCGACCTGGTCGATGAGGCTGCATCGCGTGTCCGGATGTACCGTTCTGCCTCACCACCGTCGCTCAAGGAGGCTCGTCGCGGGCTGGAGTCGCTGCGGCGCGAACTGGATGCCGCGGTGGCCAGCCAGGAGTTCGAGTTGGCTGCCGAGTTGCGCGAGCGCGAGCGACAGTTGGTGCATCGTATCCACGAGCTGGAGCAGCACTGGCGCGAAGAACAAGGCCAGGAAGAGCCGATCGTCACGGAAGAGGATATTGCCCAGGTCGTCTCGATGTGGACGGGTATTCCGCTCACCCGTTTGCACACCGAGGAGAGCGAGCGCCTACTCCATATGGAGGAAGCGCTGCATGAGCGTGTGATCGGGCAGGACGAAGCGATTTCGACGCTCGCTCGCGCTGTGCGCCGTGCTCGTGCGGGACTCAAGGACCCGCGTCGACCGATCGGGACCTTCATCTTCCTCGGACCGACGGGAGTGGGGAAGACGCTGTTGGCGCGTGCGCTCGCTGAGTTCATGTTCGGTAGCGAGGATGCGCTGATCAAGATCGACATGAGCGAATTCATGGAGCGGCACACGGTGTCGCGTCTGGTGGGGGCGCCGCCCGGCTACATCGGGTACGAGGAAGGTGGGCAGCTGACGGAAGCCGTGCGCCGCAAGCCGTACTCGGTGATCCTGCTCGACGAGATCGAGAAAGCGCATCCGGAAGCGTTCAACATCCTCCTCCAGATCATGGAGGACGGGAACTTGACGGATGCGAAAGGCCGGCGTGTCGACTTCCGGAACACCATCTTGATCATGACGTCGAACATCGGGGCGGAACTGATCCAGCGCGAAGGTAGCCTCGGCTTTGCAGTGGCTGACGATCCGACCAAGAAGATGCAAGCTGATTACACTGCGATGAAGGACAAAGTCCTCTCGCAGCTCAAGCAGACCTTCCGGCCGGAGTTCCTGAACCGGATCGATGCGGTCATCGTCTTCCATCCGCTGACGCCAGAACACGTCCGACAGATCGTCGATCTGGAACTCAAGCGGATCCGCAAGCAGCTGGCGGAGCAACAGATCGGTCTCGAAGTCACCGATGCGGCGAAGGATCTTTTGGCGAAGCGCGGCTACGACCGGCAGTTCGGAGCCCGTCCATTGCGGCGGATCATCCAGAACTTGATCGAGGATCCGTTGGCGGAAGCGATCCTTGCCGGTCGGTTCAAGCCGGGGAGCACGGTCGTTATCGATGTCCGCGACGACTTGCTCACCATCGAACCGGCAGAGGCACTGAGCACAGTCTCTTAACGGAGACGGTTTTCCCAGCGAGACACGGCACTGGTTCCGGCCAGTGCCGTGTTCGTTTATACTTCCCACTCGAACGGGTGTTCTTGGTGCGAGAGGAGGATTCGTGCCACGGAGTCGAACACGCCGTCGCACCGTTTGGGTGTGCCAATCCTGTGGGCTGGAAAGTTCGGGCTACTATGGGCGCTGTCCGTCGTGCGGTGCATGGGGCACGATGGTCGAGCAAGCGGTGGACGCTACCCCGGCGACGGGAGACGCGAAAGGAACCGGCGCCCCGGTGCAGGAACTCTCGCGTGTAACCAGCGCCGAACGAACGCGCCTTTCGCTCCGATCACCGGAATTCGATCGTGTCGTCGGCGGTGGCTTGGTTCCTGGAGCACTGGTATTGCTCGGTGGCGACCCGGGTATCGGCAAGTCGACCCTGCTCTTGCAAGCAGCGCTGCGTTTGGCAAGTGAGGGACTGCGGGTGCTGTATGTTGCTGCGGAAGAGTCGCCGGAGCAAATCAGACTGCGGGCAGACCGACTCGGTAAGACCAGCGACGGGGTTCTGATTCTGGCGGAGACCGCCCTCGATCGCGCGATCGAGATCGCGCAAGAGCTCGATCCAGCCCTTCTGATCGTCGATTCGATCCAGACAGTCTTCTTGAGCAGTAGCGAGTCGTCGCCTGGGAGCGTTTCGCAAGTTCGCGACTGCACGGCACAACTCTTGCAGTTCGCCAAGCGAGCGAGGACCCCCGTCTTCCTCGTCGGGCATGTGACAAAGGAAGGTCTGATCGCGGGGCCTCGAGTCGTCGAGCACATGGTTGATGTGGTTCTCTATCTCGAGGGAGAGCGTTTCCATCAACACCGGCTGTTGCGTGCAGCCAAGAATCGGTTCGGATCGACTAACGAAATCGGTGTTTTCGAAATGACGGATAGCGGACTCCTCGACGTGAGCAATCCCTCGGCGCTCTTCCTTGCGGAGCGGGCGTCGCATGCCGCAGGGAGTGCAGTCGTGGTCACGCTGGAGGGGAGGCGCCCCATTCTGATTGAGGTACAGGCGTTGACGAGTTCCGCGGGATACGGGACACCTCGGCGGATCGCCACTGGCTTCGATGCGACACGCTTACAAGTACTGGTCGCAGTGCTGTCGAAGCATGCTGGACTTAAGCTCGGTGAGCAGGACGTCTTCGTCAATGTGACCGGGGGGTATCGGCTGGTCGAGCCGGCGGCCGATCTCGGTGTCGCCCTCGCGATCGCTTCATCGGCGAGCGGCTTACCGCTCGATGACGATGCCGTCTTCATTGGTGAACTCGGGCTGGCGGGAGAATTACGCAGCGTGCATGGACTCGAGCGACGGCTCCAGGAGGCAGCTCGCCTGGGATTCCGCTCGGCGTATGTTCCAGCATCGGCACGGATTTCGTCACCAGTGAGCGGGCTCCGCATCGTGGCCGTTGGTTCGATTGCGCAGGCGGTCAGTTCTTTAGCTGTGCGCGCGGTGCAGGATCGACTCTCTCACGGTGCGCGACGCGAAGAATGAGCATCGCGAGCCGCTCCGCTGCATCGGGTATGACCAAGGCGCGGCCGAGCTCACCCATCGCCCGGAGCTGCGCGGGGTCGTCCCGAAGATGTCGGACCAGCTCGACGAGACGACATGGGGTGAATTCCTCTTGCGGTACGATAATCGCGGCTCCGCGATCGGCCAGCAAGCGTGCGTTGGCTGTTTGCTCGTCTCCGCGCGCACCAGGAAGCGGGATGAAGAGAGCCGGTTTGCCGAGCGCTGCGATTTCGGCGACCGTGCTCGCACCTGCTCGCCCGATCACCAGGTTTGCTGCCGCGTAGATGTCGGCGAGTTCGTTATCGAAGCGCTCTCGAACGACGTAGCGCCGTTGGAGATACTCCGGAAGCTGGGCGCGGGCCTGCTGCAAGCGTGGTAGGTCACCATTGACACTCGCTGGCCCACACTGATGAACGAGCTGCGCCATGGCTAGCAGTTGGGGAAGAGACTGACGAACCGTTTCGTTGATCGCGTGAGCGCCGAGTGCTCCGCCGGTGATGTAGACGATCGGAAGATCGTCGGTGAGGCCCAGGTTCCGGCGTGCGCGGTCTGCATCCCCGCCGAGAAGGTCGCGGCGAATGGGTAATCCCGTGTGCACGATGATTCGCGCTCGCAGGTGAGCAAGCGTGCTTTCCCAGGAGATCGCGACGACGTCAGCGAAAGGGGCGGCAATACGTGTCGCGAGTCCGGCCACCGCGGTTTGCTCGTGGATGACGATCGGGAGACGGGCGAGCCAGGCTCCGATCACGACAGGGACGCTGACGTATCCACCGGTGGCGAAGACAATGTCAGGACGAAAGGTTCTCATCGTAGAGTAGGCTCCCGCGACGCCGAGTGGAATGAGAGCGAGATCCACGAGTGTTCGGGGGGTCAACTCGCGGCGCAATTTGCCCGTCGGGATCCACCGGTAGCGGAGTCCCCGCTCGCGCGCGACTAGTCGTTCGGTTCCTCCCCGCGAGCCGATCCAGAGGATGTCGAGCTCGGCGAGCCTGGCGAGCGCCTCGAGGGTTGCTAAGGCCGGAAACGTGTGGCCTCCAGTGCCGCCGCCGCCGATCGCGATGCGCAATGATGTGCGCACGGTCCCTCCCATCATCCTGGTCTGCGATGGTACCGCGTGTCCTACGTCGACGGACAGGCGAACAGCGGCCGAGCTGAGGGTAGAATTCCAAAGACACACGAGGGCATGAGCCGGAGGTGAACGGGCTCTGCCGGAAGGAGCTGTGCCAGTGCGTGGATGGGAAATCGTCGCCTGTGTGGCGGCGATCGTTCTGGTCGTTGATCAGCTGAGCAAGGCGCTCGTGCTCACCTTTTTGGCTCCTGGTGCACCTCATGCGGAGGTCGTGATCGTCCCTGGATTGCTGCGGCTTTATTATGTTGAAAACACCGGAGCAGCGTTTGGACTCTTTCAGGGGAAGAACCCATTGCTCGCTTTTCTCGCTTTCGGTGTCGTCGTTGCGCTCATCGTCTGGTTTCGGAAACTGGTGCGGTTCTGGCTCGGTGCACTGGCTCTGGGGTTACAGTTAGGCGGGGCGGTGGGCAATTTGATCGACCGGTTTCGTCATGGTTTCGTCGTCGATTTCATCGATTTCTCGTTTTGGCCGACGTTCAACGTGGCTGATAGTGCGATCACGATCGGCGTTCTCATGCTGCTGTACGTGCTCCTGCGCCAAGGGCAACTGGAGTCGCCGAGAGCAAGGGGAGCAGAGAGGATCGACGCGGAGCAGCAGATTCGATGACGGTTGGATCACGCGAAGCCATTCGACTCGTTCTCCAAATCTCCGAGCGGGAACATGGCGAGCGACTGGACAAGTTGATCGCCAGTCGCGTGATCGGTATGAGTCGTAGTTTCGTACAACAGCTGATGAAGCGCGGCGCGATCCTCGTCAATGGTGAGCCCTGCAAGCCGGCGCAACGTGTCCGATATGGTGATCGTCTGGAGGTCTTTCTCCCGCCGGTAGAACCACCGACCGATTTGGAACCGGAGTTCTTGCCTATTCCAGTCATTTATGAAGACGACGATATCATCGTCTTCGACAAGCCGCCGGGGATCGTGACTCATCCGGCTCCTGGTCACGAGCACGGGACGCTGGTGAACGCTTTGAAGGCGATCAGGCCGGATCTTGAGGTGCAGCCGAGTCATCGTCCTGGCATCGTGCACCGATTGGACAAGGACACCTCGGGGCTGCTCGTCGTGGCAAAGACGGAAGCGGCTCGCCTGGCGCTGCTCGAACAGTGGCAGAGTCGGAGCGTGGTCAAGAAATACACGGCTCTGGTCCATGGTGTGGTCGAGCCGGATTCGGGTACGATCGATGCTCCGATCTGTCGTGATCCGGTCGAGCGGACCAAAATGGCAGTGGTATCCTGGGGACGCCCAGCGATCACGCATTTTCGCGTGTTGGAACGTTTCCGCTGCGCGACACTCCTCGACGTGACGATCGAGACCGGTCGGACACATCAGATCCGCGTGCATTGCGCGTTCATCGGGCATCCGGTCGTTGGGGACTCGCAGTACGGTGGCGACCGGCCTTTCTGTGTTCCGGTACCGCGGCAGTTTCTGCATGCACGATACCTGCGTTTCGTGCATCCGACGACCGGTCAAGCGATCGAGCTCGAGACACCGCTTCCGTACGATCTGCGGACTGTTCTCGAGGCACTGCGTCATGGCGAGCAGGAGCAGGCGCGATGCCCGGTCCGAGATTGAAAGCGTTTGCCGAGAAGGTTTTTCAACAGGCGCTGAGCGCAGCCGATCCCGAACGCTCGGTTCGCGAGGCGCTGCAATTGACTGAACGGTTCCTCGTCGTACGGGGCGTTCCGCATCGGTTGGAGCCGACGAGTCAACTAGTGGTCATTGCGCTCGGCAAGGCGGCTGCCTCGATGGCCCGTGGAGCGCTGGCGGTGTTAGGGGAACGAGTCACACGCTGCGTGGTCGTCCCGAAAGCCGATGGCTGGAGCGACCGTGCGTTCGCGGGGTGTCGAGTCATACCAGGTGCGCACCCGGTGCCCGATGCACGCAGTCTGGAAGCCGGGCAGGCCTTGCTCGATGCGGTTCGCGGACTGCATTCCACTGATCTCGTCCTCGTGCTTCTTTCTGGTGGTGGCTCTGCCTTGGCCGAAGTGCCGCGGGAGAGTTTGGCACTCGATGACCTCGTGCTGACCACAGACGAGCTGCTGCGGGCAGGAGCCGATATCTGGTTGCTGAATGCGGTGCGGCGACGTCTCAGTGTGATCAAAGGGGGAGGTCTGGCGCGGGCCGCCGCACCAGCCCGAGTCGTCAATTTGATCGTTTCGGATGTTTTGGGAAATCCGCTCCCGGTCATCGCGAGCGGACCGACCGTGGAACCAACGACCATTTTCGAGGATGTCGTCGGCGCTGTGCAGCGGCTCGGTGTCTGGGCCCGACTACCGGAGCGGGTGCAAGCGATTTTGAGCGAACCGGAGTCAGAACGGGTTGTGCTCGCAAACGTCCTGCAGACGGTCATTCTGGCCGATGTCACGGTTCTCGTACGAGCTGCTGCCGAGGCTTGTCAGGCCTGGGGGTTACCCTCCGTTATTTGCGGCACGCGCTATACAGGTGAAGCTCGGGAGTTCGGTCGTTTTTGGGCGGCACTTGCCAGCTCGGTGCGTAGCGATCGGCAACCTTGGGCACCTCCGGTCGCACTGGTAGCCGGGGGTGAGCTCACTGTGACGGTTCGCGGAGGTGGTCGAGGGGGGCGGAACACCGAGATGGCGCTGGCCGCAGCAATGTCGCTCGAGGATGCTCCTGGAATCACGATCGCGAGCTTTGCTTCCGACGGAGATGACGGTACGAGTGGAGCTGCGGGAGCGGTGGTCGACGCGACGACTGTGGCAGCGTTGCGAGCGCAGGGTATCGACGCGGGACGCGCGCTGAGTGAAAACGACTCGGCGCCGGTGCTGGACCGGGTCGATGCCCTCGTACGTACCGGTCTGACTGGAACGAACGTGAACGATCTCTACCTCGCGATTATCGAGTGAGCGTTTTGGTCACCGTGTGAGCATGGTGGTATCGATGGGTGGACGCGGCAGCCATCCCATCCGTTGGAGGGCTTCGCGCCCGAGGAGACCCCGCGTTATGCGCGATTCCTCGTCAGTGGCGTTGGGATTGTACTCGAAACGAGCTCGCTCGAAATATTGGACAGTGCGCCCGTTTTCGGTGAACTCTTCACTGATCGGGTAGCCGAAGATGGCGAGTCCACCATTCTTCTCCCAAAACTCCTTGAAGCCGTACGCGATGGAGTGCCCGGTTTCTGGAAAGTAGCGTCGGTCGGTGCTGTCGGGGAAGGGGGCTACCGGCGCGAATGCTCGATCAGCGGTGAGTTCTACGCCTAACCGGCCGATCGCGATGCGCTGGTCCTCCGGGGCGTTCGGACGATACTCCAGACGAACGCGCTCGAAGTACTGAACCACGATTTGTTCCCCGGTGGATGGATCGGTCACGGAGAACTCCTCAGTCAGTGGATACCCGAAAATACGCTCACCACCGTGAGTCTGCCAAAACCGTTTGAAGCCACCACTGAGGTAGTGCTTTGTTTGGGGAAAGTAGAGACGATCGGCTGAGAGCACCGCTGGCGGATCTTGCGGATCGGAGGGAAGGCGTGGCCGAATCGCCAATGCTTGGACGCGGCCACGCCCACCGGGCAGCTCGGTGATCCATGCGATAGCACGAGTGGAGACTGCTGGCCAGACCGTTCGCTGCGACCGCGCGAGTGCGAACTCGGTCCGCTGCTCGAGATCGAAGCCGTAGATTTCTGGCACGCCAGAACGCCAATCTTCCCATATTAAAAAGCGATCACTCATGGCGAGACGACCGATGTGATGAGCTGTGCTGACCAGCGTTTCGGATCCTGTCCGTCGATCGAGAAGGACCAGTTGTGGCGGGCCACCGCTCCGTCGGAGACGTCGGAAGGCAATGAATTGCTGGTTCAATACTGGATCGACTTCGTCGTCGGGAGTTACGGCGAGTGACGTAACGGCTCTGGTGGTGCGGTTCCACTGATAGAGGTCCCAGTTCCCGTTGCGAAAGTCCTGCCAGACGATCGTGTCCCCCAGGACGCGCGGCGCGCTCTGATTGGCATCGTCGGCAGTGATGGTGAACGTTTCGCCGGTCGTCAGATCCTTGGCGCGGATATCACCACGGTCACCCCGGACCTCTCGCCAAGCGACGAGCGTCGCGTCGATCGCTGGCTGCTCCACAGGACCCGGGTCGTCGGTAAGCGTGAAAGTGATCCCCGTGGCGATGTCCGTTCCGGCGATTTGCGCCTTGGCAGGATCTGCACCGCTTACCCAGACGATGCGCGTGCCGCTGATCGCAGGCTGGGAGCGAACGCCCGGAGTGCGGTCGGGTCGAAACTCCCGGTTATCCTCGAGATCCAGCGCGTACACGTCCGCGTTGCCGGCACGCCGATCTTCCCAGACTAACACTGTCGCGGAGGCATCGAGGTGGCTGAGCCCGATGCCGATCGAGGATGTCGTCGCGAGTTCCAAGCGATAGTCGGTCACTTGTGCCTGCAGAGACGGGACCGAGACAGCCATCGACCCCACGAACAGTGCGCAAGCCAGTAGGAAGGCGTTGAAGGGCCGAGCCGATCGGGTGCGTCGGATGACCTGCATGCCAGGCTCCTCCATCTTTCGACCGCGGCGAGTATACCTAGCTCGGAGAGATCGATCGCAAGCGAACCGAAAGGTGAAGACGATGCAGCCCGTCATCGTGGATGTCGATACCAGAGTCGATGATGCGCTGGCACTCGCGGTGGCGCTGGCGCAGCTGGAACTGCGCCTGATCGCGGTGACCACAGTAGCTGGAAACGTCGATGTCGGGCAAGCGACGCGGAACACGCGCCTCGTCCTCGATTGGCTGGGGGCGCGCTCGATTCCGGTTGCGAAAGGTGCAGCCAGTCCACTCCTCCGTAATCATCGAGATGCGCGCGCCTATCATGGTCCAGACGGTCTGGGTGGTGCGGTGCTGCCAGTGGAGCGGGGTGGACCGATACTCGCCACGAGTGCGCCGGAAGTCATCGTGCGAGCTACACGCCGCTATGCTGGAAAACTTTGCCTGGTTTGTCTCGCTCCGTTGACGAACCTGGCCATCGCACTGCGGCTCGAACCGGACCTTCCCTTTTTGATCGATCGAGTGATCGTGATGGGCGGCGCCTTCGCTGTGGCTGGGAACGTGACGCCGGCTGCCGAATTCAACGTCTGGAGCGATCCGGAAGCGGCGCCGCTGGTGGCTCAGGCGGGCTTCCGGATTCAATGGGTGGGCTTGGATGTCACCGAGTTGGTTCGGCTCGAACGCTCCCGGTGGGAGCGATTGGGGAACGCCACCGATCCGCGCTCGATACTCGCTCGCGAAGTTGGCCGGTGGGCATTCGAGCAACGTGGGCTGACGTCGTTTGCGCTGCACGATCCTCTGGCGGTCGTGGTTGCTCTGCGGGAAGAGCTCATCGACTGGGCGCCCGGGCACGTCATCGTCCGGACGGAGACCGACGAGGTGACGGGGAAAACGGTTTACCAGAGCGATCCCGATGGAGGAGCGCGGGTTGCGCACCGGGTGAACAGCGACGGCGCGCAAGCCTCCTTGGAGCGGGCGCTCGGTCTCGTGGGAGAGGGGATGACGTGGCCATCATCTGATGCGCCATAATAGGCGTATCAGGAAGCGAATCGGGCGAGAGCCCGGCGACTGGAGGCGAGAGTCGTGAGCGGTGAGACGCTACCGCGAGAGCAGACGTCACTGCAAGACATGGATCTTCTGAGCCGACTAACGCAATTCTTTGAAGCCCTTGGTCAGCACCTTCGAGCAGGGCATGGATGGTTCATCTTCAACGCTCGTGGACAGCGCGGTGCGCGCATCACGGCCTTCATCTTGGGACGGCTCGCCGATTACCAGCTTTTGTACTCGTATTACTTCGTTCCCTGGCGGGACTTCGCGCTGAACGCATACATGGTCGAGGTCGAACTCCAGTCCATGGCTGCGCAACGTCAAGTACTGCAAGGGCGTGTTCGCCAGGAGTACGACATCGCGATACGCGTCTCGCGCGACAATCTCGCCAAGATGATGGTTTCGGATCTTTTGATCGTCGCTGGGGTGCTCCCGCAACATCGACACGAGTTGGTCTTCTTGGATCAAGCAGTCGAGCGACGTTACCAGCATCGCCTTTCGACGATCCTGATCACACCGGCACAGCCGCACGAGCTCGCGTTCGAGATCGAGCGTGTGGCTCCTGGCGAGCGCTATTGGGAGCGACTGTTCGAACGGATGTACGAGCGAAGCCTGATCGCGCTCTGAGCTAGAGCCGGCGAGCGAGTGCGTGATCGGCGATCGCAGCGAGCATATCCCGGCCCTCGGTGGGTGGAAGACCGGCGAGCAGTGCCTTGGCGTCTTCCACGTATCGTCGAGCGTAGTCCAGTGTTTCTTCCAGAGCGCCGGATGTGCGGATCAACTGGAGCGCTCTCGCCAACGCGTCGTCGTCCGGCGCGCCCTCGGCAATGACTTGTTCGACGAAGGCGCGTTCGTCACTCGTCGTCTTCCCATTTTGGAAGAACAGGAGAATTGGAAGAGTAACTGTACCTTGGCGGAGATCTTGCCCAGCAGGTTTCCCGATCTCGTTTTCAGTGGCACGGAAATCGAGGACGTCATCCACGATCTGAAACGCCATTCCCATGGCCCCACCGAAGTCGCGGAGAAGCTCGATCTGGTCGTCCGGAGCCTCTGCCAGAATGGCCCCGATCTCGGCTGAGCCAGCGAACAGCGATGCGGTCTTCCCGTAGATCCGATGCTGGTAGTCGTCTAGCGAGACATCGGTGCGCCGGGCCGCGAAGAGTTCGCGCAATTGTCCATCACAGATGCTGCCCAGACACTTAGCGAAAACTGCAAGAACGCGGGGATTCATTGTCGAAGCCGCGAGCATGGCCGAGCGCGCGAACATGTAATCACCGACCATGATGACGACCGAAGGATCGAAGAGGGCGTTGAGGGTAGGCTGACCACGTCGAACCGAAGCGCCGTCGAGAGAATCGTCATGGACGAGCGAGGCGGTATGCAAGAGTTCGATACCAGCCGCTGCGGGAACCAGTCGATCGAGATCGTAACGGAACGGTTTGGCAGCTAACAGAAGGAGCAGTGGGCGCAGGCGTTTGCCGCCAGCCAGGATGAGCGTTCGAAGAATGTCGCCGATCAACGGGAACTCGAGCGCCGTCTCTTCCAGCAGGCGGTCTTCGACGCGCTGAAGGTCAGGTCGCATGCGGTACAAGACTGTGGTGAAGTCCAACGGTCCCCCAAATTCCTGTCCCATGCAGCAGCTGCCCGAGGACGGCAGCTACTACTAGTATGTCTCAAAGGCTGGGTTCCAGGAAAGCGGCAAAAGAATCTCCTGAAATCCTGATGCAGTCATGCTGGCGTAACCGAGGATGCGGGGAGGCCTTCGAGAAGAGCGAACGCACGGTCACGATCCGCTGCTGGACCTGTGGCATACTGCGCCGCAACAGAAAGCAGCGTGCGGGATGGGGCGGAGAACGGAGCTGGGAGCGTGTTTCCGAGCCGAACACGGGTTCGTCCACGACAGCTCGAGCGCCGTCTTCCCTGGTCGTTGAGCTTGGCGGGACTCCTGATCCCGCTCGTTCTCTCGGTGCTCACGGCTGCCTACGTCTTGTGGTTTCGCGATGATCGAACAGAAGTGGTCGTGGTGGATCGGGCAACTGGTAAGCCGATCGCGGGAGCGGTCATCGAAACTGACGGTGCTGCGTTGCAAACAGATCGTACTGGGCGTGCTCGGCTCTCGGTACGGGCACAGGAGACGATCCGAGTCAGTGCACCGGACCGCGATGCGGTTCTCCTGAAGCTGGACCAAGAGCGCGTGCGACGTGTCCGCATCGAGCTGCGGCCTAACGTCGTTACAGGATCGGTGACGCGGAGCGGTGACGGGGCACCGATCGCGGGTGCCACCGTTCAAGCAGTGAAGGCCGGGGCGACGATCGTGACTGCGGAATCGGATACACGCGGACAGTATCTCTTGCGTGGCGTTCCCGAGGGGGCCGAGATCCGCATCGAGCATCCGGACTATGCGCCAATGGTCGTCATGCTCGCGAACGACCAAACACGCTTAGATGCCGTCTTGCGACCGGATGTGGTGCTCGGCATCGTGCGGGACACAACTGGCCGGCCGGTACGGGCGCTGGTCGCGGCGGCGCGGGGATGGGTCGAGACGGGCGAGGATGGGTCCTTCCGATTGAAAGGGGTTTCTGTTGGTGACCAAGTCTTCGTCAAAGCTCCTGGTTTTCGTGCCGCCGTCTTGACCGTTCCGGAAAACTTTCGACTCGACGTTTCGCTGGAGCCAATCGTGATCCGCGCTATCTACATCAATGCTCTGGTCGCTGCAAAACCGGAGTCGCTCGAGAAACGGCTGCAGCGCGTCGACCGAACCGAGTTGAACGCGGTCGTTATCGATCTCAAGGATAGTACGGGACACGTCTATTATGACACGCGCGTCGAGCTGGCTCGCGACATCGGTGCGGTGCGTCCGATCCTGGATCCGGCGAAGCTCGTCAAGGATCTGAAGGCGCGTGGAATCTATACCATCGCTAGGATCGTCGTTTTCGAGGATCCGATCCTGGCTGAGGCTCGGCCGGAATGGGCAATCAAGGACCGGACGACCGGGCAGGCATGGCGGACCTGGAACGGCTTGGCATGGGTCAATGCGTATCGCCAGGAAGTGTGGAACTACATCATCGCGCTCGCGCTCGAGGCAGCAGCGATGGGGTTCGACGAGATCCAGCTCGACTATATCCGCTTCCCAACGGACGGTCCCTTGCAGAAGGCCGATTACGGTGTTGCCCACACTGCGGAGAACCGGACAGCAGCGATCAGTGCATTCTTGCGGAGCGCGCACGAAGCGCTCTTGCCGACGCCGGCGTATCTCGCCGCAGACATTTTTGGACTGACGATGTGGGAAATGGCTGACAGTGGTATTGGACAAAATCTGGAAGCGGTGGCCGGGGTGGTCGATTACGTTTGCCCGATGCTCTATCCCTCGCACTTCTGGAGCGGATCGCTCGGATACGAGTTGCCGAATGACCATCCGTACGAAGTGATGCGGTACAGTCTCGAGAATGGGCTGAAGCGCGTTCCAGAGGCTCGTGCCAAGTTCCGACCGTGGTTGCAAGATTTTTCGTACGGACGTGGCAAACCATACGGACCGGATGAGGTACGTGCCCAAATTCGAGCGGTGTACGATGCTGGGCTCAATTCGTGGATGTTGTGGAACGCAGACAGTGTCTACCAGGAAGCGGCGCTCGAGACGAGTGGATGAACGACCGATGGCGTGGTCGTCAGTAGATTCGGTTCATGCGACACTATCGGTTCTGCGTGACCTCATGGTCACTGCGCGTCCCCGGCAATGGTTGAAGAATGCCGTCGTCTTGGCCCCGCTCATCTTCGGGCGTGAACTTTTGGATCCGGCGCAAATCGGCCGTGGCCTTCTTGCCGTCGTCGCGTTCAGTGCGGCGGGGAGCGCGGTCTATTTTTTCAATGATTGGCGCGATGCCGAGGCCGACCGTGGCCATCCACTGAAGCGTTATCGGCCGGTTGCTGCGGGGCGACTACACGGTTGGCAGGTGTGGGGTGCCATCGTCGGCGCGCTCCTTTTGGCTGTCAGCGCAGCGGTCGTTGTTGGGGGATCAGCGCTCCTGGCGGTCAGTGCGTACGTAACCCTGATGGCAGCGTATAGCCTCGTGCTCAAGCATGTCGTCCTGGTCGATGTGCTGGCGATCGCGGGAGGCTTCGTCCTCCGGATCTGGGGTGGGGCGGCTGCAATCCATGTTCCCCTTTCGCCGTGGTTGTACGTGTGCACGATTCTTTTGGCGCTGTTTCTCGCCGTCGCGAAGCGGCGTCACGAGGCGGTGCTGCTCGAGGAGGCAGCGGGAATCCATCGGCGTACGCTGGATGATTACCCGGTCCCGTTGTTGGATGCGCTTCTGCAGATCACTGCGACGTCCACCATCATGGCATATGCGCTCTACACCTTCTCGGCGCCGAATCTTCCGGACGGGCACGTGATGATGGTGACCATCCCGTTCGTTCTTTACGGTATTTTTCGCTATCTTTACCTCGTTTACCGTCGCGATTTAGGCGGGATGCCCGAGCAGGTGCTCCTGGATGATCGTCCGCTGCTCCTCGCCATCGTGGGCTGGGGGTTGGCGGTGCTCGCTCTGCTCTATGGGCCAGAACTGGTGAATCTGCTATGATGTGTGGCAAGGTAATTGCGCTGATCGTTGGCAAGTGATACCGGGTGGTGGTATACTGCCAAGCGGAGTTGGCCGGATCGAGAGAGCGCCGTGATCCGGGAGCGGCGCGAGGCAATGAAGGGGGCATCGAAGCATGCTGATCGTGCGGCGTGGCACGCGTCAGGAGCGTGACCGGATCCGGCAAGAGATCGTAGAAGCTTTCCAGACGTGGTACGTCGGTTTCTCGCCGCTCCTGCGGATGGCGGCGCGCCCTTGGCGTCCGCCGCTCGAAGTCTATGAAGACGAGCGGGGTTTGGTCGTCCGGGCGGAACTCGCTGGCCTGCGCGAAGACGAGATCGAGGTGATCGTGAACGACTCGACGCTCCAGATCTCGGGAGTCCGCAGCCCGCGCGAGGAAGGACAGCGGCGGACCTATCACGAGATGGGGATCGCGTACGGACCCTTCGAGGCTGAAGTCTTGCTGCCCTTTCCTGTTGACCTCGATGCGGTGGAAGCGGTCTACGAGCGCGGATTTCTGGAGGTTCGCCTGCCGCGGCTCAGTCATATGCGGACTGTCCCGCTCCGACCCGCGACTGAACCCTGAATTAGAGGAGTCGATCGGTGATGGACGAACTGCGCAACCGAGAATTGGAAGCACGGAAAGAGGAAACGGTCGAGAACGAGGAGGCGGTCGAGCAGGAAGTCGCGCGTGAGCGGAAGCTCCTACCTGTCTTGCCGTTGCGCAACACGGTGGTCTTCCCGACGACCGTCGTTCCTTTGGCAGCAGGTCAGCCTCGATCGCTGCGCTTGATCGACGATGTCGCATCGGGTGACCGTCTGCTTGTCCTCGTTTTGCAGAAGGACCCGAAGAAGGAAGGAGCCGGTCCAGACGACGTTTATCAGGTTGGGACGATCGGCAGTATCCAGCAGATGATGCGCGTGCCCGATGGAACCGTGCGATTGGCTGTCCACGGGTTGCGTCGCGTACGCATCGTGGAATGGGTAGCTGAGGAACCCTACCTGAAGGCGCTCGTCGAGGAGATTCCTGAGCTGGTCGAGGATACGATCGAAGTCAAGGCGTTGACGCGGACAGCGCTCGAGCTATTCCAGCGACTGGTCTCGCTGGTTTCCAACTTGCCGGAGGAATTGGTCACGGCGGCGCTCAACATCGACGATCCCTTGCATCTAGTTTATCTTTTGGCGTCCAACCTCCGGATGGACCCAGAGGAGCGCCAGGCGCTGCTCGAACTTGACAGTGTGCGTGATAAGCTGCTGCGTCTGAATGCCTTCATGAGTCGCGAGCTGGATCTCCTGGAATTGGGCAAGAAGATCCAGAGCGAAGTCCAGGAGGAGGTCGCTCGCTCGCAGCGCGAGTTCTACCTGCGCGAGCAGCTGAAGGCGATCCAACGCGAACTGGGGGAGACGAGCGAGCAGGAAGCAGAAATCAACGAGTTTCGGGCCAAGATCGAGCAGTCCGGGATGCCGGAGGAGGCTCGCCGCGAGGCATTGCGCGAACTCGAGCGGATGAGCAAACTGCCGCCGGCGTCAGCCGAGTATGGTGTCATCCGGACCTATCTGGACTGGTTGGTTTCGCTACCCTGGAACCGCAGCACTGAAGGCGAGATCGATATCGCTCGGGCGCGGCAAATTCTCGACGAGGATCATTACGACCTGGAGAAAATCAAGGAGCGGATCCTGGAGTATCTGGCTGTCCGGCGCCTACGCAAGGAGCGCGGAGAGGACAGCGAGCTTGGACGCGAGCCGATTCTCTGCTTCGTGGGACCGCCGGGTGTCGGCAAGACGAGTCTGGCCCAGTCGATCGCTCGCGCGCTCGGTCGAGCCTTCACTCGTATGTCGCTGGGTGGCGTTCGCGATGAGGCGGAGATCCGCGGGCACCGGCGTACGTACATCGGCGCGATGCCTGGTCGGATCATCCAGGCGATCCGCCGGGCGGGAACGAACGATTCGGTCTTCGTGTTGGACGAAATCGATAAAGTCGGAACGGATTGGCGTGGTGATCCGGCTTCGGCACTGCTCGAGGTGCTCGACCCGGAGCAGAACAGTACGTTCCGCGATCATTATCTGGACGTACCATTCGACCTTTCGAAGGTCATGTTCATCGCGACCGCCAACGTTTTGGACACGATTCCGCCGGCCTTGCGCGACCGAATGGAGATCTTGGTGCTGTCCGGGTACACCGACGAAGAGAAGCTGCAGATCGCGCGCCGCTATCTGATTCCGAAGCAGTTCCGTCGGCACGCGTTGAATCCGGAGGACTTCGTCTTCAGTGACGAGGCGATTCTCGAGATTATTCAGCATTACACGCGCGAGGCTGGCGTGCGGAACCTGGAGCGCGAGATCGCGGCGATCGCGCGCAAACTGGCGACGCGTCTCGCCGAGGGACAAGAAGTTCCGCGCGAGATCTCTGTGGATGTCGTGCACGAATTCCTCGGAAAGCGGCGATACCACTATGAGGAATTGTCGGAACGCACCTCGCAGCCGGGCGTGGCGATCGGTGTCGGGGTGACGCCGGTCGGTGGCGACATCATGTTCATCGAGGCGACCCGCATGCCTGGTCGCGGGAACCTGATCATCACAGGGCAACTCGGCGAGGTGATGCGCGAGTCGGCCCAGGCTGCTCTCAGCATCGTGCGGAGCCGGGCTGAGCAATTCGGTATCGAGCCGGACTTCATGAAGGAGTCGGACATTCACATCCATGTTCCTTCGGGTGCGATTCCGAAGGATGGTCCCTCGGCAGGCGTCACGCTGGTGACAGCTCTGGTTTCCCTCCTCACCGGTATTCCGGTCCGGGAGGTTGTGGCGATGACCGGAGAGATCACACTGCGTGGGCAAGTACTGCCGGTGGGGGGCATCAAAGAAAAGGCGTTAGCGGCTCAGCGAGCGGGAATCAAGGTGTTCATCTTGCCGAAGCGCAGCGAAATGGATCTTGACGAATTGCCGCCGACACTCCGCGAGAACATGCGGTTCGTGCTGGTGGAAACGATCGATGACGTTCTCAGAGCCGCCATGCCGGATGAGTTCCAGCAGCGACTCGCCCAGGTTAGTCATCGCGGTGAGCAGACGGAAGCCGCCGTGGAATCGATCGTCGCGCTCGGCTGAGTGGACGAGTCGATCACAGACCTTCTACGAGCGGGGCGGACAACGACCAGCCCCGCTCGCTCACGTTTCGCCGTCGATTCGCGGGAGTGCTGGCTGTTGACGAAGCCGTGTTGCTCGGGCTGCATCGACCAGGGCCGCAAACAAGGCGAAGTGCGCGGGGAAACGCTCGAAAAGGCGTTCCGGATGCCACTGAACAGCGAGCACGAAGCTCTGGCCCGGAAGCTCGACTGCTTCGATGAATCCGTCAGGAGCAACGGCCACAACCCGGAGTGGGGTGGCGAGCGTTGCAACTGCCTGATGATGATAGGAATTCACCATAAGTTCAGTCGTGCCGACGATACGGGCCAGAAGGGAATCGGGAACGATGGTGACCGGGTGTGCAACCTCGCCGGATGGGATGCCGAGTTCGTGTTGGCGGTGGTTCAGGGCATTGGGGATTTCATCGGGCAGGTGCTGGTAGAGCGTACCACCGAGCGCGACATTGAGCACTTGGATGCCGCGACAGATGGCGAGGACAGGCAAGTCACGCTCGAGTGCTGCACGAATCAGAGCGATCTCGAAGCGATCGCGAGTCTCGGATACACCGTACGTCAGGGGATGGGTGGTTGCTGCGCCGTACTGCTGGGGATCGATGTCGCCGCCGCCAGTGAGGAGAAGCCCATTCAAGGAGCTGAGGAAGGCTTTAGGCTCATTGATCGGTGGGAGCACGACAGGTATGCCTCCAGCCTGCCAGACAGCTTGCGCGTAGTCGAGGTTGAGGAAAAGTCGCTCGGTTGGACCGTGGGCGGCTTCTTGGTGTGCGAGATCGGGGGTGATCCCGATGAGTGGTCGTTGCACAAAACGCTCCTTTCCCGGCAAACGAGCAGCGGATCGCAGTGGAACCGATTCGCGAGCGGTTCACGCTCGCCCTGCATGATACTGCGGTGGAAGCGCCGGTGGGAGAGACTTTGGGAGTGGGACTGAGAGGACCGGGCACGTTACTGGTGAGCGTGGGGCGGAGGGGGCTGACTGTTGTGGTGGTTGGCTGGGTGCCTGGCGCGGGCGACCGGGAGACTGGAAGAGGGTCGTGCGAGAGGGACAGAGGAAGCGGGGGTCGTTGGATCGTGAGCGATCCCCTTGACACGAGCGAGCTGGCTGGGTATAGTATCTGATGCGCCTGGCGGAGCGGAGTGCTCCGCGAGCACCTTGACAACTGGGGTGTGGTCGAGTGCACTGAGCCCTCGTGGCCGGAAGCGGCCGACAGCTCGGATCGATCGAGAGCTTGGCTCGTCCTCTTCGGAGGACGGGCAAGGTCTGGTGGAGTGATCGGGGATGGAGAGTTTGATCCTGGCTCAGGGGGAACGCTGGCGGCGTGCCTAATGCATGCAAGTCGGACGGGAGCACGCTTGGGCGTGCCGACCGTGGCGGACGGGTGCGTAACACGT
>Ga0209691_1000127_pt1 | contig 54490 bp, 57 predicted proteins | sample YNPMSBMetaG_FD_187120 | JGI IMG/M metagenome (GOLD analysis project Ga0209691, IMG submission 187120) | Anoxygenic and chlorotrophic microbial mat microbial communities from Yellowstone National Park, USA - YNP MS-B MetaG (SPAdes) (version 2) ... | reverse complement strand
TGAGGCTGAAAAAGAAGCACAAAAAGAAATTCCTCATTTATCAATAAGATATGGTGATGATATTGTTGAAAGAAGAAGAATAAGAAATAAAGAAATGTTAGAAGAGGGATTTTTTACAGGTCTGGTGGCTACTTTCCTTTTTGTAAGAAATATTGTTAGAGTTGTGAATAATATAACAAAAGAAGATATAGATACACTAATTATTATTTTAGAAAAAATGAAAAATTCATTAAGCGAATTATCAAGAGAATTAGAAAAAATGGAAAGATTTGATTATTAAAAAAGCCCCTGCAAATGGGGTTTCCCCTTCTTTATCTCTTTTTCAATATCATTAATGTCAAAAACAAGTTTGGTTTTTGTTCACAAAAGAATGTAATTTGATATAGTTTATATTCTTTTCTTTTTTTTATACCTTACAAGTTTTTTATAAGATCAATTATATATTTTTTATGTTCATCAATATCATTCTTATAGTTTTCTACAAATTCTTTTTTTATAAAAAAAATCAAATCATTATAGTTTATTATATCATTTTTATAATTTTCAATAATTGGATTTTTTTCTTTTATATATTTTAGAAATTTTAAATAAGCTGGAATATAATTTACTTGATTAGAAAGAATACTTTTTATTTCATAAATTTTTATATAAAATATTGTTTCACTTGCTCTAACATTATTTATTATTATTTTATTTCCTTGTACTTTATATACTTTTTTTATTATTTTTTTATTTGTTAGGTTTATAATAATTTCATTTCCAAGAAAGAAATATTTTTTATACATTAAATCATGAAGCGTTGTATTTTCAAAAAAAAGTGAAAGTCTTTTATCTCTTTTAAATCTCAAATCCAATAAAAATTGGTGTTGTAAATTGTTTATTTCTATATTTGTATCATTGAAGTATATATAAATAGAATTAGGTATTTTTTCTATTATAAAATGGGTTTTATTTCCAAAACAAACAAGTATAACATCATTTTCATTAAAGAGTATTTTATTGTAAAAAGATGCAATTTCAGTGTATATATCAGGTATTTCTATTTTTTTTACATTAGATATGCTTTGTAAGATACTTATATATTGTTGATCTTCTTTATTTTGTAGTAGTGAATTATTTTTTTCCGATAGAATCCTTACCATTATTATCCGTTAAAATTTATACTACCTGTGATATTACCTGCTCCTGATACAGGACCCGTTGGACTTGTTAATCCTGTAACACTGGTATAGTTAATAACTACTTGTTGTTGTGCTAATTGTTTTACCATTTTTTGTGCTTCATCTAATACAATTTTCCATACTTCTACTGAATACATAGGATCATCTGGTTTCTTTCGTAAGGATTCTAAACGGGATTTTATATTATTTGCAAATGGTGTAACATCCATATAAGACTCCTTTTGTTATTTTATATTTAAAATGTCAAATGAATTTTATCTTATAGCATTTTCTAAAAAATAAAATAAATAGTTGAAAAATAAAAATATTAAATAATATTGTTTATAATGTTTCCTTATATTGGTGGGAAACATTATTTACATAAATTTTTACTAAATATATTACCAGATGATTATGAAAAAAAAACGTATGTAGAGGTTTTTGGTGGATCAGCAAAATTTTTGTTTTATAAAAAACCATCTAAAATAGAAGTATTAAATGATAAAGATGATTACATAGTAAATCTATATAGGGTTTTGTTTTATAATTATAAAGAATTCAAAAATTATTTTTTACATTTATCTTTATGTAGTAGGACAGAATTTGATAGAATAAAAGAAAAATTAAGAAATAATGATTTTAATGATGCTATTGAAAAAGCATATTGTTATTTATATTATTTAAGTTATTCTTTTAGTACTTCATTAAAAAATTTTGATAGCAGTTTTGAGGCTTTAAAAAAGAAAAAAATATTATCTATATTAAAGATTATATATAAAGCAAAAAAAAGGTTAAATAATGTAATTATAGAAAATTTAGATTTCAGGGAACTAATAGATAAGTATGATTCAAAAGATACTATATTTTATTGTGACCCTCCTTATTATGGGTTAAATCTTTATAGATTAAGTTTTTCAGAGAAAGATCATTTAGATTTATACACTAAATTAAAAAACATAAAAGGGAAATTTATATTAAGTTATAATGAAGCAGATGAGATATTGAATCTATATAAGGATTTTAATATAATCATAGCAAGAAGTCCCCACCTTCTACAAGGTGGGGATGAATTGCTAAAACATCTTGACAATTATTCAGTTTCGTATTATAATAGTTTGTATGAATACTAATAAATTTGATACAAATAAGCATTCGGTATTTCTGTTATATTATCATTTGATTTTGGTTGTCAAATATTGGTCTAAAAGCTATTGCCTGCTTACAAGTGGCAAAGCACCTATAGAAATGATACAAAAATACATAAAGAGTCAAGGTAATGCTAAAAACGTATAGATACCGCATCTATCCAAATAAAGAGCAAAGAATATTCTTTGCTAAAACCTTTGGATGTGTCATGCTTGTATATAACAAAATGCTTTCAGAAAAAATAGAAGCTCTAAAAAACAAACAACCAATACCTACTATTACTCCTGCCAAGTATAAAGAAGAATTTCCATTTCTAAAGGAAGTTGATAGTTTAGCACTTGCTAACGCACAGAGAAATTTAGAAAAAGCTTTCAAGAATTTTTTCAAAAATCCACAGCATTATGGTTTTCCTAAATTCAAAAAGAAAAAAGACAAGCAAGCATATACGACAAATAATGTAAATAATAATATCAAGGTAGATTTTGAAAAAGGAATGCTGTATCTACCAAAAATCAAGGATGGAATAAAAATAAAAATTCATAGAAAGTTTCCAGGAAAGATAAAATCTGCAACTATCACAAAAACAACAAGTGGTAATTATTATGTATCAATATTGGTAGAAGTAGAAGATGTTAAAAACAAAACAAAACAATCAAAGAATAAAACTTGTGGCATTGATTTAGGTTTGAAAGAATTTGCAACTATAACAGATGACACAGGAACATATAAGATAGAGCATCCAAAATACTTAAGAAAAGCTGAAAAGAGATTAAAAAGATTACAAAAAGCATTATCAAGAAAGCAGGAAGGATCTAAAAACTTTGAAAAAGCAAGAAGAAAATTAGCAAAGCAACACGAATATGTAGCAAACTTAAGAAACGATTTTCTCCATAAGCTATCCAAAGCCATTATTGACGACAACCAAGTTATAGTGGTAGAGGATTTGAACATTAAAGGCATACAGCAAAATCCATACTTGTCTAAATCAATATCAGACAGCGGGTTTAGAAAGTTTGTCAGATATTTAGAATACAAAGCAGATTGGTATGGAAAAACTCTTATCATAGCTGATAGATTCTATCCAAGTTCTAAACTCTGCAATGTATGTGGATATAAACATAAAGGGTTAAAACTGTCTGATAGATATTGGAGTTGCCCTGAATGCGGAACATATCACGATAGAGATATAAACGCATCAATAAATTTGTATAAAGTAGGGTTGGGACGACCCGACTTCAAGCCTGTGGAGCATGCTCTGGTGGATGACCGTATCCAAGAGTGGATACCTAAAAAGCCATCATGCTGTGAAGCAGGAAGCCCCACTTTCTATAAGATGGGGTAGTCCACATCTTCTATTTCTTCTATTTCATTGATTGTTTTTTTAGAGTGTTGTTTATTATTTTTGTTCATTGTTTTATTTTCTATCCATTCTTTCATTTTTTGGTAGAATATTTTATCAGGATATTCTTCTAATAGTTCATTTAGAAAATCGATAGCATCATAATCTATTATGAGATTTTTGGTTATTTCTTCTGGGGGATATTTTCTATAATTTTTTATGAATTCCTTAAAATCATTTTTGGTAAAACAAGCATAATAATAAGTTTTATTGTGTTTATGTAGTTCAATAAGTAGCATATTTTTTTCATTGAAAAAGAATATAATTTTTGCTTTATATTTTTCTATATAAGATTCAATTAGATTTTCATTTTGTATTAATTCAAGAAAAGTTTTTACATCTATATAAATATTTTTAATATATCTTAATTCTATTTCAGGTGCGATGGGTATAATTTTTTTACTATAAAATTCCCATAGTGCTTCTTCTGGGTTTATTTCTATATCACATATAGAGTAACCTAAATATTTTTTACCAACGTAATATTCTATTATTTTTTTATAATCATTCCAATAGGTAGCAACTGGTATTGGTAATCTTGTTATTAAATCCATTAGACATTCTCTATATTTCCATAAGTACTCTTTATCAATAAATGATAGTTTGAAATCTTTATCTAAAATCCACTGGTTTACTTTATTGTTTTGTTCCATATTATAATTAATAATGAATTTTAAATTTTTATTTTGTCAAGTTAAGTTTATAGTTTTCTTATTATAGTTTTGTTTTCTAATAAACAGCAATGATTTAAAAATATTTTTTAATTGACAAAAACTAATTTTTGTTTTAGTTGATACTTGTGTATTATTTTCAAGATTTTAATGATTTCATTAAAGAGATAAAAAGAGAACAAAAAGATCAAATAAGTATTTTTAGCATATTAGATCAAAATAAGAATTTCATAAAAGATGTTATTTTAGAAAATTATCCAGATGTAATAAAAAAATATACTGATGAACAAAAGATTAATGCTAATGATATAGAATCTGTTTTTGTATGCGATAGTGCTTTTCATACAAATCCGCTTATAGATACACTTGGGAATTATAGATTTCCTATTATTGTTGTTCCTTATTGGTATTCTTTAAAAAAGAAGAGGAGCATAGATATAAATGATATTAAAGTATTTACATTTGATATAAGGTTAGATTATTTTAGAATGTCTAATGGAATGTTAGAAATTTTTAAAGCATTAAGTTTATTTAAAGAGATAGATTTTTTATATGAATTTAAGGATAAAGCAGATGTTTTATTAATGGATAGAAGTATAATCCCTATTTTTATAACAACCAATATAGTTTATCATAAGGCATTAAAATCTCCAGATTATAAAGTAAATAAATTTATATTAGAAAACTATAATTCTTTTTTTGAGAAATTTTTTGAATTAATAAATACTAAAAAATTAATTGGTATTTTAAAAAGAAGTACAAGAGATGACTTTAAGAATTTAATATGGGATAAATATTTATTTTTTAGTTCTGTTCTTAATGAAGATCAATTCAGAAGAATAAACAATTTAAATGATTACAAGTTATTGAATTTTATATTAGATCAGGACGAATATGCCATAACTAATATAAATCTAAAATTAGATGAAATTAGATTTTTGCAGAAGGATCAGAATATTTTTAAAAAGGTATTAGATGTTTTAAAAAATGTAAAGATTGTTTATATAAAGGGTTTAAATAATTACATACACAAATTTGAAATTTATGGTGGAGATAGTGAAGTTGATAAATATATATGGTTTTTATATTCATTAACATTCATAAACGATAAAAGTATATTAGATACTGTTGATAAAATAGCGAAAGATCATCTAAAAAGTATTACTAATATAATAAAAGATACAGACCTATTTTCAATAGGTTATAGAGAAGAGTAAAAATTAATAAAGGGGTAAATTATGAATACAATAAACAATAGCATATTTGATACTATTGGTGAAAAAATAGGGTTTGTTTTAAGTTCATCAAGTTCAGATGAGATATTGGTAATGGTATATGATCGTTCTTCCAAAAAGCCGATATTGAATACTTTTTTAGGTATTGAATATCGTACAATAAGTGATAATGTAGAAAAAAATAATATCCTTATTGGATTAAGTTATGATTATGAGATAAAAAATAAGTTATTAGAACCGAGTGAGAGTTCCAAATATGTATATAACTTAATAGAAGAGGATAATATACCAGATATAGTAAGAGAGCAAATAGAAGAAAGAAGTTATTTTATATTAAAGGTAAGGAAATTAACTGCCATAAATATTGATACTGGTACAAGAGAGAGTATAAATAGTTTAATTTTGCCCGGGGCAAGTGTATATAAATTAAACTTTTTTCCTATAATAAAAAAAGATCATTTTTATTGTATAGGTAATTATTTTAATTCAAAATTATCGGCATATTTATCAATTAAGGATTTTATACAACATCAGGAAGGGTATCATTTTACTATAGTAGGTCAAACTGGTAGTGGGAAATCAACCATTGCTAAAATGTTATTATCTTTATATGCAAAAAGTAGTAAAGATATGAATTTTTTTATTATTGATCCTGTGGGTGAATTTACTAAAAGTTTTTCAGGAAATATATCTTTATTTTATAATACCAATATAACTTTAAGTGAAATTTGGCATAAAATAGGTAGAAGTTACAAGATTATAAATTCAGAAAATATTGTTTTTGATAGATGGGAAATGTTAGAAGAGTTATTCTTTATTGATGAAAATAAAAGTATATTATTTAAACATTTTAAAATAACTAATAATGAAAATAGGGAAAATTTTGTTTATGCTGTAATTCAATATTTGAAGAAAAAGAAGATAAGATTAGAAGATTTGTATAAGGATACTACATTATTATTATTGAAAAATTATTTTATTAGTGAAGATTTTGTAAATAAGGTTTATTCATCAAAAGATTCAAGGAGTAGGTTACATGAAGAGATTAATGATCCAGAGAATATGAATATTGTATTAAGTTTATTAAAAGAAAATATATTTAGATATTTTTACAAAAATCCAGATGTGGGATGCAAAACAATAGATGAATATATAAGCACCTTATTATCAGAAAAAGGGCAGACATATATTATAGACATTCCATCTATAAGTAAAAATAGTAATACATTAAAGAATGTTTTAATAAAATACGTAATTAAGTCTTTATATCATATTGCTGTAAATGAGTATATAAAAAATAGACAGAATATTCATTTATTAAATACACTTGTATTATTTGATGAAGCGCATAGATTTTGTCCTTCTAATGTTTATGATGATCATAAGTTATTAGAGTTATCTAATGAAATAAGAAAGGCATTTATAGAGACACGTAAATTTGGTATAGGTTGGGGTGTAATATCTACAAAAATATCAAATTTGCATAGGGATTTGTATGAACATTCAAGAGTAAAAATCATAGGGACTGGTTTATTAAGTGGTACAGATAACAGAATATTATCAGAAACATTTGATACTAATACAATGCATTTATATTCTTTATTACCTGATCCATTAGACAATTTAGCTCCAAATGGTGAAAAAAAATTCCTTTTTATGTTTTCAGGATTGTTAAATATAATATCAAATACGTATCCAGAGTTTATAGAAGTTGATCACAATAAATTTTTAGAAGAAATTTACAATACAAAAGTATTAAGTGGTGTTTACAAAATAAAGTTATTAGGTAATTGTAATACACTTAAAGAGAAACTATTGAATACAATAATTGTACTTAATAAATATGATACAGAAATAGAAATAAGAGAAGATTCAAAAGGAAGGTTTTGTTTTTATGATAAGTTTCATAAGATTTCTGATGAAAATAGAAGTAGCAGGATTAGTGCTTTATATTTTTTAAGAGAAGATCAAAGTATGAAAGATAAGGGTTCAGAAATTCTATTCTCTGTTTATAGAGATCTTGACACAGGAATTATAAAATTCAAATTTGATTATCCTTTTGATGTAAAGGAATGTAAAATATATTATTATGGTGAATTGGACTATATAAATATGGAAGCAAGATTTCAAATCATAGATACTCATAAAAGTTATTAAATATAATCAAAATTATTGACATCAAAATAAATAAAACAAAAAATAAGATGGCAGTTTTTCAAAAAGATTGCTATATAAGTACCTAAAAATAAAATAATTCTTATATAATTTTTTCATTTAAGAGAGCTATCTATGAATAAGGAATTTATTATTTCAAAAAGAATTCAATATTTTGGTATTGAGGGTGCAGTAGAGGTTACAGAGAACGATATTGAGTTTTTAAATAAAGACAAGGAGAATGCTTTAGAGTATAATTATTACAATGATTGGTTTATGGATTATATGGATTGTCAAGATTTCTTGTTTTTAATTAAGAACAAAATAGAAAAGAATAAAAATGGGAGTAAAGATGTTGGTAGAATATAAAGATGTGATGGAACGTAATGTTTGTGATAAGAGAGAAGATAGTTTTAATAAAATTGAATTATTAAAGAAAAAAATACAGGATAAGGATTACATGGATAATGCAATAGAGCATATAGTTGATGATCTTTTTTCTAATATTGATGTTCAGGGAAAAAAGAAAAAAAATATTTTATTGGATAATAGTATAGAAGCAAAAAAAGGTATAATAGATAGAATAAAAAAAATAAAGTTAAAGAATTTGAGAAGAAGGATTGAATTGTATATAAGAGCAAGGGGAATAGACAATAAATACAATTATGCAATCTTTGGTTTTTCAAAACTAACGGAAGGACAAATTAAGAATTTAGATATGAATGTTTTATACAATATTTATAATTCATTTGTTAGGTTATTGTATAAAGAAAGAAGGTTTAATAAGAGACTAAAAAATTGTATAGTTGGTTCAAAATTAGAAGAGAAATTAAAATTGATAGAATTAAAAAATGAGAATTTTATAGCAATTAAAAAACATGATGAAAGATATGCACGTATAAATAATATAATTAATAGAAGAAATCATAGTGCAAAAAAATTAATAAAAAGTCAATTTTCAAAAATAAAGAACCTTGTTAATAGTAATAAAGATATAGATATTATAGATTTATTTATTTATGACATATCAAATTTAAGAAGTGAGAGGATTATAGCAGAAAAAAAGATGATGTTAATTGAATCCAGAGAGTTTTTGAAATTATATAAAAATTATTTTCATTTAAGTTCAACTTCCTTAAAAAGAGCAATTGGTTTAGTAGATCATATATACAATAATATAAACAATTTGAATACAAATGTTAAATATATGAAAATAAGGCAAGCATATAGAAAAATAAAAAATTTTGGACATTTCTATTAAAAATCTGATTTTATTTCTTTTTATTAAAATGCTATAATATAAAAGTTGGTAAAGAGGTTTTTTTATGGTTAGATATAGATTAAGTGATAATAATAAATTTGTTTCATTAAAAATAGGAAAAGATTATGTAATTAGTAAAAAATCTTGGGCATATTTTAAGGAAGATGTTCCGCTTTTAGAAAAATATGTTAAAAATGGATTATTAATTAAAGAAATAGTAAATAATGTATCTGATGATAGTGTATTAGAAGAAAAGGAAAAAGACAAAAAAAATAAGCAAAAATGGGAAGAAGATGATTATATTGATTCAGATGAAGAAATTTAATGCAAAGGAGTACGTATGATAAAGATAGTAGATAAGAAAAAATTACAAGAAAAAAAGGTTAAAGCCATAAAAAATTCAATAAAAAAATCATTGCAGGAATCAATGAACAAAATAGAGTTAAAAAGAAAAATGAGGGATTTGATTGAAGAAAAGAAACAAAAATACTTTTTAGAGAATATGCGAACTGGATTAAGTGAATGTATTATAGATTTTTACAATAAGAATCATTATGGAGCAAGTGATAGTGAAGTGGAAATTATTGCTGGTCTTTTAGCAAAAGAAATAGATACAGAATTAATGCAAGCAATTTTAAAAATAAGTGATAATTTTAGTGATAGCAGAATGTTCATTAAAGTATTCTATGAGATGTTAATTAAAAGTATTCAGAGTTCTTTCAAAAAAAACAATTAAGTAAATGCTATAATATAAAATGGAGACAACCACTACAAAAAACCTACACATGTGCTGTGGGAAAGTAACGCCTGTGGAGTGGGAGACCTCTGTCCGAGTACTATCAAATGATAGTATTCGGATAAGTTATGCCACGATGAAGCAGGAAGCCCCGATTGGAGAGGATGCCAAAATTATAAAAAGGAGATAAAATATGAATAGAGAACAGCTAAAAAGAAGAATAAGACAAAAACTATATGAAATGAGAAAAAAAAGAAGACTTTTTGAGGAAGATGATATTCCAAAAGAAGATTTACCAGAAGAACCAGTTGAGGATTTAGGCTCTGATTCGGAATCTTTAATTTCAAGAGCAAGAGATATTTTAGATAAGTATGCGGATGTATTAGAACCAGAAGATGCCGCAGAATTAGAATCTATTATTGGTAAGTTGCCTGCTGGTGAAGGTGATTCTGATTTAGATGTTGAAGATGAATATGAAGATGAGTATGAAGAAGAGCCTATTGAAGAAAGATGGTCTCATAGAAGACGTTTTACAGAAGGTAGAAAACGTAAAGTAGTTTTAACAGAGGCACAAAAAAGAAGAATTAGAAGAAAAATTCAAGAAGCTATTGAGAGAATAAATAGAAGAGAAAAAAGAAAAAGATATAAATAAAAATTTTTTTCAATAGCATATTATAGGATGTTCCCCCTTATTAAGGGGGAGGTATTCTTTTATTTCCTTTACTTAAAGTGTATATCAAATGGATTCTTATGTAAATTCCACACAATATTTTTATCCAGAGTCAGATAGAACTCCTAATGTTTTAGAATATATATTATTAAATGTTTTAACATATTTTTCAAAAAGATTGTTTTTTAATGAATATGAAATGAATCCTCAAAAAGCAATGGAAAGATTTATTCTTGGTAGAGGTTCAGGAGAAACTGATACTAATGTTGCAATAGAACGTTTTCAGCAAATGATCAATGTATTGCCTTATGTTGTATACACTATTGATGATATGTCTATTGGAGATTATAGAAATTTTCCTATGTTGCAAGGTTGGATGTATTTAGAAGATATAGATAGAAATGCAATATTTTGGCAGGAAAAATTAACGTTAGGATTTTATGCTTTTTTCAATACCAATAGAGATTTTCTTACAGCAAGGAGTTTAATTTTACATGAATCTTATGATGTTTTTACTATTTATGTTCCTGTGCCAATAAATAAGATAACAGATCAATATTCTAAAAAAAGTGATGTTAAATATATGATGTTGCCAGTTTATATTACAATTAGTGATGTAGTAAAAGGTGACTTTACTTATGAATATCAAAAATGGTTAAATAGACATAGGATATATGACTTTTCTTTTAAATGTGAATTAAAATATATAAATTTTTATTTTACAGAGCAAAAATGGATTTATCCAGTTAAAAGTGCAGTGGTTGATTCTTATGATTCAAAAGAAATAGAAGTTGAAAGAATAGAAAAAGAATTCTCCAATGAGGTAGAAGTTGAAATAAAAGAGCAGATAACAGAATATATAATACCTTATGATGTTGGTACATTAGAAGTAAGATTTCCTTCCAATTTGTTATTAGATGTTCAAAATACACAGGTTAATATATATCCAAATGTTAATTTTAATTATGAGATTGATACTTTTACCAATAGTGTAAAAATTACATTAAATCAGGGTTTAGAACGTAATAAAGAATATTTAATTAAATTCATTATAAATGGTCAAGAAATGTTATTTTACGTCAAAACTACTTCCATTGCATAGAAATATTTATCAAAAATTCAGCTTCATAAATAATTGATTTTGCTATAAATAAAAAATAAGTGTATAATAATTATGGCTGATTTTCAATCATTTATAGACAGGTATGGAGATTTTTGGGCAAAGAATTTAAGGAAAGTAGGGGATTTCTATTTAAGAAATTTAGGTAGTAGATTGTTAGTTATTAAAATAAAAAGGCATGTTATAAATGAATGGGCTGGGAATCAAGGTGCAGATGTTTTTGGTGATTATGTAAAAAAGGCTGATATAACAAAATTATCAAATGTATATATAATGTATCCTTTTAAAAAAGTAGAGATTTTTGGAAACAGGATAAATGGTATAAAAATAGAAGGTGGTATATATCCAGAGAATTCAGAAGGTATTGAATTTTTAATACAATCTGATAAAGAAGAAGATGTTTCTAATATTGTAGAAGGTGATATTTTTGTAGATCATTTTAGAACAGAAAATAATATATTAATTCCATTTGTATTAGAAGTTCAACGTGTGTATGCAGAAGTTTCATTTAAAAATATTATATCAAGAAGTGGTGTTTGTACTTTTTATTTAGGTAGTTTTGATATTTCACTTGCAAATAAGTTAGATTTATATTTAGATTCTATTGGAATGCCAGATTATAGAATAAGATTAAGTGATTTATGTAAAAAAGGATAAAATATGTTAAATTCTAATCTTGGTAATATTATAAGTTTAGCAACTAATGATTCTATATTTGAGTTATACCCAGGCTATATATGTGGTTTTAGTGATCAAAAAGGAGAAATAACGCACAATAATCCTATTAGGTTTGGTACGACATTTAACATTTCCTATGGCAGGGAATTTAATGTAGATGTAGGTGTATATTCTATGTATACTCATTTATTGGAAGTTGTCTCTAATATAGATCAAATTAATATTACATATAACGTTGCTTGTCTTCCTAAAGTTTTTTTTGAACTTGAATCAAAACCTTTTTATTTACCATACAATTATGGTATGACCAAGAAGATGAGAGAATTATTGAATATGTTTGGTACATCTGTATTAAGTAGATTAAAGAATAATTTTAGTTATCAATATCTGTCATTTCATAATCGTCCTGATGAAGTATTAAAAAAGTTCTATAAGAAATTAGAGGCTTATGATGGTAGTCCTTTATATTGTTTTATGGATATACATGGTACAATCTATTTAAGAAGTTTTTTAGATTTAATGAATGCATCTCCTATTAGGGAATTTGAATTTATAAATGAAAGAAGTTATGAAGTATTAACAACTTTTGAGACTGGCACAAGGAAAAATGAGGACATTGTAGGTCATTATGAGGTTTTAGAATATAATATATTGAATTGGGAATGGAGCAAAAAAAAAGCAAGTGTATATGAAACCAAAGCAAATACGTATGTTAAAGACTCATTAGAATTAGATGATCAAAAAGCAACATTAGAACCTAAAATGAAAGTAGATATAACTGATGATATTATATGTGGTGGGGAGCATATAAATATGATAGGTAGAAATATGTTTGCAATAAGATTATCTATAACTACCACATTAGATTTCAAACTTGTATCTGGGAGAACTATAAAAATTAATTTTAAGGGTAAAAATAAGAGATTTGTTCATCGAATAGATGGTAAATGGTTGATTTTACAAAGCAATCATATAGTAGACAATCACAAGGGGCAATCTTATACTAATATTATTGTAGGGAAACCTTTTATATAATACAAAAATAAAAAAATTGAATTTTCACAAAGTACATAAAAAATGCTATAAAATTAATAAAGAGGATTGAATATGAATAGCAACATCCAAAAAATCATAGATGAGTTTAGATTTGGTGTAATATCAAAAGAGAACAATAATTATATATTAAGGAAATCTTTTGAAGATGGTGGTGTTTTAAATAAGCAAATACAAAATATCTTTCAGCGTTGGTTAAATTCATCTACTATACACTATTCAAGTTTATATAATAATTTTATGGAATTGATTAAAGATTTAGATCAGATGTATTTCAGTAATGTTTTCATATCAAGAGCAATTCAGATGTCTATTGATGAAGTATTACAGGTATCTAATAATGGTTCATATTTTATAGTAGATGGTAGTTCTTCTGTTAGAAATGAGATATGGAAATTATTTAAAAGTATAAACATAAATAAAATAACAGAATCTATTGTTAAAACTTTAATTAAATATGGTAATGCTTATTTAGTTTTAACTATTAGTGATAATGGTATAGAAGATGCTAATCCTGTGCCAGTTTTAGCAGTTAAAGAGAGATTAGAATTCACTCCTTATGATATACAATATAATTTACCAAAAACAATGAGATATTCTTTAATAAGTGTTCATCAGAAGTGGGATTTATTGATACATAATATATTACAAAATTCAGATATAAATGATAAATTTAGAAATTATTTATTAGGGTTTGTGGTTTTAGATGATGTATTACCGCCTTGGAGAGTTATACATTTCAGGAATGAAGATACTGACAATCCTTTTTATCCATTTGGATTACCATTTTATATGAATAGTATAGCACCATATAAACATTATTGGACTGCGGTAATGATGCAAATGTTAGCAAGGAGTACGAAGTTTCCAAGACAGATATTTAAGTTAAAAATGCCACCTAATACACCAACTACAACGGCTTTAAGTAGAGCAGTCCAATTTATGAATCAGATAGATGCATTGGGTTTAGCAAATACAAATAAAGAAGGATTTGGTTTAAATGAAAGAGTTATTACAATAGATGAAATATACACTTTTGAGGAAGAAGTACCAGATATGGGTAATATTAGAGTAGATGATATAGAATTATTAAGAGATGATGTTGTTTTAAGTACAAATATACCAAGAAATTTTCTTGATCCTAATAATGGTAGTTTTGGGAATTCAGGAATTGCATTAAAACAGCAATTTATACCATTTGCAAGATTTGTATTTCAGGTACAGAGTATTGTTTTACAGGGAATATTGCAATTAGTAAAAACACATTTGATTTTATCAGGGAAATATGAGGATAACAATTTTTCAATACAAATGATTTATCCAGAATCTATGTATAATTCAGAAATTTTATCCTCATATAGAGAGTTATTAGGTTTTGCCAATGAGTTTTTAGAAGCATTAGCAAGTAAATTAGGTGTAAATCCAGATGAAGGTTTGCCGCCAGAAATAGTATATATGGTTTATAGTAAATTTGTACCTTATATTGATTTAAAGACATTAGAAGATTGGTTTGTTAAGATTATTTCGCATAAGAATGTATCTTTACAAGGTCAAGGAGAGGGTAGTGAAGAAGATTTTGGATTTGGTGGTGGTGGTTTTGGCGGTGGAGAAGAGTTTGGTGGTGGTGAATTTAATACAGAAACAGGAGAAATGGAAATGGGTAGCAGTGAAGGTGGTGAAGAAATTCTATCATCAAGGGATAGAGATAAAGAAAGAAAAAGAATGATTAAAGAAGCTAAAAACAGGAAAAAAGAAAATGAAATGAGTTTTGAGGAAATACTTGAAAAAAATGCCAATGATTATACTAAAAGATTAATGAAGGAAGCATATATATCTTTAAATCAATATCTAATGAATAAAGAAAAAAATAAATTATTGGAATCTGTTGGAAAAAGTAAAAATAAAAATTTTCTAAAAGAAGCAAAAGAAGAGATAGAACATAATTTTTATGCGTTCTTATCAGAAAAAGGTGTTCACGAATATTATATTGCAGGAAGACACGTTATTTTACCTACTTATAAAGATAAGCATTTTGATCCAGAAGTACTTATAAACATAAAGAAAGAAGGATTAAAGTTATTTAAGGAAAATAAAGAAAACAATAAAGAAAAAAAATATTTAACAAAAGGTTTTAACATTTATTCAACTTTAAAAGAATGGGTAGAATATGAAGAATAATAAGATATTATTTGTTCTATTATTTTTATCAAAAATTCAGCAAGAAGACTCCACCTTCTTTAAGGTGGAGTAGTTCACGTTATTCTAATTATAGAAAAAGAATAGAATAAAGTTGCTATATTAATAAAGGAGTGTATGTATGCTTACAAGATTCAAAGAAAAATTATTTTTTCAAGTATTAACAATATTAGTATTTGGTGTTATTATAATTGGTGTAATTTTTGTAATAAAATCTTGTTTGTGAAAAATTAGAAATATTCACTTAAACCGAGATAAAAAATAGTTAATCCTAAAATAGAGTGTTTTAGAATATGAAAGCATTATTTAATGTGATTACATATTTGTTAAATAAAAAAATAAAGTTTGTTGTTTAAAATACACTTGATTTTCATTTTTTGCTATAAATATAGCAGTAAAAAAATTGACAAAAATTTAAATATTTTTAAATTAAATGAAAATAAAATAGAGGGTTTATATGACAGAAAGAAAAGATGAATTTGTTATAATAAAAGAAAATGGCACAGAGAAGAAGGTTTCAAAAGAAGAATTAAATGAAATCAAAAAAGACAAAACAAAAAAAATAAAAAAAATAGCAGAAGATAAATTTGAAGTTAAAACATTATTGAAAGGATAAATATATTTTGAAATCCTTGATTACATTTATTCTTTTTTGTATTTCTTGAAGGGTTTTTAAATAATAAAAGGGGTAAAAATATGATTTCTTTGAGTAAGAAAGATGGAAGAAAAGAAAGAAAAAGAATTACAAAAAGTAAAAGAGATTTTAAAACAATTAGAAAAAGATATAAGTATTTTAGAAATACAATATCTGGAAAAGTGTCATGAAGATATAGTTAAATACTTATCAAAACTATCTGGTGTAAAAAGAAAAGATGTAGATTATATATTAAAAATTTTTTTATTAGAAATATTATCGGAGTTTCATAAAAATAATGAAAATGTTTCATTAGTATTGCCTTTTATAGGCAAATTTGAGTTTAAATTACAAGACAATAAATATACACTTCAAAAGTATGAATTATCAGAATTCATATCTGCAAATAATAAAAAATTAGATGAAACATTAGAATTTTTCTTTTTTAAAGAATAAAATTTATATAATTATCTAATATGAAAGTCACAATAAATGGGAATTCACTTTTAAATTTATTAGAGAATAGGGCAATAGAGAGTATTAATGGGAACCAAAAATTAAATGATTTTATCAATAATTTAAGAGATAAAAACAAAAAAGAATTAAGAAATTTAATATTAGAAAGAAAAAAACAATTATTAGAAGAACCATTATCTCCATCAAGATTAAATGTTTTCCTTAACAATAAGGCAAGATTTATATTAAGTTATATTTTTGGATATAGAATTTCTAATTATAGAATTTTATCTGGAAAAGTATTAGAAGAGTATTTATTTCAATATTTGACAACTGATAATGTTGATTCTATTGATATTGATGCTATATGGAATCCATTAGAGCAAGAAGCTATCTCTGATGAAAATACTATTTTCATAGGGAATCAAGAAGAAAAAGAAAAAGAATATAATGATCTATTAAAAACAATAAGAAATAATAAAGGTGTTTTTGATAGATTAAAAAATGAATTTACTTTTATGAACAGAGGGGAAAAGCTAAAAGAAGAAGGTAAATTAGAAGGATATTATGATTTTCATTTGCAAGACAAAAATGGAAATTCTTACATTTTAGAGGTAAAGTATTCTAAACAGAAAAAATCAGAAAATAATTTAAATTATTCTAATATTAGACAAGCGTCTATTTATAGTTATCTTTCAGAAAATACCAATAATGTAATACTATCTTATTTTTATCCTAATGGAAATTTTGAATTAGTGATAAAAAATTTAGAACGTGATTCTTATATAGATGAGCTTGTTAATGAATATAAAAAGTTTATAAAAAATCTTTCAGTAAAATCTGTGTTGTTTTATTTACAAAATGATTTAGATAGTTTCTATTTAAATGATATTGATAGATATTTATCTATATTAATTTGTGATAAGTTGAATTAAAAAAGTATATTATTGCTATATTATAAAGATTCAAAAAGACTATGGATGCAAAAATTTATTATTTAGATGATATAAAAAATAAAAAAGAAGAAGAGAATGGGGAGGATTTATTTTATCAATATTGTGATTATATGAAATTTCATTTTCATGAATTACCTTTAAATTTTGTAAAAAAAATGAATGGCATAAAAGAGATATATAATGCTTATTCTAAAAGAAAATTACCAAAATTGAAATTAGAAAATGTAAATTCTATATTGAAAAATGTGAATGAAATTTTGGAAGGGTTTAAAAATACAAAAGAAGCAGATATCTATATCCTTCCAAGCAATAATAAATGGGATAGATTTGGATATGTGGTAGATATGGATAATGGGAATAATATAGTGATCAATGAAACTTATTTACACAAAATATTACATTTGCCATTAATATATATAAATAATGTAAATAAAAAGCAATCTATATGTACTTTAATAATTGACAAGGATTTTTCTTTGCATTGATAGTTAAATATGGATATAAACACAATAAAGAATAATATATATTTGATGTTTTCTAAAAAAGAGAATTTTTATAAAGATGGTTTTTATGATTCATCTTATTTGTATTGTTTCAATTATCTTTTTGATTCTAATCAATTAGAAAGTTATAAAAATATCATAAAAACATTTAAAATAGCCATCAATAAAAACGTTCTTAAAAACGTAGACATTTTAAATAGTATATTACTTTATTTCATAAAAAAGATATTACTTTTAAAAGAGTTGAATGATACTTATATAAGAAATGAAAAAGATTATTATAAATATATTTTTTATCATGATTATATATATACACTAATCCAGAATAAAAAGATACAAGTTTTTCAATTTTCTAATTTTGACGATTTGATCAATAAAGGTATATCAGAAATAAATTTTCCTATGAGGAATATTAGTATATTTCCTAATGTTTTAATAATAGGATACAAGAATGATTTTTACATAAGAAAAAAAATAGCAAGAGAGATATTGGAGTATTCTTTTTCAAAATTAAATTATTTTTATTCGGACACATTAGGCAATTTTTGTTTATTTGCTTTCCCAGTGAAAAATGTTTTATATTTAGATGTTTTACAGCACAAAAAAGAGGATTATATTCAAATTAATTTTAATTATTATATATCAGATGATAGTATAAAATTATTTGAATTTAAAGAAAAAGAAAGTAGTGTTTTTAAGAGATGGGTAGAGAAAAGTATTTTATAATACAAAGAGATTTGTTAAATGATAGATTTATTAAATTATATGAGAATGATAGTTATGATATTCATTATTTATATGATGAAGAATTTAATTTATTGTTAAATAAAGAAAAAATAGAATTAAAGAATAGAGATGATTTCATAAGAGCATTAAATAGTTTTGAAATTATAAAATTAAATCATAATGGAAGTTGGAATAAATTAAAAGAAAAGAAAAATAAAATAGATATACACCAACTTTTTCAGGAAGAGTTAAACAATATATATCAAGGTAAAGTAGACAAAGAGGGATTTCAGTCTTATATAAATGAAAAAGAAATATCAGAAAAAATGAATGATAAATTTAACAAATTAAATCAGTTATTTAACCAAATTTCATTTCATTTCAATAAAAAATAATTACAATTTTGCTATATTAAAAAAGACAAGGATAGGAGGAAATATGAGTATAGCATTAGAAAGTTTAACCAATGATGAAATATTAGATGTTGTAGATGCATTAAAAAAAGTACCAGAATATAAGGATTTATTTGCTGGGCAAGATACCAGTAGAACAATTTATAATATAGCAGATTCACAAAGAAGGTATTATAATTATGGTATAAAAATAAAAATAGCAAATAAGAACTTTATAGTTTATAGGAATTATAATGAATGTTATGATGATGCTGTACGTATCTTAATGGATTATTTTAAGACAGAAGCAATTAATAAAACGTATTTAACAAAGAGTTTAAAAAAAGGTGATATTTCAGAATATCAGAATTATATTTTTAATGTACCAGATACAATAAAAAGAAAAATAAAAAATGCAATAGAAGATGAGGTATGTAAAAAAGATGAAGATTTATGTGAAGAGTTGTTAGACTTGATAGATCAAGGTTTATATTATGATGCACTTGTATTGAAAGGTAAAATATATAGTAAGGATAATTTCTTTAAGATATTTGGTAAATATATAGATTATGAAGTAATGGCAAAAGAAGTATTAAGAAATTATGGTATAGAAGCAGTTTTTGATAAATATTATTATACTAATAAGAATATGATAGTGATCCCACAATAACATCTTCCTCTAATAAAGTTGCTATATATTATAAAATATGTTTTGTATGCAAAATTTGAAAAAGATATTTGATAAAAAGATTATAGAGGATATGGTACAGAAAACAAAAGATAGATTAAACAAAAAGAACAATAAAGTAAGAAGAACTAAAAACAAGAAAAATAGTTTTCTTTATAAAAAAGATAAGGATGTATTAATAGTGAGTAGTGGTGGATTGTATATTGCTTCTGCTTCTAGTGTTGCGAGTGAATTATATAAGTATTACAATTTTAAGAAACTGGTTGGTATTTCTGGTGGTGCTTCATTAATTTTGGCATCTTTACCTTTTTTGAAAAAAAGGGAATTTGATATTATTCCTGAAACGGCATTAAATTATGATGCTTCTGAAATTGTTATAAGAAGTGGATATTCAAAAAATGTATACAATGTTAAAAACATATATGTTTTAATAAAAAATTTATTAAAGCATAATGCGATTTTCACAAAGGAAAGTTTTATTGATTATATGGGTGATCTTTTTGAAAAATATGGTGCTGATAGAAATGTAACTTTTGGTGAATGTAAAAAAGTTTTTGGAGTAGAAGTAGAGTTTTATGCTCTTGATATTATGACAGGTACATTGATTTGTTTAGGTGCTGATACTACTCCTGATATGAAATTAACAGAAGGTGTATATGCTACTTCTTGTATTCCTTTAATGTTCCCCCCATTGAAATATAGAAATTATGTATTATTTGATGGTGCAATTCATGAATATTTCCCTTATCAATATTATAAGGATAAAGATTTTATTGGTATTATGTTAGAATTCACAAAAAAGAATAATATAAAAGAAAAGATATTAAAATCTTTTGATAGGAATTTATGGACATATATATTATTTTTAATTGAAAGATTTTATACTAATTTCATAAATACACTAACTGTTGTAGATGAAAATCATGAAGATAGATGTATTAGAGTTAAATTACCATATAATTTAGTTGATTCTATTAATTTTTGGACTTTCACTCCTGAAAAAAGAAAAGAATTAATTGATATTGGATATAAAACAATAAATGAGTTCATTAGTACTAATAAATTGGATAAAATAAAAAAAGTGGTAAAAGATGGCTAAAATATTGGATTTAAAAACAAAAATGAAGAAAGAAGATTTAGTAGGGGAAGGATATGAGAAATATCCTAAAAAGGTAGGGGAAATATTAATTGCAGAATTGGAAGTTATAGATAAGAATATTTTAAACAATGGTGCATTGATATTAGATCAATTAGAAAAGATAGCGATAGAAAATGGTCATACCATAATGGAATCAAGATACGTACAATTTCCTAATTGTGGTTCTTCTGGTTTTATTATTCTTGCAGAATCGCACTTATCTTTTCATACTTGGTGTGATGAGTGTATTTTATCGATTGATTTTTTTACTTGCAAAAAAAATGTTGATTGGTTTGAAGTTATGAAAAAAATAAAAGAAGTTTTTAATCCAGTGAAAACAAATTTTATTATTTTTGATCGAAAGATTAATAATGAATAAAGAGATATAAAATGGAAACAAAAACAATATTAGGATATAGAAAATATTATGATGAAAACTATGATGATATACAAAACGTATGGGGTTTTCATTTAATAGTTGATTTAGAAGATTGTAATCCTTCAAAAATAAGAGATGGTGAATATATAAAAGAAATGGTATATGAGTTGTGTGATTTAATAAAAATGAAAAGATATGGAGAACCTATATTAGTTGATTTTGGTGAAGATGAGAATGTATCTGGATATACACTTGTTCAATTAATAGAAACAAGCAATATAACAGCTCATTTTGTAAATAAAACTAATAGAATATTTTTTGATGTATTTTCTTGTAAAAATTTTGAACACGAAAAGGTTATATTATATTTAAAAGAAAAATTTGATGCGAAGAAATATAAGTTTAAGTTTTTCATCAGAGGATAAAATAAAAAATCTTATGAAATCAAAAAAGAATTGATTTGTAAAAATATTAATTAAAAATGTTTTAGAAAGTGTCCATTAAATACAGAAAAAGAAAAGGAAGTAAATTTGAATTAGACATACTTCATTTTTTAGAAGATAAAGGATTGCAAGTTGTAAGATCAGCTGGGAGTTATGGCGTTGCTGATCTTTTATGTTTAAATTTTGGTTCTATACAATGTAAATTCTTAAGAAAATATCCTTTATATAATTATATTACTGATATTAATTTTCCTTTTTATTTAAAAACTGATATGAATAATTATTATTTAGTTTTTGATATGGATAATTTTATTATTGATATAGAATCTTTTATAAAAGGTAATCCTTTGGAATTATATTACATAAAATCTTTTAAATTTGAGAATTTATTTAATAAGGATAATATAGATTGTCTTGCCGTGAAAGAAAATAGAAAATGTCCTATATTTATATATAATATTACTAATAAAATAGACAAAAAGGAGTTTGAAAATATGGAAACAAAAACTGCAAAAAAAACAGCGACTAAAACAGCTAAAAAGTCTGCTAAAAAAACAGCAACAAAAAAAGTAACAGCTAAAAAGACAGATAAAAAGACAGCAAAAAAAACTGCTAAAAAAACTGCTAAAAAAAACAGCTAAAAAAAACAGCTAAAAAAAACAGCTAAAAAGACTACTAAAAAAAACTAAAAAATGAAAAGTTTTAGAATTCAGGTTTCAGGTGCAAGGTAAAGAGTGGTACAGTTTTTTATTTTTTTGAGAGAATTTATTCCCTCATTTTTTTTGGTTTTGCTATATTTTTATATAATTATATAATATGACAAAAAAAGGATTAAACATAATATTAACAATTTTGATTTCACTTTTAATATTGAGTTGTCAGGATTATGGTTACATAACAAAAAATGATATTTATGATTTACATATTTCTTGTAGAGAACAGAACAATACTTATAAATTTATTGTATTTCTAAATGTAAAAATAGAAAATATCAGAGACTATTATTGTTATATAAACAGATATTACGTTCATGGCAAAAAACCTTTTTATGATAGAGTCTCTTGCAAAATGCAAAAATATGAAATAGAAGATGATTTTAATGATTATCCTTATATAGAATTTGAGATCATGATAAGAAAAGAAAATACAAATTTTTATAAAACAATAGATAAGTTTACATTTGAACGTTCTTTTTGTATAGCAAAAGAAGATAATTCTAATTACACAAAGAAAAAATTATCAGAAATAGAAATGTTCCTTAATAATACTGGCGCTTTATTAGAAAAAAATAAAAAGGAGGAATAAATGAGTGCTTTATATTTAAGATTCAATAAGAATATTTCATTTTGGAAAAAAGTAAAACTATATTTTAAGAAAAGATATTGGAGTATATTACCAATAGCCAATAGTCATAGTATAAAAATAAGTTTTGGTAAAAATGATAAATATTTCGATGAAGGATATTATCCAGCAAAAATAGTTTTGAAACATATATGTATCTATGTAAAGAAATACAAAATAATTGATATGGATGTTTACTATTTATTGGTATCATTGTTTAAATATTTAGATAGTAAAAATATAAAATTGGAAGAATTACAAATAGTTATAAAAAATATAAATGGATACAATTATCTTTTTTTAAAGGATGTTGTTAGTAAAAATTATCTTTATATTGGCATATTAGAAATTTTATTTAATGTATTATATAGAACAGAAAGTTTTACAAAAGAACCAGATATGTTCATTTTATTTCCACAAAAGATGGTTCTTATATTTAAAAATGGTGATACAATTATTATAAATAACAATAAATATAGATACTATAAACAGGATACTAATCTCATAAGAAATTTGAAAAGAGTAAAGAGATATATGGTAAAAAAATACAAGATTAGTATGAGAATATCTTATGAGTTTCCAGAGTTAAATATAAAAGAAAGATTAGATCAAAATGAAGACACTTTAAAAGAAAATTTAAAAGGTATTGATTTGTTGATTGATTTCTTAAAAAAAATTGGTTCAGATAGAAGTAAATTAGCAAAATCTATGTTTGGTAGATTAAATCTTTTATATAAAAATGTATATTATAGTTATTTGCAAATGTATTTTCTTTTAAACTTCTTGCAATTAAGGAGGGGTGAAATAAGAAATCATTATAAAATAGATAATCAAATTGATTCAAATTCAGAATTATGAATGATGAGATTATTATAGAGCAACTACCTGATGATCTTAATGATAGGATTTATAATTTAACATTATATATTTATGATTTAATTTTAAAAAACATAGATGATTTATCAAAAGTTAATGAAGTATTATCTCCTAAAAAAGATATATTTTATATCCCTCCCATAGAAGATAAAGAAAATTGGCTTCTTTACCTGTATAGAAAAATTTATTTTTATATCCTTAATATTGTATTGTACGAGTCTTATCCTATGATATACACTGACATAAAAGAAGTTATAAATGCAATAGAAACAAATAATGTATTAAGTAAGTATGAAGATGATAGGGATATGTTCATAATAGTTATATCTTTTTATTCAGTAATAAAGACTTTTTTTGATATATTAGATTATTATTTTAATTCAGAAAACAGAGGGAATTTAAATCAATTTGTTAATGATTACTATAATAGAATGGTGCAATATTTTGATAATATACAGATGCAAATTAGCGGTGATTTGAATATGATTGTTAATTTTTGTAAGATTTCATTATATATAATTGCCGTTTATTTGTTAAAAAAATAAATTTTAATGGGTAGGGTATTATGTTTAAAGTTGATATTAGTAAAATATCATTAAAATATTTAATTTTATGTCATATAGAAACTTCTGGTATTATACATAGAAAAGAGTTATGTGATCAATTGATTCAATTATTAGGGATAACAACAGAACATTTTGATAGAGCATTGGATTCATTATTTAAAGCTAAAAAAATAGCAAGAATAAAGGATAAAAATGGGAATTCATATCTTTCTTTAAATAAAGACACAAGAATAACAAGAGGTTTGGTATAAAATTATTATTTGATTTTGCTATAAAATAAAGTAATATAAAAAGTGTAAAGGTATGCAATATGAAGGTAAATTATATAAGACAGGTAGAAAGTAAAGGTAATTATGAAATAGAAGGTGTATATAATGACATAAGTGAAGTCCAAAATCCTGTCATTGGGGGGTATTATTTAATAGGAAATGATTTATTTTTATATGAAAATTTAGAATTTTGGAAAAAAATAGATGTTTTAAATACTACGTATATATATGATAAATTTAATAATGTAAAATTTCAAAAAGTAAATAATAAATGGAAGTTTTTAACAAATTTTGTAATTGGAGAAGACTTTGATAGTTATGATGATACTTTGAATTATATTATAAATAATCAATCTTATTTTTCTAATAAATATATTAGTGTTCAATTTATTAATCAAATAGAAGCCATAGAGAATGATATTAGTTTTGATAATAGTGGATATATAGATGAAATAAACAACTTAAACATAAAATCATATAATAATAAAAAAATATTTTTCAATTCAAATGGTAAAAAACTATTAATAAGGAATAGTATAATAGAACTGAATGAAAATTCAAAGTTAAGTATAAATGGTTCAAGTATAGAATTTTCAGATTGTGTATTTAGTATGAATTTATCTAATTTATTGTTTGATAACGATTTTGTTATATTAAATAATGTAAGTGAGATATATTTTAAAAATTGTATTTTATATATTGATGTTGATACTAATTCTTTAAATAAATATAATATTTTTGATATAGTACAGCAAGGGATTTTTAAGTTTGAAAATTGTATTATTAATTTTAATAATGTGATTTCAAATAATAATACACTTATTTGTTTTTTAAATAATAATGTTATGAACAATCAATTTTTGTTTGAAAAAAATTCAGTTAATATAAGTAGTTATGTATCTGGTTGTAAAATATTGTTATTTTACGATGTTTATTCAGCAACATATTCTTTTGAGTACAAAGATGGAATAGTAATAAGCAATATTCTTTCTAATAATGGTGTTTCTAATGCTTTTTTTTCTTGTGTTAATTATGATCCTGATAACTTTTTTGGAGTAAGTTCTGCTTATTATATAAAAAATGTAAAATTTTTTGGTACTGTGGATACTTCTACAAATAAGATAGAATCATTGAAATTGGGGGATTTTAATGAAAAAGGGAATAAACTTATATATGATAATATTTATATTGATTCTAAAAGAAGGGATATTATAGATGATTTTAAAAAATCAAATATTGAAGTTAAAAATTTAGAAATACCTATTGGTATTTTAGATAAAGTAATAGAATTAAAGACAGACTTTTTATTTGAAAATGATATTACTACTAAATTTAAGAAAAGAACTTTTAATTTAACAGAAACATATAATTCATATAATACCAATAAAGATTTAATAAATAATGGTATATTGGGATTTAATGTTCAAGATAATAGTTTAAATTATTGCTTATATACACTTTACACTCTTGAATGTTTTATAATAAAAAGCAATAAAGTAATTATGGATTTATGGTTTTATATACCATCTGTAAATGATTTTAAAAATACATCAATAGCATTAGGTTTTGCAAAAGAATCGGATATAATATCAATAAATTATAATTCAAATATGAATAATTTATTAAGTTCTTATGGTCTGTATTTTTTTTATGAACAATCAATAAGTGGGACATTAAATCAAATTCCTAAATATATATTAAAATTACCAAATAATATAAATTCTGATAGTTTGCAATTTTTTAGTACTACTTCTAATATCTTTTATGATAACAATTGGAATAAAATTAGATTAATTTTATCAAATCAAGGTAGGAATGTTGTATTGATGACAAATAATTCTTTTATTCAAAGCCAATTTTCAAATCAGCAAGGAGATATGACAGGGAAAAATTTATCATTCTTTTTAACAATAAGAAGAAAAAGTTTTTCAAATCAAGTGCCAAGTCCTAAAATCAATGTTAAATTAGATTATCTTTCATTAAGAATAGAATAATATAATAAAAAAATTGACATAATAAAATCATAAAGGAAATTAAGCAATATGGAATTAGATGAAAATTTATTAAATAAACCAAATAAAGAAAATAAGAATAGTGAATTAGAGGAAAAAACAAGAAGAGTAAAAGAATTATTAGAAAAGCAAGGGAATAAGAATGTTATTTTTCCACCAAATTTAGAAAATAAATTAAAAGAATTAGGTTTATATGATGAAATAATACAAAACGTAAATCAAAATAGCATGAATCAAATAGATGAGAATGTATCTATAAGTAAAGATGTATTATCTGGAACCAGTGATAAATCAGAAAAAAATGATAAGGTATTGGATCGGAATGTATCTACTACAAAAACTACTACAACTACTACTACATTAAAACCGCCTATTAAAACTAATATACACAATGATTCTTTAAATGTTAGCATTAAAAATACATCTGATATGACTTTGAGGATATTATATGCAACAAAAGGTAGGTTTTCTATACCTGATACAATCCGTTGGAGAGATTATAATGTAAAAGAAATAACAAATTTATCAATGGTAAATGAAGATACATTCCTTGATGTATTGGTTGATGTATTAAATGAAATGAATTATGAAAATGTTCATGTTGATGATATGATCTTATGGGAGTTGTATCAAACTCTTATAGAATTAAAGAAAAATTTTATTTCAACAAATCATACACACTATTGGTTTTGTACTTGTCAAAATGATAAAGAGAACAAGCAACCATCTCAGTATGATATTGATTTAGATATTGTGAAATACAAATATATAGAAGAGTATGATGAAGAAATAAGAAAAGAATGGAAACATACATTAGAATACTTAACAGAAGAAGAGAAAAAAGAAATATTAAATGGTAAAAGTGAAGAAGAGTTTATAAATCAATTATCTTTAAAAGAACCAATGAAATTTAATTTTGAAAATGGAATAAAGATAGTTGCTAATTTTGTACGGGTAAAAGATTTAAAAGAAGCAATATTAGAAAGTTTAAAAAGATATAAGCCTAAAATAGCATCTATTGAATCACAAATGTATAAATATTCCAAATCTGGGAATGTTAATAAATTATTAGAATTAAAGAAGCAAAAAGAAGATTTAGATAAAGAACGTTCTTTATTTGTAATGCTTTATAGTAGAGCAAAATCAATAATTGATGTAAAATTACCTGATGAAGATTTTAATTATTCAGAATTAGATATAGACAAAAAAATAGAAATATTAGAAATGATACCGAGAAATATATTATTTTACGTTGGAAATTATATAGATGGTATTACATTTTTTCAAGACATAGAAGTTGAAGTTGAATGTAATCAATGTGGAAAAAAAAATACAAAGAAATTCCCAGCAGATTTTACTTTATTGGAGTTTTTACCTTATTCCCGTGATGAAGACATTCCTCCCGAGAATAGACCTAAAATCCATAGAAACGTTAAAGTTTTATTTGGAGTATGAAACAAGTTTAAGTGAAGATGACATTAATAAGATGCCATATTCACTATTTTATGGTAGATATTTATTATTGAAAAACACATTAGAAGAACAAAATAAAAAGATAAAAGAATTTGAAGAGTCTCATAGAACTCCTAAAATCACAATGCCTAAAATAAATACTCCAAAAATGGCAAAGCCAAAATTGAAAATTTAAAAATGCTATAATATAAGAGATGGCAGATAATAACATTAGAGAAGGTGGAATTGAAATTCCAATAAATAAACCAAAAGTTGAGACTACAAAAGACAATAATTCATTAGTTTTTAAAGTAATAGATCAAGTAATAGAAGATTTAAAAGGAAAGCAAGAGGTAGTACAAGATTTATTATCACAATTAGTGTATTATGCAAAAGATATAACAGAGCAAGTTATTCATGGAAAAAGGGACAAATCTCTTGGTTTAGATGATAATAAAAAGAAAAAAATAAATAATGATTTATGGGAAGAACAGAAATGGCATAAAAGGAAGTTGGTTGCAACAAAAATATATTTAAATGCAGTAGCACAGGGTTTATTTAGTTGGATTTTAAAAGGAATGAAGTATTTGGGTGTAATTGCCATTGGTTTAAGTATTTTAACGTTCATATCTCAATTTTTGCTTACAATGTTTCAATTAGCAATGTTAGGTGGTGGATTTGCACAAGCAGTTGCAGTTGAATTTTTTAATTCATTGATTATAGTAATGGATTTTTTTGTAAGAACTGTTATACCAACAATGATAGATGTTTTAGCAAATATATTACCGCCAGCAATAATGACATTGTTAAATTATTTACCATCTGTATTAATGTCATTGATTAATGTTATTCATTATGTTTTTACAAGAGTTGCTGATTTATTTATGAGTGGTTTTTTTGAAAATTTTATGACCGCTATCTTAAAAATTGGTAATATATTAATACAAGTATTTATTACTATTTTTGGGGTTTATCTTCCTAAACTTATTGCACTAATAGGTGATTTTATTGGAAAAGTTTTTGGTGATCCTAAATTTATTCAAATGTTAGTTTCAGCACTGACATCAATTGTTTTTGCAATAGTAAAAATTTTATCTTCTATTATAGAAGTTTTAGCAAGAGTAGTGATCCCTGTATTGGTTAATATAATAGTAATATTATTACGTGTAATAATAGAAATTTTACCAGAGGTATTAACAGCGTTGGTGAATGTTATAGTTCAGAGTTTGCCACCGATCATAGAAGCAATAGTGTATGTATTAATACCTGCACTTGTAAAAGCAATTTTTGATCTTATACCTATATTATGGAATTCAATAGTTTTATTATTTACATCATTAGTAAATATAATATGGGATTTTTTAACTAATGGTCTGTTTGTTTTATTGGATAACATAATTGCATTTTTGGTAAGTAAAGAGTTTTTATCTTTATTGGGACAAGGTATATTATTTATATTGAAAGCGACTGGTTGGTTTCTTGTAGGTCTTTTAGCAACAGCAGTATTAATTGCATTATCTCCTATTATAATACCGATTTTAAAAATAGTTGCAATAGTTGTCTTGTTATGGAAATTTTTACAAAATTTAAGAAAAGAATTTCCACAGTATTTTGAACCTTTGATTAATCTTTTTAAAAATACTATTAATACTATTGTTAATAAAATAAAAAGTTTTATAGAGCCAATAAGGAATTTAGTGAGTATACTTGGAGATAAAATAAAAGAAGCAATAGAATCTATACCATTTTTTAATACACTAATGGATATAATGAAAGGAATATGGAATTTCTTAATGAATTTAATGAATTTTTTCAAATATGGGTTTAATGATATGATAAGATATTTATTAGTTTCTATAAAGAATATTTTTAGTCCAAAAAATATAGCAGTAGAATATGCAAGAGAGACGTTGCAGGAATTTAAAAGTGGCAAAGTACGTTTTGATGTTGATGAACTAACTGAAAATAAAGATTTTATGGATAAATATTCAAAAGAATTGGAAAATTTAAATAAAATAAAAAGTGATTTAGATGAGTTGCTTAAAAATTATGAAAAAGCAAGTGATACAAAGCAAAAAGAACTTTTAAAAGAATCAATACAAAAACAAACAGAACAATTATTAGCACAAAGAAATCAAATACAGGAATTAATAGAAACTTCAAAAGAACAATTAAAAGAAAGCAAAAAACAAACACAAAAACAAAGTCAAACAGTTCAAAAATTGGATCAACAAAATCAATTATTATCAAAAGATAGTTTTAATAATACAATATCGGCATACGTTAAATTTGTTAGAAGTGTAAGACAAGGATAAAAGCAATAAGGGGGTAGTGATATTCTATGGGAAGATTAGTAAAGGTCAGATGGATAGAAGTTTGTAGAGAACCACTTGTTTTTTATATAGATGCAATATTGAATACAAGGCAATTGGGATCAGTTGCTGGGTTTATTACAAGAACGTTGGGTGGTGGGTTTAGAAAAGATTTACATTTTAATTATTATAGAGTAAAAAAAGATAACGTTTTCCTTACTAAATCTAATAAAGAAGGAAATAATAATCAAAACAATCAAGAACCAGAATTTTATGTAGATATTTTAAAAAGTAGTGTATATATAGAATTAAATAAATTAAGTAATGAAAATGTGAATATAGCAAGACCTTTAACAGATTTATCAGATACAGAATTAAAGAATTTAAGAAATGAATTATTAAATATGAATAAAATTGAAGACAAATATGTTTATATAGCAGATTTAACAACTATTATTGATAATGATATAAGTGTAAAAAATGGTGTAAATTATAAAAGCATATCAGATGGTATATTTAATGGTTTTGTAGCAAATGTTATAGATATGGCATCAGGTATTACTGGTTCTCAAAATGTATTACAAAGAATGAATAATATGCAAAGATATGAAAGTAATGATCCTTTAAGAATATCATTGGAGTTAAAATTATATAGTAGATACAATGCAATATTAGATGTTTTAATACCAACATTAAGTTTGCAAGCCGCATCGGGGGTAAGATGGAATAATTTATATAAGAATCCAAAAAATGCTGTATTAGAAGTCCCTGGGTTATATTTAAGTGGAATGGGTGATTTTTCACAATCTATTATATCTCCTACAAGGGATCAAGGTGAAGGTAAAAAATCATTGGGTTCAACAAGTAGAACTATTTATGTAGAGATAGAAAATTTAATATTTGTAGCAGATGGTATAATGAAAAATGTAGATGTAGTGTATTCTAATATTATGACAAAAACGGGAGCCCCTTTATTTTCAGAAGTGAATTTAGAAGTAGAAACTATTTATCCAGCTAATAGTATACACTTATTTAATTATATCACAAGTGAAACAGCATTATCAACATTAAAAAAAAGAAGATTAAGAATTGTAAAGTTTGAAGAAAAAAAATAATAAAACATATTTTGCTATATTTTACAATAGAATTATCTATAGGATTTCATTATGGAAAATATGAGATATGCTGGTAGAAGTTTATTAGGTTATGTAAATGCTAAAGATGTACAAATACCAATATATGATTGGTTTTATATTAACACATTTGAATTTAAGATAAAAAGAAAGCCAACAATTCATATTGTATCAAGAAATGATGTAAGAATGCCTCATCAAATCATAATAGAAAATTATGGTACTTATGAATATGAAGATATTATATGGTTATTAAATAATATAGAAAATCCGATGAATTTGAGAATTGGTATAAAACTAATATTACCTGATCCAGAAGATATAAAAGATTTTTTATATGAGCAGAATTTTTTAAAGCAATAATAATAATATAGAAATTGACTTATGAGATATTTATTATAAACTAATACTACAAATTATGAAAATACATTCAATATATATAGGTAGAGTTTTAAGTACTGATGATCCAATGAAGATAGGTAGGATCAAGGTATCCTTGCCTATATGGGAAGGTATTCCAGAAGAACAATTACCATATATTTATCCTTTATTTTCTTATAACGATGTCATAGCAAAAGATTTTGGTATAAAAATAGGTAGTATGGATGTTCCTTTAAAGAATTCTTATGTAGTTGTTATATTTTTAGATGAATTAGAGACTCATGGTTTTTATATAGGAGAAGCCTTTTTTCCAGAATTTTCCTATTATATTCAGGAAGAAGAGTTTATAGCAAAAGAATTTAAGGGTAATTATCCAGAGATAGCATATAAAAGGTTATCAATAGATACAATAACGGCATATAATAAGAGATTACCATTTGAAGGTGTATTATTAAATCCTTTTTTTTATGTTCAAGCAAAACCTATTTATAAAAAAGATAAATTAGAGAAATATAGTTTAAAAGTAGTAAATCCAAAGGGTAATGTTCAGGTAAAAACTTCTAATATGGGTATTGTATGTACAAGTATGGTAATACAGGTTGGAGCAGAAGTTGATGATAAATCTTTAAGTGGATATTCTGATCAATTTGATGATTATTATTATCAAAAAGTGCCTGATGATTTAAATAAAAAGCCAGAAGATGATGGTAATTTTGTTTTAATAGATGAAGAAGGAGATCCAGTAGAGGAGAATTTACAGAAAAGTGGTTTAGCAGATAAGGGAATAAGAGGTGCAAAAGATAAATTAGATAAATTAAAAGGTAAAATACCGAAGACAGAAATACCAATACCACAAATACCAGAAATTCCTATTCCTACTATTGATGTACCAATACCAAGTGTAGATAATTATTTAAATAAGTTAAATGAATTTGTTAAAGTACCAGCAATTGATTTAGATTATCAATTAGAATTTCCATTTTTTTCTTTTGATGGTATACAATTTCCTAATGTAGAATTTCCATCTTTTTTAAGTGGTGGATTACAAGAGAAACAAGTTAGTTATGTAAGTCCAAGAACTAAAAAAATGTATACTTCTCAAAAAGATGAGTTGAATGATTCACAGCCTTCTTTGGTAATAGAAGGAGATGTTTTAATTAAGGGGAATATAATAGTTGATAGAAATTTACAAGTAAAGCAAGGAGTGTTGGTTGGAGACAATTTAGAATTTGGTGGAGATATAGATGTCAAAGGAAATATAAAAGTTGGTAAAAAAGTAATAGTAAAAGAAGAAGTGAAATGTAGTGATCTTATTTCAGGAGAACAGCAAATTAGTTTTAATACACATACACACGTAAGTGGTGCACCAGGTTCTGATACTACACCGCCTAAAAAAACAACATATTAGAATATATACATAAAACGTCTATAATAACAAAAAATGCTATAAATATAAAATGCTGGTTGATATAGATATATACGGGAACATAAACACATATTCATTAGTTGATATATTAGAAGGAAAAGAAGCATTTAGTAATGGTTTAATTGCTTTTATTGTTAGAAAATTTGGAGATATTTTATATGATCCTACTATACCATCTCATAATGCGGTTTTATTTAAATTACAGAAGCCTGATGTTTTACAGAAATTTGGAGAAAGATTATATGATGAATTAGAGAGATTTTTTGGTAATTCTATGTATATAGAAAATTTTATAGTAGAAGGAAGACCTAATTCAACTATTGGGGTACAAATAGAATATACACTTATTGATACTTATACTATTACTGGCAAGGTTAATGAGTTACAAAAGACAGAAACGCTATCATTTGAAATAAAAATGCCTACAACTGACCCTACAAAATATGAAGAAGTTAAGTATGATAAAGACAATATAACGGAATTTTTAGATAGTATTGCCCCATATACTCAAAAAATACACGTAGTAGATAATGAAGTATTCATAGATGATAAAAAGATCATTGGTTTAAAACCTTTTAGTAAAGAATATATTGAAATTGTAAGTTATTTACAGATGTTAAATCCTAAAATATCAGTACAGATAGGTGGGTAATTATGATATTGAATTTTAAATTTAGTGAAATAGCAGATTATATAAAAAATAAATTTAGGGAATTAGGAAATTATAAACAGGATTTATTAGAAATTAGTGTTATAAAAAGGATATTTGATTCCATAGCTTATGCTATAGAGAAATATGTTTATTATGTAGATTTTTTATATAAGAATTCATTTTTGTCAACGGCAACAAGTGTGGAATATATTATCCCAAAATTAAGAATGTTAAATTATGAATATCCATCTAAAAAAGGTGCAACTGGTTATATACTTGTAGCTCCAATAAAAGATTTTTTCAAGGAAAGAGAGTTTTTATTTACAACTTATTCTGGTTCAGGATTTTATGTTGATCAATATACACAATTAGATGCCCGAAATGGATTAAAATATTATATAGATCAACCTATTAATTTTCAAATAGATGAAAAATTTATGCGTGCAAGGGTAGTGGGAGAAGCAATTTATGTCGATAATGATACTATAAAGATTTTTATTCAAATACCAAATTTTGAGGGTAATCATCCTTTTCTTTCCAATCTCGAACCAGGCAAGAATATCTATATTATTGGTAGTAGATATTATGATGGTAATTATAAGATAATGCAGGGTAGTGGAAATATAAAATTGCTCCTTGACCCTGATACAGATCAAGAATATGATGTAATGGAAATATATTTAAATGTTTTTGATTTTAGAGAAGAAAATTTCTTTAAGAGAAATGTTTATGCTTTTATAGGACATCAATATATACCAATAAAACAAGGTGAAATTAAAATATACACTTACAAAACAAAAGGTGAAATTAATGAGAGCTTTAAAATCTATTCAACTAATATAGATACAGATACTATTAGATTAAGACTTTTAAATGAAAAAAGAGAGTATGTATCTTATATACAAATTTTAAAAGATAAATATATAAATGAAGATAAAGAAAATTATTATGCAGAAGTTAGAATATTAAATAAACTTAATGGTATAGAAATAGAATTTGGAGATGATATATTATATAAAAAGATACCAAGTGAATATTATGTAGAGGTTCTTTATTCAGAAGTGGCTGGTGAATCAGGAAATATTTTAGGATATGATGCAATTACTGGTTTTAGTGAAAGTATTATTGATTATAGTGGTGCAGAAGTAGATTTAGATATTTTACAAATTGATCCCGTTTTAGGTGGGAAAGATTTTTATCCTATTGATGAGTTAAGAGAAGTAGTGCCGAGTTATTTCTTTTCATTAAATAGGGGACATAGTAAAACAGATTGGGAAACATTATTAAAAGGATTTCATTTTTTACATAGGGTAAAAGTATGGAGTGAATATGATGTAAATCCTCTTGCCGTAAATGATTCTTTTTCTGGTATAGTTTATATAGCAGGTATTAATAAAAGATTGCAACCATTAACAAGTGCAGAAAAAAACACAATAGCTACTTCTATAAAACCTAAACAGCAATCTATTACTGATGTCATCTATTTTAAAGATTTAAAGATTCTAAATTTAAAAGTTATAGGTGATTTAAGAGTAAGGGGTAGAACCATTGAGCAATTTAATAATGATATTTATAATGCTATTTATAAACGTGTTGGATTAATGAATTCTAAATTCGGTCAAAGTGTATATTATACTGATGTTATTAGTTATATAAAACAAGATTTAGGTGATGATGTTATTAATATGAGTTTAAATATTTATTATTGTGAAAGATCAGATAATAATAGCCAAATAGACAATAGGGTTTCTATGTTCTTAACTGGTAGAAATGTAGAAGTTTCACAAGATAAAATAGTTGAAATATTAGAAGGTAGTTTAAGTATATGGATTTTAAGAAAAATAGATGGTGTATGGGGTAAAGATGAATTAGTTGCTGTAGCAAAAGATAGAGATACAGATGGGAATTTTTTAAGATATAGTAATATAACTTCACAGCATCCTTTATTTTCATCTGTCACGGGAATAATAAATTATGAAACTGGTTTTGTTACATTCAACATAGAAGAATTGGAAAATTATAATGTTTTTGGTGTAATCAATCCAACAGAGTTTGATCCTAATGGATACATATTAAAAATTGTTTATAAAACAAGGGATAAGGAAGGAGATTATACTAATGATTTAAGAAATTTTTATGATTATGTTCTTTTAGATTTTAAAAGAGATGATATGGACTTTATTTACAATTACGAAAGATAATAAAGTAATGTTTATATATGGACAATACAAGAGAAATAGCAAAAGATTGGAAAGTCAAATTAATACCGAGTTTTTTATCTAATAATGAATTTGTATTAAATTTAATAGATTCTGTATATTATTTTTTTAAAGAAGTATTAGAAGTAGTTGTCAGAGATTTTACAGATAGAGATGAGCCTTCAAAAATATTGAATGAAACAGTTCGTAATGTTTTAAAAGATGTAGGGTTCCAAAAATATCCGAAGGAATCCAAATATGTAGAATCTTATATACACTTAAATAAAATATACAGGACATTTTTTAAGATCATTCAGGTAAAAGGTGCTGTTGATAGTTATAAGTATTTGCAGTATTTATTTGATCTTGTATTGAATGTATATCCTACATTAAAAGTAATGAATGATGAATATTCTATATGGGAAGATTGGTTAAAAGTTGGTTCTATTTCTGATATTAAAGATTATCAATTAGATAGTAATCCTGTAAGAAAATTAGATGATGGTATAACAAGATTAGATTTTAGTTATTTTTTTAGAAGTGTATCAAGGAGATTTATTGTTAGTTTTTCAAGAAAAGTTTTTGAGAATGAATTAGAAGAGAGTGATCATGTAGTATATTATAAAAATTTGTTTATAAGTGGTGAAAAATTAGGTTTTGAAAAGTGGTATTTAGATAAAAAAGTAAAGACCAAAGTATTAACAAATGCAAAAGATATAACAGAAAACGTATATGTGGAGAGATGGCAGTTTTATATAGATAGAGATAGAATGTCATTTGTGGATTATTTTTCTATCAATAAACATTTTATTTCAAATGGAACAATGAATTCTTTAAATTGGTTTGTTAATGAATTAAAGAAAGCAAATGAAATACCATATTTTGAATATGTTTTAGATTTAACTATAAAAGATCAAATTTTAGATAGAATGGTAAAAAGGTGGCAGGATGCCCAAAAAACGTGGGAAGAAATATTACCAAAAAAAGAAGAAGATGTCAAAGCTCCTAAAAATTTAAGATTAGATTATGACAAATGGACATTAGATCAGTTTGTATATACCAAAAAAAGAAAAATCAATCCAGATTATACGATAGAATATAAAGAAAAGAAAGAAGCATATTTTAAAATCAATAAAAAAGAAATGTGGTTATTAGAAAATGGCAAAATAGTAGTTTCTAAAAAATCTGAATATGATCATATTGGATATGTATATGTATTATGTGATGATTTTAAAAAGTTAAAAAAAGATTGGTTTTATATAGAATTAGGGATAGGAGAATATCCTTTGTTGGAAAAGGTAGTCACTTGTAGTAGTAGAGTTAACTTGATACCAAAATATGATATAAATAGATTATATGAAGATGAAGATGAAATTCATTTAAGAATGAAAATTTTTAAAGATAATCACATATCAAGTTTTAGAGAATTAGCAATATTAGATTTAAATAAAAGCCCATTACTTTATGCAAAATTCCCAACTATAAATTTTAACAGGTTTCAATTATCAACATTATATTTAAAATTAAAAAATGAGAAAAAATCGTAATATTAGAAATGCTATAAATAAAAATATATTAAAAATGCTTGAAAAAATTTAAAAATTCAAAAAAAGGTGTATTATATGGCAATAGAAAATAAAGGATCACAATTTTTAACTTGGAATGTAGGTACAGAAGGTACTTTTGCAGAGTTCAATAAATTATTGAGAGATATAATAAGAGTTGGTATATATAGAGGTGGTGAAATCTTTGTAGATACACTAAATAATAAAGTTGTAATTAAGCCTTTTAGTGCTTTCATGAAAATGAGAAGTGAAATACCTAATTTAGAAAAAAGAGATCAATTAGGTATAAGTGTAAAAACAGAAGAGGAAATAGAATTAGATTTAACAGGTCTTTCAGAAGGTACTTATTATATAATAGCAGAACATTATTATTCAGTAGAAGAACCAAGATATGTTGATTTTAGAATGGTACCAAAAGCACAAGAGATATTGGAAAATGATTATTATTTAATATTTGGTACTTTATATGTAACAATCAATACTCAAACTGGTAAATTTAATTATAGTGTAGATAATACACATAGAAGATGGGGTCTCTTTTATGAAGACAATAAAAATCATTTTATAAATGGTGATCTATATTTACAAAAACATTTAAGATATAATTATCGTATAGCAAATGGTGGTAATTGTGATTTAAGCAATGCAAATGTTGTTATTGTACCAAAAGGTGCTATTCCTTCTAATACACTACAATTAAATAATGTAAAAAGAGATGTATTATATTATATATTAATAGAAAGTAGACAAGAACCAGTAACTATTACTTGTAATGAATTCAATGTTAATATACAAGGAATGCAAAAAGCACAAGATTGGAATTTTTATATAGGATATGTAGTTGGTAGTGAATTTCAATTATGGTCTATTGCAGAAAGACCTCCTTTTTATCGAAAAGTTAATATACCTAATATAAATATGTTAAATTATCAGAAGATAATAGATACAAATGTTTCAATTCAAATACCTTATACATCTTCTTATGAGTTAGAAATTGATTTAGGATTGAAAATATCCCATATCCCAAAAGGTAAAAACAAATTAGGAATTGTATATCAAATATTTGATACTTATAATAATATTGTAAAATCAAAATATATGAGAATAGATGAAAGAGATTATTTTATATTAGATTATTTAAAAGATATAACAGCAGAAAAAACAGAAGAACATCTTATAATAGGATTGAATATAAATACAAATATAAATACTAATGATCAGAATCTTGAACCAAATTATAGATTAAACATCTTTTCTAATTTAGGTTTAGTAATGAAAAAAGTTCAAAAAAGAATAAATATAAATGGTGTTGATTCCAGAGGGGATAATTTTAGTGGTTCTACAACAATAGAAGTATTTGAACCTGTTGGTATAGGTTCTTATGATAAAGTAAACAATAAATTTTTTGTTAAAGAAATTGATCCAAACTTTGAGTATGGAAAAATAAGTAATTATACTAAACTTGATTTGTTCCCGTTAAATGTTGATAATCCTGTATATATTTTAAGTAAAAGCAGTATAACTGTATCTGAATCAGGAAATGATAATATTCTTTATATTCCATTAACTTATTTATTAAGTAATATACAAAATGTTTCTATTACCGAAGCTCAATTTTTTGATAGACCATTAAATTACAATGTACAAAATGATAATCCTGATACATTTCCACAATTAAAAATAGATTTAAAATATGCAAGGAAAGTAGCAGAGTGTATAAAAAATGCTTTAATCACGTATACAGATTCTATTCAATTGACTAACGATGCTACTTCTACTAAAATGTATGATTATGGGAATGTGATAAGAGGATTGAATATTATAAAAGATAATAGGCAAAAAATATTTCAAAATGATTTTGAGGTATTTAAGACTATTCATGAATATTTGCCAAATTTAACTAAAAATTATGTATTGAAATTCTATTTAATACATGAAGTAGAAAATCCAGATAATTATCAAAATATATTTTATAATTTTAATTATGATTATAATATAGATAATTTTCCTTATTCAGTTGAATCAAGTATAACATTAAAAGAAACGTTATGAGGGGTTGATATATGGCATATAATAGATCATTGGGAAACATAAATTTTGGAAATCAACAAATAGAATATAGATTTTTAGAAGAATTGAGAAGTAAAGATGTATCCAGATTATTGAGAGATATATTAAAAGCTGGTATATATAAAGGTGGTCTCATAAATGTAGAAAGGATAAATGAGTATAAAATATCTATATCTCCATTGGTAGCAATAGTAAACAATAATTCAACAGAAGATGCTTATAATGAATCTTGTTTTGTTATAAGAACAAGAGAGAAAGTTGTTTTACAATTAGCTGGTGCTGGTTCTTATTATATTGTAATGGAATATGCACATAGACCGAGAATTGAGAATTATGCAGATTTTTATTATATCCCGGGAAAACGTGGTGAAAAAGGAAATCTTATTAATCCTAATATGGTAGTTATAGGAAGAGTTGAAATATATCCTAATAACACGTTTGAAATAGATTATGATGAAAGAGATTGGGGTTTATCTTATGATAATAGAGATGTTTATGTAAAAGGTGCAATATTTACTACTGATTTAAATGTATATAATCCTACATTAAGATTAAATCATGATAGTGATGAGTATACAGGAAGTAAGGTAATAGGAACAAAGGGTGTTGTTAATAATAATGGTATTGCTGGGATAGAAGTAGATAGGGGTGTCTATCCAGATGTTATGTTAAATTGGAATGAACAAAGTAAGTCTTGGATGTTAAATGATGGTTTTACAAATGTGTATATTAATGAAGTTATACACTATCCTTGTGTAAAAAAGGGTATAATAAAAGTAAAAATAGAGAATTTTAGTGCAGATAAAATAAGATTATATATTGAGCCAAATCAAGAATTTTATATTTCTGGTAGAATATATAATACAAGTCAGTTTCCATTTGAGGTTATAATAGATAGAAATGATAATGCCAAAAAACATATAAGATTTACTACTGGCAAAAATCCAATTTATAATGGTTATATTCCTAATGTTGAACAAGGTTTTTATATAGTAAATGATATTTCTATTAGTACATATAGTCCAAATAGAGATGAATTAGTTGAAACAGAATTTATGTATCAAAAGGAAACTAATAATTTTAATGATTTCTTATTATGTGAAGTATATATGCAGGATTATAATACTCCTGTGGTGAAATATGTGAGGTTTCCTTTATATAAAGAAAATAGAATCACAATGTATAGTAATGATTTTATAAGAATAAAAAGGGAAAGAGATTTATTATATTGGCAATTATTAAGTGATGATCCTAATGATGTGAGTAAGTGGCGCCCTTTCGCATAAGCCCCCCTCTTGGACCCGATTTTACTCCACAGGAGGGGGGCATTTATATAGACAGAAATACAGGAGTAAGACCTACTAATGTTTATTATACAGAAGAAAGATATAATGTGTATGATGTTAGTAGTGATACTAACATATATTCTTCTGGTAATTGTTGGGTATCGTGGGGTTTATGGTGTAATGGAACTTTTCGTGTAAGACTTTATTCTAAAACAGTTCCTGCATATCAAGTTGTTTCTGGTATAAGAAATGCTACTCCTGAGTATTATGATGAACTTTATTATAGATATCCTATTTTTTTTGGTCATTGGGAAGGTAATGTATTAACTTATCCTGTTTATCCAAAAGGTTCTTATCAAGTAAAACAATATTGGTATCAATTAAGAAAAATAAGGAGATTAGGTACGCCAGTAAAAAATGATTGGGGGAATTCCAGTTATTTATTTGGAGAACATACAGAACCAGTTCAGCCATCAATTAGTGAAAATTTATATGTAGGTAATACTATTTATGCATATCCCCAAAATGCATATTATTATTATGGAGGTACAAATGGATATTGTTGTGTATGTGGTTGGGTAGGGATTTATTTTTGGCAATGTGGTGAATGTTATGATAATCATCCATTAAGTTATATATATAATACAATTTATATTGATTGGATACAGGTAAATACAAGTCAAAGTACATCCACTATTCCAATTGGTAATTCTTATCCTATTGTTGTTAATAGAGAATGTTGGATGGATAATTGTTGGAGTTGTTTGGGTAGAAGTGGTTTTAGTACTGCTCCAATAACTCATTATGTATATATAGCATATAGAAGTCCATTAAAAACTTTTTTTAGAGGTAAGTTCCCTAATTCTGGATATAGAAAATACACTATTTTTGAACCACTTTGGGAATATACTTATTTTATTTGGGAATATAATCCTTTACAATACTATTTAACTTATGGATATTTTAATAAAGATTTGTTTGGTAATATAGATAAATATCATGGATGGGTTTATAGAGGTACAGAAATAAGAATTGAAAATGTTTTTCATTTAGATTAAAAAAGAATTGATATTTTGTATATTATAAAAAATGTACTATTTATCAGAAAAGAGATTCAAAGTTATACACCAAAATAAAAAATAATTAAAAAGGAGAATAAGTATGAATGAACATCAATTATTTAGTTTAGTACAGCAACTTGCTTTGCAACGAATTGCAAAAGGTGATGATCCTGTAAAAGCAATAGAAGAAGCATCTAAAATTGCAGATGAAATGGTAAAAAAAACAAAAGACATTATGAAAAAAAATCAAATTCTTACACAGGAAGAATTGATAAAAATGAGTAAAGAAGCAGATCAATAATATATTAAAGATATATTCTAAAATGCCCCCCGATACAATCTTATCAGTTTTTGTGGGGGCTTTTTTTTGTTATAAGTAAAATGAATCATGATATTCTTATAAAAATAAATCAGGCATTTAATCTTATAAAGTATGGATTTCATTCAATATGTGGTTTTATAGAAAATAGGTATTTATATTTATTTATATACAGAAGATCCAATAATCATATTGGAAATATTATATATAGTGAGCAAAATAAATTATTAAATAAAGAAACTTCTTATTATTTCAAAAAGAAAAGACAAAAAAAAGATGATATAAAACCTTCCATAAATGATCCTGATGATTATTATCTTGATGATTATAGTTTTAAGTATTTTCCGAGTTTAGAATTAAAACAATCAAAATATTATGAATTTTTGATTAATGAAAATTATTTTATTACATCTTTTGATATAGAAAAGATTTTTATTCAGCCATTAAAATTTTGTGTTATAGGTAAAAAAGTAAAAGATTGGAATTTTTTATATAATGTTTTTTTCTTTTTAAAGAAAGATAAAGAAAAATCAAAAAGTATATTATTTTCTAATCAGAACAGCAGGGACATTGATATTTCAATAAATGGCAAAAGTGTGTATATTAATGGAATTGAGGTAACTTCTTTTTTGTATAATGATGATAATTTTATTAATACATTAGAAACCATACAATTTGAACCAATTGAAAGTGAAATAATAAAATATAGTTATGTGTTAAAAACAGAACTTTATCCTTCTATAATCAATAAAAGAGACAAGTTTTTACCAATAGAAAACATAAATTTAGAACTTGATATATTAGAAAATGATATTGTTTTTATAATAAGAGACGGGAATGTATATTATTCTGTTAATTATGAAGATTCATTTCGAGATGAAAAAAGCATGAGAAAAATGATAAATTATGTAATAGAGAAAGATGATATAACAAAAAAGAAAAAGAATAATTTCAAATTAAATAAAAATGATAGCAAGGGTTTATCTAACAAATTAGAGTTTTTATTTAGTTTAATAGGGAATAAAAGGAAAAATCCAAAAATCAGAAATTTAGATATTATAGAAAATTTTAAAATATATTATGATTTTTTAAAAGATAATTTTAATGTATCAAATTTAAATTTATATGATACGTACAATAATTTTTATTTTAAAGATAATGAGAATAACACATTTTTTGCCATTTCAAAGAATTTTAATCATTATAAAACATATAAAGATGCAGATGGTCATTTTATTATAGTAAATAAATTAATGGAATATAAAGATGGTGTATTCAAAAAAGACATAGAAGATAGCATAAAAGAATATTATGAAGTTTTATTGGATAATGGATTAAAATTATATATTTATGAAGCATTTTTAATATCAAACACTTATGAAGTGATAGAATTGATCTGGATCATTTTACCAATAGATTTAGAATTTGAAATAACAACAAACATAAAAGATACCATAAAAATAAAAAAGCATTTCAGTGAAGATTACTATTTAAGATTTATTTTTCAGTTTAAAGGCAATAAAGGTATTTATATAAATAGATACAAATATAGTGGTTTTAGGAAAAACGTTTTAAAGGATATAGTAGAAGAAAATCCTTATATGGGTAGAACTTTTTATTATTTTTATTTTTCTTTAGATGACATATCAAATTATACACAATACATTATGCACGTACCTTTTGGTGTTTATAATCACAAGGAATTATTTGAGAATATTATATATTTATCAGTTGCATATAGACTTTATGAGAATAAAGAATATTGTAAAATATGGTATAATAGGGATGTTATATATGATCTAAATAAATTTAATATAAAATATGATATATCAGATTCTTTTTGGATTGATATTTTTGGTGATAATTATAGAGATATATTACAGGATATTGAAAAAAATAGATGTAAAACAAAATTAAAATATAAAAGTTTCAATGAAAATTTTGATATTGATACAAAGATTAAATGACATAAAAAGAATATTTTTATAAAAATGCTATATATAAAAAGAGAACTCCATTGAGGGTTCATAAGAGATTTCACAAATTTTTAAAAGGGTTAAAGTATGAAAAAACTAATAGAAATGGCAAGGTTAAAGAATAAACATTTATTAGTTGAGAGAAGTACATTTATTGCTGACAAAAAAAAGATAAAATTGGCAGAAAATATAGAATATGGTGACTTAAAGAAGGATTTTACAGCAGAAAAATATTTATCTTATAAGGACAAAGACTATCCCATTTTAGCAGTAGTGGAAAGGGTTCCGATTTCAAGGTATGATCACGTTAATCTAAATGAACGTATTTATCCAAGAAAGTTGTGGGAAAATGTAAAGAAGAGTGGTATATATGAAAACACATTCATGTTGGCTGACCATCCTAAAGATGATGAAGGTGTTGGTAGTACTACAAGAATAGTAGGTATATGGAAAGGATTAGAAATAGATGACAATGACAAGGTAGTATATAGTAATTTATACATTATAAATGAAGGATATGGTAGATTATTATTGAAAGTATTAGAAGCAGGTGGCAAAGTTGGTTTAAGTACAGTTGGTTATGGTACATTTTTAACAGATCAAAAGACAGTTGATCCTAATAGTTATGAATTAGTAAGGCTTGCTGACTGGGTACTTGATCCTTCACAAGAGGTTTATGTTGAATTGCCAGAAGAACATATATACACTTCTAATAATGGCAAAAATTATAGCAATAAGTGGAATGTAATAAAAGAAAATTATGATTTTGCTATAAATAAAGATATGGAAAAAGAAAAAAGCACCAAAAAGTTATTAGAAGAGTTTTATGAGGCTTCCAAAACTGGAAGTATAGAGGAAATGTTTAAATTATATGAGGAAATAGTGGAAAATTACATTAAAGCTCCAGAAGAAAAGAAAATGAAATATGAAATGTTAATGGAGCAAGCAAGTGTGATCATTAATGATAAAATAAAAAGTGAAAAGAATGAAGATAAAAAAGAAACAATAACAAAGGGTGTTGAAAAGATATTAGAAAATAAATTGAATAGTGTAAAAGATAAAATAACTGAAAAATTGAAAAATATCAAAATTAATGATAATCTAATATCAAATGAAGAGAAACAATCTTTATTACATAATAAAAAGGTAGATTTAGAGAAATTGGAAGAAAAGATACAAAAATATGTATTAAATGAATCTATTAAGGCTTCTAATGATATTAAAAAGAAATATGAAATCTTAAACAAAAAATATAGAGAATTATTTAGTGAAAAGGTTAAAAATAAAGACTTGTTAAAAGAAAAGCAACTTCTTATAAAAAAATATAAGTCTTTGTATGAGAGTTTAGATTCTAAAATTGCAAAATTATTGAAAAAGCAAAATGAGTTATTAATAGAAAAAGAACAATTAATGAGAGAAAATAAAGAATATAAGGAAAAATTGGAAGAATTAATGAAACGGCAAAAGGAAATAGAAAGAGAACGTAATCTTTATGAGAAACAATATAAAACGCTAAAAAAAGACTATAACAAAATATTAAAACAAAACCTAACAGAAAGCATAAAAGAAAATATTACCAAAGAGGATAATGATATGAGAAGAAAAAGAACACTAACAAATAAAAGAAAGTTAAGAGAAGAAATAGATTGGGATCCAAGAGAACCAAAATATGACAAGTGGAAAAATAAAACATATAGTCAGGCAATTGACTATGCAAACCACATACAAGATGAGTATTATAGTAAAAGTTCTAATAGCAAAACTGATATGAAAGAAAAAATAAGAAGATATTATTATCAAAAAGTAAAAGATTATCCTATGTTAAAGCAAATAAGAGAAGAAATTTTATCCGCAAAATCATTAGGAGAAGCAATTAGATTAACAAGAGAATTTACATTAAATAAAGAAAATGAAATGTCATTAATGAAAGAAGATTCACAAAGAGGTGTTCTTGGTGTATTTAATGATCAAGGACAAAACTTTTTTCATAACAAAAAAACACAGGCTTCTGATGATGATTGGTTAGAAGGAAGACTATAAGGGGCAATTCAAAATATAGAGTTAAATAAAATCAAAATTTAAAAAATTTATAATAAAGGAGAAAAACTATGGCAAAAACATTTATAAAAGATGACCCAATTGCAAGAGAAACAATGGCATTAAGAAAAGAATATGAGTTGTTTCAAGAGAAAAGAAAACGATTAGCAGACAAATTAGTAGAAAAATGGAATAGAACAAAATTTGGAAAATTAGATAAATTGTATTCCATTAATCCTACTAAAGCAAGGAATACAGCGATTGCTCTTGAGAATGCACACAGAGAATTAACAATTTTAAAAGAGAATGGTATAATTGCTACCACTTTATTTAATACACAACCTGAAAACGTATTAAAGGTTGTACGTATTGGGGTAGCAAACAGAAATAGAGGTGATATATTTGATGAGTATCAATTGCTCTCCATGTATGATGCTCTATATTTCATTAACAGAGTAGTTGGCACTTCTGATAGAGCAGTTTCTAACTTAACAAATCCAGATAAATTAATCTATGAAGCAGGAATTAATGAATTGTTAGAAGGTTCTGAAATTTCTTGGGGTGAAGATAATGTAAATTTTGAAACACTTGGAAATGCCCCTGTACAAATTAATATTCCAGAAACTCCTGTTGTTCCATATACAGTCAAAGTGTATATTGAAGGTATTGGTTATGTAGGAACTGATGATGGTAATGGACGTTTTGTATCTCAACCTCTATCTATTACAAGTGGTGAAAAAACATCTTATCTTGATACAGAAAAATCTGAAGTTGATTATAAAACTGGTAATGTAAAATTATATTTCAATGGTGTTACAGGTGAGCATAAAGTTATAGTAGAAGGAAATTACAATTCTGAATTAAGAGAAGGTAGAGAAAAATTCCAAAAAATTTCTTTAAGAATAGAGAAGAGAAATTGGAGACCACGTCCATATCCAATTCAATGGGAATTCTCTCAAATGTTAACATTATTCTTTAGAAATCCACAATTTGGTAATGTTGGTGATGTTTCTGATATGTTAATTAAAGCCGCAGGTGATGAACATGCTATTCGAGCGGATTTAAGAGCTTTACAAGAAGCAAAACGTGTTGCAGAATTAAATCCTAAATACAAATTTGATGCAAATTATACAGGCAAATCTGATAACGATTTCAACCATGCACAAAGAATATACACTGTTATTCAAAATATTGTTGGACAAATTTACAATGAATTAGGACGTGGTGGTGTTGTAAGTATTGTTGCTACTCCAAGTGTTGCTAACTATTTAGCAAAACATCATAAATTTAATGAAGATACTACTCAACCACGTGTTTCTGGTACATTCTTATATGGTACAATTGGAAGTATTAAAATCTATCAAACAAGAGCAGATAGAACACAAGGTATCTTAAAAGAAGAATTTGAACCTGGTAAAGGTATTAATGGTGAATGTTTAATTATTTGTAAAAATATGGAAGATGTTGGAGAACCTTCTATTGCTTGGGGTGTATTGGCAGAATTAAGTGCGGCATTAGATTATCCAGAATTATATAGAAGCGGTGTTCTTGCGACCGTTGAGGATAGAATTATTGTACAACCTAAATTTATTAGAAAACTATCAGTAGAACATATCCAAGATTTAGAAGTTACATAATTTGTATAAGGATTGGAGCTATGCTCCTTCCTTTTTTTTTATATTTTTGTTAATCCATTGAACCTCTCCATCTTATAGAAGATGGAGATTCGTTAGGATATTTTTACCCTAACATATCTCCTTCTCTCCATTTACGTTTCCATTGTTTGGTTTTCATTAATCTTTTTTCTAATAATCTTTTGATTCTTAATTTTGTTAATGGACTGAATGTTAATTTTCTTTCTGATAATCTGTTTCTTGATCTCAGTGTATTTTTACTTTTTCCGCAACCGCAACTCATAATAAACTCCTATTGTTTTTTTTAATTTATATTTATAGCAAAGTTATAATTTGAACCTCTCCCACTTACACTTTTTCTGATAAATTTTTATTTTCAAACATTTATAGTAAAAATTTATTTACTATAAACAAACTTTTATTATATTTTATATAATTAACATTAGGATATTAATATAGAGAGGGTAAAGTTATGGGAAAGAAGGGTGAAAAAAATATATTAGAAGAAAAAGAAGAATGGATAGATAATGAAATAAAAAGGATCATACAGGAAAAGAAAAAGGAAATGGAGAAGATTTCAACTAATGAAGATAAGGGTGAAAAGTTAACAGAACAGCAAAAGATGATTTTAAAATTTATATTTTTATATATTCAAGAAAACAAGATACCACCATCTTATAATGATTTAGCTGAAATTACTAATATGACAAGGAAAGCTGTTTATGATCATGTAGAAAGATTATGTAAAAAAGGTTATTTAAAAAAGATACCTTATATAAGTAGAGGAATACAATTAAATGTAAATAGTTTAGAAGAGGTAGAAAGGATAGAAACTATAAAATCTGATAGAAAAGTAAAAAATATTTTAAATGTTAATTTTATCAATAAAGCAGGGAAATAAACATAATATTTAATTTTACAATATTTAGGGGAGGATGTCATTGAGAAGTTAAAAAGCAAATTGAGTTTATCTTTTATGAAGCCAAGAAGATATACTGATGGTAATTTAACGTTGTTAGAAATAGATGGGTATATAGATACTCATTATTTTTTATATCAAATAAACAAGCCACAGGAAGAAATACTAAATGAAAAAGAATTTTTATGGTATAGTGACTTTATAGAAAAATACAAGAGGTATTTAGATGATGTAGATACTTTAAGGATTTTAATAGAAGAGAATTTGTTTTATGATTATTATTTTATAAAAAGACCGCCGAGTCCTGTTGAGTTTTTAGATTATCATAATGGTTGGATCAATAAGGGTTTATATAAATCTTTATATGATGAAGTAAAACAGGATTTTATAAATATTTTAACTGGGAATTATGATACAATTTCTATGTATGGTGCAACAAGGACTGGTAAAAGTTATTTATCCAGATTATTGATTTTATACACTATTGTTTATATGAATCACATAAAGAAAGTAGATGAACTTTTTTCTATTGCATTAGGTACAAAATTAAAAATATATATTATGTCATTTGATTTTAATAAAACAAATGAAGTTTATGTTGCTCCACTTCACAATATAATGGAAAATTTACGTGAGAGATATACTTATGTTAAAATGCAAAGTAAATTACAGCCTTTTGATGGTAATACTATTTATTGGACAAAAGCAAGTTTAAATAAGAATATAAACTTAAATACTTTTAATATAGAATTATTAAGTGGTAATACAGATGTGTTTAAAATGTTAGGTTCTGACTTATTACAAACATATATAAGTGAGATTTCTTTTTTTATTGAAAAAAAGGGTGTAAAAGAAGCTGACATATTAAATTTATATATTAAGAGTTTAGAAAGGATTAGGGGTACTGCTGAAAATAGTTTTTTAAGTTATGTTTATTTAGATACTTCTGCCAATAGAGAAGATTCTATTATAGAAGATTATATTTTAAAGAACATAAAAGATGATCCTAAATGTTATTTTGTGTGGAGAAAGAGATGGGATATTAAACAAAAAAAATATCAAGAATGTCCTGTTTATTCTGAAACTGGTAAAGTTTTTTATTTATATTTGGGTGATGGTACTAATGATCCTTTTATTAGTAAAGAATTGGATAATAGATTTATAGGGTTGCCAAAGGATAGAATAATAGAAGTACCAATTGATTATTGGGATTCATTTTATAAATATTTAACCATTTCAATAAGAGATATTGCTGGATTCCCTACAAGAGTTGAAAATAGATTTATTAGTAGTGATAAAGCCATAGAAGACATATTTGTAGATTATAGATGGAATATATCAAGTAGTATAATTGTTGATATAAGTAATACAAAAAACATATTTGAGTTAATAAAAGATCATCTTTTTGTAGAAGAGATAAATGATACATATAGACTAAAAGAGAGACCTAACATACCAAGATTCATAGGATTAGACTTATCAAAATCTCCAACTGGTGATACTACTGGAATGTGTATGTTATATGTAGTTAAAAATCCAGACAAAACACATAAATATATATGTGATTTTTGTTTTGGAATAAGGGGTAAAGAGAATGTAATAGATTTAGAAAGTATATTTAATTTTATATTAGATTTATACACTAAAGGTAAAGTAAAGATAGAAGGTGTTTTTGCTGATATGTCTTATAGTGAATATTTATTACAGGGATTAAAAAAGAAGGGTATAAGAGCAGAAAATCAAAGTGTTGTAAGAACAAGTGAGCCGTATTTGTATTTAGCAAAAAAGATATATGAAAAAAATATAGAAGTTGGTAGGAATATTATATTAAAAAACAACTTAAAGAGTTTAGTAGAAATAAATGGAAAAATAGATCATACTATAGGAGATGTTGAATTAGAATATAATGGTGATTGGGAAAATAGTTTATGTGGTAAAAATCAAAAGGACGTATCTGATGCTTTATGTCAAGCTGTATATGGTGCTTATAAGATAGGATATGAGCCAGTAGAAATAGATGATGAGATAGATGATGCAGAAGTAATAAAAAATGTGTTCTTTAATTTATGAATTTTTAAAGAAATTTAGGCAAAAAGTCTCCATCTCAAAAATAATATTTCAGAATTGCTATAATAAAGAATAATAATAATCTAAAGGTAATAGAATATGAATGAAAATATTTTTGGTGGAAATGACATATTAAAATACCCATACAAGCAATTATCAAAATTTGCCATTGAGTTTTATACTCCTTCTGCTGTTACTTTTAAGAACAAGAATTTTTATTATGAAATGCCTTTAAATGTTCAGGATTCTATTTATTGGAATGGTTTATTGAAAAAAAATGAAGAAGTCCTATTACCTATTTCAATGAGTGGTACTAAAATTCATATAATAATTGTATGTAATCAAAAATTTTTAGAATACACTAATATAAAATTGATTAAAGATGGAAATATTATAGAGGAAAGTAATTTTTTAAATATTTATATTAATACAAAAATGATAAATGATATTGATTCTTTAACTATAAAAAACTTATCTCCAAGTAATAGTGTGTATGATATATTATTATTTTCTGTGAGTGATGTAAATCTCCCTTGATTTTTTCACGATTTTGCTATAATACAAAATCAAGAATTTCAAAATTTATATATTAATATTATTAGGAGTATATCCAATGTATGTAGAATCCAGTTATAAAAAATCAAAACATTTTATAATATATCAAGTTTTTTATTTTGATAATGAAATAGAATTGGTAAGGAAAACAACAGATGAACATCTAATTACAAAAATATTTATTACACAGATACAGCCAACAAGTTATGATGATATAGAATATGGTCTTTTTGTAAATAATGTAGAAGTATTTAGAATAAAAAATGAATTATTGAAACAAAATAATGATATATTAGAGTTTTGTGATATATTTGTTCCTAAAAAAGCCAATATTAAATTAAAAAAATTTGGCAACAATTCTGAAAATAAAAGTTTCATAATAAAGATTGAATTAAATTGATAAATAAAAAATAAGGAATATATTATGATATGGGGGTATCCTAAACCAAAAAAAGTTAATAGTAAAATCTAAAAATTTGCTATATCATTAAGGTAATGGGAAAGGATATATAAAATGAGTAAATTAATTACAAATATTGATGGTACATATAAAAATGAATTTTGTATAGGATTAGGTGATAAAAAAATATGTATAAGGAGAAATGGCAACGTTATAGAATATAATATAGATGGGGATTGGTACAAAATAGGAGAAAAAAATACACTTGTTGTTGTTGCTAATTCTGTTCTTGTGAATAATAAAATAATTAACTTACAAACTCCAATTCAAGTAGAAAATAGTGTAGAATTGTATTATAATGGAATTTATGATACAAGATTTTCTATTATAAATAATAATCAAATAGAATTACAATTTGATTTTGATGTAAATGATACATTTGTTATAAAATATTCATAATAAATTTGCTATAATGATAAAACAAAAAAAGAAGAATATGAATGAAAAATATACACTTAATAAAATTGCTATAAAATAATAGAAGATAAAAATCAATAAAGGAGAAAAAATATGAGAATTAATGGTAAAAGGCAGATACAACAAGGTACAATTGTTAAAGATTTATTGGATTTATCGGAATTAGGTAAAATTATTGAACTTATTGGTAGTCAAACTGGACAAGATACTGCTGAATTAACAATTAAAACTTTGGATGAATCTTCTCAATTTACATTAGTAAATAAGGATTATGTAGATAGTCATATCCAATCAGCATTACAAGGTTTAAAGATAAAAAGTGGTGTAAATGGTGTTATTGATGGTTCCAATAAAACTTTACAAAGCATAACAAATCCAACTGATGGAACAAGAGTTCTATTATTATCTCAATATACAGATGGTAGTAATACTTATAATGCAGGTGTATATTTATATGATGGTAACAGTAATAGTTGGGTATATCAATCAGAGGAATTAGAAGATGGTGCTTATTGGTTTGTAAAAGATGATAATGATTGGAGTATTGCAAAATCGGGTTGGGGTTATATATGTACTGATCCTTCTGTACCTGAAATAGAACAATTTACAGGAGTAGGACAATTAACTGCTGGTGCTGGTATAAACCTTGATGCTTCTAAAAATGAAATTAGTGTTAAAGTAAATACAGATGAGTTAAAATTAGATAATAATGGAATTGGTATCCTAAAAGTAAGTTCTGATAAGATAGATTTAAGTAATGTATCATCTGGAAAATATTTAATAAAAGATCCTAATACAGGTAAGATTTCTGGTATTGACATTACAGCAAAAGATCCAATATTGTTTACAGGTGATAAAATTTCAATAAAAGACGCATCTACTACTCAAAAGGGTGTAGTTACTTTATCTGATGATACATTGCCATCTGGAACTGTTATTACAGCTGATGTTTTAAAACAAAAAATAAATACACTAATAAAAACTTATGAAGTAACAGCAGGTCAAGATGGTTCTGTTTCTATAACATTAGAAGAACCTACAAATTCTACATCTGTTTATGCTGTCTATGTTAATGGTTTAAGATTAGGTGATGAATATACCATTAATAAAATTGGTAATCAAATAGATGTAACTTCTTCTGAAATTTATGCAAATGATATAGTAATTGTTGATGTAATTCAAATTTGACAAAAAGGGGGGTTGACCCCTTTTATATTTTTCGATGGTGATAAAATATGAAAAAAATAGAATTTAGAATACAAGAATATTATTATACACCTGAACTAAAAATAATGATCTATGATAGAGATACTAAAGAATTAGTAGAAGAAGGTATGATGACATTAGTAGAACAAATTGATATAGAAAATCTTTTTACTTATGACTTTATAAATTATAATCCAAATAAATCATATATAGTCTCAATTATAGACACACAAATAGAAGAAATATTAAAAACATTCTCAATAGAAGAGGATAGAGAGTTTTCTGGTTTAGCGGATTAAAAAATACTTTACAATAAAAGTATTTTGCCCGAAAATTATACAATGAAAATAAAAAATATTTATCAAAAATTCAGCAAGAAGACTCCACTATAAGATGGAGAGGTTCAAAATGAAATAGAAAAAAATAAATCCAAATAATATCCATGATGGAAACTGAAAAATCAATTATACGTTTTAGCCATAATAGGGAATTTGGAGGATCAGTTA
>Ga0209691_1000123_pt1 | contig 54962 bp, 48 predicted proteins | sample YNPMSBMetaG_FD_187120 | JGI IMG/M metagenome (GOLD analysis project Ga0209691, IMG submission 187120) | Anoxygenic and chlorotrophic microbial mat microbial communities from Yellowstone National Park, USA - YNP MS-B MetaG (SPAdes) (version 2) ... | reverse complement strand
GTAGTTAGAGAGCGCTTGCTTGAACGGTTGGACATGAGCGGGCAGGTTCATCGCCTGCTCGAGCTGGCCGATCTCGCTCAACGCCTTGCCATACATGAGCTGTGGCAAGGGAACGCCAGTCAGCTTCGCAGACAAGAAGGTCACGGGAATCAAGTACGCGACGATCAGAATGATGTACTGGGCCACCTGGGGTTAAGTGATCGACTTCATGCCACCGAGGAACGAACAGACGAGGACGCCAGCCAAGCCCATGAATACGCCGACCCGGAAGTCCAGTCCGAAGAAACGGCTCATGATGATGCCCACACCGGTCACTTGTGCCGTGACGGAGGCCAGCGAGACGATGATGGCGCAGGTGGCGGCGACGAAGCGGGCCAGGCGAGCTCGCTCGCCGTAGCGGGTGGCGACGAAGTCGGGAATCGTGTACTGGCCGAACTTGCGAATATACGGGGCGAAGAGCAAGGCGAGCAGGACGTAGCCACCCGTCTAGCCCATGATGTAGGCGAGTGGATCGTACCCGAGCAGCCACAAGGTACCAGCCATCGAGATGAAGGACGCGGTGCTCATCCAGTCAGCACCAGTCGCCATGCCATTGAAGATAGCTGGCACACGCCGACCGGCGACGTAATACTCCTCGAGGCGTCTTGTGAAATTCAGGATGCCGATAAAGGCGTAGAGAAGTAATGTCAGGAAAATGAACGCGTACCCGATGAAGCGGTGTGGAAGACCGGCCCGCTCGAAGAGGTACAAGACCACAGTGAACGCGATCAGGAACACGAAGAACGCGCCGTAGGACTTGGCTAGTCGTCGCCGGAACTCGCTGAGCTGTGCGCGCGTGAGAGGCGTGTATCCTGCTTCCTGGCTCATGGCTCCCCTACTCCTCTTCGAAGCCGTACTTCTGGTCGATCACTCGGTTCATGGTCAGCGCATAAACGAAAATCAGAATGACGTAGACCGTGATCGAAAACTGACTGGCCAGCTAGTAGCCGAGAGGGAAGCCGGTAAGGATTCTAATCTTGTTCAGCGAGGCCGCGAAGGGAGGATGAAGGTACGCCACTGCAAACCAGATGACGAGGAGCGTGATGATGAGTCGCCGCTGCTCGCGCCAGTAGGCTTTGAGTCGGCTCGTCTCTACCTGCCAGCTGCCTTCCGTCATGAACTTCCTGCCCTCACCACGTTACCATGCGCGGGTCGTCACCCCGAGACTGACGTGCGTCCTCCGTCTCCTCGAAGGCTGGGCCACCGCATCGTCCGCTCAGCGGTTCACCTTCTCTCCGGATGACCCGATATGCTCTGCCGCTTACTGCCGACGTGTTCGCGAGTCGCTCGTCGGGCAGATAGAGATCCGATAAACGGCTCAGTCTATCTGCTCTGTACCGGAACGATAGCGCATTGTCATAAGGAGTAGCTTTATCGTGATCGCAAGCTCGGGTTATACGTAACGAGAAGGTTCCTCGAGAGTCGAATGACCAGGACCGACCGCAAGCCTGGAGCAGACGTCTCGTCTTGGGAGAACGTCATCGAGATGGCAAGGAGGAGCGTGATGCGGACGGTGGCGCAGGGAAACAATGCGTTTCCGCATGGGCGAATCCTCCCGCATGGCGGAACGGCCAATCTCGCCGATCGGCGAGTGCGTGATGCTGTGTGTGGATCTTGCTTGCTTGCTGGCGACAGCGACCTGCAGGACGCTCACGACAGCCGACGCGAGTCCAGGCATCGAGCGGCATGGTGATCGCCGTGCCGAGTAGGCAGTGGGCGATCAGCGTCCGTACACTATCGTTAGGGGTGGCTGTGTCGACGCCGATCCGCAAGCAGTATCTGGAGATCAAGCGACAGGTTCCCGATGCCCTGCTCTTGTTCCGGTTGGGCGATTTTTACGAACTCTTCGACGACGATGCGGAAGTGGCCAGCCGGATTCTCGATATCGCCTTGACGTCGCGGGATCTCGGCAAGGGACAGCGGGTGCCGATGGCTGGCATCCCGGCCCATGCTGCCGAGCCGTACATCGCCAAGTTGGTCGCTGCCGGTTACCGGGTCGCGCTCTGCGATCAGATCGGTACACCGGACGGTCGCAACCTGGTCGAGCGTCGCATCACCCGGATCCTCACCCGGGGAACCATCACCGAGCCGGCCATGCTCGACGCGCGGCGCAATACGTACATCGCCGCTGTCCTGCTCGAGTCGTCACGGGCCGGCCTGGCGTATGCGGATCTTTCCACGGGAGAGTTCGCCGCGACCGAGTGGGTTGCGGAACAGCTCGAGGAACTCCGTGCAGCGGTGGAACGGGAACTCTTGCGGATCGCACCGGCTGAACTCGTGCTCCCGGCAGGTCGTCGCGGAGTGATCGGCGTCGGGGGAGCTGCCGTCACCGAGCTAGAGGAGCGCGCCTGGCGCGAGCAGGAGGCACGTCGCGTCCTGCACGAGCACTTCGGTGTTGAAACGCTCGCGAGCTTCGGGCTCACGGACCGCCCAGCGGCGCTGCGGGCAGCGGGAGCGCTGCTCGGGTATCTTCTGGACACGCAGGTGGGGCAGCTACCCCAGCTCGACGATCTCGTCGTGTACCAGACCGATTCGTTCATGACGCTCGACGCGGTGACGCGACGCAACCTCGAGCTGCTCGAGTCGGCACGCGGGGAGTGCGCTCATTCCCTGGTGTCGGTTCTCGATCGGACGGAAACACCGATGGGTGCACGCTTGCTCCGGCGCTGGCTCCGCCAGCCGCTCCTCGAGGTGGGCGCGATTCGGCAGCGGCAGGAGCGCGTGGCGGCGCTCGTCGAGGAGACGCTCGTCCGTGCCCGGCTGGGTATCCTCCTGGCCGGCGTCGCCGACCTGGAACGGTTGGCCAATCGTGTCTTGACCGGGCATGTCACACCTCGCGAACTACGCCAACTCGGTCACTCGCTCGCTCGCTTGCCTGAAATCGCCGAGATAGCGGGCCGACGACCAGAACTTGTACCCCTCTCAGCTCTGCCGGACCTCCTGCCGGCGGCTCGTCTCATCGAGTCAGCAATCGTCGAGGATCCGCCCCCGAGTCTCGGCCAGGGGCATGTGATCCGTGCCGGGTTTGCGCCGGAGCTGGACGAGCTGCGGGAACGGGCACGTTCGGCGCGCGAGTGGATCGCCTCGTTGGAGCAGCGCGAGCGGGAGCGCACCGGTATCCGATCCCTGAAGGTAGGCTACAACAAAGTTTTTGGCTACTACATCGAGGTGAGCCATGCCAATCGGCATCTCGTGCCGCCCGATTACCGGCGTAAGCAGACATTGGTCGGGGCTGAGCGCTACGTGACGCCGGACCTCCGCGAGTTCGAGAGCTTGGTCTTGCAGGCGGAGGAACGAATCGCGGCACTCGAGGAGGAGGTCTACCGGCGCGTCGTCAAAGAATTGGCGAGCTGCGCTGCACAGATCCGACGAGCAGCACAGCTCGTGGCTGAATTGGATGTCTACCGTGCGCTCGCTGAGGTGGCAGTGGACCGGCGGTACGTCCGCCCGGTTGTCGACGAGAGTACGGTTTTGGAAATCAGGGGTGGGCGCCATCCCGTCGTGGAGACGACGCTGGAAGCGGGCCGATTCGTCCCCAACGACGCCCGGCTCGATACCGAGAGCGATCAGATCGTGATTCTCACCGGTCCCAACATGGCTGGAAAATCGACCTTTCTCCGTCAAGTGGCACTGATTGTGCTCTTGGCGCAGATCGGTTCTTTCGTGCCAGCCGAGTTCGCTCGAATCGGGCTGGTGGATCGCATTTTCACCCGCATCGGTGCCCAGGACGACATCGCGGCCGGTCAGAGTACCTTCATGGTGGAAATGGTCGAGACGGCAGCGATTCTGCGCCAAGCGACGCTCCGCTCGCTCGTCGTCTTGGACGAGGTCGGTCGGGGAACGAGCACGTACGACGGTTTGGCGATCGCTCGTGCAGTGGTGGAGTACTTGCACAACCATCCACGACTCGGCTGCCGAACGCTCTTCGCGACCCACTACCACGAGTTGACGGAACTGGAGCGTGTCTTACCACGAGTTCGTAACTACCGCATGGACGTGTTGGAAGAAGGTGATCGCGTCGTCTTTCTTCACCGAGTCGTGCGGGGTGGAGCAGACAAGAGCTATGGGATCCATGTGGCCCAGCTCGCTGGCCTGCCGCACGCGGTGGTTCGTCGGGCACGGGAGATCCTGCAGGAGCTCGAATCAGCACGCAGCGGTGAGCGCACGCGGCGGCGCCAGAGCATGGCCAAGCAGGTGCCGCTGACGATCCAGCTCACGCTCTTTAGCCCACCTCATCCTGTCTTGGAACGACTGCGTTCGCTGGAACTCGACGGGATGACGCCGCTCGAGGCGCTGACGACACTCTACGAGTTACAGCGGTTGGCGGAGGAAGCCGAGTGATCGCTGTGCACGGCTGTCTTGGCGGATGGCGGGGCGAGTGACGGGCGGAGGAAGCGCAGCGGCAGCAGGGCGGCGAGGGCGAGCACGGAAGACAGTGCGAACATCGCGCGTGGTCCGAGGGTGCCGTAGACCGGCGTATACAGTGCCGGAGCGAGACCCTGGATCAAGAACCGCGCTCCGAGGAAGTAGGCCGATGTCGTGCCGCGATGGGTCGGTGCTGCCTCGACTGCAAGGATGCTGAAGGCCGTCCAGGTCAGCATCGCAGCGAGACCGAGTGCCAAGTACGCGAGAGCGAACGACGGCGGATTCGGTGCGGCTGCCATCAGCACAATCGTGGTCGCGACACTCGTGAGCCCGATGGCGGCACTCCGTTGCGTCCCGAGGCGCTCCAGGAGCACACCCGTTACCGGGGCGAAGAGGATCGCCCCGACACCATAGAGCGCGACGATCAGCCCGATCAGCGCGTAGTCCAACTGCCACAGATCGCGGAGAGCTTGCCCGAGCAAGTACGCGGTCCCCATGATGGCGGCGTTGGCCAGAAAGGCTAGTGCGACCACGCGGGCGGTCGCTCGGTCGAGTGCCTGGACGAGGTCGCGCAGGGCAGCCCGCATTGAGGCGTAGTGTGGACGATGTGGTACGGCATGGCCGAAGCGAGCGAACCAAACGAGAAGCCAGAGTCCGACGATCCAGCTGAGAAACGTAGCGCTGACGAAGAAGAGACGCCATGACCAGGCCACGAGGAAACCTGCCACGAGTGGCCCGAGCAGATGGCCAGCTTGATTGGCAGCAGAAAAGACGGTGACCGTGCGGGGGAGGCGTTGGGTCGGCAAGGTGTCACCCAACGTTGCCAGCAGGATCGGCGTGGTGAAAGCATTGGCGATGCCGAGCAGGACACAACCCAGTAAAAAGACTGGCAGGTTGGGGGCCAGGGCGCAGACGAGTGCGGCGAAACCGAAGCCGCCGAAACCGGCCAGGATGGTCGAGCGCCGCGAGGTAAGGTCGGAAATCGTGCCGGAGAAGAATTGGCACAGGCCGAACGTCGCGAGGTACGCAGGGACGATGGTGGAGAGAGCCGCGCGATCGACGCCGAAGACGCTTTGCAAGAGTGGAAAGAAAACCGGGAAACTCCCACCGGTGTAGGGTCCGATGAACGATCCCAGATGAAACGGTGCAAGTCGCCACTGGTCGAGCACGCTGTCGGTATCTGTTGTCCGATCGGTCCCCATCCGACTCTCCCGAAGGTCACAGTGTAGCGCGCGAACGATCGCTGCGTTCGCACTGCACTGTTCTCGAGTGCGGAACGAGCTGCCCTCACTCGACCACCTCATCCAAGCCAGCTCAGCTCTTTGTGCTGAGTGCATAAGCGACCCGGTGCGCTTTGCGCACCGTGCCGGGGCAGCGCAGTCTTCGTCCCGGTATCGTGCACGAAGGGAAAGGAGCGATGATGCCGGTCGAACGCATTCGGCGACAGCGCGGACCACCATTGGCGCATCGTATCGATGAGGAGAGGTGGGAGATTCGTTGGTCGCTGCGCTGAGGCAGCAGGAAGGAGCTCGACGATGAGCGAGGGGGCGATCGCCTGGATGCTGGTTGCGACAGCATTGGTCCTCCTGATGACCCCGGCATTAGGGTTTTTCTACGGGGGGCTCGTTCGCTCCAAGAACGTTCTCAACACGCTGATGATGAGTTTCGGCGCGGTATCTGTCGTAGGGCTCGCGTGGGCGTTGCTCGGCTACTCGCTCGCCTTTTCCGCCGGGTGGCCGCTGGTCGGGGGCCTTTCGCACGCGCTGTTGCGTGGGGTCAACCTGGAAGCGTCCGGCGAGATCCCACACGTACTGTTCATGGCCTTCCAGGGGACTTTCGCCGTCATCACCGCCGCACTCATTTCGGGGGCACTCGTCGAACGGATGCGCTACGGGCCGTACCTCGCATTCCTCGGTCTCTGGGCGATCGCGATCTATGCACCGATTGCGCATTGGGTTTGGGGAGGTGGCTGGCTCGCTGACCTGGGAGCCCTCGATTTTGCAGGTGGAACTGTGGTGCATATCAATGCTGGTATCGCGGCCGTCGTGGCTGCACTCGTCCTCGGCCGCCGACGCGATTACGGTCGTCAGGCTATTCTTCCGCACAATATTCCGTTCGTCTTGCTGGGTGCGATGCTGCTGTGGCTCGGCTGGTTCGGGTTCAACGCGGGGAGTGCACTCGGGGCGAACGAGATCGCTGGACTCGCTTTCGCGAACACCATGCTGGCGCCGATGGCAACCGCGCTGGTCTGGATGATTCTCGACCTCGTGCGGAGTGGCAAGGCGACGGCCGTAGGACTCGCGACGGCGATCGTCGTCGGTCTCGTCGCCATCACTCCAGCTGCGGGATTCGTCTCGCCATTGTCGGCGATCGTGCTCGGGGCGCTCGCTGCCTTTCCGAGTTATTTCGCGTTGCTGTGGCGAGCCCGGACGCGACTCGACGATTCGCTCGATGTCTTCGCGGCACATGGTGTCGGAGGGCTGACCGGAGCATTGTTGACCGGTGTCTTCGCGCAGGAGTCGTGGAACGGAGTCGCCAACGGGCTGCTCTACGGCAACCCGCTGCAACTGCTGATCCAAGCGGTCGCTGTGCTTGCGGTCGTCGCCTATAGTGCAGCTGGCACGTTCCTCATCTTGCGAGCGATCGCACTGGTGACGTCGCTCCGCGTTGCGGATGCTGCCGAGCGTGCCGGCTTGGACGTCACCCAGCACGGCGAGCAGGCCTACACGAGTGGAGAGGGGGCGGTGCTGCTCTTGCCGCTGAGCCGGACGGGCGAGGTAACGGCGCGACCTGGTGGGCCGGTCGTCGAGCAGGCGGGGGGCGGCGCATGAAGCTCATCGTCGCCATCATTCGACCAGAGAAGCTCAACGAGGTTCTGGAAGCGTTGTTCCGGGCAGAGGTGCGTGGTCTGACGATCTCGGCTGCCCAAGGACACGGTGGAGAGACGGAGCAAGTGGAAACGTATCGCGGCATGACCGTGAAGATGGAGCTTTCCCCCAAGATTCGGCTCGACATCGGCGTGTCCGACCATTTTGTCGAGCCGACGGTGCGTGCCATTCTCAGTGCGGCACGCACCGGGGAGGTCGGTGACGGCAAGATCTTCGTCCTCCCGGTCGAGCGAGTCTATCGCATCCGAACGGGCGAGCGGGATGAAGCAGCGGTCACGCCGGTGGCTTGATCGAGCAAATGACCTCATCCCCACCCACCAACCGGCCCCCAGGGATGCTCCCGGGGGCCGGTTGTGGCATGGGATGGATGGGAGGTCAATCTGCAACGGCTTGGGCCTCGACCGCGCGCTCGCGGGCGCGACGCGCTGGGCGTTCCTCGACTGCCTCGATCGGTGGATGGGGCACCACTTTCCAGAACGCGCTGCGTAGTTCTGCCCAGCGCTCCAGGATCTCTCGCCCGCGTTGGCTCCCGGTCAAGGCAACATGCTGGGCGATGAGCGAGCGAAGGAGCTCGTCGTCCTCGTCACTCAAGCGCTCGAGCTGGACGTAATCGCGGTTCAATCGTGTCGGGAAGACGCCTTCCGGATCGAACACGAACGCCAGCCCGTTGGTCATACCGGCGGCGAAGTTGCGTCCCGTCGGGCCGAGCACCACAATCACTCCGCCGGTCATGTATTCGCAGCCGTGGTCGCCGACACCTTCGACGACCGCTACTGCACCGGAGTTCCGAACCGCGAACCGCTCACCAGCTTGACCGGCCACGAAGAGCTGGCCGCCAGTGGCACCATACAGGACGGTATTGCCGACCAGGACATGGGGACGCGTCGGGTCAGCTGGTGGCTCCGGAGAGCGAACGACGATCGTGCCACCACCCATACCCTTCCCGACGTAGTCGTTCGCCTCCCCGGTCAGGATGAGTGTCAATCCGTGCCAACACCAAGCGCCGAAACTCTGTCCCGCTTGGCCAGTGAGCTCGACCGTGATCAAGTCGTCCAGCGCATGGTCGCGACCGAAGCGCAAGCTCAGCTCCCCAGCCAGCCGGCCGCCGACGGCGCGGTGATGATTGCGTACGGTCGCAGTGATGCGGACGGGCTCGCGCTGTTCGAGGGCCGGGCGCGCTTGCTCGACCAACCATTCGTCGAGTGCGGGGCCGGTGAGATCGTGGAAAATATTGCGGTCGTAGAGACACCGTCGCGGTGCGGTTTGATCGGGTGGAGGTGCGAGCAACGGGGTCAGATCGAGTGTCGCTGCCGGTCCATCGAGCTGGTCAAGCACCGCGAGGAGCTCGACGCGCCCAATGATGTCGTCGAGCCGTCGCGCACCGAGCATCGCCAGGTACTCGCGGACCTCTTCGGCCAGAAGTATAAAGTAATTGATGACGTGCTCCGGCTTACCGGCGAAACGCTTCCGCAAATCCTCGCGCTGCGTGGCGATACCAGTTGGGCACGTATTGAGGTGACACTGGCGAGCCATATCGCATCCGATGGCGACGAGCGCCGCCGAACCGAATCCGAACTCTTCGGCGCCGAGCAGAGCAGCGATGATGATGTCGCGTGCGGTCTGCAAGCCGCCATCGGTCCGCAAGCGGACTCGGCTCCGCAGATCGTTGAGCACCAACGTCTGTTGCGTCTCAGCGAGCCCGAGTTCCCAGGGTACCCCAGCGAACTTGATCGATGAGAGGGGAGACGCCCCGGTCCCGCCGCTGTGCCCGCTGATCAGGATGTAGTCGGCGTGCGCCTTGGCGACGCCAGCAGCGATCGTCCCGACACCGGCCTCGGCCACCAGCTTGACGCCGACGCGCGCCCGCGGATTGACCATCTTGAGGTCGTAGATGAGCTGGGCCAGGTCCTCGATGCTGTAGATATCGTGGTGAGGTGGCGGAGAAATGAGTTGGATGCCCGGAATGGCGTGGCGGAATCGTGCGATGATCGCCGTGACCTTGTGGGCGGGAAGCTGACCGCCTTCACCCGGCTTGGATCCCTGGGCGATCTTGATCTCCAGTTCCTCGGCACGAACGAGGTATTCGGCGGTCACGCCGAATCGGCCGCTGGCTACCTGCTTGATCTTGTTGTGCGGCACGTCGCTGCCGTTCTCGTAGTACCAGTCCGGATCCTCCCCGCCTTCACCGCAGTTGGAGCGCGCGCCGATCCGGTTCATCGCGATCGCGAGCGTGCGATGGGCCTCTGGCGAGAGGGCACCGAGCGACATCGCAGTGACGACGAATCGCTTGCGGATCTCTTTAGCGGGCTCGACTTCCTCCAATGGAATCGGCTCGGTCGGGCGGAAGGTGAGGAGGTCGCGCAGCGTCGCTGGCCGCCGGTGCTGCACGAGCTGCACATACTGGCGGTACGCATCGCGATCGCCGGTTTGCGCCGCCTGCTGCAGCGCGCGCACATTCGTTGGGCTGAAAGCATGGTATTCGCCGTCCTTGCGGAATCGGACGAATCCCCAGTCGGGCAGCTTGTCCAGCGGCGCAGTGAAGGCTGCGCGGTAGCGGGCGAGGGCACGCTCTGCGATCCCGGCGAGGTCCAGTCCGCCCAGCCGTGAGGGCGTACCGGTGAAGTACCGATCGACCACGGATCGGTCCAGCCCGAGGATTTCGAACAACTGGGCACCCTGGTAGCTGGCCAGCGTCGAGATGCCCATCTTGGACATGATCTTGAGCAGGCCTGCAACCAGTTGCTTCAGGTAGTTCTTGGCGAGTTGGTCAGGGGAAAGATGCTCAGCGCCACGGCTTCCCGCGAAACTGCGGGCGACGTGGAGCGCCAGATACGGATGCACGGCAGCAGCTCCGTAACCGATGAGCACTGCTGCCTGGTGGACATCCCAAACATCGCCGGTTTCGCAGACGAGCGAGGCGCGCAGGCGCTTCCCGATCCGGATCAAGTGGTGATGGAGTGCACCGATCGCCAACGGCATCGGGATCGGTGCATGTGCTGCATCGACGGCACGATCGCTCAGGATCAGGATACTCGCGCCTTCGTCGATCGCTCGTTCCGCCTCATTCAGGAGTCGCTCGAGCGCCTGCTCGAGTCCGGCCGGTCCATCGGCAACTGGGAAGATGGCAGCGAGCGTTCGGGCTCGTAGTACCGGGTAATTGGCGAGCGCGGCCAGCTGATCCTCCGCAAGGAATGGGCTGCTCAGATGCAGCAAGCGCGCGTGTTCGGGGAGCTCGGTCAGCAGATTCGGCCACGGCCCGAGATGGACGTCGAGTGACATCACTAGCTTTTCGCGATGCGAATCGATCGGCGGATTGGTCACCTGGGCGAAACGCTGTCGAAAGAAATGGGCGAGCGGTCGCGGGAACTCGGACAGGACGGCCAATGGGGTGTCGTCTCCCATCGACCAGAGTGGCTCCTTGTTCTCCACTGCCATGGGATGAACAACCAACCGCTGGTCCTCGGCAGTGAAGCCGAAAGCCACCTGACGACGGAGCCAGCTCTGCTCGTCGATCTCGTGACCGTTTCCATTGACCGGCGCGCTACCCAAGGAGAGACGATACTGCGTCAGCCATTCGCCATACGGTTTGCGGGTGGCCAGGAGCCGCTTGATCTCCTCGTTCCGATACACCGTGCCTGTGATCGTGTCGGCGACCAACATCTGACCGGGCCCGAGTCGCCCGCGCTCGATCACCTGCCGGTCGGAGAGGTCGATCACGCCCGTCTCGCTCGCGAGAACCACGAGTCCGTCCTCGGTGATCGAGTACCGGGCTGGCCGCAGGCCGTTCCGATCCAGGACGGCGCCAGCGACACGACCATCCGTGAACGCGATGGCTGCCGGTCCATCCCATGGCTCCATGAGCCCGGCGTGGTAGTCGAAGAAAGCGCGGATGGCCGGATCCAGATCGGCCATGTTTTCCCAGGCTTCGGGGATGAGCATCGCCACTGCGTGGACGATGTCGCGCCCCGAGAGCTCGAGGAATTCGAGGACCTGGTCGAGACTCATCGAGTCCGAACCGTCCGGATCGATGATCGGGAAAAGCTCGGCGAGGGAGTCACCCCACAGCGGTGAGGAGAGTTCCGGTTCGCGGGCTCGCATCCAGTTCCGGTTACCTTGCAAGGTGTTGATCTCGCCGTTATGCGCGATGCGCCGGAACGGCTGTGCCAGCTGCCAAGTGGGGAAGGTGTTCGTACTGTAGCGCTGGTGAAACAGCGCCAGCGCACTCTCCATGTCCGGGTCTCGGAGATCGGCGTAGAAAGTGCCGAGGTCGCGGGCGACGAAGAGGCCCTTGTAGACGATCGTCCGGCAGGAGAGCGACGGAACGAAGAAGCTGCGCGCACCGAGTTCCTTGGCGGCCTGCTCGGCGCGCCGCCGAGCGCGGTAGAGCCGGCGCTCGAACTCCATCTCGTCACAGCTGACCGGGCGCAGCGCGATCACTTGCTCGATGCGTGGCATCGTGGCGCGCGCCTGCTCGCCGAGTACCCCAGGATCGACCGGAACGAGCCGCCACCAGATCCCCTCGATACCTTGCCGTCGCAGCGCGCTGGTCAGCTCGTCCTTACAGCGGAAAGCCAGGTCGTCATTGTCAGCTGGTAAGAAGACGAGACCCGCAGCCAGATCAGCCGGATCGACTGCCTCGACACCCAGCCGCGCGAGTTCCCGGAGGAGAAGCTTGCGGGGGATCTGGACAGTGATCCCTGCTCCGTCACCTGTCTTAGCATCGGCGGAGACGGCACCACGATGCGTCAGATTGACGACGGCTTCGAGCGCGTACTCCACGATCTCGTGGCTTGCCCGACCAGCGAGATCAGCCACGAACCCGGTGCCACACGCATCATGCTCGTATTGCGGGCTATAGAGTGGGGCGGCTCCCGCTGACTCCTCGACGCTCAGACGCTTCATCGCGTTCGTTTCTCCTTCCCTCTGCAGCGAGGTTGTCGCACTCCGACAACGAGCGACGCAGCACCTTTTCCTGGCGATCGACTAGAAAACAGCGAAGATGAACCGATCCTGCAGCTGCTCGAGCGCGAATCAGTGCGCCACGAGGATCGGCAGCGAGCGCGTTACCTTGTTCTCTGGCAAGGTAGACGATGAGCGGTACCTTCGTCGAGGAGCAGAAGACGAGTCGTGAGGTATGAATACAGGACGATGCCGGTTCGCCGCAGCGATGCAGCCATTCCATTCCCTCCTCTACAAGCACGCGCACCGTTGCGCGGGCTCACCGTGAGGACTTCAGCTTCACACTATAGCAGGACCATGAGCGGTGCGCAAGAGGTCAGCCACGATCGAGGCGAGTGTCAGGTTTGTCTGCGGCGGCGACCGCGTCGAGCCGGCGCCAGAAGTTAACGGCCGCAGGAGTGCCGGTGGGCGATGCTACCGCGTCCGCTCTGGCTGAGCGGAGCTCGGACCGCCGGTTCGGAGGGGAGGGGCGAGCAGTGGAGTCCCGCCTGCTCGTGCATGCGCGCCCAGCTTACCTCAGGCGAGCGCTGGGCCCAGCCCAAGGAAGCCGTTGCGGATCCTCTTCACTGTTCGACCGCTGAGCGCTCGCTTTTTTGGAATGCAGGTTTCAAGTCTTACAGTGGCGATGATGTGCCGATAGCGTTTTCCGAGGGAACCCCCTTGCCGACTTCGGTGCGCTGTGTGAGACTACAGCTGTGTGGAACGGTGGGACAGGGTTCTCGGACTGTCCTTGTTCGCGTCCGCAACGTTGGAGACGACGGATGGTCGGCCGTCATGATGGATTTCAGGGGGTGTCGAATGGCTGAGGGCGCGGCAGTGCATACGGAGCAACGCACCGCACCGGATTTCGAGCAGGAAGCGCTCAAGCATGTCTGGATCCACTCGGCGGAGTGGATCCGTCTCGCGGAGGAGCGAGGTTTTCGCGTCTTCGAACGTGCGTGCGGGAGCACGCTGGTTGACGTCTACGGTCGCGCATTCATCGACGGGTTGTCCGGGCTTTGGGTGGTGAATGCTGGACACGGGCGCAAGGAGATCGCCGAAGCGATGGCGGAGCAGGCGGCCAAGCTCGCCTACGTCTCGTCCGCCAACCATACGACGGTCCCGACGGTGCGCTTGGCACACGAGCTTGCGCTCCGTTTGCCTGGCGATCTGAATCGCGTCTTCTTCTGCTCCGGTGGCTCGGAGGCGGTGGAGAGCGCCATCAAGATCGCCAAGCAAGTCCAGGCGATGCGCGGATTTCCCAAGCGGTACAAGATCATCGCCCGGCGAGGCAGCTACCACGGCATGACGTACGGGGCGATGTCGTTGACGCAGTCGCGCAACGAGAAGTTCTTCGGGCCCTTCATGTACGGGGTGTACTATGTCCCCTCGCCCAACCGGTACCGCAACGACTTCGGGCTGGAAGGCGAGGAAGGCGATCTGATGTGTGCCAACTACGTCGAGCAGGAGATCCTCTATCAGGATCCGGAGACGGTCGCGGCGGTGATCGGCGAGCCGATCTCGACCTCGAATGGCGTCCACGTGCCCTCACCCAAGTATTGGCAGCGTTTGCGTGAGATCTGTGACAAATACGGTGTTCTCTTGATCATGGACGAGGTGATCAACGGTTTTGGGCGCACCGGGAAGCTGTTCGCGGCTGGGCACTTCGGGGTCGTTCCTGATCTGATGACGATGGCCAAAGGCATTACTTCCGGATATGCCCCGATGGGCGCAGTGGCAGTTCGCGACAGTGTCTTCCAAATCTTCCAGGAGCAGAAGGAAGTTCCGCTCGGTCACCTGCTCACCTTCGGTGGGCATGCCGTTGCGGCAGCAGCCGCGCTGAAGAATCTCGAGATCTTCGAGCGGGAAGGGTTAGTGCAGCAGAGCGCCGAGAAGGGTGCGTATTTGCTCGAGAGGCTTAAGGAGCTGCTCCGGCACCCCACCGTCGGTGACGTGCGTGGCCTGGGCCTGATGTGCGGGATCGGACTGGTCAAGAGCAAGGCGACCAAGGAGAAATGGCCGCGCAACAGCGCTTTCATCAAGGCGCTCGAACGGCGTATGAACGAGAAGGGGTTGCTCACGCGCGTCTGGGAGATCGTGCACGTCGCTCCGCCGCTGGTCGTCACCTACGAGGAACTCGATCGCATCGTGACGATCATCGACGAGGCGCTGACCGAGACGGAGAACGAGTTCGCCAGCGAGATCGCGGAGTGAGCGGTCACGCGCTCGCGGCGACCTGATCGTCGAGCGCGGTTTCCGATCGGTCGCGGGACTCGAATCATCGGACGAGGCGCTCGAGGAGCTCGGCGAGGCGAGCTGGCTCGAGCGCCTCATCGCGAATGAGATAGCGCAGTGATCCACTGCGGTCGAGGATGTAGGTCACAGCAGTGTGCTGGACCTCGTACTGTCCTTGGGGAAGTGGGTGGCGAACGACGGCGATCCCGAAGCCACTCCAGACCGGCTCGAGTGCGGCGCGGTCACGGGTCAAGAAGCGGAGAGACGGATCGAAGCCGTTGGCGACGGCGTATTGGCGAAGCCGATCGGGTGTATCCCGCTCTGGGTCGACCGTGACTGCCAGAAGCTGAATGCGATCGCGCAGCGTCTCGGGGAGACGCTGGTGCGCGGCGACGAGCCTGCGCAGTGTCAATGGGCAAGTATCTGGGCAGGTGGTGTAGGCGAAGGTCACCACGAACAGGTCGCCTTCGAGAGCATCGAGGGAAACGAGCCGACCGTCCTGGTCGAGGAGTTGGAAAGCGGGTGCTGGTCTCCCATCCAGCTCGAGGGCCCAGGTGTCCGTGTGCTGCGCAATGTACCAGCGGTACCACGCGATCCCTGCACTGGTACCCAGAGCCGAGAGCGCGAGAATCCAGAGAAGGAGGCGAACGCGTCGCAGCGTCATCGTTTGGTCACCGGAGTCGGCCGGGTTTTGGTCTGCCCGCGGACTTGCGTCCTGCCCCCGAAGAGCCACCACCAGAGCGGGATCTGTAGCAGGACGATCGCCCCCCAGAGCGACCATGAACGCCAGAGCGAGGAGCCAGCCCGTTCGACCGCTACGTCGAACTCGACTGTTCCAGCGCCTTCGGGTGCTCGAACGTTGAGTCGCATCCGGTACGATCCGGGCTGGTCAACCGGAAACTTAGCAGCGTAATACAGTTTGTTCGTCGCTTGCTCGCGGGTGACCGGATACTGCCGCGAGGGCCGACCGCTGACTGGCTCGATCGTCAAGACGATCTGCGCATCGTCCACGATCACCTTCGTATCGCGACGCTGCAGGAGGACGCTGACATCGACTGTCCCCGTCAGTAAAGGCGTCGGGCTCGTGAAGACGGTGATCTCGTACGGACCAATCGGATAGTTCGCGATCCGCACCTGGCCGCCGTTGGCTTCGGCCGACCAAGCAGTGACCAGGACGGCGAGTAATCCGAAAACGGTCGCACGAGTCAATTGATGGGAACGCATCCCCCACCTGCCCTCAACCGAGCAGTGTGCCCCGCATTTCCATCGGTTGCCCGAGCAGCCACACGCCGAAGAGAAAGAGCGACGCGTGCACGACGATCCAGGGAAGGAGCACTGCCAGCGTGAACCCTTCCTTGCGACCCAGCCAAAGGGTCCACAGCAAAGAACCAGCAGCTCCCAGCCCGAGAACGGCGACCACGAGGTCGCCGGTCGTCTGAAGAGAGAGGAGGCTGGCTAACCGCCAGTCCGGTCCCCCGAGTAGCGCTCGTCCGGTGAGGTCGTAGGCGAAACTCTGGAAAAGCGGCACGATAGTCAGCGCACCGGTGAAAAAGTGGAACAGGTAGTGCGCCGCCCACATGCCGAAACCGAGCGGCGCCAGCGTGTACGCGAAGCGACGGGCGACCCAACCGGTCGAACCACGGCGCGCCAGTCGACTGGTGAGCCAGCTCGCTCCGACGACCGCCGCCGCTAGAATCGCCAACCCACCGCTGAAGAGGATGGCGATCAGCACCCTTTCGTTCGACGTCCCGAGGACGCGACTGAGCCAGCTCAGAAAACGATAGATCGGCGAAACCATGCCGAAGGCGTTGAGGAAGCCGATCGCAGTAAGGCCGACTACGAGCGTCAACCAATCCGGTCGACTGGCGAGCGGCCCGATTGCGGAGCGATTCCGCTCGGGATCGAGTTCGTCACGGAGCGGGAGCCGGAAGCGAATCCCGACGTTCCCGTAGGGGCAGGCGTGGACGCAGTCGAGGCAAAACGTGCAGTCGAGGTTGCCGACCTTCCTCGGCTGGAAGAGTCCGAGCTCGCAGCCGCGCTGGAGGAGAGTTCCCTGCGGACTGAACCGGCCGCGGATACAGTCCTTGGTGCGACAAGACGTGCAGACCGCCGGGTTGCGGATCGTCACCTGGGTGGGTGAGAGCAGGGAGCCCATGAAGTTGAATTGTCCGATCGGACAGACATGCTTGCAAAAAGCGGCCCCGCGGAAGAGGCCATCGACGACGAATGCGCCGACGAAGTAGGCCAGGGCAACCCACGCGGTCAGCAACGGACTGGCCCACAGATCGAACGCCTCGTATGCCCAGAAGAAGAGCAAGAGGAGCAGCACGGCGACCCACTTGCCGGGCAACCAGTGCGGCCAGGCCAGCCGCGGACGGAACCAGCGCTGCGCGAGGCGACGTGGGAGCAGGAAGGGGCAGGCGAAGCAAAACCAGTTACCGAGGAGCAACAAGCTCAGGACGACGAAGCCGCGCCAGTGGACCCAGGGTAGGACCCCAGCCAGGTTCTTGGGGGCCAGTGGCGGGCCGAGAAAGCCGTCGTACAAGAGCATGAGGGCCGCGAGGAGCAACACTGCTTGCGCGCTCGTCCGCGCGTGGCGCCAGCGCAAAAAATGCCCCACCAGCGGGATCGCGAGGAGATCCGGTAACCTCAGAGTCAGTCGGCGTTCCCGTTCCATCGCGCGGCTCCTCAGGGAGAGGGAGTCGGGCTCGACGTCTGGTCGTGGTGGGGTGTCGCGGGTGCGGTGCCTGTCCGCACACCGGCGATCCAGGCGCGGGCTTCGAACGGTTGCCCGTTCCAGGTACCGCGGGCGATGATGATCCAATCACCGGCCATAGTGAAGCGGAAGTCCTGCGTCACGTAGATTCCTTCACCCGCCTCGCGCGCTCGCACGATCACGGGTTCCATTCCAGCATGGGACATGGTGCCCTCGACCTCGATCATGCCGAGTCCGGTGAGTGGTTGGCCGCGCTGATCGCGCAGGCGCAACTGGATCTCAGCCGGGCCGACGATCGGTGGTTCCGGGCTGATGGCCAGGATGTCGAGCTTGAACTGTTCGGCTCGTGCTTCGCTCCGGCGGCAAGCCGTGAGTGGCAGCACGACGATCAACATTGCGAGGAAGAGCGCACTAGCTCGGAAGAGTCGCTGCATCTTGACCCCCTATCGACGCGTCGACAAGCCAGCCTTCGGCGAAGGGCACACGACGCGGCGGTCGTGGTTCGGGTCTGACTGCACGACCGCTCTGAGCCATCTCTCGGTCGGGACGGGGTGTCATCGTGCCGATACCAGCTTTGAGCGGAGTGTTCCAAAAGACCGCGTGGACGGTAAGCCAGTTCGCTGTGCTGGTCGCACTGGGCTGAGCGAGCTGGGGACCGAACAGCTCGTCGGGTGCCGTGGTAGCTGCTCCTGGCTGATGGTGATGGCCTGGCAGCTCAAACAACGCGTGCGGATGCGGCGCGGTGGCTCCACAGGAGCATTCGCTCGGGAAGAGGAAAAGCGTCGCACTCGTGATGATAGCGATGACCAGCGCCAGGGGCGCTGTGGAGCGTACAGGCATAGTCGCAATCGTCCTCGCGAGCCTGCTTCGGCCCGCAGTGCAAGTGTAGCGACCGAGCCCGGCTGGGCGCTTTGCGCACTGGTGCGGATCTCAAACGAGAAGCGGCGCTGCGAGTTCGGCGAGCGGACGTTCACCGCGGGCGATGCGGACAGCAGTTTCGGCGAGGATGCGAGTCGCATCGAGCACGGGAACGGAGACCTCGGTGATCGGAAAGACGATCGGAAGCTCGGTGCAGCCCAGGATGAGCGCTGCTGCGCCATGCGCGATGAGCTGGCGGCCTGTCTCGAGGACGACCGCGGCTACCTCCCGATCGGTTCGTCCCGCCTTGACGAGTGCGATAGCCTCAGTGACTCGTTCCTGCCACTGGGGATCCGGGACGATACAGCGAAGGTGGCGTTCCGCTAGCGCCTGCTGGTAGAGACGGCTGGCGATCGTTCCAGGGGTGGCTAAAAGGCCAACGACGGATCCCGTGGGGACCACTGCTGCTGCTCGCTCAGCGGTCGCGGCGATCATGCTCAGGAGGGGGATCGAGCTACTCGCTCGAATACGAGGCAAGAAGGCATGAGCAGTGTTGCAGGGAACGACGATAAAGTCTGCACCAGCCCGTTCCAGGCGCTGCGCACCGGCGATGAGCCAGGGGGTTGGGTCAGGTCCACCGGTGAGCAAGGCCGCTGTACGGTCGGGAATCGAAGGGTCGGCGTCGATGATGACATGCAGGTGATCCTGATCGCGTTCGGCCGGCGTCGCTTCGATGATCTTGCGGTAGAGATCGACCGTCGCGAGTGGTCCCATCCCGCCGAGTATACCGATGATCGATCGCCTCGTCAAAGCTGCCCTCCTCGCCGCAACGATGCCGCTCATCAGCATAGGCGATGAAGCAAGACCCGCCCAGGTGGCAGGAGATATGCGAGCGGGGCGCTCGGTCGGTATCCACGAGCTGGCGAGGAGTCTTGTGCTTCGCTGGTCGGTTCGCGACCAGGCTGGATGGTTCAGCTGGTGCGCTTGACTTGGAGCCAGGCAAGAAGCACGCTCGAGTGTGATGACGAGATCGGGGGACAGGGATGTTCGTCGATTTGAGCTTCTTCGAGGTGGACGAAGGGATGCAACCCGAGTTCGAGCAAGCCTTTCGGGTTTTGATCGCTGCCGCCCGAGAGGCGGAGGGGTGCATCTCTTCGGAGTTGGTGCGCCTCGACGAAGAACTCCGCTACGTTTGGGTCGAACGGTGGGAAAGCCGCGAAGCACACAACGCATTCAACGAGCGTCTTTTCGGAGAGCTCTTACCGCGACTTCCGGACTTCGAACGGTACGCGCGGCGGATGGTCGATCGCGATGCGGAAGGGTACGTCGTAATCTGAGGCGCGCGTTCACGATGCGGCCCCTCCCACAGCTGTCCGGGGCATTCTGGCTCTCATGGGTCAGCGCGACCACGCAAGGTGCGTCTCCGTCGCAGCGAGTTCCCCGACCAGTGGTCCCGCGTAGCGGGCGAACTCTACCGTCGCCCGGCGACCGTCCTGGCTGATGAACTCGGGCGGCAGGAGGCGCTCGTGGTCGGCGACCCGCTGGAGCGGAACTGGCCGGAACCGTACGCGGTACGGATCGTCGCTGAGACGTTCGATGCCGACCATGACTGCCGACTGGCCATTGGCCAGCCATTCGACTGCGGTTCGTCCGATCGCGCGAGCTTCTTCCCGATCGAGTTCGACGACCGTCTCCCGGAAGCAACGTGCCAGCGCTCCCGGTCGGATGACGCGTGCTCGTGCGCCACAGACGGTTTCCAGCGCGTGCGCGAGCGCTTCAGCTGGACTCGGCGGGTAGGGATGCCCGTGTGGATCGACCCAGCGAGGCGCTGCCTCGGCCAAGGGTCGGCCGTCCTCACGACGCAACGTTTCGGGGACGACGAGGAGGAGCCAGCCGAGCCGTTGCTGGAGCGAGGCGAACTCCTCAGCGAGATCATGGCTCGATCGCGGAGGGCGCTCGGGGAAGACGAGCTGGAGGTGCGTGGCCAGTGACTCGTCGATCGCGAGCCCGCAAGCGGCGACGAGCCAGCCGGCATTCCGTCCTTGCACCTCGAGGACGGTAAATGCATAGAAGGTCGCGAGGGAGCGGCAATCGAGCATAAGATCGCGCGTCGCGAGTGCGAGGAAGTGAGCAGCTGAAGGATAGCCAGGAGTGTGATCCGTCTCCGCAAGATCGTTGTCGATCGTCTTGGGGGCGAGCACGACCGCCAACGGGTAACCTGCCTGTTCGGCATGTGCCAGGAGCGCGAGTGCGCTCGCGGCCGTATCGTTGCCCCCGATGGCGACGACCGCTGTCACGCCGTGCGCGCGTAGGGTGGCGAGTGCTGCTCGACTGCTACTCTCGTCTAGGCGTTGGCGCGAGGTACCGAGCGCCGCGCCGGGAGTGCGAGCGAGCCGGTCGAGTTGAGCAGGTGAAAGGGCGGAGAGGTCGACTAAAGTCTCAGTGACCAGGCCGGTGATGCCGTGCTGCGCGCCGAGCACTCGGGTGTAGCCGCTCGAGAGGGCTTGCTCGATGACACCGGCGAGTGTCGCGTTGATGACTCCGGTGGGACCTCCGCTCTGAAAGACGAGGAGCGTCTCGCCGGGCATCGTCACACCACCGCAGCTGGCATCTGATCGAGGCCGAAAAGACGACGAGCGTTCCCGGAGAGAATCTTCTGTTTGGCGCGAGGAGCGATGGGGAGTTCCTCGATGACACGCGGAGCCTTGTCGATATCTCCGACTTGATGGGGATGATCGCTCCCCGAGAGCAGCCGATCCTCACCGACGAAGGCCAAACCGAGCAAGAGACAGGCCGGATCGAAGAGGACGGTATTCAGGTACATCTCGCGAAAGTAGTCCATGGGATCGCGCTCGAGGCGGCCACGGAGTTCTGGATAAGCCCGGTAGCCGCGCTGGACACGCTCCGCGAGATAGGGAAGGACGCCACCGAGATGCGTCTGAATCAGAATCAGCCGCGGAAAGCGATCCAGCACGCCTGCGAGGACCATGCGCACCGCTATAAGCGTCGTATCGTAGGCGAAGCCGAGTAGGGCTACCAGGCGATAGTCGGCGAGGTGATCGGCGAAAGGCGGACTGATCGGATGGATGACTAGGGGGGCACCCAGGGCCTCAGCAGCCTCGTAGATCGGCCAGAACTCAGGAAGGTCGATCGGCCGCCCGTTGACGTTGGAAAACAGCAAGGCACCGACGAGTCCGAGCTCGCGGACAGCGCGCTCCAATTCCCGTGCAGCGGCTTCCGATGACTGGAGAGGCAACGTCGCGAGACAACGAAAACGCTGCGGATAGCGGCGCTGAATCTCCGCGAACTCGTCATTGACGATACGAGCGAGTCGTTCGCCGACTTCCGGTCGCTCCCCATGCACTCCGGGAGTGGTCAACGAAAGGATCGCCATGTCGATCCCGGCACGCTCCATGTCGGCAAGGCGTGCCTCGAGCGAGTGATGAGCCGGAGCGAGAACGTTGTAGTCTCCGGCATAGTGCAACACCATGCGGCCATCAGCGTCTCGTTGCAGCGTCGTAGCCTCGCTTTCGGCTGCGAGCGCATCCAGGTATCCCGCAGGGTAGAAATGGGTGTGGCAGTCGATCCGCACGAGATCCGCTCTCCCCCCACTCCATTCCTCGTCGAGTGCAGGGTAACATCGGTCGGACATGTGGGGAAGCCTCGCTGACGGTTGGAGCGTGCTCGGAACGTGCCGACGAATCCGCTGTCGCAGAGCAGCACCTCCTGAGCCCTCCAGTCAGCTCGCGTCGATCGCGGACAAGAGGTGCGGATCATCGCCCTGGTCGTCGGAGGCGATGGACGGCCACGACGACTGCGGTATCACCAGCATCGGGCCAGGGACCGGACCATGTCTCGACCTCATCGAACCAGCCCTTCTGGCCCAGTCGCTCGATGAAGGTGGTGGCTGTCCGTCTCCCCGGCTCTGCTAACCACAGTAAGCCACCTGGCGCGAGCAGGTGCTCGACCAGTCGGAGCAACGGCTCGACATCGCGATCTTCGTACAGGACGTCGGCAGCGAGGATAACCGGGACGCTGCTGGAACCGATCACAGTAGCCAGCTGCTCACTCGGGCAACGCCAGTTCATTCGGAGGAGCTCCGGCACACGCCCGGTATTCCTTGAACAGTTCCAGCGGGTGAGCGCGAGGGCCTCGGCACTGTAGTCGATCGCCACCAGGCGGGCGCCGGCCCAGAGAGCAGCGATCGCGGTGAGACCCAATCCGCAGCCCAGTTCCAAGACGCGCTGCCCGTGAACCGGGTGCGGGTCGAGGAGAAGAGCGTCCGCCAACGCGATTCCGCTGGGCCACAGTTCGGCCCAGTAGGGAAGGTGCTCCTCCGGATCGTCCTGGGCCAGGTCGAGCAGCCGATCGAGGTCAGCCGGCTGGACAAGCGTGCAGGAACGCTGGCTGCGCGGCAGGATGACGAGGCGCTCGCGTACTGGCCCATACCGCGCGACGTCCCATCCTGGAACATCGAGAGCGTCCGCCGCGATGTCGGTCCAGTGCCGTTTGTCGGCCATCGTGTCGACCGTCACCGGCGTGCCTCAGCCAGTCGCCCGACGCGGCGCAAAGCGACGACGAATCGCTCCCGACCGACCTTGACCTCCTCGACGTGACCATCCTCCCTCTCGGGTTCACCGGCACGCAGGTCGACGGCGAGCGTCTCGTGCTTGATGGAGTCAGCGAAGCGTTTGACCGCCGCAGCCAATTCGCCCTCGGCGCGGTAGACGATCTCGATCGTCTCGTCGATCTCGAAGCCGGCATTCTTGCGCGCCTCTTGGACGCCGCGAATGAAGTCGCGAGCCAGACCCTCGAGCCGGAGTTCCGGCGTGATCGTGAGATCGACAGCCACGAGCAGGTCGCGATCCTCGAAGGCCGCGAACCTCGGCCGATCGACCGGCTCGACTAAAAAGTCGTCGGAACTGAACTCCAGTTCCTCACCATCGAGCGTGAGCGTGACGCTTCGCCCGGCTCGGAGCTGGCGAGCCAACGCATTCTGATCGATTCCGGCCAGTGCCCGCTGGAGGACTGGCAACTTGGGCCCGAGCCGTGGCCCAAGGACCGGCAAGTTCGGCTTCACTCGATAGCTCAAAAAGTCTTCGGGCCGATCGGCGAATTCGACCGCCTTGACGTTGAGTTCGTCCATGAACTGGTCGACGAGGCGCTCGATCGCTCGGCGGGCTGCCGGATCGCGTGCTGCGACCACAGCACGGGGCAGCGGTTGGCGCACCTTGATGCTCGCTTTGTTGCGGGCGGCACGACCGAGTTCGACCGCTCGCAGGAGCCAGTTCATATCGGCCACCAACTCGTCATCGAGCTTCGTGAGATCCGCTTCGGGATAGTCGGTCAAATGGACCGATTCGGGTGCCTGTGGGTCGACACGACGGACGAGGTTTTGGTACATCAGCTCAGTGGTGAAAGGAATGAACGGAGCGAGCAGCTTGGTCAAGGTGACCAGGACCTCGTACAGCGTCAGATAGGCAGCTGCCTTGTCCTGGTCGCTTTCTGTCTTCCAGAAGCGGCGTCGGTTGCGACGGATGTACCAGTTGGAGAGATCCTCGACCACGAAGTCCTGCAGGGACCGCGCAGCGTTCATCGAATCGTAGTCCTGGATCCGCTCGCGGACTGTGGCGATGACCTGCTGGAGACGAGCGAGAATCCAACGGTCGAGCAGGGTGCGCTCGCCGAGCGGCACATCGTGCTGAGCGGGATGGAACCCGTCGAGCCGAGCGTAGTTGGCGAAAAATGCGTACGAGTTCCACAGTGGCAGGAGGAAGGTTCGGCGAACCTCGTCGAGCAAGCGCCAGCCAAAGTTCAAGTTCTGGGCTGGGTTGTGCTTCAGATAGAGCCATCGCATCACATCGACGCCGGCCCGCTCTGCGGCCTCGTCGAACCAGATGGCGTTCCCCTTGCTCTTGTGCATCTCCTCGCCCTTCTCGTCGCGGAGCAGGGCGAACCCGAGGCAGGTCTTCATCGGAGCTTGGCCGGTCAGGACGGTGCTCTGGGCGAGCAGCGAGTAGAACCAGTTGCGGAACTGGCCGGGGAACGATTCGGTGATGAAATCGACCGGGAACCATTCCTGCCAATACGCACGATCGTGCCGGTAACGCAGGGTGGAGAAGGGAACGATGCCAGCATCCAGCCAGGGGTTACCGACATCGGGAATGCGACTCGCGATAGAGCCACACTGCTCGCAGCGGATCTTGACTGCATCGATCCAGGGGCGATGCGGCGTGTGACCCTCGAAGCGTTCCCAACCCTCGACCGCTCGCTCGCGGAGTTCCTCTTCGCTTCCGATGACGTCGAACCAGCCGCACTCCCCGCACTGCCAAATAGGCAGTGCAAGCCCCCAGTATCGCTTCTTGGAGATCATCCAATCATCCATGTTGCGCAGCCAGTCGAGTTCGCGCTCGAGGCCGAACTCGGGGATCCAGCGAACCTGGCGAGCTGCCTCCATGACCTTTTCCCGCCAGGGGTCGACCGCGATGAACCACTCGTCGACTAAACGGAAAACCAACTCGGTCCCGCACCGCCAGCAGGTAGGGTAGCGGTGGAGATAGGGTTCACGGCGGTAGAGGAGGCCACGCTGCGCGAGATCCTGGGCGATCGGCTCAGCAACGCTGTGCACATGCTTGCCGGTCAACCAATCGAACCCTTCGACGTAATAGCCATCCTCCGTGAGCGGGGCAATGACGGCGAGTCCATGTTCCTTCCCGAGCTGGTAGTCTTCGCGTCCGCAGCCAGGTGCGATGTGGACGAGTCCTGTTCCCTCACTTGGGTCGACTGCATCCCAGGGGATGATCCGGTGCTCGACCTGGGCATTGATCGGAAGATGATCGTAGGGACCGCGGTAACGAAGACCGACAAGGTCGCTTCCTTTCAGGTAGCCCAGGACCTCGTAGGGACCACGCAACGCATGCCGGGCAGCTTCCTCGGCCAGAATCAGAATCTCATCGTTTTGGCGAACGCGGACATAGGTGAGGTCAGGGTGCACCGCGGCGGCGACATTGGCAGTGAGTGTCCATGGGGTGGTGGTCCAGACGAGCAAGGCTTCTCGCTCGCGTCCCTCGAGCGGGAAGCGGACATAGAGACTGAGATGAGTGATCTCCTTGTACCCCTCGCTCACCTCCATTTCGGAGAGGCCAGTCGCGCAGCGCGGGCACCAGGGCATGACGTCGTATCCGTGATAGATCCAGCCGTTCTGGTGACAGACCTTGAGGAAATGCCAAATGGCGTAGTTATTCTCGTCGGAGAGGGTGTAGTAGGAGTTATCCCAGTCCATGAAGTAGCCGAGACGTTTCGACTGCTCGGTTTGAATTGCCGAGTAGGTAAATACCCGCTCCTTGCACTTCTCGACGAACCGGTCGATCCCATATGCCTCGATGTCGCGCTTGGAGGTGAACCCGAGTTCTCGTTCGACTTCGACCTCGACCCAAAGTCCTTGACAGTCGAAGCCGTTCTGATAGCGTTGACGGTAACCGAGCATGGTGTAGAATCGTTGGTAAAAGTCTTTGTAGGTTCGCCCCCAAGCGTGGTGGACGCCCATCGGGTTGTTGGCGGTGATGGGCCCGTCCATGAAGGAATAGCGCTTGGAACTCTGGGCATTGCGCGTGAGATACTTCTGCACGATGCCGTGCTCGTACCACCATCGGAGGACAGCGCGCTCGAGCGCTGGGAAATCGATATCTTTGGTAGGAACAGGCTCGAACATCCTGCGCACCTCCTTGAGTTCTCCTCGATCGACCTGCTCGATCGGAAAACCCCGCCCTCTCCTCTGAGGGCGGGGTTTACCCGCGGTACCACCCCAGTTGGTGCGGGCTGCAGCCGCACCCACTCGGTGCTGCGGTAACGGGCAGCTCCCGGCTACGCCTACTGTGGCACGATGACGCCAGTTCGGGTAGCAGCTCGAGAAGGATTTTCCGCCGCGTCGTTGCCGCCCGGCTCGCACCATCCCGGACTCGCTGCTTGGCCGCCGCGACGTACTCGCTTCCGTCTCCGCCTCTCGCCTGCTCGCTTGTCACCGAACAACTACGGTACCATCGCAGCGAGAGGGGCGGCAACCCGGTCAGTCCGCAGTGCCGATCGCACGACTTCGGCGCTGTGCGTTCGAGAGAGGACCGCCCGCGAGCATGTGCGCGCATGGGCTGTGGGGGTACTGGACAGGCTGTGCGCGGGAAGAGACGATGCAGGGGGCGAGCGGCTCCCGAGTGCGACAGGAGAACTGACGAGCGGCTCGCTCGACCCCGCGCGCTCGACGAAGGACGAAGGGAGAGGCGAATCGTCGGGCTCTCACCGTAGGGAGGATACGCGGTGACTGAGTCGATCGGATCGCAGCGATCATCCGCCAGAACCTGGATTACGCTGATCGCAGTCACGACGATCATGGCGACCGCTGCTGGGGGGCGATTTCTGGTCGGTCTGGTCTTTCCGGAACTCCAGCATGACTTGCATATGAGTCATGCTCGTCTCGGCTCGATCGTCTCGTTGAGTGTCCTGATCGTCGGACTCTCCCAACCCTTCGTGGGTTGGTTGGTCGATCGGTTCTCAGCTGGCCTCGTGGCCCTCGTCGGCCTGACTACGCTCGGTGCGGGCCTCGTACTCGGTAGCCAGGCTCATGACGCAACCCTTCTCGCTCTCGGCTTAGGTGTATTGGCCGGTCTGGGTCTGGCCACGGTTTCACCGACGTTGCTGACCCCGGTCGTCGCCGCGTGGTTCAGCCGAGGGCGGACAACAGCGTTGTCGATCGTCGCGACCGCGAATCCGATGGGGCAGGCACTCGTCGTACCCGTGCTGGCTGCAGTAGTGGCAGCCGTCGTGTGGCGCAGAGCACTTTTGCTGCTCGGATTAGCACTCGTCGTGCTCGCGCCGGTGGCGTTCCACTTACTCGCTGACCGATCTCCAGGCCGCTCGCGAGTCGAGAACAGTCAGGGGTGCGGCGTGATCGACGCATTGCGCTCGTTGTCGTGGTGGCAATTCGCCTTCGGATTCTTCGTCTGTGGTTTCACCATGGGCTGGGTCATGACGTATTTCGTCGACTATGCGACCCGGATCGGGCTCGGGCACACGGTGGCGGCGACGGGGCTCGCGCTCACCGGCTGGGCGAGTATCGCTGGCGCCTTCGCGACGGGCTGGTGGCTCGACCTCAGCGGCACGAGTCTACCCCTGGCGGTCGTCTACGCCTTGCGTGGACTCGGCTTCCTGCTGTTGCTTGTCGTCGGTGCATCCACCGCCGCGGTGCTTTTCTCGGCGCTGGTCATCGGCTTTTCGTGGAGCGCCACGACGCCACTGACCTCGTCGCTCTGCGCAGCGCTGTATGGCCGACGTCGCCTCGGGACAATCTTCGGCTTGCTGTTCGCGGTGATGCCGGTCGGCACAGCGGCGGGGTCGGCGGTCGCTGCGATCCTCTTCGACTGGACTGGCCACTATACGCTCTCTCTCGTGCTCGCGGGGGCGTTGGGGTTGACCGCTGCGGCCGTGGTGTGGCCGGTTGGGGTCCTGGCGCGTCCGTGCGCAGCGCGGGACGTTGCTCCGCCGACCACGGTCCCGATCTATCCCGTCACGGAGTCGCGATGACTGCTTCGGTGCAACGGCCGGTAGCCGCGCGCCGCTGGGAAGTCGATGCGTTGCGCGGCCTCGCCTTTCTGGCGATGGTGATCTATCACGGGGCTTTCGATCTCGCGGCGTTCGGGGGTTGGCCCATCGCGGTGACCAGTGGCGGGTGGCGTCTCTTCGCCGATGGTATCGCCAGCACGTTCTTGTTGGTCGCCGGCATCTCGGTCGTGTTGGCGCGGGAGCGATGGGCGAACCAACCCGAACGATACTGGCGGCACATCGTGCGGCGGACACTCCGCTTGGGCAGCGCAGCGGGGCTCGTCACGCTGGTCACCTGGCTGGTGAGCCCGCCCGACGTCGTCCTCTTCGGAATCCTTCATCTTATCCTGCTGTCGAGTCTCCTGGCCTTGCCCTTCCTCCGCTTCGGGGTCTGGAATTTCGGGTTTGCTGGCCTGGCTGCATTTCTCGGATGGCTCGTCTCGCTTCTCCCAGGAAATCCGTGGCTCTTCTGGTTGGGGTTGGTACCAGAAGGTTATCGGTCCTTCGATTTCCGGCCGTTGCTTCCCTGGTTCGGGGTGGTTCTTTTGGGTGTGGGCGTCGCGAGTTGGTGGTATGGTGAAGGACAGCGTCGGTGGTCGCTACCGGATTGGAGCGATCGACTCCTGATCCGAGGCCTGCGGTGGTTCGGTCGGCACAGCCTCCTGCTCTACCTGGTTCACCAGCCGCTCTTGATCGCGTTCTTCGTCGCCATTGGCCTGATCGACGTTCGACGCCTGCTCGGATGACAGCGTGGCGGTTCGCGTCTGGGCTGACCAGATGACGCGGAAGAGTGATCCGACATGCCGTCCGATACTGGCGAGAAGCTCTGCATCGGTCTCGGAAAAGCGCCGTCGCTCCGTGCGCGAGACCGCGATCGCCCCGACCGTACCCAGGTTGTCGACGATGGGAGCGGCCAGCACAGCGAAGGGCTTACGGCTGCCCCAGATGACGACGCACCCGGGCGGTGCTTCCGGAACGACGACCGAGAGCGCGCGCCCTGACTCAATCGCTCGCCAGGCAAGCCCCTGACCACGCGGTATGCGTACGAGTTGCGCGCGATCCCGATCGAATCGGGAGTAGACGATGCGTAACGCCTCACCATCTTCCTCCGTGGCGAAGAGTGCGATATTGTCGGAGGTGAGCACGCCGGACAGTGCGAGATCGATGACCTCGGCGAGTCGCTCGATCGTCGTCAGTCTCTCGACGTGTTCGCCGATGGTGTGCAGGGCTTGCGTCGCGAGCGCACTCGGCGCGGAGAAGGTGTGCGCGGCGAGGGCGACAGCGATCCCATCCGGTCGGTGCCAAGCCCGGAGGAAAGCGTCGACGACGGCAGGGTGGAACTGCGTCCCACGGCAGCGGCGAACTTCGGCCAGGGCCTCGGCCGGAGCGAGCGCTGGTCGGTAGGGACGATCGGTCGTCATCGTGTCGAAGGCATCGGCGAGGCCGATGATGGCCGCGCCGAGCGGGATGGCATCGCCGCGTAGGCCATCCGGATACCCTTGCCCGTCCCACCGTTCGTGATGTGCTCGAACGAGGGAGGCGGTACGAAGCAACTGTGGGTGTCCGGCGAGGATCTGGGCACCCACACTCGGGTGCATGGAGACGATCGACCATTCGGCTGCATCGAGTTTCCCCGCTTTGCGGAGAATCGCGTCGGGAATCGCGATCTTGCCGATGTCGTGGAGCAAGGCGGCGAGTTCGATTTCTTCGATCTCGGGCCGGGGAAGCCCCAGCTCCTGTGCGACGATGCGGGCGATCGTCGCGACGCGACGAGAGTGATGGTACGTGCTCGGGTCCTTGGCGTCGACGGCTGCTGCCATTGCCTCGACTGAGGCACGATACAGTTTTCGCTCATGCTCGGCGGCGAGGACATCCCCGAGAGCGAGCGCGATCACTCGCGCCAGGTTGCGCAAACGTTGCTGCTCGGCCACCGTGAATCGCCTGGTGCCGAACCGGCCGATAACCAACATCCCACGCGTCTGCCCTCTGGCGACCAGTGGTGCGACCGCCAGCGAGGCAGTCTGGCTCGCTGCGGCGACACGGAGCGGATAGTCGAGGAGGGGAACCGTGGAGGAATCGGGCACGATGATCACCTCATCGTGATCGGCCAGGCTACCGAGCCAACTGGGCTGGCGCGGGATCGACCAGTCGGCTGGGAGTAATGCAAAATGAGGGCTCGCCGCGAGGGGAACGAAGGCGTGCTGATCATCGTCGAGAAACAGGATGGTCGCGAAGTCGCTCGGCAGCAAACTCGGTAAGCGCTGCAACAAGAGCTGTCCAAAGGTTCCGGGATCCGAGGAAAGGCTCAGCTCCCTAGCCAGCGAGGCGATCGCATCCTGCTCGCGACTGGCAACCCACCGGCCGAGCGCATGGGCGAGCCGCGTTCGCAGTTCGCGAAGCAGGACGGTCTCGAGCGGATGAGTGACCGTCCTGGCCGGACGGCTAAGGAGCAGGCAACCGAGCGGCACGTCGTGCGCGACGAGCGGGACGAGGGTGAGGCGCGCGCTGGAGGCCAGGAGCGCTGCAAGAGACGGCTGGAATGGGGCCGGTACGATCCTCGCATCGGTCAGTTCCAGCGTTCCTTGCGCACTGGACCGGGCGAGCCAATCGAAGAAAGCAGGATCATGGAGCGGAGTGAGGTCGATCGCCGGTCCTTCGCCGTCATGCTCAGATGAGGCGCTCATCGGCGATTCATCGAGCGGTAAGCGCAGTACGAGCGCAGCCAAACCACCCAGCGTTTGCGCGAGCCGGGTCAGGAGTGGTCGGGCGAAGGAGCGCGGATCGGGATTTTGCAACAGTAAGTCCCCCACATCAGTTAGGAACCGCTGGAGCTCGACGTTCTTGAGAATGACCTGGCGCTGCTGAACGACAGTCAGGCCGGTCGCTAGTTCCTGCGCCAGGATGCTGACCAGTTCCACTTCCAATGGCGAGAACGGTGCGACCGTTGTGCGCCCGACGCCGAGAACAGCCTTGGTCGATCCATCGTGCCGGAGCGGGACGAGGAGCAATGTCCGCAAAGGGAAAGGTCGTTCGGGGAATTGATAGGCACGAGGATCTTCCCAGGTATCGGGAACATGCAACAGGCGACCGGTCCGAAAGGCGTGATCAGCCAAGCTGCGGTCGATTGGGATGCGGTGGCCGATTCGCGCCTCCGGTATCCATCCACTCCCCCAGGAGATGCGGAGCTGATTTGGGGCCGAGTCGTCCGGCTCGAGGAAAATCAGCGTATCGTAGCGGAGGAAGTCGCGGAAGAGTCGCTCGAGTTCCCCGAGGAGTTCGTAAATCGAATCTGCCACCACCACCTGGCGCGAGAGCTGGAGCAAGGCCCGAAGCTCGTCGACTGAACGCTCGAGTTGCCGTCGTGTCGCCAGGCGGGTGAGCGCAGCGCCGACGTGCATCATGAGAAGGCGGAGAGCGGGAAGGTGCCGGGAAAGGTCGGCAGGCAGCCGTCCCTCGTCGTTCCAGGCGAGGAGGCGGACGAGCGGCCGCTCATCCTCGCGGTAGGTAGCGATCAAGAGTTCGCGCACAGAAGCTGGAAGAAAGGCGAGTTCGGTCCCGAGCAGGTCGTGGGCATCTTCGCGCGAGAGGATCGTTGCCGTCGCTTTTTCCGTCTTCGTCGGGAGGGAGGCAAGACGCTCGGAAAGGAGCGCGTTCACATGACTCGGTGCTGAGCCGAATGCGGAAGCGTATGCAGCGCCTGTATCAGCGTTGAGCCAGAGCAGCCCTGACCAGGTCCCGGCTCTTCGTTCGATCCAGTTGACGAGGGTCTCGGCGACCTCATCGAGATCGGCCAGCTGGTCGAGCTTCTGGTCGATGATGAGAATTTCCTCGAGGTCGGTGCGGAGCATCGCTTCGCGCTGGTACAGACGACTCGCGTAGGCAACCAGCGTCGCGAGCTGGCACCATCGTTGGGCGGTGCGAATCTCCTGGCGACTGTACGGGCGGGGGGAGCGGTGTCGCCAGAGGTAGGCAGCGCCGACCAGTTTGTTCTCCCAAAGCAAGGGCAGGACGAGGCCGACGAGCGCGCCGCGGTTAGCCAGCGCCCGCAAACCGGAATTGGCTGGGGGAAAGCGCTGCCAGTGGCGCGGTTGGTGTAGATGGAGCGGGCGGCGGTGACGAGCGAGCCAGCGCTCGGCGGGTACCGCGCTGGGTGGCAGACGCCGCACGCCGACCGGAGCGAGCGATTCCGTAGGCTGTACTCCCTCGACGATGCCGAGTTCGACGGCTGTGAGTTGCTCGTTGAAGACGAAAAAGCCGCCGAGATCAGCCTGCACGACGGCGACCAGTGTTCGCAGCACCTGTCGCAGGAGCGCATCGATGCGACTGGAACTGGTTTCGTACACGCCTGGTCGTCCCCGAGATGGGCCGTTTCATTTCAACGGCGGAAACTGCGCTTGCACCCGCCCAGTGTGAGAGTATACAGCGACAAGTATCTGGAGGATGCCAACTCGTTTACATACCTCGGTGGTCTGCTCGAAGGCGGACGATGGTCCTGGTACTACCCGTACCCGGTGGTGATGTTGCGAGAGAGTGCGCCACGCCGTGCCCGGTTTTGCTACAGTGCGGACGGATGAGCAGCCGTTACCAGTCTACTGGAGTCACGCGATTCGGTGGGAACGTGAGGAGCGAGGTGGAGCGGTGGATGGGCAGTTCGAGCACGTCATACAGTTGTTGACCCGGTTCATCGAGCGAGGAGAGTTCGATGGTGCCGCACTCGCGGTCGTCAGCGGAGGACAGTTGGCGCTGGAATGGTATGGAGGGGAAGCGGCACCGGGTCTGCCGGCTGGACCGCGCGTGCTGTGGCCCCTGGCATCGGTTAGCAAGGTGTACACGGCTGCAACCGTGCTGGCTCTCGTCGAGCGTGGATCCCTCAGTCTGGACTCGAAAGTAGCGAGTTTCCTACCGGAGTTCGACAGCGAGGATCGGCGAGCGATCACGGTGCGGCACCTTCTTACCCATACGTCGGGTTTGCCGTACGAACCGCTGGATATGGAGTCGTTGTTACGGCAAGCGTTGCCCCTCGACGAGTTGACCGAGGCAGCGTTCACTGAGCCGCTCGTTTTCCCGCCCGGTAGCCAGATCGGCTACAGCGACCTCGGGTACGCGGTTCTCGGGGTATTGGCGGAGCGAGTGACGGGACAGGATTTTCCTGAGCTCGTACGGGTGTCCGTGTTGGAGCCGGCCGGACTGAAGGACACGTTTTTCCCGTTGCGGGGAATGAGCGAGGTCGGACGGATCGCCCGCGTCGTCGGCATGTTGGGAGAGGGAACCCGCTGGGCGATGTACGGACCAGAGTACGGACTTCGCCTGGCACATCCCGCTTGGGGAGTGATGGCGAGCTTACCCGATCTCGTGCGCTTCTTCCTTTTCTTCACGCCGCATGCGCCGGGCCGACTCTTGGCGCGGGCCACGGTCGCGGCGATGACGAGGCGGCAAACAGCGGAATCGCTCGGGTTGCCAGGCTGGGGGCTCGGATTCGAGGTGGGTGGGGGCTATTTCGGCGAAGTCGACCTCTTCTCGCCGGCTGCATTCGGGCATACCGGAGCGACCGGCTGTGCGGTTTGGTACGATCCGGCGTACGATCTCCTCGTCGCTTTCGTGTCGAATCGGCATCTCAATGCGGGGCGGGAGCGGTTCATCCTGCGTGTGGCTGCGGTGTTGAACGGCGTCGTAGCTGTCGTGACGTGACAGGGAAGAGCGTGTTATAATGGGCGGGCCGTGACGGCAAACGCCGGCGCGGACTTTTTTGTGTCGGACAGTCCCGAGTGGGGAGCTGAGCCGTGCCGAAGAGAACGTACCAGCCGAAGCGCCTGCGGCGAAAGCGCGTGCATGGCTTCCTGGCTCGCGTGAGTACGCGCGGTGGCCGAGCGGTCTTGAAGCGGCGGCGCCTCAAAGGGCGTTGGAAGCTGACGGTTTCCGACGAGAAGAAGATCACACCGAGCAAGCGTTAGATCTTCCGTGATCGCGCGGCGGTATCGGCTCCGCCGATCCAGCGATTTCGAACGGGTCCGGCGCCGGGGCCGATCGGTCAGCAACCGGCTGCTCGTCGTGAGCTTCGCTGCCAACCAACTGGGAGAGAACCGCTACGGGTTCGCGATCGGGCGGCGGGTCGGAAAAGCCGTGTGCCGCAACAAGGTGAAACGCTGGCTGCGGGAGGCTGTTCGTCGCCTGCATCCGCGGCTGCGCCAGGGGTACGATATCGTGTTTCTCGCCCGTGGGGCTCTCGCGGATCCAGCGATGACGTATCATCGAGTCGTCGCGGCGGTCGAGGAACTTCTCGACCGCGCTGGGCTCGTGAGCGCTGAAAGCACTGAGCCAGACCCGGAACGCGAACAAGGTGTGGGATGACGAAGCTGGCTTTGCTGCTGATCCGCTTCTACCAACGGTTCATTTCACCGGGATTGCCACCGGCCTGCCGGTTCTACCCGACCTGTTCGGAGTACGGCTACGAGGCGATCTCCCGCTACGGTATCATCAAGGGAGGCGTGTTGACGGTGCGGCGTCTGCTCCGCTGTCATCCTTTCCACCCAGGCGGGTACGATCCCGTGCCGTAACGGATTCACTGCACCAGAAGGCCTGAGACGTCCAGGAGGTCGACTTGATCATTTGGGATCAGTTCGTCTATGCCATCGAGTGGGGACTGGCCCGCACTGCCGAGGTGACGGGTAGCGCTGGACTGGCGATCGTCCTCTTCACGATTCTCATCAAGACGATTCTGTTGCCTCTCACCATCAAATCGGTGCGATCCACCAAGGCGATGCAGGAACTGCAGCCGAAGATTCGGGAACTGCAGAAGAAATACGGCCAGGATCGTCAGCGTCTCTCGGCAGAGATGATGAAGCTGTACCAGGAGCATGGGATCAACCCGATGTCGGGATGTCTCCCGATGCTCCTCCAGATACCTGTCTTCTTCGGCCTGTACTTCGCGATCCGCAATCTGTCGCTCAGCCAGCTTGGGGCCTGGGCGCACGGTTTCCTCTGGATTCCGGATCTTGCGAAACCGGATCCTCTGCACATCTTGCCGATTTTGGCTGGTCTTTTCCAGTTCATCCAGACTCGGATGACGCGTCCAGCCGGTGTGCGGCGGTTCGAGGATCCGCAGCAGCAAATGATGTACTCGATGATGCTCTTCATGCCGCTGATGGTCGTTCTGTTCGGCTGGAACTTTGCAGCCGGCCCCGTTCTGTATTGGGTCGTCTCGGCAGTCTACAGCGTGGTGCAGCAGTGGTTGATCACTGGGTGGGGTGCGATGCGCGATTGGCTGCCGTTCCTGCCTGAGTTGCCGGAGCACCGGCGGTTGGGGTATGTCGACCCGAAAAAGCGAGCGAACAGCACGAATGCCAAGCGAGGCGGGTTGTGGGCGCGGTTCCTCGAACTCGCGCAAGCACAGTCCCAGATCTCGGTGTCCGAGACGGCCGTCGAGTCGAGTCGCACCGAGCGTGCGGCGGCTGACGCCTCGCCTGCTGCCCAGCCTCCGGTCGATCCCGCATCGCTCGTGCCGCGTCGCTCGCGACCACGGAACAAGCGGCAGTCTTGACCGCGCCGCGCCTTCACCCGGGTGTGATGGGGCAGGAGCGAGATGATGACGGAAAAGCGAGCTGTCGAGATCCAGGCTCGATCAGTCGATGAGGCAGTCCGACTCGCCCTGGAGCAGTTGGGTCTTCCACGCGAGCGAGTGCATGTCGAGGTCCTGGTGGACAACGTGCCCTATGGTGGTGAGGCTTTGGTGCGGGTCACACCGCTCGGGAGCGGCGAAGTACCACGCGCGGTGCGACGGCCGGATCCTCAGACGGAAGCGATCGTCAAGCAAGTCGTACGCGAGTTGCTTCAGGCTATGGGATTTTCGTGCACCGTTCTCGCTGTGGACAATCCGTCGATTATCGAGCTCGGTCCGGATGATCCACCGACGGTGTTCATCGATATCCATGGTCCCCATGCTGGCATGTTGATCGGGAAGCGGGGAGAACATTTAGCTCAGTTTCAGTACCTGGTGAACGTGCTGGTAAATCGCCGGCTACCGTCGTGGACTCGCGTCATCATCGACGTGGAGGGGTACCGGAGTCGGCGAGAAGAATCATTGATCGCGCTCGCCCACCGCGTCGCCCGTCAGGTGGCTCGCACCAGGCAGCCGGTAACGCTGGAAGCGATGCCAGCCAATGAACGTCGGGTCATCCATGTTGCCCTTCGTGACAATCCGGACGTCGAGACGCGCAGCAGCGGCGAAGGGGAAGAGCGCCGCGTCACTGTCTACCCGCGTCGCTGAGGCGCGTCCTGCTGTCTTTTGAAAGGATACCCTCTTTTGGGTGTGCAGCGCGCCCCTCACTATCTCGCCATCGGCCATGTGACGGTTGACCTCGATCCGGACAACGGTGCACCGCGGCTCGGTGGTACGGCCCTCTATGCAGCGTTGACGGCCGCTCGTTTCGGGATGGACGCTGCCATCCTGACGCGCGGAAACTACGAGACGTTCGGTGCGGAAATCCGAGAGGCACTAGCGAGGTACTCGCGCGAGGTGGCGATGATCGTGCAAGAGGCGTCTGCGCCGACTGTCTTCACCAATCGCACCGTGGCGGGTCGTCGCGAGCAGGTTGTCCACTCGTGGGCGGGGGCGATCGACTTGAGTGGGCTGCCACCGACCTGGCGCTCTGCACCGATCATTCATCTGGCGCCGGTGGCGCAGGAAATCGACCCTCGGCAAGCGAGCCGGCTCAACCCCGAATTTCTCGGGGCGACGCCACAGGGTTGGATGCGAAAGTGGCCGCGAGGCGGTGGACGAGTCCGATTGATCCCGTTGCGACTCCCCCTGGAAGTGACTACGCGTTTGGACGGACTCGTTCTCAGTACACTCGAGCATACGCTCGCGCGTGACGAGATCGAAGCCGTCGCACAACGCGGCGTGGTGGCGATCACACGAGGACCCGATGGGGCGACCATGATCGATCGAGGACGGACGTACGATATCCCCGCTTTTTCGGTGCCGGTGCGCGACGACGTCGGGGCGGGTGACGTGTTCGCTGCCGTGTTGTTTCTGTTGCGGGCGCAGCACGAAGGAACCTCGTGGGCAGCCAAGATGGCTGCTGTGGCGGCAGCGCTGCGCATTCGCGGCATCGGACCGGATGCGGTTCCCACCCGCGAAGAGGTCGAGCGCTTTCTGGATCGACTCGGTGAGCGACGGCGGTGAGTCTGCTGCTCAAGTGGGCTGGGCGATCGCGGCGACGAGTGCCCCGGTCAGGCGGACGATCTCCTCAGGGCTGATCTCCAGCATGGTCCGCTCGTCGCCGCCACCGCCGTAGACGAGCGGCTCGGCGAGAACCGCGGAATCGACCAGGACCCGGAGGGGAATCGAGTGCCCGACTGGTGGTGTCGCACCAGCCGGATAGCCGGTCACCGCCAGGACCTGCCTGGCTGGCGCGAGCTTCAAGGGAGTACCACCGCAGGCAGCCCGCAGTCGCGCGGGATCGACTCGCTGATCACCGCGAACGATCGCGAGAACGCATGTCCCATCCTCTGCGCAGAAGAGCAACGACTTGATGATCTGACGGGGGGAAACACCCAGCGCGCGAGCCGCTTCCTCCACTGTTCGCGTCCGCTGTTCAGCAGGAAGGAGGCGTGCTCGCGCTGCTCGGCGGGACAAAAATGCGGCGAGGTCTTCTGGGGTGCGGGTAGACATGAAAGGCGAACCCTTACTGGACCTCGATGATCCGCGCCATGAGTGTGCCGTTCGGCGTCTCGATCGGCACGATCTCCCCAGCGCGGTGACCGAGCAAAGCACGACCGACCGGTGATTCGTTGGAAATCCGTCCAGCTGAGGGCTTCGCTTCGATCGCGCCGACGATGGTGTATGTCTCGATTTCACCATCGATCTCGATGGTGACCGTCGAGCCGACCCGGACGACCGAGCGGTCACCGTCGGTTGGTTGCTCGATCAGCTCGACACGCTTGAGGAGTTCCTCGATCTCGCGAATTCGCCCCTCGATGAATGCCTGGTCATGCTTGGCAGCGTCGTAGGCCGCGTTTTCGCGAATGTCACCATGTTCGCGTGCTTCTTGGATGACGCGTGCGATCTCCGGTCGCCGGTGCTTCACCAAATACTCGTATTCCTGACGGAGCGCCTCCAGCCCCTCTTGCGTGATCGGGATTCGTTCGCGTGCCATGCTCGTTCGACCTCCTAGCGGACTCGTTCTCTGGCGACTCGATGAGCGACCCTTACCGTATCGGACGCGAACGGTAATGATAGCGTCGTCTCGTCGGGTTGGGCAATGCAGTGGCCTGATCGGTTCATCCGCAATCGCTCGGTCAACAACGAGGCGCTCCGTACTCTTCCCAAGATTATCGGCGTCTGCGCGGCCTCGTTCCCGCTCGTCCCCGACTATGCTGTGGTCGGCTGTGGGGGAACACTGCACTGTGCACTGGACACTGGGCGCTCGACTCGGGAACAATAGTGAGGGTTCGCACTGGAGGCGAGGAAGGCAACACGATGCAAGTCGAGACCTGGAACGCCGCGGAGCTGGTGGCCAAGGATATCGCACACCATCTTCACTCGTTGACCAATCTGTACCAGCTCCGGCGGGTGGGACCGCTCGTCCTCGTTCGTGGGGAGGGGGTTTGGGTCTGGGATGCCGAGGGGAAGCGTTACCTCGATGGATTCGCGGGATTGTGGAACGTGAACATCGGGCACGGTCGGCGCGAGTTGGCTGAAGCGGCTCGCGAGCAGATGGAGCGGGTCGCCTTCGTGCCAACATTCTTCGGACTAGCTAGTCCGCCGACGATCGAGCTGGCGGCGCGCTTGGCCGAGCTCTTTCCTGGACCACTCGATCATTTCCAGTTCGCGTCGGGCGGTGCCGAGTCGAACGAGACGGCGATCAAGATCGCCCGGTATTACTGGTGGCTCAAGGGACAGCCCGAAAGGGTGAAGATTTTGTCGCGTCGGATGGCCTATCACGGCATCGCCATGGGAGCATTGTCGGCGACCGGCGTGCCCGCGTACTGGGAAGGGTTCGGACCGCGCCCACCGGGGTTCATCCACCTCACCGCACCGTACAAATACCGTTTCGGGGAAGGGCTCACCGACGAGGAGTTCGTCGCTCGGTTGGTCCAGGAACTGGAAGAAACGATCGAGCGAGAGGGACCGGAGACGATCGCGGCTTTCATCGGTGAGCCGGTTCAAGGTGCAGGCGGTGTCGTCGTTCCACCTGATGGCTACTGGCCGGCCATCGCTGCAGTGCTGCGTAAGTACGGAATTCTCCTGATATTGGACGAGGTGATAACGGGGTTTGGGCGGACTGGCACGCTGTTCGGTATGCAGCAATATGGGGTCCAGCCGGATATCGTGACGTTCGCCAAGGGAATCACTTCCGGTTATGTGCCGCTGGGTGGCGTCGGCATCAGCGATGAGATCGCTGAAACCTTAGCGAGTGTTGACCGTGTCTTCATGCACGGGTTCACCTACTCTGGGCATCCGGTCGCGTGCGCGGTCGCGCTGCGCAATCTCGACATTCTTCTGGCGGAAAGACTGTGGGAGAACGCCGCGGCGTCCGGTGCATACCTGCTCCAGGAACTCAAGCGGCTGGAGGAGCGACCGTACGTCGGTGAGGTTCGCGGCAAGGGTCTCATGCTGCTCGTCGAGGTCGTTCGGGACAGAGCGAGCAAGGAAAAGTTCCCGCCCGAGTTCAAACTGGGGCCGAAGCTGGAGGCGGCGACGCGCCGTCGCGGCATCATCGTGCGCTGCACGCCGGACGGTATCGTGATGGCACCGCCGCTGACCATTTCGCGAGCCGAATGTGACGTCCTCATCGAAGGAGTCGCGGCAGCCCTGAGCGATGTGCTCGACTGACGACAGCTGAGGCTTCGAGTTCTGCTGACTCTGCTCGACCCCGGGCCGACGGAAGGCCGTGACGGCTCTGCTACCCTGGGTCACGATTGCGGCGGTACCTTGCGTCGGGCTGTTCTGGCTCGCCAGTGATGCGTCGTTCCGATGAGGGAGGATGACTATCGACAGTTGGGCGAACGACCGCTCGCCGGAGCGCGCTTCCCAGCGGGGGCAGGGGTATCGACTGTGTCGAGTACGAGGGGGTGCACGGCTTCGATCCGCTGCACGCATTGCTGAACGTCGGCACGATCGACTGGCGCGGAGGGTATGCCAGCCAGAGCAGTTCCGGTCGCGAGCATCATTGCTCGTTCGACGCGCACAAGGAGGTCAGCGATGGCCGAACTGACCCACCTCGACGAACGCGGCCAGGCCCGTATGGTGGACGTGGCGGAGAAGCCGGAGACGCATCGTGTTGCTGTGGCGCGGGGCCGCGTCTCGCTGCGTCCGGAAACGCTTCAGCTCGTCCGGGAGGGACGGGCCGCTAAGGGTGACGTGCTCGCTGTCGCTCGAGTGGCCGGCATCATGGCGGCCAAGCGCACTGCTGAGTTGATTCCGCTCTGTCATCCGCTTCCGTTGACGAAGGTCGAAGTAGACGTACGGACGAACGAGCAGGACGCGTGCCTGGAGATCGAGGCGCGAGTCGAAACTGTGAGTCGAACCGGCGTCGAGATGGAGGCCCTGACCGCGGTTGCCGTGGCAGCGCTGACGGTCTACGACATGCTGAAGGCGGTCGACCGGGGTATGACGATCGACCGTATCCAGCTGATCGAGAAGGCTGGGGGACGGAGCGGGACCTGGCGGCGCGAGGACGACGAGGCTCGTCACGCGCGCTGAGCGAGAGCGGGGATCGGGCCCTCCTGCTCTGTTCGCACGACTTCCTCGGCGATGCCACCACCGACGACTCGGTCGCCGACATAGAGGACGACCGACTGGCCTGGCGCGAGCGGTGGTGCAGGCTCATCGAAGATGACCCAGTCTCCCTCGATACGTGCAGGAATGCGCGGCCCCTGATAGCGCAAGCGCGCGTCAGCGGTCAGCACTGGATCGTGCCAGACCGGATCGGCAAGGCGAACGGCTTGGGTCAGGATACGCTCGCGCGGAGCGACGCGAACCACCGCGGTTGCAGGATTGATCTCGGCGACATAACGTCGTTCCGGCGTGGGACGTGCCCACTCGAGCCCCCGCCGCTGGCCGATCGTGACGAACGCGATTCCCGGATGGGTACCGACGACCTCATCCCGCTCGTCGAGGAGCGGGCCGGGCCGGCTGGTTTCCGGTCGTCGCTGGGAGACGAGGCGGCCAATCCCTCCATACGTCTTGGCGAAGCAGAGATCGACCGAGGACGGCTTCCGGGCGACGAACAGTCCGGCCTCCTGGGCAATGACGCGGACGGTCGGCTTGTCGTACTCGCCGAGCGGGAACAGCAACCGTTCTAGTTGGTCGCCGGTCAAACGGTACAGGACGTATGACTGGTCGCGCTGGGCATCGGGAGCCTCGGCCAAACGCCAGCCGCCCGGCGTCGCGACCTTGCGCACGTAATGGCCGGTGGCGACGAACCTGATACCGAGCGCTTCGGCCAACTCGAGCAGTGCGGGAATGCGGACACGATGGTTGCAGAAGACGCACGGATTGGGGGTTCGAGCCCGAGCGTACTCTTCGACGGTCGGTGCGACGACCTCCTGTTCGAATTCCGGTCGCAGATCACGGACGTAGAAGGGAATGCCGAGTTGGGCTGCCACAGCTCGGGCGTCGGCAGCCGCGACATCGCCGCAGCACACACCGTCGAGACCAGGCGCACCGTCGAAGAGACGCAAATGGATCCCGACCGGCTCCCAGCCGGCCTGCTTCAGTAAGTAGGCTGTCACCGCACTGTCGACGCCCCCAGAGAGGGCAATGAGTACTCGCTCGGCCATCGTCGTTCTAACACCACTCATGCATCACATAACCTCAAAATTATAGCATGGCAACTCGCTCGCGCGCCATTGTCCGATCGAAAATGGTACGTCACGATGTCAGCCGATAGTTGGACCGCACACGGAAGATGGTTTGCTCGGTTCGTCACTCATCGATCCAGTAACGACCGGCCTCGACGCGCCGTGCGTCGCGAGTCAGGATGGTCACTGATCGGCTGCTCGACTGTTCATCGCCCCAGCTGGTTCGGACGAGCAGTGCACCCGGTACCGGAACCATTACGCTGGACCACGGCAAACGGAGCGGGACGAGATGCGGTCGAAGCCCTTCGATCCGCATGCCCTCGACACGGGCATCCGTCGTGATCCAGCGCTGCAACAGTGGACTCAGCCGCGGACCGAGCAGCAAGGCTGCAGCCAGTCCGAGAAGGAAGGGAAGCAGAGAAAGCTGGCGCAGAACGAGGAGTGTCGCGAGGAAGGTGATCGCCAAGACAAGTTGGCTGGCGACGAGTGTGGTCCCGCAGCGTGGATGAATAGCGAGCCGATGCTCCCCCGCTTGCATCCGCCGTAGCCCTTCCTCGGCTGCTTCCAGGGCGAGTGACGGAGAGATCGGTCCGAAAATGAGGAAGCCGTCCGGCCGCGCTAAACCAGCGAGCTGGCTCGGCCCATACCGCTCCTCGATCACGTTGATGGTCGCGTGTTCCAGGGCATGGTTGCGCCGCAGCTGGCGATCGCGTACGAGGCGGGCGAGTTGACCCGGTGCTGTCAGCAGGGTGACGAGCGAGCTCACGGTCAGCCCAACGAGGAGCGTGGCCGCCAGAAGTCCGAACACGAGCAAGAACGCAACAGTGAGTAGCACGAGCACGAGATCCTCCGGAGTGTCCGGTTCGTCATTCGTGAACAGTATGCCATAGGGAACCGGCATCTTGTTGGATGAGTAAAATGTTGCATGAGCGAAAGGATCGCCGATGAAAGGAAATACGATGACAGCCGAAGAGGTAGCCGATCTTTTGCTCGAACTCGCGCGTCATCTGCGACGGCGGACTCATCCTGTACGGCAGGGTGAGCTGACACCCGAACAGTTCTGGTTGCTCAAGCGACTCTGGTTGCGTGGACCGTTACGTATCAGTGAGTTGGCCAATGAGCTCGGTATCACGGCTGGCGCGGCCACTGTCGCGTGCAAGCGCCTGGAGCGAGCCGGATTCGTGCAGCGCGCGAGAGGGGTAGGCGGCGACGAGCGGGTGGTCGTCGTCGACTTGACGAGTGAGGGCCGCGAGCGGTTGCGCGAATGGGAGGCACGGCGGCGTGCCTTTCTCGTCCGGCTGCTGGAAACGCTTGGCCCTGATGAGCTGGCGACGCTGTATCCCTTGGTCGCTCGCTTGCTTGCGGCTGCGGAACAGGAGGACACAGGAGCCGATGCACCTCGTTGAAATCGAAGGGCTCGTGAAGCGGTTCGGTGACATCGTCGCCGTCGACGAGGCGAGTATCACCATCGAGCCGGGGGAAGCGTTCGCCCTGCTCGGCCCGAATGGTGCAGGTAAGACGACGATGATCCGCATCTTGGTGACGTTGCTCCCGCCGACGAGCGGAATCGTCCGTGTAGCAGGTCTCGACGTGACCCGCTTTCCTGACCGTATTCGTCGAATCCTCGGTTATGTCCCGCAAACGCTCTCAGCGGATCCCGCATTGACGGGGTACGAGAATCTCCTGATCGTCAGCAAGCTTCTCCGCATGCCCCGGAACGAGCGGGAGCTCGTCATCGCGGAGGTTTTGCGTCTGGTCGATCTGGAGGAAGCGGCTGACCGTCTGGTGCGGACGTATTCCGGGGGGATGGTGCGACGTTTGGAAGTCGCCCAGGCGATCCTGCATCACCCGCTGCTTCTCGTTCTCGACGAGCCGACGGTCGGACTGGATCCGACTGCGCGCCGCTCCGTTTGGGAAGCGCTGTTCGCCTTGCGGCGGCGGGACGGGACGACACTCCTCTTCACGACGCATTACATGGAAGAAGCTGAATCCTACGCTGATCGTGTGGCCATCATGAACCGCGGTCGTGTCGTCGCCTGCGGTACGCCTGCCGAACTCGTGCGGGCTGTTCCCGGGGCGACAACACTCGACGATGTCTTTACGGCATTGACCGGTGACGTTCTCGAGTCGGGAGGATCGTTCGGTGACACGAGACGGCTCCGCCGACGTCTCCAGCGTTTCGACTGATTTCAGCGAACGCCTCGCCGAAGCGACCCGGCCTTTACCACGTTGGGAATCTCTAGTGTCCTTCGCCAGTGCCGCGCTCGTCGTGGCCGAGGTGGAAGCACGGAAGCTCCGCCATGATCCTTGGGAGGTCGTGACCCGTGCTTTACAACCGCTTCTCTGGTTGACGGTCTTTGGGCAAGCGGTGGCGCGAGCTCGACTGCTCAGTGAGCAAGAGGATTATCTCACCTTCATGGCTCCAGGAATTCTCGCCCAATCAGTCATGTTCACGTCGATCTTTTATGGACTCGCGATTATCTGGGAACGCGATGCGGGGATTCTCCAAAAGATTCTCGTCTTGCCTGTTCCGCGCGCCAGTTTCGTCACGGGCAAAGCGTTGGGGGCAGGTCTGCGAGCTCTGCTGCAGGCGGCCGTCGTCGTCACGGTGGCGCTGTTGCTCCAGGTACGATTTCACCTCGACCTTTTCTCGCTGGTCACGTGCGCTCTGGCTGTCCTTCTCGGTGCCGGTGTCTTCGCCAGCCTGTCCATGCTGCTCGCGACACTGCTCAAGACACGGGAGCGCTTCATGGGCATCGGTCAAGTCTTGACGATGCCGCTGTTTTTCGCGAGCAACGCGATCTATCCGATCCACCTCATGCCTGCCTGGCTACAGGTTCTCGCTCAGGTCAATCCGCTGACCTACCTGGTGGAACTTCTTCGCGACACCCTCGTCGACGGGCAACGCTTCGGCGTGATCCAGGATTGGCTCGTGCTTCTGGCGTGGCTCGTACTGTTGCAAGCGATCGTGAGTCGCCGTTACGACCGCGTGCTGCTGTGACGAGTGCGCGCATCGTTCGACGTGGGTCCGCTGGTCTGAACGGTCATCGGCTCCTGTTCACTTTCGCGGGTACGCCAGCTCATTGCGCAGGGAAGCATGCGGGCGATTTCGATTCCCGGTGTCCGCAGAACGCTTCTGCTGTGGGAACCGCGAGCAGCCTTCCGGCGTCCGAAGAGTGAAAGGGGTACGCCGATGCGCTGGTCACTCGTGCTGATGCTGCTCGTCCTGGTCATTTCTGCTTGTACGCGCGCTGGTCGACCGTCCCCGGATGTCGCGACGGCGGTTCCGCTGGTGCCCTCGAGCGGGGGCAGCGTGCTCGGCGAACGACGTGCCGACAACGGCAGCGCGCTCGGCCGCTTCGTCGTGCGGGAAGCGGAGGTCACGCTGGAGTGCGGGGATTATCGTCGCGCTGTGGCCGAAATTCAGCGGAAGATCAGCGACTATGGTGGGTATGTGGCGGAGGCTAATATCAGTGACCTGCGCGGGTCCAGTGCGCCCCGGTTTGCCTCCTTGACTGTCCTCGTACCAGAGCAGCGATTGCAGTCGTTTCTGTCCGATCTCGCTGCAGTAGCCGGTGTCGAACGAGTGGCGAGTCAGCGTCTCCTCTCACGCGACGTGACCGAGGAGACGATCGATCTCGCTGCCCGGCGACGCGCGCTGGAGGCGACCGAGCAGCGCATGCTCGACCTTCTAAGCCGTGCCCAGACGATCGACGAGGTGTTGCGCGTAGAGCAGGAACTCGCTCGGATCCGTACCGAACTCGAGCAGCTCGCCGAGCGGGCGCGCTATCTGGAGCGGCGAACGACCTTTGCAGAGGTTCGTCTCGGTCTGGTACCGACCACGGAAGCGACCGAGCCCAGCCTCGGTCAGACGGCCCGACAGGCCTGGGAAACGTCACTGGCACTTCTGCGCATCGTCTTACGGGGGACGGTCTGGATCAGTGTGGCGTTGTGGTGGATCTGGTGCATCCTCATTGTCGCTTTTCTGGTTCTCGCCGTATTCTGGCGCGGGCGAGCGGGCAGGCTCAGAAGGGTCGCATCTGAGTGAGGGGAGGAGCACGCCGGTGTGGTCGGATGGCGGACGGGGTCATTACACTGCAGATGTCATCGAGCTCTTGCGGCAGGTCAGCACAGCGACGGTCTGGACGCAACTTTATCGACGTGGTTTCTGTAATCAATACCTCCACGAGGTCCGGCCGCTGCGGCCGGACACGCGCGTCGTCGGACGGGCTCGGACGCTCAGGTACCTTCCAGCGCGTAAAGATCTTTTGACGGAACTGGAGCGGGACCCGTAGCGTAATCTCCAGCGTGTGGTGATCGAATCGATCGAACCAGGGGATGTGCTGGTCAGCGAGGCACGCGGAGAGACTGGTGCGGGTGTGTTGGGAGACTTTCTCGCGGCTCGCGTGATGGCTCGTGGTGGTGTGGGCATCGTGACCGATGGAGCTTTCCGCGATACACCGGAGATCGTAGCACTGGGACTGGCCGCCTACGCGCGTGGTCAGCATGCCGGGCTTTCCCAGAGCTTGCATGTCCCGATCGCCTACGATGTGCCGATTGCTTGCGCGGGCACGACGGTGCTTCCCGGTGACATGATCGTGGGTGATGGAGAGGGTGTGGTCGTCGTGCCGCGCCATCTCGTGGAAGAGGTGGCGGTCGCCGCAGCCGAGCAAGAAGTGCTCGAGGCCTTTCTGCTCCAACGTGTCCGTGATGGCGCATCGCTTTGGGGAACCTATCCGCCGGACGAGGCGACCCGTCGTGAATTCGGCGAGTGGCGGAGCCAACGCGAACGAGCTTGAAACTCACGGCTTGGTCAGAAGAGCCACTGCAGCGAGTGCGTAGGCGCGTGCGCAATCGACGAGTTTGTCCAGACTGACCCACTCGTCTGGCTGGTGCGCGAGACGCGGATCGCCTGGCCCGTAGATGAGCGTGGGGCAGCCTCGGGCAGCGAAGAAGCGGCCATCTGTCCCCATGCTGAAACCGGTGAGGGTCGTATCGAGCCCGAGATGGGCATTGACCGCGGTCATCGTGCGGACGAGGGGCGAGTTTTCTGGCTGGAGGATCGCCGGGCGGCCAGGCCACTCGGGGGCTGCTTCGACGACGACACGCAGTCCGGGAACTTCCTCGAGTGCGCGCTGGGCGACCTCGCGCACCTCAGCGACCACTTCCTCAGGCTGCTCTCCGGGAATCAAGCGGCGATCGATGTAGATCGAGCAGCGATCCGGCACCACGTTCGTCTTCACTCCACCTTGGATCAAGCTGATCGTGGCCGATGCGGGGGCGAAGTATGGGTGTCTGCGTGCAGCCAGGCGTGGCCACAATTCGTGCTGAAAAGCTGTGATAACACGCGCCATGCCTTCGATGGCATTGGCTCCCTCCCAAGGCAGCGCGCCATGCGCCGTGCGACCGAATACCGTCACGCGGATACCAACGCCCCCGCGCTCACCGATGCAAATACGATTGGCTGTCGGTTCGGCGACGAGCACGTAATCAGGTCGGAGATCATCGCGCTCGGCGATGCGTTTGGCGCCGAGCTGGCCGCCAACTTCCTCGTCGGCGACCTCGGTGACGATGAGTGTGCCGCGGAGATCGATTCCCGAGCGGGCGATGGCAGCCGCCGCGGCGAGTTGAGCAGCGACGCCGCCTTTGATATCACAGCTTCCCCGCCCATACAACTTGCCATCCCGGACCAGTCCAGCAAACGGCGGTACGGTCCACGCGGTCTCCTCGCCGACCGGAACAACGTCGAGGTGCGAATTCCACAACAGGACCGGCGGGGCTCCGGACCCGTAGCGGGCGATCAGGTTCGGCTTCATGGGCTCGGCTGCGTCGAACTCGATCGCGAAGCCGGCTCGATCGAGGAAGCGAGCGCACAGTTCGGCTGCTTCCCGCACGTCGCCAGGCGGGTTCACGGTGGGAATACGCACGAGTCGGCTGGCAAGATCGGTGAGCTCGTCCTGGTCGATACTCCTCAATACGATCTCGGCGACCTTTGGGTCGAAAGGCGCTTCGTTCATGCTTCGCTCGTCTCCCGGCTCGAACTTCCACAAGACACGATCGACACTATGCTATGCTCGGCGAGAGAAAGCACGGCGTCAAGATGCGAGTGGGAGCGAGGATCGAGCGAATCATGGAGAGCGGAACAGCTGTGGTCGAAGCGGTACTCGCCGAGGTCCGCGGTATCGCCTTCGATATGGACGGCGTGTTGTACCGTGGCGAGCATGTCTTGCCGGGAGCAGTGGAGCTCGTCACTGAGCTCCAGCGTCGTGGAATCCCTTTTGCCATGGTGACGAATAACTCGACGCGGACGCCCGAGGAGTACGCGGCGAAGCTCGCCCGTCTCGGCATGACAGTTGCCGCTGAGCAGATCGTGACATCGGGAATCGCGACGCGCGACTGGATGCGTCTGCACTACCGACCTGGCACGCGCGTCTATGTCTTGGGTATGCCGGCATTGGTAGAAGCGATCCTCGGCGACGGGCGCTTCGTCTCGGCTGGGCGTGATGCCGAAGTCGTGGTGAACGGAGCAGATTTCACCCTGACCTACGAGAAACTCAAGATCGCCACGTTGGCGATCCGCGATGGTGCTGACTGGATCGCGACGAACGCGGATCGCACTTTTCCTTCGGAGGACGGACTGATTCCTGGCTCTGGTGCTATCGTTGCGGCACTGCAGGCAGCGACGGATCGGACACCGCTCGTGATCGGTAAGCCCGAGCCGGCCATGCTGTTGCGTGCTGCCGACGTGATGGGTCTGTCACCGCACGAACTCCTCGTCATTGGTGACCGATTGGATACCGATGTCCTGGCAGGCAAGCGAGCCGGTGCGCGAACCGCTCTCGTCCTCACGGGAGTGAGTACGCGGGAAGATCTCACCATGACCGAATGGCTTCCCGATCTGGTCCTGAGCGATTTGCGTGAGCTGCTCGCGGCGGTACGGAGCCCTCGATAGTGAAAGAGATCGGCCGGTACCGGGTCGATGATCCCCGGACGATTCAAGGCCGGGACGACGTTTCGCCGTGCGGGTGGCATCTCGGCGCCCTGCGGTTGCGGTTCGCATTGGAAGCCCTCGCGAGCGTAAGCGGTCGGGTATTGGTTCCTGGATGTGGAGCGGGACGCTACGTGCGGGCGCTTCACCGGGAGCGGCCGGATCTTTGGGTCGTCGGTGGTGATCTCAGTCGCCGGGCGATCCGCGAGGCGCGCGAGCGTGATCCGAACGGGCCGTACGTCGTCCTCGATGCCTGTCGTCTTCCCTTCCGTTCCGGAAGCTTCGATGCTGTCGTGTTTCTGGATGTATTGGAGCATGTCCCGGATCCAGCGAGGATGATCGCCGAGTGTGCGCGTGTTTTGCGCCCAGGCGGTGTACTGCATGCGTTCGTCCCTTTGGAAGCACAGCCAGCGACGATCTACTGGTGGCTGCGAGCCAGCCAGCGTTGGCCTATCCTTAGCTGGAAACGCGATCACGTCGGGCATATCCAGCACTTTTCCGATCTGGACATCATACGCCTGTTGGCTCGTATCGGTTTCGAAATCCAATTCCTGCGCTACAGTTTTCATCTCGTCGGTCAGCTGCACGATCTGATCGACTACTGGCAGCGGGAGCGCGTGGCCGGTGCGCCTGGCTGGCTCCCGGTTCCGGTGGTGCGACTGCTGACTCGTCTCGTCTTTCTGGTGACGTGGCGGCTCGCTGCGGTGGAAGATCTCCTTTGCCGGAGGCGTACTCTGGCTGCTGGGCTGCATGTCACAGCGTCCAAGCCGAAGATGCTGGAGGGTGCTCGGGCTGGTGAAGCACAGGTGGTCGGCCGAGCGATGCCGTGAGGAGGTTCTCGTGGACTGGGGTCCAATCATCGATGGGCACAGCGATTTTGTCCTCTCTCTCCTCGAGACCGGTCGAGACTTTCTCGTCGAAAATCACGAAGGGCACGTCGATCTGCCGCGTGCCCAACGCGGGAGCCTGGGTGCGATGCTGAGCGCTGTCTTCGTTCGCAACGAGTATCTACCGGCGCAAGCGCTGGCCAGAACGATGCACGGCGTGGATCGCCTACGGGCGACCGTCGCTCGCTCTCGCGGTGCGATGGAAATCGTGACCGACGTCGACCACCTCGAGCGGTGCTTGGATCGGGGCGTTTTCGGCGCGATTCTGCACTTCGAGGGTGCAGAGGCGATCGATGCCGAGTTCGCGGTTCTCCGACTGAGCTACGACCTTGGCTTGCGTTCGCTCGGGCTCACCTGGAGTCGTCCGAACATCTTCGCCGAGGGTGTCGGTCCGGAGAACCGCGGAGGTGGGCTCACCACGCTGGGGCGCGAGTTGGTCCGTGCGTGTAACGAGATGGGGATCCTGATCGATGTCTCGCATCTCAACGATGCTGGCGTCTGGGACGTGCTGGAGGAATCGACGCGACCGGTGGTCGCGAGCCACAGCAATTGTCGCGCGCTTTGTGCTGTGGAACGCAATCTGACCGATGACCAAATCCGAGCCCTCGCTGAGAAAGACGGTCTCGTGGGGATCAACTTCCACGTGGGCTTCATCCGCGAAGGGGCCGAGCGGCCCAGCGATGTGACGCTGGACGATGTGATCGCGCATATCGACCACATCGTCCAGCTCGTCGGGGTCGATCACGTCGGGTTCGGCTCGGATTTCGATGGTGCCACGATGCCCGCTGAACTCGCGGATGCCGCCCAACTGCCTCGACTGGTCGAGGCGCTGGCACGACACGGCTACGAAGAGCAGGCGCTCCGCAAAATCTGTCGCGACAACTGGCTGCGCGTGTTCCGCGCCGTGTGGCGATCGTAGCGCCATCAGTCGCCGCTTATCAGACGTCCGTCACGAGTTCGAGCGACTTTTCCGCGACCAAGCGCTGAACCATCGTGATGAAGCGCTCGATCGACATCGAGCCGATGTTCTCGTTGGTCCGCAAACGAACAGCCAGGCTCTCCTCGTTCACCTCACGGTCGCCGACAACCAGCATATAGGGAATCTTCTGTAGCTGAGCGCTCCGGATTTTGGCTTGCATCCGTTCGTCTCCGTCGTCCACCTCGACGCGGAGTCCAGCGTCGCGCAGGCGATCGCGGACCCGGTAGGCGTAGGGAAGATGACGATCGGCGATCGGGATGATGGTCGCCTGGACGGGTGCCAGCCAGACCGGGAACGCACCAGCGAAGTGCTCGATCAGGATGCCGATGAAGCGCTCCAGGGAGCCGTAGATCACGCGGTGGATGACGACCGGGGTCTTCTCCGTTCCGTCACGGTACGTGTACGTGCAACCGAAGCGACGGGGCAGTTGGAAGTCGAGCTGGATGGTTCCTGTCTGCCACTGGCGACCAAGGGCGTCCTCCATCAGGATATCGATCTTCGGCCCGTAGAAGGCTCCTTCTCCTTCACCAATGAGATAGTTCCCAGGACCGGCATGGCGATCGAGGATCCGTTGCAACGCTGCTTCGGCTTTGTCCCAGGTCTCGGGATCGCCCATGAAGTCGGCAGGGCGCGTACCCAGTCGGAGCGTGTACCGGAGACCGAAAATCCCGTAGAACAGCTGCGCAATTTCCAAAATTCGAGCGAACTCCTCCTCGATCTGGTCCTCGGTGACGAAGATATGCGCGTCATCTTGCTGGAACTTGCGGACACGGAGAAGACCGTGCAATGTGCCGGAGCGCTCGTAACGGTGCAGGATATCGCAGTCGGAAAGTCGGAGGGGTAGATCACGGTAGCTCCGCTTCTTCAGGTTATAGACGATCATCGCATTGGGACAGTTCATCGGTTTGACACCGTAGGTGAGGTGCTCATCGAGCTGAATGAGGAACATGTTCTCGCGATAGTGATCCCAGTGCCCGGAGACCTCCCACAAACTTTTATCGTTGATGAGCGGTGCCGCGATTTCCTGGTACCCGCGCTTCTCGTGTTCCTGCCGCCAGAAATCGAGCAAAAGGTTCAGAATCTTCAACCCTTTCGGCAACCAGTACGGCATACCCGGAGCAGTCGGATCGAAGTGAAAAAGTTCCAGTTCGCGACCGAGGCGCCGGTGGTCGCGGCGCTCAGCTTCTTCGAGGCGATGCATATAGGCGTCCAACTGCTCGCGAGTTGGCCAGGATGTTCCGAAGATGCGTTGCAGTTGTGGACGTCGCTCGTCTCCCCGCCAATATGCACCGGAGACTCGCAACAACTTGAAGAAGCCGATCTGCGATGTATCGCGCACGTGCGGCCCGCGGCACAGATCGGTGAAGCCGTCATGCGTATAGGTTGTGATCACTTCGTCGGGTGGGAACTCGGCGATCAGTTCCAACTTGTAGGGTTGATCGCGGAACAGTTCGCGGGCTTCCTCCCGCGTGACGACACGCCGGACGAACGGGTAAGCTGCTGCTTTGATCTTTTCCATCCGGCGCTCGATATGCTCGAGATCTTCGGGCGCCAAGGGACGTGGCAAGTCGAAATCGTAATAAAAACCGTCAGCGATCGCTGGTCCGATACCCAGCTTGGCGCCCGGAAAGAGTTCGAGCACGGCTTGCGCCATGACGTGGGCGCAGGAGTGCCGCATGCGGGCGAGATCGAGTTCGTGCTCGCTCTCGGGTGCGACTGCGAGATCCATCTCCTTGGTCAGATCGCTCATCGCTCGTTCCTCCCTCGTGCTGCAGTCCACGAACGGAAAAGCCTGCCGTCCGTCGGGACGACAGGCCGAGCCTGACGCGGTTCCACCCAACTTTCCGCTGGCTCATCCAGCCAACGGCTCTCGGGATGCCCGGTAACGGGGGCTCCGGGACCGGCTACGCATCGTCGCCGGACCAGCTCGCGGGAGGTGCGCGCAATCACTGGAACCTAGCCGGGCTTCCAGCCACCGGCCCGGCTTCTCTGGAGGCCAGCAACCGCCGCGTGTCCCGGTCATCGCCTTTCCTCACGGGAATGGTAGTCGCGCTTGTCACTGTCGTCAACGAGAGGGGGTGAGGGTGGAGGGCGGAGCGAAGGAGGGGCGATGGGGGATCGCGGAGAGAAGCGTGACCGAAAAGAGCGTACCCCTCGCTTGCGGCGAGGGGTACGGGGTGGGCGGTAGTAGACTCGAACTACTGACCTCCACGATGTCAACGTGGCGCTCTAACCAGCTGAGCTAACCGCCCATGCCGCTACGGATTATAGCCGAGCTGGTTACTCCGTGCAAGAGATTGCTTCGCAGTGCAGTTACCGACCGCCCGTCCGCTGAGTCCGTTTCCTCATCACCAGCATCCTGACCGTGCGTTGAGACGTCAGCGCACTTTTGCGCCAGCGGCGTGCTGGAAGCGTGTTCCCGCCATCGCTGGTGTTTAGGCTGGTCGATCGCGGGTTGCCGCAGCTTGTGGCTGCCTGATTCCGTCAGAAGCTTGCCTTCAGTGGCCGAAGTAGCTGTAGATGGCCTCGCGGGGACGCCACGTGATGCTCCACTCAGCGAAGCGATCGAGCAGCGACATGGCTTCGCGATAGAGCGGCTGCAAGTTCGGATGCCTGACCTTGTACTTGCCGCTCAGTTGATGCGCAACGAGTTCGGAATCGGTCATGATGGACACGGCGAAACTCGCTGGCGACGCACCATTTTGCTCGAGTTCTGCCAGGAGCACGTGGAGTGCCGCCAGGAGCGTACGATATTCGGCCTGGTTATTCGTCAGTTCTTCGCCGAAGTCGATTCGCTGGACGACCGGTGGTCGATCGGGTATCTCCAGCCGGTAGCTGCCATAAGCGGGACCAGGGTTGCCCTGAGAACCACCGTCGAAGATCACGACGATCGTTGGCCGACCTTCCTGCGGCTGACCTGTCTTCATCCTTATCCCCTCATCGACAACCTGGGAGCTGGGCACTGGCCCAGCTCCCAGATTCCTCGCGATTCCGGTCAGCGTCGTCAGCTGGCGACCGCCGCGTGACGAGCACGCGATTCCTGGATGATCGCTTCGGCCAGATGCTGTGGAACGGGCTGGTAGTGACTGAACTCCGTGTGGAAGGTTCCGCGGCCCTGCGTGAGCGAGCGCAGCTCGGTTGCATAGCGCTGGATCTCGACCAAGGGGACGAGTGCTTCGATCGTCGTTCGACCATTGTCACCCGGCGACATGCCGAGGACCTGCGCTCGCTTGCCGTTCAGGTCACTCATGACGTCACCGGTATAGGCATCGGGAACCGTCACGCGCAGACGCATGATCGGCTCGAGGAGAACAGGTTTGGCTGCGGTCTGCCCCTTGCGGAACGCTTGCACCGCCGCGATCTTGAAGGAGAGTTCGGAGGAATCGACAGAGTGGTACGATCCGTCGACGAGGGTCACCTTGACGTTGACGACCGGGTAGCCGGCGAGTACGCCCTCCTCCATCGCCTCGCGGACCCCCTTCTCGACTGCGGGGATGAACTGTTTGGGTACGACGCCACCGACGATCGTCTCGTGGAACTCGAACTCTGCGTCCGGCAAGGGCTCGAGATCGAGGAAGACATGACCGTACTGACCGTGTCCCCCAGTCTGCTTCTTGTGCTTGTATTCGACACGACGAACAGGCACGGAAATGGTCTCCCGATAAGGGATACGCGGAAGACTCCAGTCGACATGCACGCCGAACTTGCGAGCCATGCGGTCGAGCGTGATTTGGACGTGGCTTTCGCCGAGTCCAGACAGCAACGTCTCGCCAGTCTGATTCTCGCGCGCGACACGCAAGGTCGGGTCTTCTTCCAGGATGCGCTGCAGCGCGGTCCCCATCTTGTCGAGGTCCGTCTTGCTGCGAGGGGTCACGGCGACCGTGAATACCGGCTCCGGAAATTCGATGCCAGCGAGTCGGAGAGGTCGAGCCGGGTCGGTCAACGTATCACCAGTCCGCGCGACCTGGAGCTTGGCGACCGCTCCGATGTCTCCTGGCCCGATTTGTCCGACCGGCGTCTGCTCCTTGCCGCGCACGATGAACAGCTGGCCGATGCGCTCGGTCTCGCCGCGTTGTGGGACGGCGACCTGCGAATCGGTCCGCAAGGTGCCCGAGTAGACGCGAAAATAGGACAATTTCCCGACGAAGGGATCGGCGATCGTCTTGAACACGACTGCAGCGAGTGGTCCAGTGGAGTCGGGAGCGAGTTCGACCGCTTGCCCGTCATTGCGTTCGCCGCGAACCACTCCCGGGGCTGGAAAGTAATCGACGATCGCGTCGAGGAGCGGGAGAGCCCCCTTGAGTGACGTCGCAGCACTGACGAACAGGGGTACGAGGCTTCCGCTCGCGATGGCTGCGCGGACTCCTGCCCGTAGTTCGTCGAGGGAGAGCTCGTCCCCTTCGAGATAGCGCAGCGTGAGTTCCTCGTCGCTTTCGCAGGCTGCTTCGACGAGTTGCGTTCGGAATTCGTCGAGGAGTGGAACCAGTTCGTCAGGAAGGGAGGTTGGTTCGGCACCGCCGTTGTCGGTGAACTGGTACGCCTGCCCACTGAGGACGTCGACGTATCCGCGGAAGGTCTTTTCTTGTCCGATCGGCAGTTGCATCGGGACGACGCGATTCCCGAAAGCAGTGCGAGCACTGGCGAGCGCTTTGGCGAAATTCGCGTGTTCACGGTC
>Ga0209691_1000122_pt1 | contig 55081 bp, 66 predicted proteins | sample YNPMSBMetaG_FD_187120 | JGI IMG/M metagenome (GOLD analysis project Ga0209691, IMG submission 187120) | Anoxygenic and chlorotrophic microbial mat microbial communities from Yellowstone National Park, USA - YNP MS-B MetaG (SPAdes) (version 2) ... | reverse complement strand
GACGCTTAGGCAATACGGTTATCCACCTGATATGGAGGCACTTGCCACTGAAACTGTACTCAAGCAGGCAGAGCTCATCGCTAATGAAATAGTTTCGGGAGGTGATAATAAAATTTGATTGTTAATCTTTCAAAATTTCTAACAAAAGATTTGAAGAAGATTATATCAACAATTTAAATTTGGTTTGGAAATAGTGTTTTAGATCAATTTGCTCGTTGGCTTAAAGACGAAAAAAAATTTTTTTAATGAAGCAATAAATTTTTTAAAAACAAAATTGAATGGACAAAAGGTTTTTCTGAAATACGATAAAATAAAATACGACGCTAATAAAAACTTATTAGTTTAGAATCGATGGGGACTTCAAAAAAAGAGAATGGTTAGAGCTGTATCAGATGAAATTAGAAAATGTTCACCAAAAAGCTTAAAAGAATGGTCGATGGTTATATGACAGAAAAAAAGACAATTTATGAACAATTGCAAGATATACTTCAAATCAAAATAGAACCTGCTCCAGATGAATGGAATAGATTATTTAACGTGAATCTTTTTATAAAATTAAATGAAAAATTTACTGAAAAATATGGGGGTAAGGTATTTTATATATTTTCTATCAAAGATTATGATAAAAAAAAGAATTTATAATACAGAAGTTATTGATGAATTAAAAATGGAAAGTGAAAGATTAAAAAATTTATAAAATTATGGTTTATTATATATAACTAAGTATAACTAAATTTAAAAAGTTATGACAAGAATATAATTGAAATATATGAACTCATACCTTCAAAGCATAGCAGAAATTTTTGACCTAAACAATTTACCAGCCGATTGGTTAGGTGTGGATTTTGAAAAATTTTCAAAAAATAAATCACTTTTTGATTACAGCAAAAATAATTGAACTTAAAAATCAAGGTTGCTGGTTATTTTTTTTAAAAATATTTTTCTAAAACTTAATATAATCTTACTTTTCTTATAACTTCAAAAAAAATTTCATAAATTTAAAAATAACTTGACACAAATTTATTTTTTTTTAATATAAATATTGAAAAAGAGAAATCTTTTTCAATAATTTATAGGGAGGATATCATGAATTCAATAATTTTAGCCCTTATAGCTTTCGTAGGCTATATAATTGCTTATAATACTTACGGTAAATGGTTAGGAAAAAAGCTTCTTGGACTAAAAGATGAAAATCCAGTCCCAGCTAAAACCTTTAATGATGGTGTTGATTATGTTCCAGCAAAAAAACATATTTTGCTTGGTCACCATTTTACAACTATTGCTGGAACAGGACCTATAGTAGGACCAGCTATTGGTGTTATATGGGGATGGTTACCTGCATTTTTATGGGTATTTTTAGGACCTATTATTGCAGGTGGTGTCCAAGACTTTACCTCTCTTATTATTTCTTCAAGACATGGTGGGAAAACTATAGGTGAAATGACAAGAGGACTTGTATCTAATAGAGTTGGTATAATTTTTTTAATTCTTATTCAATTTTTACTCTGGCTTGTTATAGCTGTCTTTTCTATGATTATGGGTATTTTATTTACAATGTATCCACAAAGTGTACTATCAATATGGATGGAGATACCTATTGCCATATGGATAGGATATATGGTTTACAAAAAAAATAAACCAGATACTTTATATTCTATAATTGGATTAATTCTCCTTTATGTTTTTGCAATAATAGGTATATATGCACCAATAACTATTCCAGCAATTGGTTCAATTTCTCCTATAGTAATTTGGATTGTTATACTTTTAATATATGGATATTTTGCATCTACTTTACCAGTTCAAACACTTTTACAGCCAAGAGATTATATAAATTCACATGAGTTAATTGTTTTAATGGCTGTTTTATTTTTAGGAACTATAGTAGGACATCCACAGGTTGTTGCACCAGCAATTCATCATGCAAAAGGTGCTCCTTCCTTATGGCCGATTCTTTTCGTAACAATTGCATGTGGAGCTATCAGTGGATTTCATAGCTTAGCATCATCAGGTACAACTGTTAAACAACTTAGTAAAGAAACTGATGCTCAGTATATAGGATATGGTGGAATGCTTCTTGAAGGTTCTTTGTCTATTTTAATAATAATTGCAGTTACAGCAGGTATTGGTATGTATGGTGCAGGAAAAGATGGCTACTTAAAATATTATGCTGAATATTCAACAACAGCAGGTGGTGGTCTTGCAGCTCAGTTGAAAGCTATTGTTGAAGGTGCTGCAAACCTTATGAAAGCTGTTGGTATACCTGTAGAACTTGGTAGGACTCTGATGGCTATCTTTATTGTATCTTTTGCAGGTACAACACTTGACTCTGCTATAAGAATGCAAAGATTTGGGCTTGAAGAACTTACAAAACGAAAAGATAATAAACCAGTTGGACCATTTAAAAATAGATATTTTACAACAGCTATAGTTGTTCTTCTTGCTTTTGTTCTCTGTATGATTTCTCCAGATGGAAAAGGTGCTATGAAGTTATGGCCAGTTTTTGGTGCTTTAAATCAGCTACTTGCAGGATTAGCTTTACTTGTTGCAACTGTATATCTTGCTAAGAAGAAAAAAACTGTTCTTCCTACTTTAATTCCTATGCTTTTTATGTTAACAATAACCATCTGGGCAAGTATATTAAATATGTTAAAATTCCTCGCACAAAAAAATTACCTTCTTTCTTCAATTACAATTATTACATTAATAATTGCTATATGGATGATAATTGAAGCTGTTATTACTATATTAGCTTCATTAAAGAAAAAAGAAATTTATGTTGAAGAATATTCAAAAGCTTCCGGTGGAGAATATACTCATATTGATTAATTTATATACTTAATTATTTATATAATTACTTACTTATTTTCTTTTTTACATAATTTTTATTTTATTTTTATAAAATAAAAAAAAGGCTATCTGTAAAAGATAGCCTTTTTAAAATTAAATCTTAAACTCAACAGAGTTTCTTCTTTTTAAAACCTCATCAAAATTTTCAAATCCAGGTACAGCCTGCAATATCTTAAAAAGTTCAAGTTCAAATTCTTCAAGAGTTCCCATATAATAAACAAAATAAACAGCTTCATCTTTAGTTGCAGAAATAGCTTTAAAACTCCTAAAACCTTTTGTACTTTGAATTGCTTTTTCAAACTCAAGCCTATTTTTTGTTGATCCAACATTATATAAAACAACTTTATATCTTATTCCATCTTTGAAAGATAAAAACATCTTATACTGAACCATCTTAACAACTTTATCCATAGATTTTTTTATAGCATTATCAATACATGCCCTTATAGCAATATCCATCGAAGATGTTGAGTATAATTCATCAGAAATACCCATATCTTCTCCTAACCCTCTTCCTGTTGCTGCTTCAAACATTTTTAAAGTAACATTTACCTGAGCAATATTTTTAGTCCCTTCTACCCTGGTATTTATTTTTAAATCAACAACTGTATATATATCTGCACCTATTCTATCAGCTATCAATTGTAATTCCGATACTCCTCCCTGTGTTACAAGTCTAACTATCTCAGAATCTTTTTTCAACTCATTTATCTGCTCTATATCAACATATTCTATATTATTTATTGCAAAATAATTATTTATCCTTGAAACAGCAAATTTAAAATATTCAATATTATCCTTTATTTTACTTTCCTCATAATAAACCATATATATCATGCTTTTTACATATCTTTTTATAATTTCAACTTCTTCAGGTTTCATTGATTTTATTGCATTCATAACAGCAGCATCATCAACACCGAAAAGATCGTCTTTTGTAGTTGCAACATTAGATGGTGTATTTTGTCCTGTTTGTCCTGCAGTTTGACTGGAGCTTTGGGATTGGGAGCCTTGAGTTGAACTTTGAGGAGTATAATTCCCAACATTAAAACCTAAAGAAATTAAAACATTTTTTATTTTTTCTATATCAGGTTTAACTTCCATTATAACATTAACAACATTATTTGCAGTATATTTATCAATTATTTTATACTCAATTATAAATTTTAATGGATTTGAATATATTGATTTTTCCAATTTTTTATAATTATTTTTCTCTTGCTCTTCACCAATAAAACCAATAACAACAACCCTGCATGCTTCTTTGAAAGCATTCATTTTTGCTGTATTAAAATCAGGTGCTTTGCCAACAACTTTTATAATATTCCCCTGGACACTTTCAACCTTTGTTTCACTTTTAATTTCTTGCTCATTTGAAACACAACCTCCAAAAACAAGAAAAAAAGATAAAATATTTAAAAAGATTATTAAAAATTTTCTAATTTTTGTCATATTTTATATCCTCAATTTTTTTAATTAAAACTAAAATCTTAAGTTATATGCTACACAAATAAAAGGACTTGTTAAATTAATTGGATTTGTAAGATTATAATTATATATATTCCCCTGTTCATCTTTATACTTAATATTTGTTATAGGTAATGATAATAGATAACCTATTTTAAATATAATTGATGAAGAATAATTTATAATAAATTCATAACTAAATAAAGCTTTAATTCCAAATGTAGTAGCATAATAGTTTGACTTATCTTCAAAATTTAAGGAAATAAAACTACCCTGAGCTTCAATTGATATTATAGATCTTGGAATAAAAAATGAAAATCCATAACCTATATTAAACATTATAACAGGTAAAGAATAAAGTAAAAAATCTATTTCTAAACTTATATATTGAGAATAACCAATATAATTTTTAATATTTAATCCACCTCCAATTAAAAAATTTACAGGATTTAATGACCTTCCATCAGCATAATAATTATGTTTTATATCAACTTTATTTGTAAGTAAATAGCCATTTATATCGATTCCTGAAAAACCAACTCTTACTCTTTCCTTTAATAAATCCCCTTCCTCTACTTTTTGATCTTCATAAAGAATAAAAGCAACTGAAACATTATCAAGAATTTCTTTAACTCTTACAAGACCTACTATTTTTTCAACAATTTTTCCTGCTATTTGAGTTTTTTTGATAACTAAAAATTCATGTCCTCCAACAACACCTAAATTTTCACCAATACCAAAATATATAAAATTTCCTTCTCTTTTTATTACATATGCTTTTAGTTTGAACTCATCAAGAGAAGCAATTTCATAAGAAATTGATGAATCTATACCTGATAAACATTTATTTTCAGCATCAACTATATCCTTATCAGAAGATTTTGTTTCTTCAATAACTATAGAACCAATAACTTGATAAGTCTGAACATTTAAAACCTTTATAGCTATTTCAAATTTACAATAATAAATATATTTATCATTTTCTTTTTGAACCCATGTTGAATAATTCGAAAGATTTGGAATTATTAGATAAAAAGCATTTGAAAATTTTTGCATATCCTGATAATTTAAAACAAGAGTTCCAAATTCGGAATTTGTCCCTTCACCATATTGTTGTTCTCTTATTTCCTTTATTCTCCGAATAAATTCATCAAGATATTTAATATCCATTTTAACCTGCGGATAGAAAAAAACATTAAATCTTTTCATTGAAACAATTGAATTATTAACAGAAGCATTTAATGATTCTATAATACTATCAGGCACACCTGTAATATTTGAATAAAGGCCAAAAATAATTACATCTTTTTTTTCTGATTCTTCCAAAGCGTAAATACTTATACTGAAATTAAAAAGAAGAAAAAATAAAAAATAGAATAGTAAAATTGAAAAAAAATAATTCTTTTTAAATATAAATTTCATAAACTTCCTCTAATAAAAAATATCTTATTTTATTGATTATTTTTCATGAATTAAAATAATAAAAATTGTATATTAAAATAAATTTTACACTTATTATTATAACACTTTATAATATAATATCAACTTATAAAATAACATAAAAATAAATATTAAAAAATAGTTTAAATTTTAAAAAACCTTATTTGGAATATTAATGAAATAGAGAATAGATTAAATTTTTGATAAAAAGGATAATTTGAATCATTTGCATTTGTTTTTAAATTTGAACTTGAAAATTGAAGATATATTTGACCATCTGTTCTTGACCCAAGCATAAAACCTATACCAATTCCTGCAAACCAATAAAATCCATTATATAAAAACATCTTTGAATCAACCTGATTTGAAATCGATGAAGGTGAAATAAAATCAAAAAGTAAAGAAAACCCAACTCCAATATTGGAAAATAGAGAAAATGGTAATACTACTGGAACCCTTACTCTTAAACTACCATATATTGGTAAAAGTAAAGATGATGAATCTTTATATATTGGATTTAATTTTGACCATCTTATTCCTATAAAAGAAAGATCAACACCCATTCCATAAAAAACAGATTCATCAAAATCTCTACCAAAATCAACTTTTAAATGTGTTCCGTTTAGAAATCCAAAACTTGTCCCAAATGGAAAGATAAATCCAAGTCCTGGAGTAAATGCAATTTGTTGTGCATATACAAAGACAGGAGTTAAAAATGCACATATTAAAAACAAAATAAAATAAAGTTTAAATTTATTAAAAATAATATTTCTAAACATATATACCTCATAAAAAAAATTTATTTTTTAAATCAATTACATATAATTGACTAAATATTACATTTAAATATTTTATTTAAATTTTCGTTAAAAAAAAGAAGATATATAGTTTTTTCAAAAATATTATTAAAAAACAACTTCTTTTAAAACTTTCTCAACAATCTTAGCTGAAAGTCCTGTATAGTTTTCAGGTGTAAGATTTATTAATTTTTCTCTATCGGAAGGGTTTATATCAAGTTTATTTATAAAATCTCTTAATATTTCAAGATTTACCTTTTTACCTCTTGTAAATTCTTTTAGCATTTCATACCCATTTTTAATCATGTTTTTTCTTAAAATTGTTTGTATTGCCTCAGCTAAAACTTCTGGATAATTTTGAAGATCAGAGATAATCTTTTCTTCATTTAAATCGATTTTTTCAAGTCCTTTAATTAAAGAATATAGACCAATTTCAAAATGTGAAAAACATAAAGATAAATTTCTTAGAAGAGTTGAGTCTGTCAAGTCTCTTTGCATCATAGAGACAATAAGTCTCCTTGATAAAAACTGACATAGAGATTGTGATGTTTCAAAATTACCCCAACCATTTTCAAAATCTATTGGATTTACCTTGTGGGGCATAGTTGAACTTCCAACTTCTGTTTTAACAGATTTAAGTTTTAAATATTCATATGAAATATATAGCCAGAAATCTTTTGCTAAATCAACAAGTATGCCATCCAATATAGAAAACTCATTTAAGATTCTTGCAATAAAGTCATGTGGTTCTATCTGAATTGTAACTATATTTTGTTTAATTCCTAAAGATTCTATAAACTCTTTTGATAAATCTATCCAATCAATTTCTGGATATGAAATATAAAATGATGCAAAATTTCCTGTCGCACCATTTAACTTTCCGCATATTTCAATGCTTTTTATTCTTTTATAAGTATCATATATTCTTTTTAAATAATAAGATATTTCTTTTCCAAATGTTGTTGGTGTTGCAGGTTGACCATGTGTTCTTGAAAGCATTGGTTTGTCTTTATAGTCAAATGCAAGTTTTTTTAAAATATTCATCAATCCTTTTATATTCTCATCAAAAATCTTTTCAATATACTCTTTCAAATTTAATGCATATGAAAGATTATTAACATCCTCTGAAGTTAACCCAAAATGGATAAATTCTGAATCATTTTCATCATAAATTTCTTTTAAAAAATATTCAACTGCCTTTACATCATGATTTGTTGTCTTTTCTATCTCTTTTATTCTTTTTGCATCGTAGATTGAAAAATTATTTAGTTTCTCTTCAAGTTTTATTGCTTTATCTTTATTAATTTTTATATTAAGTTTTTTTGTAATAAATAAAAACCATTTTATTTCAACAAAGACTCTTTTTTTTATTAAACCATATTCTGAAAAAATCTCTCTAAGATTATCAACTCTTCTAAAGTATCTACCATCAGAAGATGATAAAGCAAATAAAGGATCTATTAATTCATCATCTCTATTCATAAATACTCCATTTCAAATTATTTTTGTTTAAAATTAAATTTATTTTTAATAAAATTCTATAAATATTTATAAGTTTTATACCATTTTACAGTTTCTTCTATCATTATATCAATATCATATTCAAACTTATACCCACAATTTAAAAACTTTGTTTTATCAAAAATCCAGTTACCTTTCATTATCTCTGTTATTTTTTCTGAATTTATTATTGAAATCTTTTTTTGAAATAATTCTATAAATAGAATAAATAATTTGAAAATTTTAACAATAAATAAAGGTACTCCAAAGAAAAAAACTTTGCCTTTAAGACCTAATATTTCTCTTACTTTATAAACAAAATATTTTGAATCTAATGGCTTTTCATAACCTATATGAAATATATTCCCAGCATTTTTTTCAAAATTTAATGTAAAATATTTCAATATTTTTACAACCTCTTTAGAATAAATAAAATCAAATTTATACTCTTTACCTATCTGAAAAAATATTGGAAATTTTGCCATCTTAAATAGATTTAATCCATCAAAATCATAAGGGCCAAATACAGATGGAAACCTTAATATAATATAATTCTTGATATTATTTTTTATATATCTTTCTGCTTCAAGTTTACTTTTTCCATAGTTACTTATTGGATTTTCAGGATCATTTTCATTAATAATTCTATTTTTTGAAGAAGGACCACATGCTGCTTGAGAGGAAAAGAATATAAAGTTAATATTCTTGTTCTTATTATTTTCTATATTTTTAATTTGATCGATAATATTTTTTGTTAATAAGAAATTATATCTATAATAATCTTCTTTTTCCTTAGATTTTGTAACCCCTGATAGATGAATAATGATATCAAGATCATACATGTTTTTGTAAATTGATTCTCCATTAAAAAAATCTACTTTTCTAGTTTCAACTTCTTCGCATTTTGTTATAAGATCTCTAATTTGTGAAATATTTGAATTTTCTCTTAAAAGCAAAACAAGTTTATATTTTTCATTTTCATTATTTTTTTTTTCATTAATGTTTCTTATATTAAGTTTTATAAACTCTTCTAAAATGTTTTTCCCAATAAATCCTGTAGAACCTGTTATGCCTATTTTCATATTTTTCCCTAAATTTTTTTATTATATTTAAGTTTTTTATATATATATTTCTTTATTAATTTTATATACATTTATATATATTTTTTGTATATTTATTGAAATTATTTTATGAGCTTTTTTTCAAAGAATAAGTTTTTATAAAAACTTTCATTCTTTGTGGGATTCTCTTCATTACTCTAATTTTTTTTAATGTTACAGGATGAATAAACTCGAGTTTATAAGAATACAAAAGCATTTTATAATCTTGCAATTTTAAATCATTTATTTTGTCATTATTATCTGTTTTATTTTTATTCCCATAAATAATATCTCCAACAATTGGAAATCCTCTATCTGAAAATTGAACTCGAATTTGGTGAGTTCTTCCTGTAATTAAACGAATATTTACAAGAAAAAACTCATCAAAAAAAAATATTGGCTTAAACTTTAATATTGCTCTTTTCCCATTCCCTTTTTTTATAGTAAATTTAAGTCTATTTTTAGGATCTCGGGAAATAAAATCTTCTAAAATATAAATCTTATTTTTTTCAAAAGAATTCTTTTTTAAATTATTACAAAGTATAGCAAAATAATATTTTTTAATCTCTCTTTTTTTAAATAATTCTCTTAATTTATAAGCTACTTCATTGCTCTTTGCAAATATAATCAAGCCCTCTGTATCTTTATCAAGTCTATGAACAAGACCTGCATCTTTTAAATAAATTCCATTTTCTTCAAAATAATAATTTATGTAATTACACAATGTATCTTTGTAGTGTCCTGCTGATGGATGAACTGGTATCCCTGCTTCTTTCCTAATTATAATAAGATAATTATCCTCATAAACAATATTAAGATTTCCTTTTTGTGGAATAATTGTTTCACTTTTTTCTAAAAAATTAATTTTTAAAAATATTTTATCACCTTTTTTTAATTTTTTAGACAATTTTGACTTTTTATCATTTATAATTAAATCGATAATATTATTTTTCAAAAAACTTCTTGTAACATTAATTTTTTCTGAAATAAATAAATCTGCTCTTTTTTCCTCATTCTCATTTTCAAAAGTAAAAGAAAATTCTTTTATATCCATTTTAATTCTTTTATTGATCTACATTATACTCTTCTTTATCATCTCTATCATTTCTAACTGTATCAACTGTAGTATCTATCTCTGAATTATTCATATTGTTTGCATTAAACATATTAGACTTGTTATCAATATTTTCTGTTATTTTTTTATTATCATTTGCTTTTATCTCTTTTTCAAATTTACTTTCAAGAAAAATATAATATATTAATAGCATAATAATTCCAATAGTTACAAAAAAGTCAGCAAAATTAAATATAGGTAAACTTGAATAGTAAAAACCTTTAAATAAAAAAGGGGGGATCTTTATCTCAAAAAAATCTATAACTTTTTTTCTAAAAAGTCTATCAATGAAATTGCCAAAAGCTCCTCCAAGTAAAATAGAGAAATTTATTATAAGGTATTTATTTATTATATTTTTTTTATATATATAAACAAAATATCCAATTAAGATAGATATAGCTATTATTGTTATAATAACAACACCATTAAAAGTCGAGCCATCATTTAATCTACCCCCAATTCCCATCAAAAATCCTCTATTTTCAATATATGTGATGTAGAAAAAATTTTTTATTAATCCAATCGATTGATATAAATACATTTTTTTTACAACAAGAAATTTTGTAAATTGATCAATAAATACAGTTAAAATAATTATTAATAAAAAAATAATTAAATATTTTCTTTTTTCTTTTAAATCCATTTTAACCTTCTTTTTTTATAATTTTCTTAAATTTTCTGATTATTTATTATTTATAATTTATTTATTTTTGCTATTTATTAACCTTTTAAATCATTCAAAACAAAATCAACCCCAAAAATAATAAATGTAATATACATTAAAACTTTTTGTTGTTTGCTCCACTCTCTATCAAAATCACCATATAAAAGATAATTATTTAACCTCATAAGTTCCCTAAAATAAATATAAATAAAAGGAATTGATATAAAAAATATAATTTCAGCTCTTCTTAACTTAGATTCTTTATTGCTTTGACTCTTATAATTTAAACCACTAAACAAATTAAAGTTTATAAAATAAATATTATTAAAATAAATAAACTTTTCATCTAAGAGAGTATGATTTTTATTTAAAAAAAAGAAATTATAAAAAGGTTTAAAATTTATACATAAGGGATAAAAATTAAAAGTGAAATTAAAATTTAAATCAAAATTGAAATTAAAAAATAATTTAAAATCATAGTTTAAATTTTGTTCTAAATTAAAATTTCTGAAATTATCAATTTTGCAAAATTCCTGGCCATAAACTCTATAAGATAAAAAATAAAGAAAAAGTAAAAAAAACAAAATAGAAATTAATAATAAATTTTTTTTTATCTTTTGCATAAATAAAATTAAAAGTTAGCTATATTTAATTATAAATCAAAATATTATCTTAAATTATTATAATTAATTATTATAATCAATAAAAAGGATACAAGAAAACACTTAAAATAATAAATTTTTAAAAATATTTTCCTAAAAATAGTTCCAATTTTCTATATACTTTTCTATCAATATAATCTTTTGAAGTTTGAACAGCATATTGAAGTGCATTTACACATTCACAGTTTCTTTCTTCCTTTATATCTTTGAAGACTTCTTTAATTATTGTTTTTACATTATTTACATTCTTTTTAACATTTTCAATAACCATAGCAACATTAACTGCCTCTTCTCCTTCTCTCCAGCAATCATAATCAGTTGACATAGCTATCATTGCATAACATATTTCTGCTTCTCTAAATAGTTTAGCTTCAGGTAAAGCTGTCATTCCTATTACACCAGCATTAATCATTCTATAAAAATTTGATTCTGCTTTTGTAGAAAAAGCAGGTCCTTCCATACAAACATAAGTTTCATTTCTATGAACTCTTAATCCAAGACTTTCAATTTTATCAGCTATATATTTACTCAATTCAGGACAAAATGGATTTGCAAAACTTATATGTCCAACAAGTCCATCTTCAAAAAAAGTTGAATCTCTTCCCTTTGTTCTATCAAAAATTTGTGATGGAACAACAAAATCAGTTGGCCTTATCTCTTCTTTTAATGATCCCACAGCTGATATAGCAACAACTTTTTCAACTCCAATATATTTTAATCCCCACACATTGGCTTTTTGAGGTATATTAGAAGGCAAGATTACATGGCCCTTCCCATGTCTTGGTAAAAAAGCTATTTTATTTTTTGTCCCTTTAAAATATCCAATTTTAACCTTATCAGACATCATTCCATAAGGAGTATTTATAGATATTTCTTTTTCTATAATCAAATCTTCAATATCAGTTATCCCCGAACCACCTATTATTGCAAACTTAACCTTTTCCATTAAATCCTCCTTTATTTTTTATGATAATTTCAAAATATTTTTAATTATTTTTACAGTTTTTTATTATTTCAAGAAAATTAATATCAATTTTTTTAATATTTCTATAAACAAAAAAATAATTATATATGAAAAGTCAAACATTTTATAATTAGTATTAATATTTTTTCTTAAAAACCCCACCATTGGGTTTGTAATTTTTAAAAGAATGTTTCGTAAAAAGTCAATGAATTTATAATTTAAAATATATGGATTTATATTAACTAAAAGTTCTATAAAGAAAGAAATAATTATCAATATTTCAAGAACATAAAGTAAATAATATAAAACAAATAATATTATCATAAAAAACCCCTAATAATTCCTTTTCCCAAAGATTGATGTTCCTATTCTAACCATATTTGCCCCATGTTTTATTGCAATATCATAATCATTGCTCATTCCCATAGATAAAATTTCAAAAAGTTCTTTCCCAAAAAGCTCTCTGCTTCTTTCAAAAAGTTTTTTCATCTCTTCAAATTCTCTATTTTTTACATCAATATTATCTGTAAAACTTCCAATTGTCATCAACCCTTTTATAATTAAATTTCTGCATTTTTTATTAAGAGTATATTCAATAAGTTTAAAAAGATCTTCAGGGAAAACACCTGATTTTTGGGGTTCATGAGAAATATTTACTTCAAAAAGTATTTCAATTTTTTTATCTATTTTCTTTAAATTTTGCTCTTTATCATCATTAATTTCTAATCTTTTTATAATTTCATTAACAAGTTCTTCTCTATCAATAGATTGAATTCCATCAAAATATTCAATAGCTTTTTTAACTTTATTTGTTTGAAGCTTACCAATCATATACCATTTAAATGGAAAATTTATATTATCTTCATTTTGAGAATAAACATCTTTTTCAATTAGTAAGTTAAGATTTGAATTATAAATCTTTTTAAATTCATCAATTTTTTGAATAGCTTCCTGAACTTTATTCTCTCCAAATATATTTATTCCATATTTATAAGCTTCAAATGCTTCGAAGGCTGAAAAAGTTTTTGTTACAGCTACAATATCAATATTGTATTTAATATTATTTAATTTTTTTACTTCTTCTATTTTACTTTTAATACTAGCTATATTATTTTTTATATAATCAAAATTTTTTGTTTCCATATCTTCCTATTTATAGAAATATAAAGTTAAAATATTTTTTTTCAAGATTTAATATTATTAAATCGATAATTATTAAAAATATTAATATTTAACTTTTATGGAAAACCTAAAAATACCTCATGATAATATTATTAAATCTTTGATAGAAAAAGAATTTTTATTTAAAACTATTTTAGATAACAATATTGTTTTGACAATTAATATAAAAAACAATGTTTCATTTGAAGGCTTTTTATTAAATTATGATAGATTTTCTTTAACTATAAAACATAGCTCAAACCTACCATTATCACCATTTCAAAAAGTTCAAATATCCTTTTATTTTAGAGAAAATAGACATATTTTCGAAACTACTATTAAAAATCTTATCGATTCAAAAACTTTTGTTGTCAAAAATCCTGACATGATTTATAGAAATCCAAAAAGAAAATATGAAAGAATTGCTATTACCGAACTGTCTCATATACAAATCTTTTTTAAAGATTTATCTGTTCAATTAAATTTCCCAGAAACTGAAAAATTCGTTCCTTTCCCTTATGAGAAATTTAAGGATAAAAAACTTGACACAATTGAAAATCTTATAAAAATTTTTAGGCAAAAAATGTCAATCTTTACTTCTAATAAAATAATAATGTTAAGAGATAGACAACCAACTACATTAGAAGAATTTTTAATTATAAAAACAGGAAAGTCTTTCTATATTCCAAATGTTTCTTCTTATTTTCCAGAAAAAGATCTTTTTGATAAAGATCTAATTATTGTTAAAGATGATCTTATTGAATATTGGAAAATAATGGAAATGAATTACAAAGATCCAAACTCTCAGATTAATAGTCTATTAAAGTTAAAAGAAAGTAGAGGTATATTTTCTGAGCTTTTTTTCCCTGTAATCTATAAAAAGTATGTTATTTCATATATATATTTAATGAATGATATTAATAAAAAACAACAAATACCATTTAATATCATTACAAAACTTGAAGAATTTTCTAAATTAATGATTGCAACACTAATACAATACAAATATTTTGAAAAATTAGAACAAAAAGCAAAACAAACAGAACTAATAGATGTTTCTCCTGGAGGTTTGCAATTTGGAACAACAGATAATGATATTATCAAAAATATAAATATAGATGATCAAATAAAAATTTCATTTTCTATTAAAGGTCATTACTTCAATTTAGATGGTCTTATAAGAAGAAAATATCAGTTTGAAAATAAGTGGTATTTTGGAGTACAGTTTATAAATTATCCACTTGAAACACAACAAAGTCTCGAAAATCTTCTTTATAAAACCGAAGGTAAATAAATTTATAACAAATTTTCTCTCCAGATTTTATAAGTTTTTACTATTATTCTTTCTAAAAAACTTATAAAATAATCTATTAAGAAAACAAATCTTTTTTTTAATAATTTTTCTTTTCCTACTTTTTTTTGGACTTCTAATTGGAAATCCAAAATCTCTTCTTTTAATAAATTAAAAAATATTTTTGGATATATAAACAAATTTTTTAAATATTTTGAATATACATAATTTAATGCTAATGTTTCCAAACTGTTTATTAAAATATATGAAAAAATAAAAGAATTAAAATAAAATATAATTAGATTAAAATTTAAATAATAATAAAGATCAGAAAGATTAATATCTTTATTAAATTTTATAAAGTAAATTATTATTTTAAAAACAATTAAACTTAAACTAAAAAAAAGAGGAATAAATAAATAATTTTTCCTATATTTTTTAATTAAAAAATAAATTAAAAACAATACACAAAATAGAGAATCAGAAAAAATATTTATTTCAATCAATCGAATTATTAAATAAAACAAATAGATAAAAAAAATAGCAAAAATCCTCAAGGGATTTTTGCTATTTATTTTTTCCTTCATTTTCTTCTACCATCTCAACTATAGCAAGTTGAGCATTATCTCCCTTTCTGTATCCAAGTTTAACAATTCTTGTATAACCACCATTTCTATTTTTATATCTTGGAGCAATAAATTTAAATAATTTAATTAAAACTTCTTTGTCTTCAACATACTTTCTAACAATTCTTCTATTATGAATTGTATCTTCTTTTGCTCTTGCAATAATTTTTTCAACAATAGATCTAAAATCTTTTGCTTTTTCAAGAGTTGTTGTTATTTTTTCTTCTTTAATAAATGAAACAAGCATATTTTTAAACATTGCTCTTCTATGTGAAGCTGTTTTATTAAATTTTCTTCCTTTCTTTACTAAATGTCTCATATCAACCTCTTTCTAAAATTATTATTTTTTGCCTTCTAGTTTTTCTATAACACTTTTCATGCCAAGTCTTAATCCCATTGACTCTAATTTTTCTTTAACTTCATCAAGGGATTTTTTACCAAAATTTCTTAAATTATTTAAATCAGCTTCAGATTTCATAAGTAAATCTCTAAAAGTATTTATACCAGCTCCTTTAAAACAGTTTTTAACTCTCTCTGTAAATTCTAAAGTATCTAATGATTTGTCAAGAATACTAAGAATATTTTCATCTTTTGCTTTTGTTTTTTCAACCTTTTGTTCCTCTTCAATAATAATAGAAGAAGCTTCATCAACAATATTTTCTATAAATAAAGAATAATATCTAATAAGTGTATATGCAGCATTTTTAATAGCATCTTCAGGAGATATTGTTCCATCAGTTTCAACATAAAGTACAAGTTTTTCATAATCAGTAATGTTTCCAACTCTATAAGGTTCAATTTCATACTTTACATTTTTTATTGGAGAAAATATTGCATCTATTGGTATATTACCTATAATACCAATTTGATCTTCTCTTTTTTCAGCTGGAATAAAACTTCTATTGTTTTCAACTGTAAACTCTAAATTAATTTTACATTTATCAGAAATAGTGCCAATATATAAGTCTTTATTAATTACTTCAAGATTTTGAGCAACTTCAAAATCTTTTCCTCTTATTTCTCCAGGCCCATTAAAAGTTACACTATATGTTTTTATTAATTCCTCAGAATTAACTTTTATTCTTAATTTTTTTAAATTTAATATAAAATCGATAGTATCTTCCAATAAAAAAGGAATATTATCAAATTCTGAAGCAACAAAATTTTTGTTTCCTTTTAAATCATCATATTCTACCCTTATACTTATAATTGCCCAACCTCTTAAAACACTATACATTACTCTTCTTAAAGAATTACCAAGAGTAACTCCAAAACCTTTTTCAAGAGGTTTTACTTCAAAAACACCATAAAATTGGTTTTCTACATTTTTGTTTAAAACAATATTTTTTGGAATTTTTAAATCTTTTAATATATTTTTATCCATACTTTAATTTACCTCAATTTTTTTAAATAAACAATAAGAACATTTTTTTTAAACTATTTTGAATAGAACTCAACAACAAGTTGTTCATTAAATGTCATAGTAATATCATTTCTACTTGGTTCTCTTAAAACCTGTCCTTTTTTATTTTGGTAATCAAAACTTAACCATTCAACTTCTGGAGTTGCATTCTCATTTTCAGCAATTATAAGCTTTAAAATTTCATTTTTTAAGCCTTTATCGGACAATTCAATTATTGAATTTGGTTTTAATGAATAAGAAGGAATATTTATAACTTCACCATTAATTTTAAACATACCATGAGTAATAAATTGTCTTGCTTGAGCTCTTGATTTAGCTAATTTACATCTATAAATAATATTATCAAATCTTAATTCTAATAATTTTAAAAGATTATCACCAGTTATACCTTTCATTTTAAAAGCTCTATCAAAATACAATCTAAACTGTGCTTCTTTAATACCGTAATATCTTTTCATTTTTTGTTTTTCTCTTAACTGTCTACCATAATTTGATAATTTTAAATTCTTTGTCTTTATAAATTTCTTTTTTGTTATAGGACATTTTTCAGAGTGGCATCTTTCACCTTTTAAAAAAAGTTTTACTCCTTCTCTTCTGCACATTCTACATTTCTGTTCATTATATCTACTCATATTAAATTCCCTCCAATATTACATTCTTCTCTTTTTTCTAGGTCTACAACCATTATGAGGTATAGGAGTTTCATCAGTTATACTCTTAATTTTTAACCCCATAGATGCTAAAGTCCTTATAGCAGCTTCTCTACCCATACCAGGACCTTTTACTATAACATCAACTTCTTTCAGCCCCATATCTTTAATATTGTTATAAGCAGTTTCAACGACTTGTTGAGCAGCAAATGGAGTAGATTTTTTAGCCCCTCTAAAACCATTTGAACCTGAGGATGACCAACCTATAACATTTCCTTGTTGATCAGTAAAAGTAATAATAGTATTGTTAAATGAACAATTTATATAAGCTTTTCCAGCAGATACTATTTTTTTTGCTTTTTTTCTTGATTTTGTTGCTTTTGCCATCTTTTAAACCCCTCTATTATTTAATAGATCTTTATTATTTATTAGTATTTGTAGTAGTTTTTTTCTTCTTTAATAAACTACCTCTTGGACCTTTTCTAGTTCTTGCATTAGTTCTAGTTCTTTGTCCCCGTACCGGTAAGTTAGAAATATGTCTTAATCCTCTATAGCATCCAATATCTTTTAATCTTTTTATATTCATTGCAATTTCAGTTCTAAGATCACCTTCAACCTTGAAATTTGAATCTATAATTTTTCTAATCTTATTAAGTTCTTCATCTGTCAATTCATTTGCCCTTTTTGATGGATCAATACCAGCTTCATTAAGAATAAATTTTGCTCTACTTCTACCTATTCCAAATATATAGGTTAAAGCTATTTCTATTTTTTTATTAGGTAATTCAACACCAGCTATTCTTGCCATTAAATCCTCCTTAATTAACCTTGTCTTTGTTTATGTTTTGGATTTTCACAAATAACTCTTATTCTACCTTTTCTTACAATAATTTTACATTTGTTACAAATTTTTTTTACAGATGCTCTAACTTTCATTTTATTCTCCCGATATATTTTAATTTTAATTTATAAATCTTATGATTTTTAATTTTTAAATAAATTCAAATTAAGCTATTTTAACCTGTAGATTATTCTACCTTTATTTAAATCATATGGTGACATTTCAACTTTTACCTTATCTCCAGCAAATAATCTTATATTAAACATTCTTAATTTTCCTGCGGGATGCCCCAAAATAACATGTCCATTTTTCAACTTAACTTTAAATAAAGTATTTGGTAAAACTTCTACAATTTCACCATCCATAAGAATTGTTTCTTCTTTAGCCATAAAAAAAGGAATCCTCCTAAACAAATAGATCTTTTAATATATTTACATTACTTACTTAAGTAATCTATTATTATTTTTGATAATTCTTCAATAGATATATAATTTCCATCAACAGAAAAAAGATTACCTTTTATTTCTAAAAATTCAAGTAATGGTTTAGTAAAATTATTAAACTCTTTCATTCTTTTGTAAAAAATATCTTCCGAATCATCTTTTCTTATAATAAGATCTCCCCTACAAATAGAACATTTTTTAACATCACCATCATTATATATATTATAAATTTTCCCACATTCACTACAAATTCTTCTTCCTAAAATTCTCTTTTTTACAATTTCTTCATCTGTTTTTATGTAAATATTATGAAGAATCTCTCTAAAATTTTCTTTTACATAATCATAGAGTAAATTATATTGATTTATAGTTCTTGGGTACCCATCAAATAAAATACCTTTTTTATTTTTATAATTTTCCGAAATATAATTTTTAAGTATTTCTGTAATAATTTCATCAGGAATTAATTTCCCATTAACTACAAACTCTTCCAATTTTTCATATCCACTTTTTTTTTCTTTAATAATGTCTCTTATTAAATCTCCAGTAGATATATGAAGTAAATCAAATTTTTCAGATAATATTTTAGCCTGACTTCCTTTCCCCGAACCAGGCATTCCATATAAACAAACAAACATTATCTTCTTCCTCTAATTCTACCTTTACTTAAAAAACCATCATAATGATGCATTATTAATTGAGATTCAATTTGATTAATAGTATCAAGAGCAACTCCAACTACTATCAATAATGAAGTTCCACCCATTAAATATGCAAAGGTTGTTGGTAAATTAAAAAACTCATTAGCTATATTTGGTAAAATTGCAATAAAAGCTAAAAATATAGAACCTGGAAGAATTATTCTTGTTATAACATTATTCAAATAATCTTCTGTGTTTTTCCCTGGTCTAATACCTGGAATATATCCACCCGATTTTTTTAAGTTTTCTGCAATCTCAACTGGATTTAATATTACTTGAGTATAGAAATAAGCAAAAAATATAACAAGCAAAGAATATATAACCAAATAGCTAACAGTTCCAGGAGAAATATAATAAACTAATTTAGTTAAAAATTTAGATCTTGTACCCAACATCTGCATTAATTGGGAAGGGAAAATTAAAAATGTTGATGCAAAAATAATAGGAATCACACCTGATGGATTTAATTTTAATGGTATATAAGTACTTTGTCCTTGATAAACTTTCCTTCCAACAATTCTTTTTGCTTGTTGTAAAGGAATCCTTCTTTGACCCTGTTGTTCATAAATAACTAAAACAATAACAAGTATAAACATAAGAACAACAATCAAAAGCATTACCATATTTGAACCTTCATATCTTACCTTTTTATAAAGTTCATATATAGCAGCAGGAAATCTTGCAACAATACCTGCAAAAATAATCAAAGAAATTCCATTACCTATACCATAATCATTAATTTTATCCCCAAGCCATATTAAAAACATAGTGCCTGTTGTAATTGTAACTATTGATATTATATAAAAGAAACCAGTTCTAACAAGAATTAAATCTTCAACTCTTGCAGTTTGACTTATTATAAATTTAGTAAGTGTAAATGCTTGAATAGCACAAATAAATATTGTACCAATTCTTGCATACAATTGAATCTTTTTTCTACCAGCTTCTCCACCTTCTTTCACCATTTTTTCTAAAGCTGGAATTATTGCTATCAAAAGTTGTAAAATAATTTCTGCAGTAATATATGGCATTATACTTAGAGCAAATATTGTAAAATTTCTTAATCCACCACCTGTAAAAAGGTCTATGTAATCCAATAATCCTGAACCCGCAGCCGTTGCGAATGTAGTTTTTAATACATTAATGTCAATTCCTGGTACAGGAATATATGACCCTAATCTGTATATAAATAAAATAAAAAAAGTTATTAAAACTTTCTTTCTTAAATCTGGTATTCTAAAAATATTAATAAATGGTGATGAACTATATGGTTTTGTCATAATTTTTCCTTTATTAATTATTTCTTAATTATCAATAATAATTAGGTTTAAGCAATTTATCTTTTAATTTTTACTGAATGGAAATTTTTCCACCAACTTTCTCAATCGATTCTTTAACTTTAGCAGATACTTTATCAAATAATGATATTTTATTCCCTTTTTTAATTCTTCTTAAAATTACATTAACTGGTTTTTCAATATTTCCATTACCCAAAATTTTAAATGGTTTGTCTAGGCTTTCAACAATTCCTTTAGTATAAAGCTCATTAATAGAGATATTTTCATCTTTTGAAAAATTGTTAAGGTCTGATAAATTAACTATTTGGTAATCTTTTTTAAAAAGGCCATTTTTGAATCCTCTTTTAGGAATTCTTCTTATCAATGGTAATTGACCACCTTCAAAACCAATCTTTCTACTATAGCCCTTTCTTGCTTGGGCACCTTTATGACCTTTCGTTGAAGTCCCCCCATGACCAGAACCATTACCACAACCTATTCTTTTCTTTTTATGTGTAGCACCTTCAGGTTTAATCAATTTTATACTCATAAGAACTCCCCTATTCTAATCTTTATAATCATTAATAAACTTATAAATATTTTTATTTTTTAATTTTAATTTAATTTATCTTTTACTTTATTTATTAAAATGTTTATTTTTAAATCTTTTAATATAAATAATTTATTCAACAATTAGCATAAAACTAACTTTTTTTATCATTCCTTCTATTTGTGGAGTTAATTTTTTTTCAACAATTTGTCCAGGTCTTTTTAAACCTAATGCTCTTACAGTATCTCTTATTTTTTTATTATATCCAATTGGAGATTTTATTAATTTTATTTTTACTTTTTTTTCACTCATAATAGTTCTCCAAAAAATTATTTGAATAACTCTTTAATTTGAATACCTCTTCTTCTCGAAGTATTCTTTTCATTCATAAGCATTGATAATGCTTTTATAGTTGCTTTAACAACATTAACTGGATTATTTGAACCTATAGATTTAGCAAGAATATTATTGATACCACATGCTTCCATTACAGCTCTAACAGGACCAGAAGCAATAACTCCAGTACCTGGTGCTGCAGGTTTTAATAAAACTTTTGAAGCTTTATATTTAACTTCTATTTCATGAGGTATTGTAACATTTTGTCCATGTTCACCAGTTCTTTTCAAACTAACAACAATCATATTTTTCTTTGCTTGATTTAAAGCTTTTTGAATTGCATCAGGAACTTCTTTTGCTTTTCCAAAACCAAAGCCTACTTTACCATTACTATCACCAACAACAACTAAAGCATTAAATGAAAATCTTCTACCACCTTTAACTACTTTAGTTACTCTTCCCACTCTAACTGTTTTTTCAATTAATTGTGTTTCATATGGTTTATAAAAATTTGCCATTGGATTACTCCTTAATAATTAAATTATTAAAATTTAAGACCAGCTTCTCTAAGACCATCAGCTAAAGCTTTAACTCTACCGTGAAATTTAAAACCATTCCTATCAAAGACTACTTCTTTTATTCCTTTTTCAAGTGCAATTTGAGCAAGTTTTAAGCCAACTTCCTTAGAACTTTCAATTGTCAATTTTTTCTTTAATGATAAAGAAGAAAATGAGCATAGTGTATGCCCTTGAGCATCATCAATAATTTGAGCATATATGTATCTATTACTTTTATAAACACAAACTCTTGGCCTTTCAGATGTTGAAGTTAGTTTCTTTTTTGATCTATATTTTCTTCTTAATTCTCTTTGTTTTTCTCTTTTAAAAATCTTTATCATAAAATTACTCCCAAAAATGAAATTATTATATTCAAATTTTATGTAGCTGCTTTTTTGCCAACTTTTCTAATTGGATTTTCACCTTGATATCTTAAACCTTTTCCTCTATATGGATCTGGTTTCTTTATCTCTCTTATTTGAGCTGCTACAAGCCCAACAAGTTCTTTATCAGGACCACTAACAATTATTTTGTTCTCAGCAACTTTAACATCTATACTATCAGGTATATCATAAATAACTTCATAAGAATATCCTACATTAAGTTTAAGTGTTTTACCCGCAACATTTGCTTTATAACCAACTCCATATATTTCTAAAGTTTTACTAAAATGTTGCTGAACACCTTTTATCATGTTTTCTATTATTCTATATGAAGTTGCTAAAAGTGGTTTTACTTTACTATTTGTTGTCTTAAGATTAATTTGAAGAATTCTATTTTCATCAATTTTAAAATCTACCAAATTAATTAATTTTTTCTCTATATTACCTTTTGGCCCTTTAACTTTGATAAGAATATGTTCTCCCTTATCTTCAAACAAAACTTCTATATTTTTAGGAATTTGAAGAGGTTTTTTAATTATTTTAGACATCTTTATCCCCTTAATTAAATTATTAATTTTCCACTTAATTAAACCAACTGATTTTCAAAAATAGCTACCATATATAAAATAAAAATTCACCACCAACATTACTTCTAAGTGCTTCTTTATCTGTTATTATTCCTTTATTTGTCGAATACACAGAAACTGCGTATCCATTATAAATAGGTTTTATTTCATTTACAGATTTATAAACTCTTCTTGAAGGTTTAGATACTCTATGTACACCTCTAATTGCAGGTTGATTATCAACATATTTTAAAATAATAATTATTTTTTTTACTTTAGAGTTTTCATCTGAAATTTTAAAATCTTCTATAAAACCTTTATTTTTAAGAATATTTAATATAGTTTCAATTAGCTTTGAGTAATATATAATAACATGATCTTTTCTTGCTAACTGAGCATTTTTTAATTTAATTAATAATTCTGAAATTGGATCTGAAAAACTCATATTCTTCTCCTTTTACCATGATGCCTTTTTTATTCCTGGCAATTTTCCCTCGCCAGCTAATTTTCTAAAACAAATTCTACAAATACCAAAATCTCTTATATACGCTCTTGGTCTACCACAAATTTGACATCTATTATATCTTCTAACCTTAAATTTTGGTGTTTTTTTTGCTTTTTCTATTAATGCTTTTCTAGCCATATTTTACCTCTTTCTTATTTTTTGAAAGGCATACCTAATTCTTGAAGCAAAAATTTACATTCTTCATCAGTTTTAGCAGTTGTAACAATTGATATTGATAAACCTTTAACTTTTTCAGTTTTTTCAAACTCTATTTCTGGGAAAACGATATGTTCTCTTATTCCAATATTAAAATTTCCTTTACCATCAAAACCAGATGCACTTACACCTTTAAAATCTTTAACTCTAGGTAATGCAATATTAAAAAATTTATTTAAAAATTCCCACATTCTTTCTCTTCTTAAAGTAACTTTACAACCTATTTCTTGTCCCTGTCTTAATTTAAATTGGTTGATAGATTTTTTAGCTTTTGTTTTTAAGGCTTTTTGTCCAGCTATAATAGTAAGCTCTTCAGCAGCCTCATTTATTACTTTTTTGTCAAGGGTAGCTTCATTTACTCCCATATTTAAAACAACTTTAACTATTCTTGGAACCATCATTTTATTAGAATAATTAAATTGTTTCATCATTTTTGGAACAACTACCTTTTCATACCTATCTCTTAAAATTGACATAATAATAACCCCTAATCAATATTTTTTTTACATTTTTTACAATATCTTGGATGATGTTCTTCATCCTTTCTACCAATTCTTGTAGGTTTATTGCAATGAGGACAAATAACCATAACATTAGACAAATCAATTGGAGCTTCAACTTTTGCAATACCACCATTTGGGTACTTATCTGATTTTCTTAATGTTTTTGAAACTAAATTTACTCCTTCAACTACAACTCTATTCTTATCAGGATAAACTCTCAGAACTTTACCTTCTTTTCCTTTATCTTTACCACTAATAACTTTTACTTTATCATCTTTTTTAATTTTTAGTTTTTTCATATTTTTTTCCCCTTAAGACTATAATACTTCTGGAGCTAAAGAAATTATTTTCATAAAATCTCTTTCTCTTAATTCCTTAGCAACAGGACCAAAAATTCTAGTACCAACAGGATTATTTTGCTTATCTAAAATAACAGCTGCATTTTCATCAAATCTAATATAAGACCCATCCTCTCTTCTAATAGGATATTTTGTCCTAACAATTACAGCTTTAACTACAGAACCCTTTTTTATATTAGATCCAGGTAATACTTCTTTAACAGAACAAACAATTATATCACCTATATAAGCATATCTTGCATGAGTTCCACCTAAAACTTTTATACATTGAAGAAGTTTAGCACCTGAATTATCTGCTACATTTAATAATGTTTGTTGTTGTATCATAGATCCATCCTTATTCCATAATTTATAAATAACATTTATTGAGCTTTTTCAACAATTTTAATTAGTTCAAAATATTTTGTTTTCGAAATTGGCCTTGTTTCACCAATTAAAACAATATCACCAATTTTAGCTTCTTGTTTTTCATCATGAACTTTATATTTCTTGGCCCTTTTAACATATTTTTTATATTTTGGGTGTTGTTTTAAAGTTTCAACTTTAACTACTATAGTTTTATCCATTTTATCTGAAATAACAACACCTGTAAACATTTTTCTTCTTTTATTTTCCATTATCGAGCTCCTATAGTTTAACATTTCTTTCTCTTAAAATTGTCTTTATTCTAGCAATATCTCTTTTAGTTTTTTGTAAAGAAGAGATATCTTCAACTTGACCAACTAGCATATTAAATCTTGTTTCTCTTTTTTTATTAAGAAGTTCGTTCAAAAGATTTAACAATTCTTCATCTTTCATATTTCTTAGTTCTTTAGCTTTCATTTTTTATACTCCTGTAAGAATATCTCTTTTTATTATTTTACATTTAACAGGCATTTTATAAGAAGCTTCTTTGAGCGCTTCATAAGCTAATTCTTCTGAAAAATTTCCAGAAATTTCAAAAATAATATTTCCTCTTTTTACTCTTGCAACATAATATTCTACAGCTCCTTTACCTTTACCCATTCTTGTTTCAGCAGGCTTTTTAGTATATGGAACATCAGGAAATATTTTGATCCAGATTTTTCCATTACCTTTTATCTTTCTTGTTAAACAAACTCTTCCTGCTTCAAGTTGATTAGCTGTAAAATAAGCATTTTCTAAAGCAACAAGAGCATAATCACCAAAAGATATCTTAACATTTCTTGCTGCCTCGCCTCTATTTCTTCCTCTTTGTTGTTTTCTATATTTTTGTTTATTAGGTGCTAACATTTTTGTCCCCTTTTAATTTAGTTTTTTCAACCTAATTTAATATTTTTTCCCCTCTATTTATCCAAATCTTCAATCCTATAATACCCATTATGGTTTTTGCTTCAACAATAGCAAAATCAATATCTGCTTTCAATGTACTTAAAGGAACTTCTCCTTTTTGATAGATTTCACTTCTTGCCATTTCAGCTCCACCAAGTCTACCAGATATTTTTATTTTAATTCCTTTACCTCCAGCTTGCATAACAAGAGCCATTGTATTTTTTATAGATCTTTTATAATTTCCTCTATTTTCAATTTGTTTAGCAATATCCTGTCCTACAAGCTCTGCATCTAAAAATCTATTTTTAACTTCTTTTATTTTTATTGCAACATTACTTTTAGTATATTTACTTGTAATTTTTTCTTCAATAGATTTTCTTAAATCTTCTAATAAAAAACCTTTTTTACCTATTACCATTCCAGGTTTAGAGGTATTAATAACTATAGTTGTTTTTTCAGCATTTCTATATATTTCAACCCCAGCTATAGATGCATCTCTTAATTGTTTTTTAATAAATCTTCTAATAAGTTCATCCTCTACTACTTTATTAGAAAGATCTTTTTTTCTAAATTCAGCAAAATAGTTTGATAACCATTCTTTATTAATTCCAATTCTTAACCCAACAGGATTGACTTTTTGTCCCATCTTATTCCTCCACATTTCCATCATTAATTTCTACATAAATATGACTCTTTCTTTTATTTATGATATCTGCTCTTCCTCTTCCTCTTGGCCTCAATCTTTTTAAAGTTGGAGCTTTTTGAACAAGAATTTTTTCAATTACAAACTTATTTTCATCAAAATCTAAATTTTTTTCAGTTGCTTTAAAAATTAAATTAGCTTTTGCATTTTTTATAGCATGAGCTAATAATTTAGCACTTTTATTAGGTAAAAAAGACAATTTTGCAATTGCTAAATTTACAGAATCACCTTTTTTTATTTCTCTAGAAAATCTTAAAATTTTACTAGGTGAAACATTTAAATATTTTTGATATGTTATTGCTTTCATTTTGCCTCTCCACTTTGAGCAGTACTTTCAGCTTTTCTATGACCTTTAAAAGTTCTTGTTGGAGCAAATTCTCCTAATTTATGACCAATCATATTTTCATTAACATGTATAGGGATAAATTTTTTACCATTATAAACATTTATAGTTAATCCTACCATTTCTGGAATAATTGTAGAAGCTCTAGACCAAGTTTTAATAGGTGCTCCCTTTTTCCCTTTCGACGCATCTAAAACTTTTTGAAAAAGTTTTTTTTCAATATATGGTCCTTTTTTCAATGATCTAGCCATTTTCTTTTCTCCTCTTTATAATAAACTTATTAGTAATTTTATTTTTCTTTCTTGTTTTATAACCTTTTGTAGGTTTTCCCCATGGCGTCATTGGATGGTTACCTTTTCCTCTACCTTCACCTCCACCATGTGGATGGTCAACAGGGTTCATTGCTACACCTCTAACTTTTGGTCTAATATTCATCCATCTTGATCTTCCAGCTTTACCTATAATAATATTTTTAGCATCTGGATTAGATACAACACCTACAGTTGCATAACAATTTTTATTTATAAACCTTAACTCCCCTGATGGCATTGTCAAAATCGCATAATCTTTTTCAAAACCAGAAATCTGGCAAAAAGTTCCACCTGACCTTGCTATTTTTCCACCTTCTCCTGGGTGAATCTCAACATTATGAATAAGAGTACCTACAGGAATATTTCTTAATGGTAAAGCATTGCCAACCTTTATAGGAGCATTTTCTCCTTCTGTAATTTTATCACCAACTTTTAGTGAATCTGGAGCCAATATATATCTCCTAACTCCATTTTCATAGCATACTAATGCAATTCTAGCAGTTCTATATGGATCATATTCTATTGATTCAACTTTAGCAGTAAGATTAAACATATCTCTTTTAAAAGAAATTATTCTATATAATTTTTTATGACCAGCACCCATTCTTCTGGATGTGATCCTACCATAATTATTTCTTCCGGCACTATTTTTAATATATATAGTTAATGGTTTATAAGGCTCATCTTTTGTTATTTCACTAAAATCATAGCCGGTTTTAAATCTTTGAGTTGGTGTTATTGGTTTAAAATATTTTAATCCCATCTTAAGCCTTCCTTAAATTTTCTTATACTTTTAAGAAACTAAATGATTCGCCTTCTTTTAATTTAATTACTGCTTTTTTAATATAATTTGTATATCCTTCTTTAAATCTTTGTTTTTTCTTTTTTCTTGGAGCAATCATAATATTTACTTTAACAGGTGTTAAATTAAACAATTTCTTAACAGCTTCTTCTACCATTTTTTTATTTGCATCTTTATGAATTTGAAAAACATACTTATTCTCTTTTTGCAATGATGTTATTTTTTCAGAAATTAAAGGTCTTATCAATACTTCATTTAAATCAATTCTCATATTCTACTCCAATTTTAAACTTTAACTTTTGAAGAATATTTTTCTTCTAAATTTCTAAGAGCTGACTCAGTAATAAAAATATTTTTTGCATAGAAAATATCTTTTGCATTCAAATTATTCCAATGTAAAGTATTTAAAAAACTAATATTTTTAGAAGATTCTTTAATTTTTTTATCATTTTCAGAAATTGTAAAAACTTTTTCACCTAAATAGTTTTCTTTTTCTACTTTATCGCCATAAATCAATAAAGCATTTGAATTAACACCAAACTTGTTAAAAATATTAAAAATTTCTTTTGTTTTAATATTTTCTAATTTTATATCTCCAATAAACTTTATATTACCAAGTTTATACTTTAATGATAAAAGTGATAAATAAGCTAATATTTTAACTTTTTTATTTATTTTCAATTTGTATGATCTTGGTTTTGGACCAAAAACTATTCCACCACCAACCCATACTGGATTTCTTCTTGTTCCAACTCTTGCTCTACCAGTACCCTTTTGTCTCCATGGTTTTTTCCCGGAACCTGCAACTTCAGCCTTTGTCTTAGTTGAAGCATTTCCTATTCTTTTGTTTGCTTCTTCAACTTTAACTGCAAGCCAAATGGAATAATTATTAACTTTTCTCAAAAATATCTCTTCAGATATTTCTATTTTCTTAGATTCTGTGTTATTTAAATTATATAATATTGCTTCCATATCTTTTCCTCAAGTTTTAAATTTTTTATTATTATTTTTTCACAGCTTTTTTAACATAAACAATTGAATTTTTAGCACCTGGAATTGCACCTTTAATAAAAATAACATTTTTTTCTTTATTAATTTTTACAACCTCAAGATTTTGAACTGATATTGTTTCATTTCCAAGGTGTCCGGGCATCCTTTTGTTTTTTCTAACTCTACCTGGTTCTTCTCTTTGTCCTGTAGATCCTGGTGTTCTGTGAAATTTAGAACCATGAGACATTCTACCACCACCAGCATTATGTCTTTTTATCATTCCTTGAAACCCTTTTCCTTTAGTTTTTCCTGTAACATCAACATACTTTATATTCTCAAAAAATGATGCATCTATAATTTGTCCAACTTCATAATTTGAAAGTTTTTCATCTGATCTAAATTCTTTTATAATTTTATATTTTTCAATTTCAATATTTTTATCTTTTAAAATTTGATTCAATTTATTAAAATAACCTATTACAGGTTTTATCAATTTATTTTCTTTTACAGGAAAATATCCTAATTTTAAAGCATTATAACCTTCTTTATCTTCACTTTTTACTTCTAAAACCCTACAAGGTCCTATTTCTACAGCAGTTACAGGAACAACTTTTCCCTCTTCATTAAATATTTGAGTCATTCCTAATTTTTTTCCTATTAGCCCTAACATATATTTATCCTTAAACTATTTTTATTTTCTAATTTAATCTAATTTTTAAAAAAAGATTTTTAAATAACAAATACTTTTATATTTGTTTTATTTCAACGCTAACACCTTCTGGTAATTCCAATCTAGATAAAACATTAATAACATCTTGATTAGGATTTATAATATCTATCATTCTTTTATGTATCCTCATCTCAAATTGTTCTCTTGAAGTAATATGAACATGAGGAGATCTTAAAACAGTGTAGCGTCTTATTTGTGTGGGCAAAGGTATTGGACCAGATATCTCTGCTCTTGCCTTTTTTGCTGCCCTTAATATCTCTTCCATAGCTTTATCTACAGTTTTATGTTCATATGCTTTTATTTTAATTCTAATAATATTGCCTTTCATTATTCCTCCAAAGAAAATAAATGAGAAGATACCGCAAAAGGTATCTTCTCAAAATTTTTATTCTAAAATTTCAGTAACTACTCCAGCACCTACTGTTCTACCACCTTCTCTAATAGCAAATCTTAATTGTTTATCCATAGCAACAGTATAGATCAATTCAACATCCATAGCAACATTTTGTCCTGGATTTGCAATTTTTTCAACCTCTTTAGTCTGTGAATTTCTAATCTCTTTAATTTCACCTGTAACATCTGTTGTTCTAAAATAGAATTGAGGTCTATAACCAGCATGGAATGGTTTTTCTCTACCACCTTCTTCTTTTGATAAAATATAAACCTCACAAGTAAATTTTTTATGTGGTGTAATAGAACCAGGTTTAGCAACTACCATTCCTCTTTCAACATCATTCTTTTCAATTCCTCTCAATAATAAACCAACATTGTCACCTGCTTGACCTTGATCAAGTTCCTTTCTAAACATTTCAACACCAGTAATAACTGTTTCTTTTGTTTCACCAAATCCTACAATTTCTACTTTATCACCAACTTTAACAATACCTGTTTCAATTCTTCCAGTTACTACAGTACCTCTACCTTTAATAGAAAAGATGTCTTCTATTGGCATTAAGAAAGGTTTATCAATGTCTCTTTTTGGTTCTGGAAAATAATCATCCATTGTGTTTAATAATTCAATAACAGGTTTACAGTTTGGACAATCATCTTTTCCACATCCACAGTTCATTGCTTTTAAAGCAGAACCTCTAATAATTGGGATAGTATCTCCTGGGAATTGATATTTTTTAAGCAAATCTCTAACCTCTTCTTCAGCAATATCAATTAATTCAGGGTCAGAAACCATATCAACCTTATTTAAGAAAACTACTATATATGGAACATTTACCTGTTTAGCAAGCAATATGTGTTCTCTTGTTTGGGGTTCAGGACCTTCATTTGCTGAAACAAGCAAAATTGCTCCATCCATTTGAGCTGCACCAGTAATCATGTTTTTGATATAGTCAGCGTGTCCTGGGCAGTCAATATGTGCATAATGTCTTTTTGGAGTTTCATACTCAACATGCTGAGTATTAATAGTTATACCTCTTGCTTTTTCTTCTGGAGCATTATCAATTTCATCATATTTCTTTGCCTGAGCTAATCCTCTTGCAGCACATATCATTGTTATTGCTGAAGTTAATGTTGTTTTACCGTGGTCAACATGCCCGATAGTTCCAACATTAATATGAGGTTTAGTTCTTATAAACTTTTCCTTTGCCATATATTTCCTCCTAAATTATTACCAAAACTTAATTCTAATCCTGGTTTTTGTTAATTATCATAAAAATAAAATTTTGTAAAGAAAAAATTATTATTTTTATTAAAAAATATAATCAAGAAACAAAATTTTTAGGAAATAAATGTAATAACAATCATTATAATTTCAATAAAATATTAATTTTTAATTTAAATATTTTTTATATCTTAATTTTTTATTATAAATTATAAAATATCAATTAATCTCTTAATTTTACTTTAAAAGTTGTTCTTGTAAATTTTTTGGTAATTCTTCATAATGAGAAAATTGCATTGTGTATGTCCCTCTACCTTGAGTTTTCGATCTTAATAAGGTAGCATAACCAAACATAGAACTTAGAGGAACTTCAGCTTTAATTATTTTTCCCATTGGAGATTCTTTCATTCCTGTAATTTTTCCTCTCCTACCATTTATATCCCCCATAACATCACCTAAATATTCATCTGGAACTATAACTTCTAAAGCCATTATAGGCTCAAGAATTGTAGGATTAGCTTTTTTAAATCCATCTTTAAAACCAATTGAAGCTGCTATCTGAAATGCCATATCTGAAGAATCAACTTCATGATATGAACCATCTATAAGTGTTACTTTAACATCAGTAACAGGATAGCCTGCTATTACACCATTTTCAAGAGCATCTTCAATTCCCTTTTTAACTGAAGGTATGTATTCTTTTGGTATTCTTCCACCTGTAATTTTATCAATAAATTCAAACCCTTTTCCTCTTTCAAGTGGTTCAATTTCAAGAACAACATGCCCATATTGCCCTCTACCACCTGATTGCTTGATATATTTTCCTTCAACTTTTGTAGTACCTTTTATAGTTTCTCTATAAGCTACTTGTGGATTACCAATATTAGCTTCAACTTTAAATTCCCTTCTTAATCTATCAACAATAATTTCAAGATGTAATTCTCCCATACCCGATATAATAGTTTGACCTGTTTCTTCATCTACTCTAACTTTAAATGTTGGATCTTCTTCAGCGAGTTTAATTAAACCATTAGTCAATCTATCATAATCCACTTTTGTTTTTGGTTCAATGGCAATATAAATAACTGGAACTGGAAAATCCATTGACTCCAACACAATTGGATTATTTTTATCACAAAGAGTATCTCCTGTTTGAGTATTTTTTAAGCCAATCAAAGCAATAATATCTCCTGCTTTTGCTGATGAAATCTCTTCTCTTTTATTAGCATGCATTAAAACTATTCTACCAATTCTTTCATCTTTTTCTTTGTTTGAATTAAAAACTCCTACACCTTGTTCTAATCTACCAGAATATATTCTTATAAAAGTTAATTTACCAATATAGGGATCACTCATTATTTTAAAAGCAAGACCGCAAAATGGTTCACTCTCTGATATATTCCTTGTAATCTCCTCTCTTGTTTTTGGATGAATACCATAGACTTTTCCAATATCAAGAGGTGAAGGTAAATAATAAACAACTCCATCTAATAATGGTTGAACCCCCTTATTTTTAAAAGCTGAACCACAAAACATTGGGAAAAATTTCATTTCAATTGTTCCTTTTCTAATTGCTTTTCTTATTTCATCCTCTTTTATCTCTTCTCCATTCAAATATTTTTCCATTATACTATCATCAACTTCAGAAATTTTTTCTATCATTTTTTCTCTATATTCTTTTGCTTTATCAATAAAATCAGATGGTATATCCTCTTCATGGAATTTTGCACCTAATTCTTCATTTTCCCAAACAACAGCTTTCATTTTAATTAAATCAATTATTCCTTTAAAATCACTTTCTTTACCATATGGTATTTGAACAGGAAGAGGAATTCCACCAAGTTTTTCTAGTATTTCATTCTCAACTTTATAAAAATCAGCTCCTACTCTATCCATTTTATTTACAAAAATTAATCTTGGAACTTTATACTTATTTGCCTGCCTCCAGACAGTTTCCGATTGTGGTTCAACACCACCAACAGCACAAAAAACACCAATAGCCCCATCAAGCACTCTAAGAGATCTTTCAACTTCAACTGTGAAATCAACATGTCCTGGTGTATCAATAAGATTAATTCTATGATCATTCCAAAATGTAGTAGTAGCAGCAGATGTAATAGTTATACCTCTTTCTCTTTCTTGTTCCATCCAATCTAATTCGGCTGTTCCTTCATGAACCTCACCAATTTTATATGTTTTACCTGTGTAATATAAAATTCTTTCACTTGTTGTTGTTTTTCCAGCATCAATATGAGCCATTATCCCAATATTTCTATATTTTGCAATATCTAGATCTTTCATCTATTTCCTCTCTTAAATTTTTTATTATTAAAATCTAATTTGAATCGATAAATTTAATAATAAAAAATGCAAAAACTATTTATTGATAAAAATAAAATCTATATAATAATAAAATCAATGAATCAAATTAAAAATAATATGCTTTAAATTCAATAAAAATTGAATTTAATGATTTCTTTTATATTTATCAATTTATTATTATTAAATGAAATAAAATATATTGTATTTAAAAAATAAAAGCTAATTTAAAATTATAAAATTAAATTTATAAATAAAATTTAGTTAAAACAAAAGAAAAAAAAAATCAAAAAATTTAAATAATAAGAAATTACTTAAAATTAATATTAAATTAACTTAAAATTAATAATAAAAATTAAAAATTAATTCAAAGAATAAAAAATTACCATTTTAAATGAGCAAAAGCTCTGTTTGCTTCAGCCATTTTATGAGTATCATCTTTCTTTTTAACTGCAGATCCAACATTATTATAAGCATCTATAATTTCAGCTGCAAGTTTTTCTGCCATTGATTTACCTTTTCTTTCTCTTGCAAAATTTATAATCCAATTACATGCTTTAAAAAATTGCCTATAACTTGGAACTTCAACTGGAATTTGATAAGTTGCACCACCAATTCTTCTCGATTTTACTTCAACCATTGGCTTAACATTTTCAATGGCTTTGTTAAAAACCACAATTGGATCTTCATGCAACTTTTCTTTAATTATATCTAATGCTCCATAAACAATTTTATAAGCAATATTTTTTTTGCCTTCCAACATTACATAATTTATAAATTTCATTAAATCTTTTGAACCATACTTATAATCAAGACCAATATTTCTATCTATTCTTTTCTTTTTTCTTCCCATTTATAGCACTCCTAATATCTTATTTATTTGCTTTTTTAACACCATATTTTGATCTAGAAGTTTTTCTATTTTCAACACCTAAACAATCAAGAGCACCTCTAATAATATGATATCTAACACCTGGAAGGTCTTTAACTCTTCCTCCTCTAATTAAAACAACAGAATGTTCTTGTAAATTGTGCCCTTCACCAGGTATATATGCTGTAACTTCAACCCCATTAACAAGTCTAACTCTTGCAATTTTTCTTAAAGCAGAGTTTGGTTTTTTAGGGGTCATTGTTTGAACTCTCGTACAAACACCTCTTTTTTGAGGGTTACCCTGTAAAGCAGGTGATTTTGATTTTTTAAATACTTTTTTTCTACCTTCTCTTACTAATTGGTTAATAGTAGGCATAATTTCTCCTTTATAAATCTGGAATCTATATATATCATTTTTTTTTTCAATGTCAACAAAAAATAATTTTATTTTTTAAAGCAATTTTTTATTATTCATAATATTTTTTTATTTTTTATATAAATATTTTAATTAATTTTAAATAAACCTTTTAAGATAATTTTTCTATTCTATCTATAAAGCTCTTTCTTTCATAAACCTTATCTAAATCTAAATTAATATCTCCTTCTTTTTCTTTAAATATTTTTACAAATCTATAAGTTCTAAAACCAGTTCCTGCTGGAATTTTTTGACCAACAATGACATTTTCTTTTAATCCTTTTAATGGATCCTCTTCTCCCTTTATAGCTGCATTTGTTAAAACTCTAGTAGTTTCCTGGAAAGATGCTGCTGAAATAAAAGATTTAATACTTAATGAAGCCTTTGTTATACCAAGCAATGCTGGTCTACCTTTAGCAGGAATACCACCATTTGCAACTATTTTTTCATTCTCTTCTAAGAATTCATCTCTATCTACAAGTTGATTAAGAACAAAAGAAGTGTCACCTACATCTTCTATCCTTATTTTCCTTAACATCTGTCTAATAATTATAGAAATATGTTTATCATTTATATTTACACCTTGTCCCCTATAAACCTTTTGTATTTCATTAAGTAAAAAAGCAGAAAATTCAAAAATACCTTTAATCTGTAAAACATCATATGGATCAATTTCCCCATCACAAAGTTCCTGTCCTGCATAAACATAATCCCCATCTCTAACTTTTAAGTTTGCATTTACAGAAATTTTGTGTTCATGAATATTTCCTAGTTCATCTTCAACATAAATAATTCTTTTTAATCTTTTAATTTCTCCAAATTTTACTCTTCCTTCTACAATACTTAAAACAGCTTTATTTTTAGGAGATCTTGCTTCAAACAAGTTATTTACTCTTGGTAAACCTGATACTATATCAACTTGAGTTGTTTTACCTTTTGGTATTTTTATAACTATCTGCCCTTTTTTAATAATTTCTTCATCTTTAACTACAACAATCGAGTTGGGAAGAGCAAGGTAACTTAACAAGATATTTTCTTCATTGTTTAGATCCACTATATTTATTTTTGGTTGGTTTTTTTCATTTAATATTTGTGATATTTTTATTTGATTCTGTTCTGTTAATTTATAATTAACATCATAAATAAAATCTACAAATTTAACTTTTCCATCATTTTCTGCAACTATAAGATCATTATGAGAATCAAATTCAAGTAAAGTTTTATTCGCTTTTAAAATTTCTTTTTCTTTCACAAACAACTTTGATCCACATTTTGCATTAACTACAATATCTTCACTTATAAGATAAAGATTTCCATTAATTTCTTTAACAACTGCAACAAAACCAGAATATACCTCATTGCCTTTATTATCCTTACCAATTATAGTATCTTTAATTACTTTTTCACCATCTTTAACATAAATTTCAAAGGAACACTCTTCTGATATATTTTTATAAATTGTATTAATAGAAATTAACCCATCTCTTAAAAATATAATATTCCCATCATCATCAAATACATAATTACCTTTAATTGCATTTAAATAAATATCATCTTGATATTGAATTTGTCCTTCTGAAGATGTAGTTGATGCAATACCTCCAATATGGAAAGTTCTCATCGTAAGCTGTGTTCCCGGTTGACCAATTGATTGAGCAGCAATTATTCCAACTGCTTCTCCAATATCAACAATTTTATTTGTAGCAAGATTTTCACCATAGCATTTTCTACAAATTCCATGTCTCGATTCACATGTCAAAACAGATCTTATTTTAACTCTTTTTATTCCTAAATTTTCAATATATTGTGCTTTATCAAGAGTAATATATTCATTAATATCAAGTATCTGCTCATTTGTAATAGGATGGTATAATTTTTCTTGTGAAAATCTACCTGTAATTCTATTTGATAATCTTTCCTTTAACTCTTCATTTTCATATAAAGCTTCTACAACTATACCATTTATTGTACCACAATCATCTTCTGAAATAATAACATCTTGAGCAATATCAATTAATTTTCTTGTTAAATATCCTGCATCTGCTGTTTTCAAAGCTGTATCTGCTAAACCTTTTCTAGCTCCATGTGTTGAAATAAAATATTCAAAAACTGTTAACCCTTCTTTGAAATTTGATTTTATAGGAATATCGATAATTTTTCCAGAAGGAGTAGCCATATTTCCCCTCATTCCAGCAAGCTGAGCAACTTGAGTTATTGAACCTCTCGCACCAGATTCAACAATAATGTTTAATTGGTTAAAACCTCCTCCTGTCTCTTCCATTAAAGTTTTAAGTTTTTTGATTATCTTTTTCTTTGCATCTGACCATTTTCTAACTGTTTCATTATATCTTTCATCATCAGTTATTTGTCCTTTTCTCATTGCTTCATTGAGCTTATTAACCTCTTCTTGAGTTTTTTCTATAATTGAAGTTTTTTCTTTTGGTATAATAATATCTGCAGCTGAAATAGTACATCCAAATATTGTAGAATATTTAAACCCTAATTCTTTCATTTTATCAAGGGTATAAGCAGCTCTATAAGTTCCATAATTTTTAAATATCTCAAAAACAATTTGTTTTAATTTCTTTTCAGGTAAAGGTTCATTTATAAACTCATAATCTTCTGGAAGAATAGAATTAAAAATAACTCTTCCAGCAGTTGTGTCAATCCATTTATTTTTATATTTATATTTAATAGGTTCTTGATGGGTAATAATCTTATTTTCAAGAGCAAAATATATCTCATTTATATTATTAAAATATTTAATTCTAATTTTTTGAATGTTTTTATTCTCTTTAGTTAATAAAAATAATCCAAGAACCATATCTTTTGTAGGCCAAGTAATAGGATTACCATTTGCAGGATCAAGTAAGTTTTTTGCTGCAAGTAAAAGTAACCAACATTCTATTTGAGCTTCATATGATAATGGAATATGAATTGCCATTTGATCACCATCAAAATCTGCATTGTATGCATGACAAACAAGTGGAGGCAATTGAATAGCTTTACCTTCAATAAGTCTTGGTTCAAAAGCTTGAAAACCTAGTCTATGTAAAGTTGGAGCTCTATTTAACATTACAGGGTGTTTATGAACAACCTCTTCTAAAATATCCCAAACTATTGGTTCACCTTTTTCAATAGATCTTTTAGCATTTTTAATAGATGCTCCATTTATTTTCATTAATTTTTGAATAATAAAAGGTTTAAATAGTTCTAATGCCATAATTCTTGGAACACCTGCTTGATAAATAGCAAGCTCAGGACCTACAACAATAACCGATCTACCAGAATAATCAACTCTTTTACCAAGTAAATTCTGTCTAAATCTTCCTTGTTTACCTCTTAAAAGTTCAGAAATAGATTTTAATGGTCTATTACTTGGACCCTTAATTGCTCTTTTTCTTTTTGAATTATCAAAAAGACAATCTACTGCATCCTGAAGTAATCTTTTTTCATTTTTAATTATTATTTCAGGAGCATGCATTTTTATTAATCTTTTTAATCTATTATTTCTATGAATTAATCTTCTATATAAATCATTTAGATCAGAAGTTGCAAATCTACCTCCATCAAGTTGAACCATCGGTCTTAAATCTGGGGGTATAACTGGAATATAATCAAGAATCATCCACTCAGGTTTATTTCCAGATTTTCTAAAATCTTCTATTAATTCAAGTTGTTTAAATAATTTTTTATTACACTTATCTCCTTTTTCAATCATCTTTTGTCTTAAATAAAAAGCTTCATCATCAAGGTCTATTTTACTTAAAAGTTTTTTAATAGCTTCAGCTCCCATTTCTGCTTCAAATGAGATACCATACTTTTCTCTTGCTTCTATATATTCCTGTTCCAATAATATTTGTTTCTCTTTCAAATCTGTATCACCTGGATCTATAACTATATATTTTTCATGAAAAAGAACTGAATGTAAATCTTTTAATTTAATATTTAATAAAATAGCAATTTTTGAAGGTGAACTTTTATAATACCATATATGAGCAACTGGTGCAGCTAAAACAATATGCCCTATTCTCTCTCTTCTTACTTTACTTTCTGTAACTTGAACACCACATCTATCACAAATAACACCTTCATACTTTGGAGTTTTAAATTTACCACAAGAACATTCGTAATCTTTAGTAGTTCCAAAAATTCTTTCACAAAAAAGTCCATCTTTCTCTGGTTTTAAAGTTCTATAATTAATAGTCTCAGGTTTTTTAACTTCACCATAAGATTGAAGTTTTATAACATCTGGAGATGCTATTTTTATTTTAATTTTTGAAAATCTTCCTACTCTTTCAAGCATATTTTTTCCCTTTTATTAAACTTTAATTTATATTTTATAATACTTATAAATTTAAATAAAAACAATTTAGACTCAAAAAGGTCAGAATATTTGATTTGATTGTTGTTTCTTTTGTTCATTTATGTCTTTATCTTTTTCAAATAATGGAATTATCTTATCATTTTCATCATATATTGAAATATCAAGACATAACCCTTTTAGTTCCTGTATCATAACATTAAAAGCTTCAGGTACTCCTGGAGGTGGAATTACTTTTCCTTTAACAATTGCATGGTAAAGGTTATTTCTACCTTGCCTATCATCAGATTTTTGAGTTAAAAATTCATGCAATGTATATGAAGCACCATAAGCCTCAAGTGCCCATACCTCCATTTCTCCTAATCTTTGCCCTCCAAACTGAGCCTTACCACCAAGAGGTTGTTGAGTAACCAATGAATAATTACCTGTTGATCTTGCATGCACTTTATCATCAACCATATGTGTAAGTTTTAATATATAAATATTTCCCACCATTACTTCTTGTTCAAAAGGCTCACCTGTTAATCCATTATATAAAACATTTTTAGATGTTTCTGGTAATCCACATTCTTTTAATAATTCCTGAATTTTTTCATAAGATACTGATTGAAAAATTGGTACAGCAACTTTTTTATTCAATTTTTCACATATCCACCCTAAAGAAGTTTCAAGAATTTGTCCAAGATTCATTCTTGATGGAACACCTAATGGATTTAAAACTATATCTATAGGAGTACCATCTGGTAAAAAAGGCATATCTTGTTCTGGTAAAATTTTTGATATAACTCCCTTATTACCATGTCTTCCTGATAATTTATCACCAACAGAAATCTTTCTTTTAGCAGCAACATAAACCTTAACAATTTCTTCCACTCCAGCTTCAAGATCTTCACCATCAGCTCTTCTTAATCTTATAACATTTATAACATTTCCTTCAACACCATGTGGTAATCTTAATGATGTATCTTTAACATCAGAAGCTTTTTCTCCAAATATTGATTTAACAAGTCTATATTCAGGACTTAAATCCTCATGTCCTTTTGGAGTAACTTTACCAACAAGTATTGAATTTGAAGTTACTCTTGCTCCTATCCTAATTATGCCCTCATCATCTAAATCCTTTATATCTGATTCAGAAACATTTGGAATTTCTCTTGTAATTTTTTCTTTTCCTAATTTAGTCTCTCTTACCTCAATTTGAAACTCTTTTATATGAATTGAAGTTAATAAATCTTCTTTAACAACTCTTTCTGAAATTACTATTGCATCTTCGAAATTGTACCCATACCATGGCATAAAAGCAACTTTCAAATTTCTTCCTAAAGCAAGTTCTCCTTTGTCAGTTGAAGCACCATCTGCAATAACTTCACCTTCTTTAACTTTTTGTCCTTTTTTAACAATTGGTTTTTGATTATATACAGTATCCTGGTTTGTTCTATAAAATTTTATTAATTGATATACATCTATATCATTATCATCTTTTCTATCATCAGGAAGTATTTTAATAATAGAATTATTTACATATATAACTTCCCCTGCTCTTTTTGCAACAACAATTACCCCAGAATCTCTTGCAACAACATACTCCAATCCTGTTCCAACATAAGGTGATTCTGGACAAATAAGAGGCACAGATTGTCTCTGCATGTTAGATCCCATCAGAGCTCTATTAGCATCATTATGTTCAAGAAAAGGTATAAGTGAGGTTGAAACAGAAAATACTTGTCTAGGCGAAACATCAATATAATTTATGAGTTCCCTTTCTACTGAAACATATTCTCCTTTATATCTTGCATTTACAAATTGATTTTTAAATTTTCCATCTTCATCAATTTCTTCAAGAGATTGAGCAATATAATATCTTTCTTCTTCAATTGCTGTTAAATATTCTACTTTATCTGTAACAATTCCATTTTCAACTTTTCTGTATGGTGTTTCTAAAAATCCATACTCATTTATTCTTCCATAAGTTGTCAATGAAACTATCAAACCAATGTTTTGACCTTCTGGTGTTTCTATTGGGCATATTCTTCCATAATGAGAGTGATGAACATCTCTAACTGCAAAACCAGCTCTTTCTCTTGATAAACCACCAGGACCTAAAGCATTTAATCTTCTTTTATGAGTTAACTCTGTTAATGGATTTGTTTGATCCATATATTGTGATAATTGAGAGGTACCAAAAAATTCATTAATAATTGCTGTTATAGGTTTTATTGATAAAATATCAGCAGGCTGAACATTATCAATATCACAAGTTTGCATTCTTTCCTTTGCAATTTTTTCAATTCTTGAAGATGCTTTTTTTAATTGATTTAAAAATAGTTCACCAACACCTCTAACTCTTCTGTTTGAAAGATGATCTATATCATCTGGTTTATAAACTCCTTCAAATATTTTATCAAGATATATTATAGTATTTATTATATCATCTTTTGTTAAAGCTAATGTTGTAACATTTTCAGCATAACCATATTTTTTATTTAATTTAAATCTACCAACTCTTCCAAGGTCATATTTTTTAGGATCAAAATATAGATCCAATATTTCTTTCTCAGCTGTTTCTATAAGAGCTGGCTCACCTGGTCTTAAAATATTAAATATCTTGTTTATTGCTTCTTCTTTTGACATTTCTGTTTTTAATGGATTTTCAGCTGACTTTTCAAATGTTTCTTTTTGTAATGTATTTATAATTACTTCAGAGTTTATGTGTTTTTCTGAATTAAAATCTATAACTTTTATTTTTTCAATATTATATTCTTTTAAACTCATTATTTCTGTATAAGAAATCCTCTTTCCAGCAATTAATATTTTTTCTGGACCAAAGTCTGTTTCTACAATAACATCTTGAGCTGCATATTTATTTTCTAAAGTATCATCAACTTTTATTTCAACAACTTTGTGTAACGAATTTATTATTTTTTCATTTGTATCAAATCCAATTACTCTTAAAAAAGTTGTAACAAGTATCTTTCTTTTCTTATCAATTCTTACATACATTATCTCTTTCTTTTCATCTATTAAAAACTCAAGCCATGAACCCTTATCAGGAGAAAGTCTGGCATTGTATTCAAAATCTTTTTCAGAATAAGAAAATACTACACCTGGTGATCTATGAATTTGGCTTACAACTACTCTTTCCGCTCCGTTAATTATAAATGTACCATTAGATGTCATTAAAGGAAATTCACCAAAATAAATCTCTTGAGATTTAATTTCACCAGTATCTTTAATCACAAGATTTACTTTAACTTTTATTGGTACTGCATAAGTTTTACCCTTTTTTCTTGCTTCATTTTCAGAATATTTAGGCTCACCAATGCTATAATCAATATATTCTAAAACTATATTTCTTGCTGCAGATTCTATTGGAAATATACTTCTAAATAAATATTCTAAACCTTGATTTTCAACTGGTAAATTTTTTAATTTTTTTTCTCTTTGTAAAAAAAATTCGTAAGATTTTTTCTGAAGATCCAATAAATAAGGGTAATCATATACTTCTTTGCCTTTTCCATCTATCAAATATCTTATTGGATTTTTTTCCATAGGTGATAATTTCACCTTCATTTATAACCCCTTTATATTTTATTTTTTATTTTATTATTTGTACTTTATTACTTAACCTCATTTATTTACAAAAAATTATCCATTTTTAAACTATTTTTAATAAATATTTATATTAACTTATTAATTAATTTCAAAAATTATCTTAAAAATTTATAATTAATTTAATAATTAATAATTTCCACATATTTTTATTTTTTTAATATTTTCTATAATGTAAATTAATTTCTTATCATAAATTAATTATAAATATTAGTTTTTAATATAATTAGTTTAATTATAATAATTTTATTAAAAAATCTACATAAATATAATAAAAAAATAATTTAATAGATTTTTTATCAAAAACCAACCAATCTCCTTAAAAATCTTATAATATAAAAAAGATGTCCATGAAAAATAGATTTAATAGATAAAATAATGATTCAAAGAAATTCATCTATTTCCCTGTAATAATTGAATTTTTTGAATAAAATGAAAAAAAAATAAGATTAAAATAATTATAAAAAAAGAAATATAAAAGTCTGAAAGGGTTAATGAATACCCTTTCAGACCAATTAATCTATTGACATTATTTGAGTTCAACCTGTGCACCAGCATCTTCTAACTGTTTTTTAATTTTCTGAGCTTCTTCTTTAGAAACTCCTTTTGCTACTGGTTTAGATGAATCTTCAGCAAGATCTTTTGCTTCTTTTAATCCTAAATTAGTTATTTGTCTTATAACTTTAATTACTTCAATTTTCTTTTCACCTACATTTTTAATATAAACATCAAATTCTGTTTTTTCAGGAGCTGCTTCTGTTGCAGCTGCTGCTGGAGCTGCTGCCATCATCATTGGTGCTGCTGCAGATACTCCAAACTCTTCTTCAATTGCTTTAACTAGTTCATTCAATTCAACTACTGTCATGTTTTTAATAGCATCAATAAATGCCTCTTTAGTTAATTTCTCAGCCATTTTTATCTCCTAAATTATTTTTTTTATTATTGTTTCTTTTCAGAAACTTTAATTAACACTCTAGCTAACCTAGCAACTAGATCATTTAAATCTCTTGCAAGATTAACAATAGGACTCGCCAATACATTAGCAAGCATAGCATATAATTGCTCTCTTGTTGGTAAATTTGCAAGTGCATTAACTCTTGCTTTATCAAGGTACTCACCTTCAAAAAAAGCTCCTTTTAATGAAACAAAACCATTTTTTGAATAATTTTTAATAGTTTTTGTAATTTCTGAAACATTATCATTGCCATAAGCAATTATTGTATTTTTGATAAATAAATCTTCACTTATAGAATTAAAATCTTTATAATTTGACTCAATAACTTTTTTCAAAATATTATTTTTTACAACAAGAACATTACCACCTAATTTTCTTACCTCTTTTCTCATTAATGTTGAATCTTTAACTGTAAATCTTTCAAAATCAGCAAATATTATAAAACTATTATTTTGATAAATATCCAAATATTTGTCAAACAATTCTTTTTTTTCTTTTTTTATTACTTTTTGATTTGTAGTCATATTTAATTACCTCAAATTACTTAATTTGTACAAAATCAATTTTTACAGATGGACTCATAGTTGATGAAATATATACTTTCTTAATATAATCTCCTTTAAGATCAGCTGGTCTTTTCTTTAATATTTCTTTATAAATAGAACTTAAATTTGATAATAACTTATCATCTTCCATTGATTTTTTACCTATACTTACATGAATATTCCCAGCCTTATCTGCTCTATATTCAATTTTACCTTTTTTAATTTCTTCAATCGCCTTTTTAATATCAGTTGTAACAGTACCAAGTTTTGGGTTTGGCATCAATCCTTTAGGACCAAGTATTTTAGCTAGTTTTGAAATATTTTTCATCATATCAGGGGTTGCAATACAAGCATCAAAGTCAAGCCAACCTGAACTTATTTTATCAATTAGTTCTTGTCCTCCAACATAATCAGCACCTGCTTGTCTTGCTTCATCTGCATAATTACCTTCAGCAAAAACTAAAACTTTTTTTTGTTTTCCAAAAGGATAATCATAAACATGGGTTCCTCTGATAGTATGTTTTTTATCAAGATTTAACACAAATACAGCATCTACTGTTTCATCAAATTTAGTATAAGCTGCTTTTTTAATCACTTCTATAGCCTTAGTTGGTTCATACATTTCATTCTTGTTAATAAGTTTGAGTGCTTCTTTATATTTTTTACCTCTTTTCACTTTTTTTCTCCTTAAAGAAATTAGTTATAGAATTAATCTACAACTTCTACTCCCATTGATCTACAAGAACCTGCAATTATTCTTATAGCAGCTTCGATATCATTTGCATTTAAATCTGCCATTTTTTTCTCTGCAATTTCTTTTAATTGTGCTTTTGTAATTTTACCCACTTTTTTCTTATTTGGTTCACCAGAACCACTTTCAATTTTCAATGTTTGTTTAATCAAATATGTAGCTGGAGAAGTTTTTAAAACAAAATCAAATGTTTTATCCTTATAAACAGTTATAATACAAGGAATAACTTCCCCTTTTCTATTTGCAGTTTTAGCATTAAATGCTTGACAAAACTGTTGAATATTAACACCTGCTTGGCCTAATGCAGGACCAACTGGTGGAGCTGGAGTAGCAGAACCACCAACTAATTGAAGCTTAACAATTTGCTTAATTTCCTTTGCCATTTTTCATTCCTTAATTTTTTTTTCAATTTGCGAAAATAGCAGCTCAACTGGGGTCTTTCGACCAAAGATGTCGATTTCTACAACCACTTTTTCTTTATCGACATCTACAGCCTTTACCAATCCTTCAAAGTTTTTAAACGCACCATCTATAATTAAAACATTGTCGTTTTCTTCAATGTCAATAGTAGTAAACTTCTTTTTTAATTCTTTTTTTTCACCAGAAATACCTAATAAATTTTCAACTTCACTTTTTTTCATTGGAACTGGCTTATCAATTCTTTTAACTCCAACAAAACTAACTGTATTTGGAGCACTTAAAACAATTTTTACTATTTTTTTCCAATAATTTGGATCATCTGGTTCATCACTTAAATCCATTTCTAAAATTACATATCCTGGATAGCATTTTCTTTTCGTCTCTTTTCTTTTACCTCTTTGTATTTTAACCACAGTTTCTTCTGCAACCATTGGATTAATAATATAATCCTCTACATTGTAAAGCTTAGCTATTTTTTTTAAATTTTCTGCAACTTCGTACTCAAATCCAGTTGTAACCTTAAGAACATAAAAGTTTTTCATAATGCAAATACCCAATCTACTAATTTAACAGAAACTACATCTGCTAAACTCAAAAGTATTGCAAAAGCAATAATAAAAACAATAACTACATAAGTCATCTCTTGAACTTCTTCAGAAGTTGGCCAATTTACTTTTTTTAATTCCTCTATACAAGATTTTATAAATACAACAATTTTCCAATCTTTTATTTTTTTCATACTTTTATCCTTTGCTATAAAATTTTAAATAATCAGGCCAGGAGGGATTCGAACCCCCAACATGCGGTTTTGGAGACCGCCGCTCTACCAATTGGAGCTACTGGCCTTTTAGTTTAAAATTACTTAACTTTAGTCTCTTTATGATTTGTGTGTTTTTTACATGTATTGCAATATTTTTTAATCTCAAGTTTATCAGGAGTATTTTTTTTATTTTTTGTTGTGGTATAATTTTTATTTTTACATTCACTACATTGTAAAGCTATTATTTCTCTCATCTATACCTCTTTTAGTTTATTATTTATAATTTTTATTTTGTTTTTATTTTATTTTGTAACTTTTCAATTTCTTTTAAAAAAGCCCACAAACGGAATTGAACCGTTGACCCCTTCCTTACCATGGAAGTGCTCTACCGTCTGAGCTATGTGGGCAAAATATTTTTATAAGGAAGGCGAAAAACTTTTATCACTAAAAAAAAATTTGTCAATATTTTTAAATAAATTTGTCTTTAAATTTAGTTTCTAAAAAATAAAAAAAATAGATTTATATATTTTAAGACCTATTTCTTCATTTCACACTTGCCTTCAAATATAACACCATCATCAATTTTTAAAACTTCTGTTTTTATATTTCCATAAACTTTAGCATTATTAACCATTTCTATTCTATAAGAATCTAATATATTACCCTTTAAATTTCCAGCTATTTTAACAAATTTAGCAGTAATATCCGCTTCAACATACGCATTTGAATCTATAATAAGATAACCTTCAGTTTTGATTGTTCCTTTAAATTTACCACAAATCATTAATGAATCTTTATATTTTAAATCACCTACTAAATCAGTTTCAGCTCCTAAAATTGTCTTAACTTTTTCAAAATTAAAATTAATTGAATCACTTGTTTTTTTATTCATTATTATCTCCTAAAGCTATTTATTTATAATTCATCAATTAAACAAATTTTAATAATATAAATATTATTTTGTCGTCAGTTTAAACACTCCATCCCAGTCATCAGGTGGAGGATTTTTTATATATTCTAAACATCTTGCTAAGTGTATCTCTGAAACATAATCATCTGGATTAATTTCAAGAACTTTTTTAAATAACTCAGCTGCTTCATTAAATTGTTTTTCAAAATATTTTTCTATTGCTTGATTATAAAGCTCTACAAATTTTTTTTTATTTTCATCCATTAAAAATTTCCTCTAATTTCAAATATTTTAAATCATTAATTTTATTTAATTTGATTTTTCATTACCTTTAATAATACTATTTTTTATAGACATATTGATTGATTCTTCAATTTCAGCAAGTGTTTGAAGTTTATCCTTTTTTTTAGATATCAACTCTTTTTTATCTTCATATAATTTTAAAACATTTTCAATTTTAATAAGAGTCTCATTTATTTTTTCATCTATTCTTTCTATTGTTTTCAGACTATCATCTAGTTCTCTAGATAGATTTACATTATTTTTCAATTCTTTTATTTTTTCTTTAAATTCTTTAAGCGGATTTGCTATGTCATCTTTTATGAATTTTTCAAAGATATTTAACATATTTGCTTTTTCTTTAATAATTTCCTCTCTATTTAATATTTCTTCAATAAATTTTTTCTTCTTTATAAAATTGTTTATCTTTAATAAAACTTCTAGCATATTAATTGGTTTTACAATATAATCATCAGCTCCTAGATTTAATGCTTTAAATTTATAATTTGGATCACCATACCCAGTTATCACAATAATTGGTAAAGTTAAACTTAAATTTTCCCTTAAATATTTTATAAGATCAAAACCATAAATATCAGGCAAATCAAGATCAACTATCGCTACTTCAAAACCATTCCCCTCTTTAACATAATCTAAAAATGTAGAACCATTTTCAAAAGTAATAACTTTAAAAAGCTCAAGATTTTCAAGCATAACCTTAAATAACTCACAAGTTTCCCAATTATCATCTACTATTGCTATTTTATACATAAAACTATCCAAAAATTAATTAAATTTTTTTGAGGGTTTAAAATAAATTCTATAACTATTAGAATATTCTACTATTTTTTTCTCAGAAAAATTATAAACCTTTTTTTTGCTAATTATTTTCCCCTTAAAAGTCCCTAATCCTCTTATTTCTAAAACAACATCTTCATTGTTTCTTTTTTCTTTATTTTCGTTAACCTCATTAATTATTTCTTCGTCATCATTTATTTCTTTTTTCAATTTATTACGTAAAGCCTCTATAAAATCATTAACTATCTTGTTAATAACTATTCTATTAATATTAACATTTTTACTATAAATTTCTTCTAAAATATCTTTTTTTTTATATTTAGGCATATTTATAAAAACATTTTAATTTTCAAATATATGCTATAAGTATTTATTTAGTTGTTATAGTCTTTATCAAATGAGCAGCTCTACTTTTTGCTCTTGATGCAGTATTTAAATGTAAAACACCTTTTTTAACAGCTTTATCACATAATTTTTGAAAATAATCGTAAGCTTTATTAATTTGATCTGTTTTTTTATCCTTAATTAAATTTTGTAATCTTTTAAATTGTGTTTTAATTTGTTTTTTAACTATTCTGTTTCTTAATCTTCTCTTTTCACTCTGTCTAACTCTTTTTTCAGCAAACTTTTTATTAGGCACTTTATCACTCCTTAAAATATTATTTTTTTTGGAATTTATCAAAATCTTTAATAAAGTCAATTATTTTAAATAATTTATTTTAAATTTTGAGCCAAATTAAATTAAGAAATTATTCTTTTTGTTCTTCTTTAATTTTTATAAAAATTTCAGGAGATTGAGTAAAATAAGAATAAATATTTGTAAGTTTAGCTTTATATGCTTTTTTATTAAGCTCATCATAAAGTATAAATTCTTTATTTTCAGGATCACCTTCTTCATCAGATTCTATAATATAAAATCTGTAAAAAACTTCTCCACTCATTGATTTTATTTCAAGAACATAATCAGGTTTTTTAATGTGTTTATATTTTAAGTCAAATTCATCTATTTCAAAATTTAATAAATTTTTATTCAAATTATCTATTGCAGGGTTTTGAATATTAAAATAATATTCTTTTTGATAATTTGATTTCCATACCCAATTATTATTAAAAAGATAAAAATTATTTTGAATATTATCTATATAATTTCCGAAGAAATAGAACCCAACTTCATTTATTTTTAAATTTGCAAATAATTTATTTTGTCTAAAATCTGATACTTTTTTATTTATTCCAAAATAAGTAAATGAATCAACTATATAAATCTTTTCATTATACATAATATAAAAGTTATTTTTATCCACTGTTTCGTTTCCCAAAAAAACAGCATAATCTTTTCCATCATTTTCATACAAATAAATTTCAACAAGTGGCGGATAAAAACCACAAGCTTCTAAAAGCTCTGTGTTATAATTATCAATATAATCCTTGTAATCTAATGAAGAAAAATACATCAAAAAAGTTTCAATAGAAGATTCAGAAATTTCATATTTTTTCGGTAATACAAATTCCCATTTTCCATCTTTTTTTTCCAATAAAATTTCATCTATTTTTTTATTATTAAATTTTATATTTATTTTTTCTATCTTATTTTTATCAAAATTGCTTATTATATAATTTATTTTATTTACATTTTTTTTATTCTTATTTTTTTCAACTATTTTATTTATAAGATAATAACCACCATATAAAACTATAAAGATTAAAAAAATTATTACAACTATTAGTAGATTTCTATCTTCTCTTTTCATTTTTGTAAAAATAGACTTCATTTTCTGAACCCCCTAAAATTTTGATAATAGAATAAAAATTAATATAAATTTATATAAACTAACTTAAATAAAAATGAATTGTAAAAATTTAAAATTATATTTTTTTTTCGTTTAAGTAATCATTTATTTTTTTATTTAAATATTTTAATCTTATCTTTGGAATTATAATTACTAATAAAATATATAATAATGGTAAAATGAAAGGAATAAATATTAACATAAAAAAAGTAAATAATCCTTTTTGCTTATCACTCATAACTATTTTTGGATCACTTATCATTTTACCGCCAATATCAACAAGTACCATTTCCCCTACTACATAATTTGTTATATTTTCTACTAAATTAAAATTTCCAATTGGTAAATTTGCCATCCAATTTTCAATTAGGACGCTTGCAAATATAGCTATTTGTGGTGTATATTTTTTTTCTTCATTTTCACCTGAATTATTTGTATTATTATTTTGATTATTTATTTCCTCTTTTTCGATTAATAAAATAATTGGTCTTGGGCCTTTATATTGACCTTTTTTATTTTCAAATTTTAAATCCTTTACAGTTATATCTTTATTTTTTTCATCCCATATTGCATTAAAAGATGATTCATAAGTATCAGCAATAGAATAAATTTTATAATTTTTGATTTCTTTTGTAAAATCTACCTTTAATGGAATATTAAATAAAGATAATATAGGATAATTCATAGCCTGAACTTTCTCTGTTGTCTTATGAAAATTTAATCTTATCTGTGGAGATATCTCAGTAAATTCATTATAAAATCTTTCTTTATCTATAACAATTCCTTTTAATCTCTCAATACCAAATATACTATAAATATGTTCAACAATATTTGATATTTTACCTTCAGAATAATATCTATCGAAAAGAAAAATTTTTCCACCTTTATTAATATAATCATCTATAATTTTTATTTCAGTATCAGTATAATTTTTCTTTGGAGCTGCTATAATTAATAAATCACAATCTTCAGGAATTTTACCTTTCTCAATTAAAGTAATATCTTCTGTAATATGTCCCAAATTTTCAATTATATCTTTAAAATTTGAAATACCATTTTGATTATAATCATTTCTATAATATTCTTCATGTCCAATAATAAAATATATCTTTTTTGGTTTTTCATTTAATAAAAATTTTATACTTGATGTTAATATTTTTTCTCCTATAAATAATTGTGCATTTTGTTTCTCACTATATTGCATTTCATACAAATCCCAAGGATTTATCTCCTTCTTTTTGTCTTTATAAACTAAAACTATTGAGTTTGCAGAAGAAATATTAAACTTTTGGGCTAAAATAGGGTCTCTTCTTATATCAACTTTTTTCATCTTAATATATTTTGAATTTTTCTCATAAGAATTGATTAGTTTTTCAATTGATTCAATAAAAGCAGAATTACTCTCCCCACCTGTAATAAAGTAGTAAATTGTTAAATCTGAATCAATCTTTTTTAATACTTCTTTAGTTAATGGAGATAAAGAATAAATTTTTGATGCTGTTAAATCAATTTTGGGCATTTTTTCTCCAAAAAGAGAAAAAAACATAACGATCATTATTAAAATTAAAATTGCTTTAATCAAATTATAAAAATTCTTTTTACTATCTTTTGTTCTAAAAATATCTTTAAATATTTCTGGATTAACTATAAAATATAAGATTAAACCCAAAAAACCTATTATTGAACCTATATAAAACAAATTACTCTTAAAAATTAATTTAAAAACTGAAAACAAAACTATTAAAATAACAGAAAAATAAAACAAAAATTCATTTAAAAACTGATTTTTTTTTAAAAAATCTATTATCTTTTTCATTTAAACTCCTTTAATATTAATTATTTTTAATAATCATTTCTAAGTATTTTTATTATCTAATCTATTTTATTTAATTTTTTTTATTATTAATTTTATAAAAATTTAACCATTTTTAATATCTAAAGTTTCAATAGTTATAAAACTAAAGAAGAAAGTATAGAAAACAAAATACAATAGATCCTTAAAATCGAGTAATCCTTTATTGAAACTATCTACATGAGAAATATATGATATCTCTTTAATTATATTTTTTATGTTATAAGAAACCTGTGCATTTTCAATCCAAGAAATTAACAATAAAAACAATAAGAACATTATTCCAACTAGAGCTGCAATAACTTGATTAGGCGAAATGGAAGAAAAAAACAACCCTATAGATATGAAAAATATTCCTATTAAAAGATAACCAATAAGTGAACTAATAAGAACTCCTACTTGAGGTTTGCCAAAAGAAAACATAAATATTATAAAAATTAGAGTTGGTAATATCATTATTAAATAAAAAAATATATATGAAAGAAATTTACCTAAAAATATTTGTAATTTTGACACTGGTGAAGTTAATAATAACTCTAAAGTATTGTTTTTCTTCTCATCTACAAAAGATCTTGATGTTAATACTGGTATAAAAAACATTAAAACAACATAAATATTTCCAAGAAGACCAACTAATTCTGCTCTATTTGTAATAACAACAAAAGAATAAAATAAAAAAGAAGATATAATATAATATAAAAATAGTAATATGTATGCCATAATTGAATTTTTAAATAATGAATTTGTTTCTCTATTTGCAATTAAAATAATTTTATTCATTTATTCCTCCTTTACATATTTAGCAAATATTTCTTCAAGAGACATTTCTTCTTCTCTTATACTCATTAAAGAATAACCATTTTCAATTATTAATTTTGAAATATCATTTTCAATATTTTCTCTATCTTCTGTTAAGATTAAAATTTCATTTGTCTTTTCATCATAAAAATAGTTTTGAACACCATTTATTGATTGTAAAACATTTAAACAATTTTGATCAAAATTTTTAATTTTTAAAATAATTCTTTTACCACTTGATGCTTTTTTAGCTAAATTTTCTTTTGAATCTTTCGCAACAATTCTACCTTTATTTATTATTATTACTTTATCACAAACTTCTTGAACTTCAGCAAGAATATGTGAAGACAATAAAATGGTTTTTTCCTTTCCAATTTCTTTAATGAGATTTCTAATTTCAATAATTTGAAGGGGATCAAGTCCAATTGTAGGTTCATCTAAAATTAAAACTTCCGGATCATGAATAATTGCAGCTGCAATTCCAACTCTTTGTTTTAAACCTTTTGAAAGTGTCTTAATTTTAGCATATCTCTTCTCTCCAAGAGATGTTTTTTCTATAACATAGTTAACAGCTTTATTTATTTCTTTTTTATTAACTCCTTTTAATAAACCAACAAATTTCAAATAATCATTTACAGGCATTTCTGGATATAAAGGAGGATTTTCAGGTAAATAACCAATTAGAGCTTTAGCAACATCAGGTTCTTCTTCAATATTATGCTCACCAATAAAAACATCTCCACTTGTTGGTAAAAAATAACCTGTTATAATCCTCATAGTAGTTGTCTTCCCAGCACCATTTGGCCCTAAAAAACCAACAATTTCTCCTTTTTCCATTTCAAAACTGATATTATCGACAGCTTTAAATTTGCCATACTCTTTAGTAACATTAATTACTTTAATCATTATTCCTCCTAAAATTTACAAAAATTAAATAAAATTATAATTTACTTATTGATTTAGATAAATATTTTTTAAATTTTTGTCAATAATTTATTTAATAAAATTACCAATTATAAAAATAATTATTTATTTATTGATAAAAATTTAATTTTTAATAAATTATCTTTATATTAAATCTATGAGGTAATACAAATGAAAAAATACTCTAAATTTAGTTACTTTTTAAAAGTTTTTTTTGGAAAAACAAATAAAAAATATGAACAAATTGATAATTTTGAAAAAACCGTAATTTTAATTAGAGAAGTTTTAATCATACTAATTTTATTTTTATTAATAATAAGACCATTAATTTTTTCAAGTTATTATGTTCCAACAGGTTCTATGGAACCAACAATAATGACTGGATCTCTTCTTTTTGGTACTCCTCTTCTTTATGGCGGATATATACCAATTATAAATTATAAAGTCCCAGGTTTTAAAAAAATAAATAGAGGAGATATTGTTATTTTTAAATACCCATTAGATCCAAAAAGAATTCTTGTAAAAAGAGTTATAGGGCTTGAAGGTGATAAAATTGAAATAATTGAAAAAACTGTTTTTGTTAATGATAAACCATTAATTGAACCTTATGTAAGATATATTCAAGATCCATTTTATGAAGACCATCCAGAAATAAAAAGACCAAATTTTGGTCCAGTTATTGTTCCAAAAGATCATGTTTTTGTTATGGGTGATAACAGAGATAATTCTGCAGATTCAAGAGTTTGGGGGTTTTTACCTAAAAAAAATGTTTTTTCAACACCATTAATAATCTATTTTTCCCTAGATCCTATTACAAAAAAAATTAGATGGAAGGAAATTTTTAAAATAATTAAATAAAAAATCAAAATTATTTTAATTTGGGGAAACCATGGAATCAGAAAAAATTAAAGAAACTATTAATGAATATTTAAAACACTATAAAGATTCTATAATAAATTTTCTTAAAGATATTATAAGGATAAATTCTATAAATCCAAGGCTTGGAGGTCCGGGAGAAAAATTACTTGGAA
>Ga0209691_1000120_pt1 | contig 55332 bp, 49 predicted proteins | sample YNPMSBMetaG_FD_187120 | JGI IMG/M metagenome (GOLD analysis project Ga0209691, IMG submission 187120) | Anoxygenic and chlorotrophic microbial mat microbial communities from Yellowstone National Park, USA - YNP MS-B MetaG (SPAdes) (version 2) ... | reverse complement strand
AGGTCCTGATGGAGGCGGAGGGCAGCGCGCTTCGCCCGGGGCCGAGGCCCACTCTGCCGGAGGGCATCCTCGCTCTCCTGCGCCGCGGCATCCTCGGCTGCCTGCCGCTCACCATGGACTATCGCTCCCGCGGCGCGCCTGAGGCCGCGCGGATCACCGTCCACCCCTACGGCCTTCTCTACGGCAGCCGGCCCTTGCTTGTCGCCGCACCCGAGCCCTGGACCGAACCGCGCCTCTATCGGCTCGACCGGATGTCGTCGCTCGAGCTCGGCAACATCCCCTTTGTCCGCCGCGCCGACTTCTCGCTCAAGGCCTTCGCGCAGCGTGCTTTCGCCACCTTCCAGGAGGCGCCGTTCGACGTGGTGCTCCGCTTCGATGCCGAAACGGCCGCGGAGGCCGCGCAGTGGCGCTTCCATCCGACCCAGACCACCGAGCGCGACGCCGAGGGGCGGCTGATCGTCCGCTTCCATGCGGGTGGGGCGCAGGAGATGTGTTGGCACATCTTCACCTGGGGCACGTCGGTGGAAATCCTGAGCCCCGAGGCCCTGCGCGAGCAGCTCTGCGCCCTGCTTCAGGCCGCGCTCGACCACCACACCGGGCTCAACGCCGGCTGAACACTTCGGCGAGGAAGCGTCCGAGATCGGCGTTCGAGCGCACCCTCACCTCCGGGTCGCCGCGGATGAGATAGGGGGCGGTTCTCCACGCAGAGGCCGAGGATGATGGCGCGGCTGATCCGCCCCGCCATCACGAGGCCGCTCGAGCGGTCACGCACCGAACCGTCGCGCGCGAGCTCGAGGTCGCAGCCGTTCAGAAGTCGCCCGATCCGAACCGGGCCCCAGGCCCCGTCCCATTGGTGCGCGGCGCCCTCATAGGCGATCACCTCCACCGTGCTGCCGCCCGAGCGGAAGGCCTCGGCCGCTGCCGCGCAGCGCGCGGGGTCGATCAGCTCGTCCTCGGTGCCGTAGAGCATCAGAAGCGGCGCGCCGGTGGTGCGCGGCTCCTCGAAGCGGGCGATGCAGGGGCCGTAGAACGCGACATGGGCGGGGAAGCGTTCGCCGCCCTGGCCGAAGGCGCGGGCGGCCGTCTCTGAAAGCCCGTACATCGACGCCATCGCACCCTAGGAGAAGCCGATCAGCGCCACGCGGCGCGGGTCTGCCTCACCGGCCTCGACGAGGAACCGAAGCCCCGCCTAGGCATCGGCAAGCAGCATGCTCTCGGTGATGTTGAGGAGCCGGTCGACGAAGGAGGTGGCGCGGTCGCGCCGCGCGGCGAAGCTGTCGACCGCGAGAGCGGTGATGCCCATGGCGGCGAACTGCGCGCCATAGGTGCGCTCGCGCGGCCAGAGCAGACCACCCGAGCCGTGGAGCATGATCACCGCCGGAGGCGGCGGAGCACCTGGGGCGCGCCGGGCCGGAGAGAGGATCCCCCGCGCCGTCGCCTGCTCCGCCACCCCCCAGAGCGCCTCCTGAGGCGTGAACGGGCTTGTGCTCGGCCACGTGACCTCCCGCCCCTCGACGAGGCTCTCGCCCTCCGGCCAGGGACGGAGCAGGGCCGAGAGGTCCGCCGCCCGCACCTCCACCGTGGAGAGGAGGGCGACGAGAGCGGCGAGGAGGCGGAGCATCGAACCTTCCATGACCGTGGCGGGGCGGCTTGCGCGGGCAGACAGGGCACGCGATGAAGCCTCGGGCGAAGAAGAGCGGGGAAGGCGAAGGCGATGCGGGTGACGATCACGGGAGCGGCGGGATTCCTCGGCCGGAAGGTCGCCGGCAGGCTCGCTCTCGAGGGCAAGCTGGGCGCGCGCGAGATCACGGCGATGACGCTGTTCGACCTCGTGCCCCCGAAGGCGCCCGAGGGCGCCCGCTTCCCCGTCACCTGCCTTGCCGGCGACATCGCCGATCCGGCCCACACCGCCCGCCTCGCCGAACGCGACACGGGCGTGGTGTTTCACCTAGCCGCCGTCGTCTCCGCCCAGGCCGAGGCAGATTTCGACCTCGGCTGGCGCGTCAATCTCGACGGCACGCGCGCCGTGCTCGAGGCCTGCCGGCGCGCGGGATCACGCCCGCGGGTGGTGTTCACCTCCTCTGTCGCCTCCTTCTCGGGCGGGCAACAGGCGGTGGTCGGCGACACGACCCGCCCCGTGCCCGGAAACAGCTATGGCGCGCAGAAGGCGGCCGGCGAGCTTCTCGTGCACGACTACTCGCGCAAGGGCTTCATCGACGGTGTGTCGATAAGGCTGCCGACAGTGGTGGTGCGGCCGGGCCGTCCGAACCGCGCCGCCTCCTCCTTCGCAAGCTCGATCCTGCGCGAGCCCTTCCTCGGCGAGGAGGCCGCCCTGCCGGTGCCGGAGGACTTCGCGCTCTGGATCGCCTCGCCGCGGGCGGCGACGGACTGGCTGATCCACGCCGCCGCGATGGACACGCGCGCGCTCGGGCTCGACCGCGGCATCAACCCGCCGGGGCTGACCGTGACCGTTCGCGAAATGCTCGAGGTGCTTCGCTCGGTCGGCGGGCATGACGCGATGCGGCTCATCAGCCGGGTCGACGACCCGGAGGTGGCCGCGATCGTCGGCACCTGGCCCGCGCGGTTCGATCACGCCCGTGCTCTGGCCCTTGGGTTCCGGACGCACGAGGGGCTCGAGGCGGTGGTGCGGGCCTTCCTCGAGGACGACCTCGCCGAGACGCGCGCGATGCGAGGATGAGCTGGTCGGGGCCCGCTGCCGATCGGCCGGGGCGGGCGCGGGACGCCCGGGCGTGCCTCAGCCGAGGCGGCGGGGTAAGGCGAAGCTCACGTCGCGGTTGACATCCTTGTAGAGCAGATACTCCGCCACCTCGGAGCCGATGGCGTAGATCTGCTGCGGCAGGAAGGGGCCCATCCAGACGAAATCCCCGGCCCAGAGCTCGTGCCAGTCGCGGCCGAGGAGCTGCAGAGCCTGGCCCTGGAGCATGATGAGGCCGTGCTCCATAATGTGCGTCTCCACGCATCAGAAATGCGCGCCGGGCGCGTCGGCCATGATGGTCATCTCGAAGTCCATCGAGAGGTCGCCGGTGCCGAGCAGGAGCAGGCGCCAGCGTGTGCCATGGTCCTCGCGCTCGGCGGTGTCGCGATGGCCGGTGCGAAGGCCGGGGCGGGCGACGCCGGGGACAGGCTCGTAGGGCCGCTTCACCCAGATCGCGCGCGCCTCCGCCTCGGCGGTGGCGGCGAGCGCATAGGCCGTGCCGGCAGGGATGAAGGCGTAGCCTTCCGGCGTGAGGGTCATCCGTCGCCCCTCCGCCTCAAGGGTGAAACGACCCTGCGCGACGTAGAAGAAGTGCTCGAGCCCGTCATCGAGCGCGCCGGCGCTGCCGCGGCCTGGGGGGGCGATCAGCAACGCCTGGGCGAAGCGCGCTCCCATCGCAGGCGAGGTCTGGAACCGGATGATGCAGCCGGGCTAGCCGGGCAGGAGGCTGTCCATGATCCCCTCGGGCGGGAGGACGGCGTAGTGGGGCGTGAGCAGCGTTCGGTTGTGGCCGATGATGCCTGGCGGCGGATTAGCGGTTGGCGTGCGCATGGAATGTCCTCGGGGGCGGGACCTTGGACGAACCATGCCCCGCGGCGCGGGTCAATCGAGGGCGGAGCGGTCGGGCGGGGCGGCGCATGGCGCGACCTATGCTGGGTGCGTGCAGCGAAGGCGGACTCCGGTCGGACCCATGGTGCAGAGCGTTCCTGCGCCAGAGCGATGCGGCCCCCCTCGGACGATCGGAGCAGAGTGGGCGGAACCCGGCCGGGGTCCTGATCGGGTCAGCGCCGAGGCAGGTAGCGCTTGTTGCCCGACGGGGTGATGTACTAGACGCCGCCGCGCGGCCCGACACAGGGCGCCGTCGGCGTGCAGGCCTGGCCCGGCGCGGTGTTCGGCCCAGAGGGTCTTGCGGCCCTCTGAGAATGCAGTTGGTCATAGCAGCGGAGCCGCGCGGCAGGATCGATGATCGCGGCGCAATTCGTCTGCGCGGCCGAAACGGATGCCCAGCACAGCGCAATCAGCACGGTGACACCGAGTTTTCGCACGCCCAGCCACCAAGTCGGCGTGCCTGAGGCACTCCATTCATACATACAAGACGAGGTTCGGTGGCCGCCACCACGAACCAAGGGCAGGGCCAAGCATCATCGAGCCTCCCGGTATTGGCGAAGCGCAGGGCGGGCCGCGTCAATCTGGAGGGCGACCCTGGTCGCCCTCCGGCCGTGATCAATCCTCGAGGAAACTCCGGAGTTTCCGCGACCGGCTCGGGTGCTTGAGCTTGCGCAGGGCCTTCGCCTCGATCTGGCGGATGCGCTCGCGCGTTACGTTGAACTGTTGCCCGACCTCCTCGAGCGTATGGTCGGTGTTCATGCCGATGCCGAAACGCATCCGGAGCACGCGCTCCTCGCGCGGCGTCAGCGTGCTGAGCACACGCGTCGTCGCCTCGCGGAGGTTCGCCTGGATCGCGGCGTCGAGCGGAATCACCGCGTTCTTGTCCTCGATGAAGTCGCCGAGGTGGCTGTCCTCCTCGTCGCCGATCGGCGTCTCGAGCGAGATCGGCTCCTTGGCGATCTTCAGCACCTTGCGCACCTTCTCGAGCGGCATGCCGAGCTTCTCGGCGAGCTCCTCCGGTGTCGGCTCGCGGCCGATCTCGTGCAGCATCTGGCGCGAGGTGCGCACGAGCTTGTTGATCGTCTCGATCATGTGCACGGGGATTCGGATCGTGCGCGCCTGGTCGGCGATCGAGCGGGTGATCGCCTGGCGTATCCACCAGGTGGCGTAGGTCGAGAACTTGTAGCCGCGGCGATACTCGAACTTGTCCACCGCCTTCATCAGGCCGATGTTGCCCTCCTGGATCAGGTCGAGGAACTGAAGCCCGCGGTTGGTGTATTTCTTGGCTATCGAGATCACGAGGCGGAGATTGGCCTCGATCATCTCCTTCTTCGCCCGGGCGGCATCGCGCTCGCCCTTCTGCACCGTCTGAACCACGCGGCGGAACTCGCCCACGGGGAGCTGCACCTCGTTCGCGATCGCGGCGATCCGGGCGCGGATCTCGGCCACCTCGGCGCCGTGCTTGGTCGCGAAGGTCTTCCACCCCTTGCCGGGAAGCGCGGCGACGCGCTCGAGCCAGCCCGGGTCGAGCTCGTGGCCGCGATACTGGGCGAGGAAGTCCTCGCGCTTGATCTTCGCCTGGTCGGCAAGGCGCAACAGCTGGCCCTCCAGCGTGTTGAGCCGCTGGTTCAGCTCGCGCAGCTGCGCCACCAGCTGCTCGATCTTGGCGTTGTTGAGGTGCACCTTCTCGACGAGACGGGTGACCTCCTCCTTGGCCTTCTCGTACTTCGCCTCCGCCTGGCGCGAGGGCTGGCCGCCCTCGGAGAGGGTCTTGAGCCGCGCCTCCTGGAGCTTGGCGAGCTTCTTATAGCTCTGGGCGATCTCCTCGAAGGTCTTGAGAACCTCGGGCTTGAGCTTCTCCTCGAGCGCCGAGAGCGACAGCTGCGCCCCCTCGTCGTCATCGAACCCGTCCTCGCCGCCGGGCTCGTCCGCGGGCTCGTCGGCGGGCAGGGCGCCCGCCTCGCCCGGGGCGCCGCCCGCGTTGGTCGCCTCGAGGTCGATGATGTCGCGCAAGAGCATCTGCCCAGCCTGGAGCGCGTCATGCCAGGCGACGATGGCGCGGAAGGTGAGCGGGCTCTCGCACAGCCCGCCGATCATCATCTCGCGCCCCGCCTCGATGCGTTTGGCGATCGCGATCTCGCCCTCGCGCGAGAGAAGCTCGACCGACCCCATCTCGCGCAGATACATCCGCACCGGGTCGTCGGTGCGGCCCATCTCCGCCTCGTCGATATTGCCGCCGGAGCCTTCGTCGTCCTCCGACTCGGCCTTGGCCGCGGGCTGAGCCTCGAGGTCCTCGGCCTCCTCGCTCTCGACGACGTTGATGCCGCGCTCGGACAGCATCGCCATCGTGTCCTCGATCTGCTCGGAGGACACCTCGCCGGGCGGGAGGGCGGCGTTCACCTCGTCATAGGTGACGTAGCCGCGCTCGCTGCCGCGGGCGATCAGCTTCTTGACGGCGATCGACTGGACATCGAGCAGGGCGCCATCGGCGAGATCGTCTGCCGCCTGGTCGGTCGGGGCAACGGATGCGGGTTTCGCCATCGATTCCTCACGCGTTGGTTGGCGGGGACATGAACGCCCCCCTACCCTATGGGAGCGGCGAGCCGCCCTCCTCGAGCTCGCCGGCGCCGTTGGCCGCCGCCTGCGCCTGGACGAGCGCGATCAGCCGGCGCTCGTTGGCCTCGGTGAACTCCTCGGCGAGTCGCGCCCGCGCTTCGGCGATCTCGTCGGCAAGCCGCTCCGGCGCGAGCGCGGCGAGCGCCTGGAAGAACGCTGCCCTGGCCTCGCCCGGAGCGGCGCCGGGCAAGGTGCAGGCGGGAAGGGCGGAGAGGCGCGTTCCCAGCACGGCGTCGAGCGCATCGCGCAGGTCCATCCGCCGCAGGTGGTCGATCAGTCCTGCCGAGTCAAGGCCGAACGCCGCCTCCGCCTCGGCCACCAGGGCTGCCCTGAGCCGCTCGCAGGGCGCGCTCCGGAAGGCGAGGCCGGCCAGCGCCTCCTCCGCCTCCGGCAGAAGCGAGGGGTGGCTGAGCACGAGCGCGAGCACGTCCCGCTCGCGCGCCGCGCTCGCGCGCTCGGGCACGAGCTTCGGCCGAGGCAGCGGGCGGAGGGCGCGCGCGCGCTCCGTGACGCCGCGACGGCTCGCGGCGAACCAGCGGTCGCGGAAGTGGCGGCGGTACTCCTCGCGCAGCGTGGCGTCGCGGATCGTGCCGGCGAGGTCCTCGAGCCGTCGCCTCTGGGCGGCACGGCCCTCGGGCGTGGGCGCGGGCGTGCCGCACACCGCCACGAACAGGGCATCGGCCATCCCCCGCGCCGCGCCGAGAACCGCCTCGAGATGCGCCCGCCCGCGACGGACGAGGCTGTCTGGGTCCTCGCCCGGAGGAAGGGTCGCAAGCCGGAGCGTCCGGCCGGGCCCGATCCTCGGCAGGGCGAGTTCGCAGGCCTTCAGCGCGGCGCGCGCTCCGGCCGCGTCGCCGTCGAAGCAGAGGATCGGCGCCGAGGAGAGCCGCCAGAGCTCGGCGAGATGGTCCTCCGTCAGCGCCGTGCCGAGGGGAGCGACCGCGCCGCCGAACCCGGCCTGGTGCAGGGCGATCACGTCGAGATAGCCCTCGACCACGACGAGCTCCGCCCCGGCCGCGACCGCCGCCCGGGCGTGAGAGAGCCCGTAGAGCGTGCGGCGCTTCGAGAAGAGCGCGGTCTCCGGCCCGTTCAGATACTTGGGCTGGCCGTCGCCGAGCACGCGCCCGCCGAAGCCGATCACCCTCCCCCGCCGGTCATGGATCGGGAACATCACCCGATTGAAGAAGAGGTCGACGGCGGGCCGGGACGGATCGTCCCGCTTCATCAGCCCCACAGCGACGAGCTGGTCGACCGTCACCCCCTCGGCCTTGAGCGCCTGGGCGACCGCCCCCCTCCCCTGGCCCGACCAGCCGAGGCCGAAGGCGCGGATCGTCTCGTCGGCAAGGCCGCGGCCGCGGAGATAGGCGAGCGCCGCCTCTCCCTCGCGACGCCACAGACGCTCGGCGAAGTGTCGCGCCGCGGCCTCGGCCACCTCGAGAAGCCGCGCCTCGCGCGCTGCGGCGGCTGCCGCCTCGGGCGTGGGCTTCGGCATGGAGAGCCCGGCTTCGCGGGCAAGCCTCTCCACCGCCTCGAGGAAGCCGAGGTTCTCGGTGGTCATGACGAAGCGGATCACGTCGCCATGCGCGCCGCAGCCGAAGCAGTGGTAGAACCCCTTGTCCTCCCGCACGTGGAAGGAGGGGGTCTTCTCGGCGTGGAAGGGGCAGAGCCCCTTGAGGTCGCGCCCGACCCGGCGGAGCTGCACCCGCCGCCCGACCACGGCGGCGAGCGGCAGGCGCGCCCGAAGCTCGTCGAGGAAGCTCTCGGGGATCGCCACGGGCGAATGCCCCTGGATTCAGCCCGCGAGCGCCGCCTTCACGAGAGGCCCGGCCTTGGCGAGGTCAAGCGCGGCGCCATGGCGCGCCTTCAGCGCCCCCATCACCTTGCCCATGTCCTTCAGCCCCGCAGCACCGGTCTCGGCGATGGCGTCGGCGATCGCCGCGCGGATCCCCGCCTCGTCCAGCTCGGGCGGCAGGAAGCGCGCGATCACGGCGATCTCCGCCTCCTCCTTCGCCGCGAGGTCCTCGCGCCCGCCCTGGCGGTAGAGCGCAACACTCTCGCGCCGGCTCTTGATCATCCCGCGCAGCATCGCCTGGATCGACGCCTCGTCTGCCTCGCGCGGGGCGTCGGCCTGGGTGAGGTCGCGGCGTGCGATGTCGAGCTCCTTGAGCTTGGCAATGATCATGCGGATCGTCGAGGTCGTCGCGGTGTCCCCCGCCTTCATCGAGGCCTTCAACGCCTCGGTGAACTCTTCGCGCAGGCCCATGCGCACTCCTCCCGTGCAACAGTCTCCCACTATACGCTGGCGTGCGACTCGAGGGGAGGGTGGGAAGTGATTTCCCATTCCCCCTTTTCGCTTGCCTTGGGAAATCGGTTCCCATAGACGGGGCGTGGGCGGAGGGGACATGGCGAGCGTCGACGAGATCATCGAGCGCCTGGGCGGGCCCGAGCGGGCGGCACAGCTCACCGCCGTGGGCACGGAAGCGATCCGAAAATGGCGCCAGGCGAAGGCGATCCCCGCCCGACACTGGCCCGTGATTCTGAAGGAGACGGGGCTCTCGCTCGCCGACATGCCCGGCGCCGCTGTGCCCGAGCCGGCCGAGGCGGAGGCGCGCCCCGCAGGTGCGACCGCCGCGCTGGTGCTCGCCGACGGGACGGTGCTCTGGGGCCGCGGTTTCGGCGCGCACGCCACCACCGTGGGTGAGGTGTGCTTCAACACCTCCATCACCGGCTACCAGGAGATCCTGACCGACCCTTCTTACGCCGGCCAGATCATCACCTTCACCTTCCCGCATATCGGCAATGTCGGCACCAATCCCGAGGACATCGAGACGACGACGCCGGCGGCGCGCGGCCTTGTGGTGCGCGACGACCCGACCGAGCCCTCGAACTGGCGCGCAACCCGCCCCCTTCCCGCCTGGCTTTCGAGCCATGGTCTTCCCGGGATCGCCGGGATCGACACGCGCTGGCTGACACGGCGAATCCGCGACGGCGGCGCGCCGACGGGCGTTCTCGCCCACCCGGCGGACGGCCGCTTCGACCTCCCGGCCCTGGTCGAGCAGGCGCGCGCTTGGCCTGGCCTTGAGGGGATGGACCTCGCGCGCGAGGTCACCACACGCCAGACCTACGCTTGGGACGAAACGACCTGGGCCTGGGGCGCTGGCTACGGCCGGCAGACAGCGCCGCGACACCACGTCGTCGCGGTGGACTATGGCGCCAAGCGCAACATCCTCCGCTGCCTCGCCGCTGCCGGCTGCCGCGTCACCGTGGTTCCCGCAACCGCCACCGCCGAGGAGATCCTCCGCCACCAGCCGGACGGCGTGTTCCTCTCGAACGGGCCGGGCGACCCGGCGGCGACCGGCGCGTATGCCGTTCCCGCGATCCGCGCCGTGCTCGACCGCCGCGTGCCCGTCTTCGGCATCTGCCTCGGCCACCAGCTTCTCGCGCTCGCGCTGGGTGCGAAAACGCGCAAGCTCGCGCGCGGCCATCGCGGCGCCAATCACCCGGTGAAGGACCTCACCACCGGCAAGGTCGAGATCACGAGCCAGAACCACGGCTTCGCCGTGATCCCGGAGACCCTCCCAGAGGGCGTGACCGTCACCCATGTGTCGCTGTTCGACGGCACCAACGAGGGCATCGCCGCGACCGACCGCCCGGCCTTCTCGGTGCAGTACCACCCCGAGGCGAGCCCGGGCCCGACCGACAGCCACTACCTGTTTCGACGCTTCGTCGAGATGATCGAGCGGGCCCGGGCGGGCTGAGGCGGGCGGCGCAGACATCGGACACGGAACGAACCGGCAGCGGGATCAGGGCAGGACGGCGATGACGGGAGCGGAGTTGGGACTTTTCGACCTCACCGGGCGCACCGCGCTCGTCACGGGCGGCAATGGCGGCATCGGGCTTGGCATGGCGAAGGGGCTCGCCGCGGCCGGAGCGAAGGTGATGATCTCGGGCCGGAACGAGGCGAAGAACGCCTCCGCCCTGGCCGCGCTCGGGCCACGCGCGGCTGCGATGGCGGCGGACGTGACCGTCCCGGCAGAGGTCGAGGCGATGGTGCAAGCCACGCTCGACCGTTTCGGCGGGCTCGACATCCTCGTCATCAATGCCGGGATCAACATCCGAAAAGCCGCCCACGAGGCCTCGTTCGAGGAGTGGCGCGCGGTGCTTGCGGCCAATCTCGACAGCGCCTTCCTCACCGCCAAGGCTGCCTATCCGGCGCTGAAGGCCTCCGGACGCGGCAAGGTGATCGCCACCGGCTCGATGACGACGCTGTTCGGCGCCCCCTTCGCGCCCGCCTACAGCGCCTCGAAGGGCGGCATCGTCCAGCTCGTCCGCTCGCTCGCCGCCGCGTGGGCCCCCGACAACATCCAGTGCAACGCCATCCTGCCCGGCTGGATCGACACCGATCTGACGCGCGCCGCCCGCGCCCAGGTTCCCGGCCTGAACGAGCGCGTGCTCGCCCGCACCCCGGCTGGCCGCTGGGGCGCGCCGGAGGACTTCGCCGGCATCGCCATCTTCCTCGCCTCCTCTGCCTCCGACTTCATCACCGGTGCGGCGATCCCGGTCGATGGCGGCTACTCCTCGACCATCTGAACCCCGCCCGCACCGATGCCGAAGCGAACCGACATCTCCTCGATCCTGATCATCGGCGCCGGCCCGATCGTGATCGGCCAGGCCTGCGAGTTCGACTACTCGGGCGCCCAGGCCTGCAAGGCGCTGAAGGCCGAGGGTTATCGCGTGATCCTCGTCAACTCCAACCCGGCGACGATCATGACCGACCCTGGGCTCGCGGATGCGACCTATGTCGAGCCGATCACGCCGGAGATGGTCGAGCGGATCATCGCCCGCGAGCGGCCCGACGCGCTCCTGCCCACCATGGGAGGCCAGACCGCGCTCAACACTGCGATTCGTCTCGCCGAGGCAGGCGTGCTCGACCGTTACGGGGTGGAGCTGATCGGGGCGCGGCGGGAGGCGATCGAGAAGGCGGAGGACCGCCAGAAGTTCCGCGACGCGATGGCAGCGATCGGAATCGCGAGCCCCCGAAGCGCGATCGCGCACTCGCTCGCCGAGGCGCGCGAGGCGCTCGCCCTCGTCGGGCTTCCCGCCGTCATCCGCCCCTCCTTCACCTTGGGCGGCACAGGCGGTGGCATCGCCTACAACCGCGAGGAGTTCGACGAGATCGTCTCGGCCGGGCTCCAGGCCTCCCCCACCAGCGAGGTGCTGGTCGAGGAGAGCGTGCTGGGGTGGAAGGAGTTCGAGATGGAGGTCGTGCGCGACCGCGCCGACAACTGCATCATCGTCTGCTCGATCGAGAACCTCGACCCGATGGGCGTCCACACCGGCGACAGCGTGACGGTCGCGCCGGCGCTGACGCTGACCGACAAGGAATACCAGCGGATGCGGGACGCGGCGATCGCCTGCCTGCGCGCGATCGGCGTCGACACGGGGGGATCGAACGTACAGTTCGCCATCAACCCGGCCGACGGGAGGATGGTGATCATCGAGATGAACCCGCGCGTCTCCCGCTCCTCGGCGCTCGCCTCGAAGGCGACCGGGTTCCCGATCGCCAAGGTCGCCGCCAAGCTCGCCGTCGGCTACACGCTCGACGAGCTCGCCAACGACATCACGAAAGTCACGCCCGCCTCCTTCGAACCGACGATCGACTACGTCGTCGTCAAGATGCCGCGCTTCACCTTCGAGAAGTTCCCCGGCACCCCGCCCGTTCTCACCACCTCGATGAAATCGGTCGGCGAGGCGATGGCGATCGGCCGAACCTTCGCCGAAGCGCTGCAGAAGGGCCTGCGCAGCCTCGAGACGGGGCTTTCGGGGCTCGACGAGGTCGAGGAGCTCGCGGGCGCCGGCAAGGGGGCCGTTCTCGCCGCCCTGTCGACACCGAAACCGGATCGGATCCTGGTCGCCGCCCAAGCCTTCCGCGAGGGGCTGACGGTGGAGGAGATCCACGAGGCCTGCCGGTTCGACCCGTGGTTCCTGCGCGAGATCGAGGCGATCGTCCAGGCCGAGGATATGGTTCGCGCCGCCGGCCTGCCGCGCGACGCGGCGGGGCTTGCGCGGCTCAAGGCGATGGGCTTCTCCGACCGGCGGCTTGCCACGCTCGCACGGATGCGGGAGGCGGAGGTCGCGTCCCTTCGGGCCCGGCTCGGCGTGCGGCCCGTCTACAAGCGGATCGACACCTGCGCGGCCGAGTTCGCCTCTCTCACGCCCTACATGTACTCGACCTACGAGGGCGGCGGCTTCGGCGCGGCGGAGTGCGAGGCCGCCCCGACCGACCGCCGGAAGGTGGTGATCCTCGGCGGCGGCCCGAACCGGATCGGCCAGGGGATCGAGTTCGACTACTGCTGCGTGCACGCGGCCTATGCGCTCAAGGAGGCGGGGTTCGAGACCATCATGGTCAATTGCAACCCCGAAACCGTCTCGACCGACTACGACACCGCCGACCGGCTCTATTTCGAGCCGCTGACGGCCGAGGACGTGATCGCGCTGATCCGCCGCGAACAGGAGTCGGGCGAGGTGGTGGGCGCGATCGTCCAGTACGGCGGGCAGACACCGCTGAGGCTCTCCCAGGCCCTCGCCGCGGCGGGGATTCCGCTCCTCGGCACCTCGGCGGATGCGATCGACATCGCCGAGGACCGCGAGCGGTTCCAGAACCTGCTCCGCCGCCTCGGCCTGCACCAGCCCGAGAACGGGACCGCGCGCTCGGCCGAAGAAGCGGAAGCCGTGGCTGACCGGATCGGCTATCCGGTCGTGATCCGCCCGTCTTACGTGCTCGGCGGCCGGGCGATGGAGATCGTGCACGACCGCGCGCAGCTGCACCGCTATATGCGCGAGGCGGTGCGCGTCTCCGGCGACAACCCGGTTCTGATCGACCGCTACCTCAACGACGCGATCGAGGTCGATGTCGACTGCATCGCCGACGGCGAGACCGTCTATGTCGCGGGCGTGATGGAGCACATCGAGGAGGCGGGCATCCATTCCGGGGACAGCGCCTGCTCGCTTCCCCCCTACTCGCTTGCCCCCGCACTTGTGGCCGAGCTTCGCGCTGAGACCGAGGCGCTCGCCAAGGCGCTGAAGGTGGTCGGGCTGATGAACGTGCAGTATGCGATCAAGGACGGAACGATCCATGTGCTCGAGGTCAATCCGCGCGCCTCGCGCACCGTTCCGTTCGTGGCCAAGGCGACGGGCGTGCCGGTGGCGAAGATCGGAGCCCGCGTGATGGCCGGGGCGCGCCTGTCCGAGTTCCGGCTCGATGACGAGGCGGTGAGCCGCCACGTGGCCGTGAAGGAGAGCGTGTTCCCCTTCGCGCGGTTCCCCAATGTCGATGTTCTGCTCGGCCCCGAAATGAAATCGACGGGCGAGGTGATGGGGATCGACGCCTCGTTCGAGCGCGCCTTCGCCAAAAGCCAGCTCGGCGCCGGCGTGCGCCTGCCGGTCGGGGGGACGGCTTTCATCAGCGTGCGCGACGGCGACAAGCCGGCGGCGGTGTCGCTCGCGCGCCGGCTCGCGGAGATGGGATTCGCGGTGACGGCCACGCGCGGCACGGCGGCGGCGATCCGCGAAGCCGGGCTGCCGGTGACGGTGGTGAACAAGGTGTTGGAGGGCCGGCCGCACTGCGTCGATGCGATCCGGTCGGGAGCGATCCAGCTCGTGATCAACACCTCTTCTGGCGGGCAGAGCATCGCCGACAGTTTCGACATCCGCCGCTCCGCTCTCACCCATAACATCCCGCACTACACCACGCTCGCCGGCGCACGCGCCGCGGTGCACGCGATCGCCGCGCTTAGGGCGGGAACCCTTGAAGTGGCCCCCCTCCAGTCGTATTTTCGGGGTTCGTTCTAGGGCGCGGCGCGCCGTCGCGGCAGCGCCGAGGGAAGGGCACCGCCGGCGGGGGCGTCGCTCTGCGATCGGGCGCGCGAGGGTCGAGACGGCTCAAGGCGCGCCCGGGCGGAACCCCGCGCCGGGGCCGGTTTGGTTGATCGAGGAAGCGTGTCGTGCAGAAGTTTCCTATGACCGCAGAGGGCCTCGCGAGGCTTGAGGAGGAGCTTCGCCAGCTCAAGACCGTCGAGCGTCCTGCCATCATCCGTGCCATCGCCGAGGCGCGATCGCATGGCGACCTCTCCGAGAACGCCGAATATCACGCCGCGCGCGAGCGCCAGTCCTTCATCGAGGGGCGCGTGGCCGAGCTCGAGAGCATCATCGCCGCAGCCGAGGTGATCGACATCTCCAAGCTCTCGGGCAACCAGGTGGCCTTCGGCGCGAAGGTGACGCTGGTCGACGAGGACACCGAGGAGGAGCGCACCTACCAGATCGTCGGCGCGCACGAGGCCGACATCAAGCGCGGCCTGCTCTCGATCTCGAGCCCCGTTGCCCGCGCGATCCTCGGCAAGAAGGCCGGCGACGTGGTCGAGGTGCCCGCCCCGGGCGGCTCGAAGCAGTACGAGATCACCCAGGTCGCCTTCGGCTGAGATGGGGGTGACGGCCGCAGACATCGCGGCCGCCACCTCGCGACTCGCCGGCCGAATCGTTCGCACGCCGCTCGTCCCGGCCCTCGCCCTGTCGGCCCGCCTCGGCGCGGAGGTCCATCTCAAGCTCGAGACGCTGCACCGCACCGGCAGCTTCAAGGAACGCGGCGCTCTCAACCGCCTGCTTGCCCTCTCCGAGGAGGAGCGGGCGCGGGGCGTCGTCACCATGTCGGCCGGAAACCATGCCCAGGCGGTGGCCTATCACGCCGCACGCCTCGGCATCGCGGCGACGGTGGTGATGCCGCGCTTCACCCCGAACGCGAAAGTGGCGCGCACGGCAGCGCATGGCGCCACGGTTGTGCTCGAAGGCGAGACGCTCGGCGAGGCGGCAGCGCATGCCCTCGCCCTCGCCGCGCGCGAGGGGCGGACCGTGATCCACCCCTATGACGACGATCTCGTGATCGCCGGCCAGGGAACGACGGGGGCCGAGATGCTCGCGGACGAGCCCGCGCTCGAGATGCTCGTCATTCCCGTGGGCGGCGGGGGGCTGATCGCCGGCTGCGCGGTCGCGGCGCATGCGCAGAACCCCGCGGTCCAGGTGATCGGCGTCGAGGTCGAGGGCTGGACCGCGGCCGCGCAGCGTCTGCGCGGCGAGCCGGTTCGAACGGGCGGCGCGACAATCGCCGAGGGGATCGCGGTGAACGACGTCGGCGAGCGGCCCTTCGCGATCATCCGCGAGCACGTGGCGGAGGTGCTGGTGGTGTCCGAGGCGGCGATCGAGGCGGCGATCATGCTGCTCGCCGAGGAGGCGAAGCTGGTGGCGGAGGGAGCGGGGGCGGCGGGGGTCGCGGCGCTGCTTGCCCATCCCGATCGTTTCGCCGGCCGGCGCGTCGGCACCATCCTCTGCGGCGGCAATGTCGATGTGCGCCTGCTCGCGAATGTGCTGCTGCGCGGGCTTGCGCGCGACGGGCGCATGCTGAGGCTCGCCCTCGACATCGCCGACCGGCCCGGGGTGCTCGCCGAGGTGGCGGGTCGGATCGCGACGGCGGGAGGCAACATCATCGAGGTGACGCACCAGCGCCTGTTCGCCGCGCCGTCGGTCAAGGCGGCGGAAGTCGACCTCGTGGTCGAGGCGCGCGACCGCGCCCATGGCGAGGCGATCCTCGCGGCCCTCGAAGGTGCTGCGTTCCACGTCAAGCGCCTGCCCTCCGGAGTGTAGCCCACCCCATACACAGGGCCTGACCCATGATCGGTCTTGACTGCGATTGCGACTCACTTGCATCCTCGTCCGCGCTGTATCCAGCCCGGCAGGTAAAACACATCGCAACCATCCAGGAGAGCACCGACATGATGGTCAACGTCAGGCCCAGGCTCGCAGGACTTTGTCTGCTGGCCGCCGGCGCAATCCTCGCCGCGTCACCGGCGGCGGCAGCCCCCGTCCTGCTGCCGGGAGGCGCCACCGCCACGACCTTCTTCCTCGAATACAAGCTCGAGCTAGAGGCCAAGTCGGACACGCGCACCGAAGCCGAGGCCAAGGTGAAGTGGGAGCGGAAGGAGCCGAGCCCTAGTTTCAAGCGCGAGGCCAAGCGCAAGAACGAGAACGCTGCCGGGTCTGCGCTCGCAGGCCCCATCGACTTCCTCTTCCGGGCAACGCCCGCCAGCGGCGGCGTCACCTTCGGCTTCGATCCCATCCCCGCGCTTGGGTTCGCCGCATCCTCGATCTTCGTCCCCGACGCCGAGCTCCGCACGCTCACGCTGATGCAGATCGAGTTCAAGATCGAGGGCCGGAGTGAGACGACCCCTGCGACCGGAACGTTTAGCGGGCTTCTCTTCAACGACGCGCTGTTCGCAGGCCCCGTCACCCTGACCACGCCGCCTGGACAGGATGAGGCGAAGCTGAAGCAGTTCTACGCTCTGCCGGGCGGCGATGCGTTCAGCGTGCCATTCACCATCGCCGGCTCCCTCGGTGGCGATGCAAACGCCAAAGAGATCGAGGTGAAGATCAAGTTCGGGACGGGGACGTTCGACGCGCCGCCGCGTGAGCCGCCGGTTGTCGGTGTTCCGGAACCGGCCGGGCTCGCGGTGCTGGCAAGCGGGCTTTTGGGGCTTGCCGGCGCCGCACGCCGGCGCTCTTGTACCGGCTGACCGATCGCGCCGTGACCATGGGAGGGGAGGCACGGCCTCCCCTTCCAGCGTCCTCTCTCACCCCGGCGTGATCGGCACCCCCGCCTCGTCCTTGCCGGTGCGGATGGTCTGCAGGGTCTGCACCCGCGTCACGTTCGGCGCCGCCGTGAGCCGGCGCGTCAGCTCGTTCTCGTGCGCTGTGTCGCGCGCCACCACCTTGAGGATGAAGTCGCCCCCGCCTCGGATCATGTGGCACTCGCGCACTTCGGGCCAGGAAGAAACCATCGCCTCGAACGCGTCGAGCACGCTCTGGCGCTGGCTGTCGAGACCGACCAGGGCGAAGAACATCACCTCGTAGCCGAGACGGGAGGGCTCGGTCTCGGCATGGTAGCCGCGGATCACCCCCGCCTGCTCGAGCCGGCGGACGCGGCGCAGGCAGGGCGGGGCGGAGATGCCGACGCGACGGGCGAGTTCCACGTTGGTCATCCGCCCGTCGGCCTGCAGCTCGGCGAGGATACGCCGGTCGATCTGGTCGAGCTCCGGCGTCGCGCCGGGGAGTTTCCGCATGAACGCAATCCCGGAACTGTGTCGGGCGGATTCTCGAAAGAATATTGCACGGCCCCGCACCCCGTGAAAAGCCGGGGCGATCACCGCCGAAGCATCTCGTCGCCCAAGCGTCTCGCCTCGGTCGGGCAATCCGCACCTTGCCCGCGGGCAAGCCGGCGCAATATCCTTTCCCGGCAGGGAAGGACAGGCTGACCATGCCACAGGAGATCACCACCCCGGTGCTGATCATCGGCGCCGGGCCGGCAGGCTACACGGCCGCGATCTACGCCGCGCGCGCCGCGCTCGACCCGGTCGTGGTGGCCGGGCTGCAGCCCGGAGGCCAGCTCACGATCACGACCGACGTCGAGAACTATCCTGGCTTCGCCGACGTGATCCAGGGCCCGTGGCTGATGGAGCAGATGCGCCTGCAGGCCGAGCATTGCGGCGCGCGGGTGATCGAGGATGTGATCGCTTCGGTCGATTTCTCGCGGCGGCCGTTCCGGGCGATCGGCGATTCCGGCACGGTCTATATCGGCGAGGCGGTGATCATCGCGACCGGAGCGCAGGCGCGCTGGCTCGGCCTCGAGAGCGAGCGTCGGCTCGCCGGCGCCGGCGTCTCGGCCTGCGCCACCTGCGACGGCTTCTTCTTCCGCGGCCGCGAGGTGGTGGTGGTGGGGGGTGGCAACACCGCGGTGGAGGAAGCGCTCTATCTCGCCAATCTCGCGGCCAAAGTCACGCTCGTGCACCGGCGCGACACGCTCCGGGCGGAGAAGATCCTGCAGCGTCGCCTGTTCGCCAACCCGAAGGTGACGGTGCTGTGGAACAAGGTGGTCGAGGAGATCATTGGCAGCGGCACGCCGCCCGCGGTCAGCGCCGTTCGGCTGCGCGACACGGTCACCGGCGCGGAGAGCACGCTCGCGACCGACGGCGTGTTCATCGCGATTGGCCACACGCCCACCACGGCCCTGTTCCGCGGCCAGATCGAGATGGACGCGGAGGGCTACATCGTCACGGCGCCGGACAGCACGCGCACCTCGGTGCCGGGCGTGTTCGCGGCCGGAGACGTGCAGGACAAGGTGTTCCGTCAGGCGGTGACGGCCGCCGGCACCGGCTGCATGGCGGCGCTCGAGGCGGAGAAGTTCCTCGCCGCCGCGCACGCCCCTCCGGCGCTGGCGGCCGAGTAGCGCGGGCGGAGAGGATCAGCGGGAGGCGCACGCCGCCACGCCGGAGAGGCCAGGAGGACGGAAAAGTGCCGCCTCGCCTTGGCAGGAGGTGCGGCTGTCCGGGACGGCCGGAGTGGGAGCGAGGGATGGACTGGGACAAGCTCAGAGTGTTTCACGCCGTGGCAGAGGCCGGCAGCTTCACCCATGCCGGCGAGACGCTGAACCTGTCGCAGTCGGCCGTGAGCCGGCAGATCTCGGCGCTCGAGGAGGCGCTTGCCGTGCCGCTGTTCCACCGGCACGCGCGCGGCCTGATCCTCACCGAGCAGGGCGAGACGCTGAACCGAACGGTGCGCGAGGTCTTCGCTAAGCTGGCGATGACCGAGGCGCTTCTGACTGAGAGCAAGGAGAAGCCCTCGGGCCGGCTGAAGGTGACGACCACGGTCGCCTTCGGCTCCACCTGGCTCGCGCCGCGGCTGAAGGACTTCCTCGACCTCTATCCGGAGATCACCCTCTCCGTGGTGCTCGACGACGCGGAGCTCGACCTCGCGATGCGCGAGGCGGATGTCGCGATCCGCATGCACCCGCCGCGCCAGCCCGATCTCGTGCAGCGTCATCTTCTCACGATCTCGTGGATCGTCTTCGCCTCGAAGGAGTATCTCGACGCCGCGGGCACACCCGAGAAGATCGAGGATCTCGCCAATCACAAGCTGATCATCTACGGCGACTATCGCCCGCCCGTTCCGGACATCAACTGGCTTTACGAGGCGGCGAAGCGCGCGGGCGTGACGCGCAAGCCGGTGCTCGAGATGAACTCGATCTTCGGCATGCTGCGCGCGGTGAGAAGCGGCCTCGGCATCGCCGCCCTGCCCGACTACATGGTGGAGGAGACGGAGGGGCTCGTCCGCGTGCTGCCCGACCTCAAGGCGCCAAAGGTCGATGCCTATTTCGTGTATCCGGAGGAACTGCGGAATTCGAAGCGCGTGGCCGTGTTCCGCGACTTCCTGCTCGCACGGCTCGCGCAGAAGCGGTGAAGCGGCGAACCGGCAGGGCTGTCCGCGGAGGGATCTCTCCCCCGCAAGGCCTTCCCGCCGGTCATCGCGATCGTCATGCGGCCTCCGCATGGCCGCGTTGGGGTTTTCGCGCTGCAGCAGCGCAAGGTCGAAGCCATATTTTGCTGAGAGACAAAAACAGTCGTTTCAGCTCTCGTCCTTTGCTTCCGCGATTTGTTTCTGTCTTGAGCGGTTTCGCGGCGCGTGCCGCACCGGTTCCGGCATCCAGCCGGAAAGCGGGGTCTTCGGACCCCATCGTCTCCCAGACGTGAAGCCTCCCTGTATCACTTGCCCCCGGTAGAGATACCGGGGGCTTTTTTTGGGGGCCGACGCCGGGCTCGGCGCCGCTGCTCTCGACACGGGCGCGGATGGGCGCGTTCCGAGCCGGCGCGGGGCCGTGCCCCGATGCTTCGCCCCGATGCTTCTCCGGCACGGCGGCCCCGCCTCCCACCGCTCGGCGGACGCGAGCCGCGCGAACCCCCGGCGCCTGCCCCGCCCGCGCACACCCCGGCACCGCCCTGCGCGCATCTGCGCCACGCTGGACGGTCAGGCCGGCACGCTGCCCGCGCCGGTCCCGGCGGCGCGGGCACGCGGTTCCGGCGCCGGGCCGGAGCCGGAGCGCTACTCCGGCTGAACCCCGGCAGCGCGCAGGATCGCCGTGTAGCGCTCCACCCCCTCGCGCACCAGCGCCATCACCTGCTCAGGCGTCTCATAGCCCGCCCGCGGCGTGACGCCGGCCATCTCGGTGAGCTTGGCGGCATTCTGCTGAATCGCCGTGCGGAACGCCGCCCCGAGAGCGTCGAGCACGGGTGCGGGCGTGGCCGCCGGGGCGACGATCGGGAAGAACTCCTCGAACACGACCTCAGGAATGCCGGCCTCGACCGCGCTCGGCACGTCGGGAAGCGCACTCGAGCGCTGCTCGGCAAGCACGGCAAGGGCGCGCAGGCCGCCGCCGCGCACCTGGCCGATCGAGGAGGCCATGGTCGGGCAGCCGAGCTGCGACTCGTTCCCGACCAGGGCGGCAACGCTCGGGCCGCCGCCGCGGTAATGGATCACCTCGACATCAACCTTGGTGACGGCCCGGAACAGCTCGGCCGCGATATGGGCGCCGCTGCCGCGACCGGCGGTGGCGAGGTTGTATTTGCCCGGGTTGGCACGCAACAGAGCGATCAGCTCCTGCGCCGTGCGCACCGGAAGCTGCGGGTTGACGACGAGCACATGCGGCGAGAAGCCGGCCACCGCCACGCCGGCGAAGTCAGTGACGGTGTTGTAGGGAACCCGGGCGACGATCGCCGGCACGGCGGCATGCGCGCTGTTGATCAGGACCGTGTAGCCGTCAGGGGCGGAACGCGCGACGTGTTCCGCGCCGATCATGCTCCCGGCCCCGGCACGGTTCTCGACCACGATCGGCTGGCCGAGGATCTGCCCCACCGTGTCGGCGATGATCCGGCCAACGATGTCGTTCGACCCGCCCGGAGCGAACGGGACAACGAGGCGGACGGGGCGGGTCGGGCGCCAGCCCGGCCCGGTCTGGGCCCGGGCGGAAGCAGGCAGAAGCCCGGCGGCAAGGGCGAGGCGAAGGGCCTGGCGGCGATCGAGCATGCGTGACGTCTCCCTCGGCTCGGGCGCTGCTTCTGCCGCGGAGGGCCCACGCGCCCGTTGACCCGTGACCAATGCGGCGTGCGCGCCGCGGGCGCAAGAGCGAAATGCGCCCGGCGCATGCGCGGGGATGCACCTCCCCTTCGAAAAAGCAAAACGGGCGCGGCAAGTCCCGCCGCGCCCGCACCATCGAGGCGACCGCGCTCAGTCGCGCAGGTCGAACCGGTCGAGGTTCATCACCTTGGTCCAGGCCGCGACGAAGTCGCGCACGAATTTCGGCCCGGCATCGTCGCAGGCATAGACCTCCGCGATCGCGCGGAGCTCGGAGTTGGCCCCGAAGATCAGGTCAACCCGCGTGCCGGTCCACCTCACCGCACCGGTCGCGCGGTCACGCCCCTCGAACAGATCCTCGGCCTCCGAGGTCGGGGACCATTCCGTCCCCATGTCGAGCAGGTTGACGAAGAAGTCGTTCGTCAGCGTCCCGGGCCGCGTCGTGAACACGCCGTGCTTCGTCCGCCCGACATTGGCCTCGAGCACCCGCATGCCGCCGACGAGGACGGTCATCTCCGGAGCGGTGAGCGTCATCAGTTGCGCCCGGTCGATCAGGAACTCCTCCGCCGCCGCCGCATAGCCGCTCTTGAGGTAGTTGCGGAACCCGTCCGCGATCGGCTCGAGAACCGCGAAGCTCTCGACGTCGGTCTGCTCCTGCGAGGCGTCCATCCTGCCCGGCGTGAACGGCACCTCGACGTCATGGCCGGCCGCCTTGGCCGCCGCCTCGACCGCTGCCGAACCGCCGAGCACGATCAGGTCAGCGAGCGACACCTTCTTGCCGCCCGTGGCGGAGGCATTGAACTCGGCCTGAATTCGCTCGAGCACGCCGAGCACCTTGGCGAGCTGCTCGGGCTCGTTCGCCTCCCAGTCCCGCTGCGGCTTGAGGCGGATTCGCGCGCCGTTGGCCCCGCCGCGCTTGTCGGAGCCGCGGAAGGTCGCCGCCGAGGCCCAGGCCGTCATCACGAGCTCGCGGATCGAGAGGCCGGAGGCGAGGATCTTCGCCTTCAGCGCCCGGATGTCGTCGGCATCGATGAGCGGGTGATCAACGGGCGGGATCGGGTCCTGCCAGATCAGGTCCTCCGCCGGCACCTCGGGCCCGAGATAGCGCACCTTCGGCCCCATGTCGCGGTGCGTGAGCTTGAACCAGGCGCGCGCGAAGGCGTCGGCGAAGGCGGCCGGATCCTTGTGGAAGCGGCGCGAGATCGGCTCGTAGATCGGGTCCATTTTCAGCGCCATGTCCGCCGTCGTCATGATCGGCGGGTGGCGCTTCGTTGGGTCGTGCGCGTCCGGAACGAGGGTCGCCGCCGCAGGGTCGGTCGGGATCCACTGCCAGGCACCGGCGGGGCTCTTCGTCAGCTTCCAGTCGTAGCCGAACAGCATGTCGAAGTAGCTGTTGTCCCACTTGGTCGGTGTGGGGGTCCAGGCGCCCTCGATGCCGGTCGTGATGGTGTCTGCGCCCATGCCCGAACCATGCCGGCTCTTCCAGCCGAGGCCCTGCTGCCAGATCGGCGCCCCCTCGGGCTCAGGGCCGACCAGAGCAGCATCGCCGGCGCCGTGGCACTTGCCGAAGGTGTGGCCGCCGGCGGTGAGCGCCACCGTCTCCTCGTCGTTCATCGCCATGCGCGCGAAGGTCTCGCGGATATCGCGCGCCGCGGCGAGCGGGTCGGGGCGGCCGTTCGGCCCCTCGGGGTTGACGTAGATGAGGCCCATCTGCACGGCGGCGAGGGGGTTGGCGAGCTCGCGATCGCCGCTGTAGCGCCGGTCGCCGAGCCAGGTGTCCTCGGGGCCCCACCAGATGTCCTCCTCGGGCTCCCAGATGTCGACGCGGCCGCCGCCGAAGCCGAAGGTCTTGAAGCCCATAGACTCGAGCGCGACGTTGCCCGCGAGGATGAAGAGGTCGGCCCAGGAGATCTTGTCGCCGTACTTCTTCTTGATCGGCCACAACAGGCGCCGGGCCTTGTCGAGATTGGCGTTGTCGGGCCAGCTGTTCTCGGGGGCGAAGCGCTGCGCCCCGGTCGAGGCGCCGCCGCGGCCGTCACCGATCCGGTAGGTGCCGGCGGCGTGCCAGGCCATGCGGATCATCAGCGGGCCATAGTGGCCCCAGTCGGCGGGCCACCAGGGCTGAGAGTCGGTCATCAGCGCCTCGAGGTCGCGCTTGAGCGCCCAGTAGTCGAGGCTGCGGAACGCCTTGCGGTAGTCGTAGTCGGCGTCCATCGGGTTCGAGAGCGACGAGTGCTGGCGCAGGATCCGCAGGTTGAGGTTGTTCGGCCACCAGTCGCGGTTCGTCCGGCCAGCAAAGGTCGCGTTCGGGCGCACACCGTGCATCACCGGGCACTTGCCGGCGCTCTGCCCACCCAGTCCATCCATGGCTCTCTCCTCTCTCCGCTCCGTTCGCCCGGCCGGGCCAGCGCGACGGGTCGACGCGCGCGGCCGGTCGGGCTCTTCAGCCGCAATGCCGACGTCAGGTTCGCCGCGTGCGCGCGAGGTGTCGGGTCGCTTGTCTCGCGCCGCGGTCACCCCGCCGGCTTTCAGGCCGCGCACCCTAGCCGCGCTGGGATGATAAATGGAAGCACCTGATGCTGACGAATGCGATAGGCAGGATCTATGATTGCCTCGATCGCATCATGGTGGACCATCTCACCTTCCGCGACCTCCGCTACGTGCTCGCTGTTGCCGAGCACCGTCATGTCGGGCGGGCGGCCGCTGCCTGCGGCGTCAGCCAGCCGACGCTGTCGGTCCAGCTGCGTAAGCTCGAGGAGCGGCTTGGCCTTGCCCTGTTCGAACGCTCGAGCCGGTCGGTGGTTCCGACCCCGGCCTGCGACCGGCTGATCGGCCATGTGCGCGCCGCCGTGGCGGAAGCGGAGGCGATCCTCGAGATCGCCCGTAGCTTGCGCGACCCGCTCGCCGGCCGGCTCCGGCTCGGCATCATCCCCACCCTCGCGCCCTATCTCCTGCCGCTCATCTTCGCTCCCCTGCGCGAGGCGCTGCCCGCGCTCGAGATCGAGCCGTGGGAGGACCAGACGGCGGCGCTGACCGAGCGGCTGCGCGCGCACGCGCTCGAGGCCGCGCTGCTCGCGACCGAGGTGGAGCACGCCGACCTCGAGAGCCGGGCGCTATTCGACGAGCCGTTCCTCGCCGCCCTGCCGCCCGACCATCCGCTCGCGAGCCGCCCGGTGGTGGCCGAGTCCGAGCTCGCCCCTGACATCCTCGTTCTCTCCGACGGGCATTGCCTGCGCGACCAGGCTCTGGCCGCCTGCGGTCACGAGGGGGGGATCGGCGGGGCGCTGCGCGCGGCGAGCCTGCCCACGCTTCTCAACATGGTCGCTGCCGGCTACGGCACCACGCTCATCCCCGCCCTTGCCGCAGGGGCGGCACAGGATGCCGGGATCGTGCTCAGGCCGCTCGCACGACGCGCCGGCCGGACGGTTCGGCTCGTGTGGCGCGCGCGCTACCCCGGCCGTGCCGCGGTTGAGGCCGTCGGCAGGGTGATCGCCGGGCGTCTTGCGGGCTTCGCCGAACGCGCCGCCGCCGGGGCGGTGGTGTAGTCTCTCGCGCGCGCCGCGTTCCTCATGCGGCCGGAGGGGAGGGTCGCCATGAACGTCGCCACCGAAGCGCCGCCTGAGCTCCTGCGCGAGGACCGCCCCGGCGGCGTCACCCTGCTCGTGCTCAACCGGCCGGAGCGTCGCAACGGTCTTTCGCTCGCGCTTCTGCAGGCCGTGCGACGCACGCTCGCCGAGATCGCCCAAGAGAGGGGGGTGCGTGCCGTCGTTCTCGCCGCCTCAGGGCCCGCCTTCTGCGCCGGGCACGACCTTGCCGAGCTCCGCGCCCATCGCGCCGACGCCGACGGGGGCAGGGCCTTCTTCCGCACGGTGATGGACGAGTGCGCTTCCGTGATGCAGGCGATCGTCGCGCTGCCGCAGCCCGTGATCGCCGCGGTCCACGGGGTGGCCACCGCCGCGGGCTGCCAGCTCGTCGCCACCGCCGATCTCGCGGTCGCCGAGGAGGGGGCGCGCTTCTGCACGCCTGGCGTCGCGATCGGCCTCTTCTGCGCCACGCCGGCGGTGGCGCTGTCGCGCGCCGTGCCGCGCAAGGCGGCGATGGAGATGCTTCTGACCGGCGAGATGATCGACGCCGCGGAGGCACGCCGGATCGGACTCGTCAACCGGGTCGTCGCGCAGGGCGCGGCGCGAGAGGAGGCCATCGCGCTCGCGCAACGGATCGCCGCGCGCTCGGCGTTCGTCATCCGCCTCGGCAAGGCCGCCTTCCACCGCCAGCTCGGCCTCGACCTCGCGTCGGCCTATTCGGATGCGTCGTCGGTGATGGTGGAGAACCTGATGGCAGCCGACGCTGCGGAAGGGATCGACGCCTTCCTCGAGAAGCGCGCACCCGTCTGGCAGGATCGCTGAGCATGGGCGGCATCTACGACCAGGGCCTTAAGCGGCGCCCGGCCAATTTCGTTCCGCTGACGCCGCTTCCCTTCCTCGAGCGCGCGGCCCAGGTGTTCCCCGACCATCCGGCCGTCGTGCACGCGAACGAGGCGACGAACTGGCGCGCGTTCCGTGACCGTTGCGTTCGTCTCGCCTCGGCCCTTGCCGGTCGCGGCATCGGGCGCGATGACACCGTCGCCGCGCTTCTGCCCAACGGGCCGGCGATGCTCGAGTGCCATTTCGGCGTGCCGATGGCAGGGGCGGTCTTGAACGCGATCAACACCCGCCTCGATGCCGGAACGATCGGCTACATCCTTGACCATGGCGAGGCGCGGGCGGTGATCGCCGACCGCGAGTTCCTGCCGCTGTTGCGCGACGCGCTCGGCCGCTGCGAGACCCGGCCGCTGATCGTCGAGGTGGACGACCCGCTCTGCCCGGACGCGGCGCGCGGCGAGACGGCGGGCGGCGTGGCCTACACCGCGCTTCTCGCGGAGGGAGACCCGGCCTCCCCCTGGCGCATGCCCGAGGACGAGTGGGACGCGATCAGCCTCAATTACACGAGCGGCACGACCGGCCGGCCCAAAGGCGTGGTCTACCACCACCGCGGCGCGCACCTGCTCGCGCTCGGCAACATCACCGCCGCCGGGATCGGGCCCCATCCGGTGTATCTTTGGACCCTGCCGATGTTCCACTGCAACGGCTGGTGCTTCCCCTGGACGGTCACCGCCCTTGCCGGGACGCATGTGATCCTCCGCTCCGTGCGCGGCCCGGAGATGTGGCGGCTGATCGCCGAGCACGGCGTGACGCATCTCTGCGGCGCGCCGATCGTGATGGCGACCCTGCTCGCCGTGCCGCCCGCCGAGCGCCCGGCGCTCGCGCATCGGCCGCTCTTCATCACCGCCGCCGCACCGCCCCCCGAGAGCGTGCTCGCATAGATGGCGGAGGCGGGGTTCGAGGTCTGCCACGTCTACGGGCTGACGGAGGTGTACGGCCCGGCGGTGGTGAACACCTGGAAGCGCGCCTGGGACGCGCTGGCGCCGGCCGAGCGCGCCGCGAAGATGGCGCGCCAGGGCGTGCGCTATCTTGCTCTCGAGGAGCTTACCGTCGCCGACCCGGCCACGCTCGCGCCGGTGCCGGCCGACGGCGAGACGCTCGGCGAGGTCTTGATGCGCGGCAATGTGGTGATGAAGGGCTACCTCAAGGACCCAGCGGCGACCGAGGCCGCCTTCGCCGGCGGCTGGTTCCACACCGGCGATCTCGCCGTTCTGCACCCGGACGGCTACATCCAGCTCAAGGACAGGGCGAAGGACATCATCATCTCCGGCGGGGAGAACATCTCCTCGATCGAGGTCGAGGATGCGCTCTACGCCCACCCTGGGGTGGCGGCTGCCGCCGTCGTCGCCAAGCCCGATGAGCGCTGGGGCGAGACGCCGCTCGCCTTCGTCGAGCTCACGGCGGGCGCGCAGGTGACGGAAGAGGAGCTGATCGCCTTCGTTCGTGGCCGGATCGCGCATTTCAGGGCGCCGCGCGAGGTGGTTTTCACCACGATCCCGCGCACCTCGACGGGCAAGGTCCAGAAGCACGTCTTACGCCGCCTCGCCCGCGGCGAAGCGGTCGAGGAGCCCGGCGGCGCAAGCGCTTAGCAGGTCGGGGCGCCGCCCCGCCCCGGCCCCGCTCACCGCGCGCGCGGGCGGTTCCACGGCGTCCGGCGGTCGGCCCGATGCTCCGTCCGAACGGTCGCGGACGCGTCGCTCAGCCTCCGGGATCGAGCCGCGCGAGGACCTCGCGCACCACTGCCTCCGGCGTGATGCCGAAATGGCGGTAGAGCTCCTCCTCCGCCCCCGAGGTGCCAAAGCCGCTCATGCCGACGAACCCGCCATCTGGGCCGATGTAGCGATCCCAGCCGAAGCGCACCGCCGCCTCGACGGCGACGCGCACGCTCCCCTCGCCGAGCACCGCCTTCCGCCACGCCTCATCCTGGCGCTCGAACAGCTCCCAGCAGGGCATCGAGACCACTGCCGTCGGCACACCCTGGCGTTCGAGCTCGGCGCGCGCGGCAAGGGCGATCGCGACCTCGGTGCCGGTGGCGAGGATCGTCGCCCGGCGCTCTCCCCCTTCGGCCTCGGCGAGCACATAGGCGCCGCGCGCGGTGAGGTTCTCGCCCGCGCTCTCGCGGCTGCGCACGGGCCCGAGCATCTGGCGCGGGAAGACGAGGCAGGACGGGCCGTCGCGGTTGGCAAGGGCGAGCTCCCAGGCCTCCGCCGCCTCGACCCCGTCGGCCGGGCGGAAGACGAGCATGTTCGGGATCGCGCGCAGGCTTGCGAGGATCTCGACCGGCTGGTGCGTCGGGCCGTTGCGGCCGATGCCGATCGAGTCATGGCTGAACACGAACAGGGTCGGCAGGCCCATCATGGCGGCGAGGCGGAAGGTCGGGCGCTCATAGTCGGCGAAGACGAGGTAGGTGACGCCGACGGGAACCACCCCGCCATGCGCGACCATGCCGTTCAGCATCGCCCCCATCAGATGCTCGCGCACGCCCCAGTGGATGTAGCGGCCGCCGCGATCCTCAGCCGTGAAGGCCGAAAGCGAGCGCTTGTGCTTCGTCGCCGCCTCGAGGTCGGGGGCGCCGCTCAAGAGTTCCGGGATCACCCCGGCGAGCCGGTCGACGATCTCGCCCGAGAAGGCGATCCCGAACTCGCGCCGCCCGGCCGCCTCGCGCGCGAAGGTCCGCAGCGTGTCGCGCCAGCCCTCGGGAAGACGACCCTCGCGAAGACGATCGAGGAGGGCGCGACGCTCCGGCGGCAGGGCGGCGACGCGCGCGGCCCAGGCGGCGTGGGCGGCCTCGCCGCGCGCGCCGGCCATGCGCCAGGCGGAGAGGACGTCCTCGGGGATCTCGAACGGAGGGTGGGGCCAGCCGAGGCGCGCGCGCGCGGCATCGGTGTTCTCGCGGGTGAGCCGCCCGGCATGGGCGTAGCGCGTCCCCTCGAGCCCCGGCACGCCGCGGCCGATCGTGGTCCGGCAGGCGATCAGCGAGGGGCGGGGGTCGTGCTTCGCTGCCTCGATCGCGGCGGCGACGGCCTCGATGTCATGGCCGTCGACCCGCTGCACGTGCCAGTCCGCGGCGCGGAAACGCGCCTCGAGGTCTTCGCTGATCGACTGGCCGACCGCGCCGTCGTCCTGGATCTGGTTGTCGTCCCAGATCCAGGTGAGCTTGCCGAGGCGGAGATGCCCGGCAAGCGAGATCGCCTCGTGCGCGATCCCCTCCTGCAGACAGCCGTCGCCAACGAGAGCGTAGGTGCGGTGGTCGACGAGCTCGGGGCAGAGCAGGTGGTTCAGATAGGCCTCCGCAACCGCCATGCCGGTGGCGTTGGCGATCCCCTGGCCGAGCATGCCGGTGGTGATCTCGATCCCCGCCTCGGGCTCGCGCTCGGGATGCCCCTGGCAGACCGAGCCGATCTCCCGGAAGGTCTTGATCGCCTCGATCGGCACCCGGGCATAGCCCGTCAGATAGAGCAGGGCGTAGAGCAGCATCGAGCCGTGGCCGTTCGAGAGGACGAAACGGTCGCGGTCGAACCAGGTCGGGTCGGACGGGCAGAACCGGAGATGCCGGGTGAAGAGCGCGGTGGCGATCTCCGCCGCCCCGAGCGGGGTGCCCCAGTGTCCCTCGCCCACACGCTCGCAGGCATCGATGGTCAGGACGCGGATCGCGTCCGCCATCCGGCCTGGTCGACGTTCGACATGTCTCTCCTCCCCGCTTCCGTCCATCCCTCGCGTGTGCCGAAGTCACCGGCAAGAGAGAAGTTTGCAGAGATCGGTGAAGCCGGTTCATCACTGGCCGCGATGCGGCCGCACCTCCCCCTCTCCGCTCTGCGCGCCTTCGAGTCAGCCGCGCGAACCGGCTCCTTCCGCCTCGCCGCCGCCGAGCTCGGGCTCACCCCGAGCGCGGTCAGCCACGCGATCCGCGGCCTCGAGAGCCAGCTCGGCGCGGCGCTGTTCGCGCGCGAGGGGCGGAGCATACGCCTCACCCCTCAGGGCGAGACGTTGATCACGCATGTCGAGCGCGGCTTGGGCGAGCTTCGGCTCGGCATCAGCGCGGTCGCCGCGCGCGGGCCGGAGCGGCTTCGGCTGCATTGCGCGCCGAGCTTCGCCGCGAAGTGGCTCGTGCCGAGGCTGAAGCGCCTGCTTGCCGAGTGCCGCGGCCTCGAGGTGAGAATCGATGCGGGGGCCGACTACACCCGCTTCCGCGGCGACGAGTTCGATGCCGACATCGTCTATGGCGCGCCGCGGCCGGAATATTACGGCACCCAGGCGTTCCAGGCGCTCGTGGTGCTGCCGCTCGGCACCGAGACGGTGACACCGCTGTGCGCGCCGAGCCTCGCCGCAGCGATCCGCTCCCCGCAAGACCTCCTCGGCCAGACGCTGATCGAGAGCGCGGTGAAGAAGGTGCGCTGGACCGACTGGTTCACCGCCAACGGCCTGATCGCGCCGCGCAGCAACGGCCCGCGCTTCGACCGGAGCTTCCTCTCCCTCGCCGCGGCGGCGGAGGGCCTCGGTGTGGCGCTCGAATCCCTCCGCTTCGCCGAGCGCGAGCTCGCCGACGGCAGGCTCGTCCGGCCGCTCGCCGGCAGGGCGGAGGACGTGACCTATGTCGGGCACTGGCTCGTCTTCCCGCGCGCCCGACGCTACGCACCGGCGCTTCGGCTGTTCGTCGACTGGCTCGGGCGGGAGCTCGGGGTGCCGCTCGAACTCACGGCGCTCGACCCGCCGCGACGGCAAGGGTGAGCGGGGCTCATCGATCGGCAGGTTTTGCTCACTTGTCGATGAGGCGCTCTCCCGGGATAGTCGCGTCGAGACAAGGGGGGAGGAAACGGTGCTTCTCGCCAACAGGACGGCGGTCATCTCCGGTGCTGCGAGCGCGCGCGGCATCGGGCGCGCGACCGCTGAGCTCTTCGCCGAGCATGGCGCGCGCGTCGCGATCCTCGACATCGACGGAGACGGCGCCGCTGCCGCGGCCGCCTCGCTTGGCCCCGGGCATCTGGGCATCTTCTGCGACGTGACGAACCCCGAAAGCTGCCGCGCTGCGGCCGCCGCGGTGCTCGACTCCTTCGGGCATCTCGACATCCTGATCAACAACGCCGGCATCACCGAGCCGTTGAAGATCATGGAGATCACGCCGGCGAATTGGCAGCGCGTACTCGATGTCAACCTCGCCGGCGTTCTCCACCTCAGCCAGGCCTTCATCCCGCACATGCGGTCGCGCCGGCAGGGCTCGATCGCCTGCATGAGCTCCGTCTCCGCCCAGCGGGGGGGAGGAATCTTCGGCGGCCCGCACTACTCAGCCGCCAAGGCGGGCGTGCTCGGGCTCGCGAAGGCGATGGCGCGCGAACTCGGGCCCGATGGCATACGCGTCAACTGCGTCACGCCTGGCCTGATCCAGACCGACATCACCGGCGGCAGGCTCACCCCCGAGATGAAGGAGGAGATCCGCAAGGGCATCCCGCTCGGCCGCCTCGGCGAGGCGATCGATGTGGCTCGGATCTTCCTCTTCCTCGCCAGCGACCTTTCGTCCTACGTCACCGGGGCGGTGATCGACGTCAACGGCGGGATGCTGATCCACTGAGGCCGCCCCGAGGGGACGTCACGGCACAGCAACAACCACAGGGAAGGAACGAACCGATGAAGGAGACAGCAAAGGCGACACGGCGCGGCGTGCTTGTGGGCGCTGCCGGGCTTCTCGCGGCACCAGGGATCGCCCGCGGCCAGGGCCAGATCCGCCTCACCCTCGGCCACAACGCCGCGCGCGGCAACCCGCGCTAGGTCGCGGCCGACCATTTCGCAGAGCTCGTCAAGACGCGCTCGCAGGGGCGGATCGAGGTGCGCGTCGCGGGCGCGGCCCAGCTCGGAGACGATCTCGCGATGCTGACCGGCCTGCGCACCGGCACCCTCGATATTTCCGTCAACAGCCAGGGTCCTGCCTCGTCTCTCGTGCCGGAGATGGCCGCTCTCGGCCTGCCCTTCCTGTTCGCGACCAATGCCCAGGCCTATCGCCTCGTCGACGGCGCCGTCGGCCAGAACCTCGCCCGGCGCTTCGAGCCCTTGGGCCTGCTCCTGATCAGCTACTGGGACAACGGGATACGCCACATCACCAACAGCCGCCGGCCGATCGTCAACCCCGAGGACCTGCGCGGGCTCAAGTTCCGCACCCCGGCCGACCCGGCGACGATCGACACCTTCCAGGCGCTCGGCGCGGCCACGCAGCAGATCAACTTCAGCGAGCTCTACGTGGCGCTTCAGCGGGGTTTGGTGGACGGGCAGGAGAACCCGCTCGCCAACATCCACTCCTCGAAGCTCTACGAGGTGAACCGCTTCATCTCCCTCTCGGCGCACAAATGGGAGTGCAGCCCGGTGCTCGTCAGCCGCATCGCCCGCGCGCGGCTCAGCGACGCCGACTGGCGCCTTCTGCTCGACGCCATGAAGGAGGCGGAGGCGATGAACCGGCGGATCATGGTCGAGAGCGACACGAAGCTGCTCGCCGAGTTCAAGGCGAGTCCGAACGTGGCGGTGAACGAGGCGAACCAGCCGGCCTTCCGCGCCGCCACCGCGGGCGTGCTCGACGCCTGGGAGCGCAAGCCGTTCGGCGAGTTCGTGCGCGAGGTTCGCAGGGCGGCGACCGCCTGAGGCCCACGCGCCGGGGCGCGCGTGCGCCGCGTTGTGCTTGCCGGGGCGGCCGCGATCGACCGCGCCGTCGCCCTCCTCTGCCGGGCGATCGTTGTCGCCTCGGGTCTCGTCCTGCTCGGCGTGCTCGCTGCCAATGTGGTGGCGCGCTACGTGCTCGGACGCGGCGGCTTCGCCTGGGCGCAGGAGATCCCCGAACAGGTCTTCCCGTGGTTCATCGCCGCGGGCGTCGTGCTCGCCGCGCAAGCCGGTGGCCACATCGCCGTCGACATCCTGCCGCGCGCCCTGCCCGAGCGCGGCCGGCAGGTCCTGATCGTCGCCGTCAACGCCCTCGTCGCCTCGGCCTATCTCTGGCTCGCCCTCCTTGCGCTCGAGGTGGCAGAGATCGCGGCGCTGCAACAGAGCACGATCCTGAGGATTCCCGGCAGCTACGGCTACTGGGCGATGACGCTGCTTGCGGGGCTGACGGCGCTCTCGGCGGCGACGATGGCGCTTCGCGTGGCTCTTTGCGGAGCGGGCGCCGCGCCCGAGGCGGCGGCCGAGGACAGGGTGACGTGAGCGGGCCTCGGCGCTCGAGGGGGTCGCGATGAGCCTCGTGCTCACGCTCGTGTTCTTCCTTCTGCTCGCCCTCTCCGTTCCGGTGGCGCACACGCTGATGATCGCCTCCGGTGCGGCGCTGTGGGCGGATGGGGCGCTGCCGCTCCTACTCGTCGTGCAGCAGATGTTCGCGCAAACGCAGTCCTTCCCGCTGCTCGCCCTGCCGTTCTTCATCCTTGCGGGGGAGCTGATGATGTCGGGGCGGCTCGGCCAGGGGCTGATCGCCTTCGCCTCGGCCACTGTCGGGCACGTCCGCGGCGGGCTTGCCGCGACCACCGTGGTCGGCTCGGTGGTGTTCGGCGGCGTCTCGGGTTCGGCCGTGTCCGACGCCTCAGCGCTCGGCTCGGTTCTGATCTCGTGGCAGACGCGCGAAGGCTATCCGGCGGGCTTCGCCGCCGCGAACAATGCCGCCGCGGCGACGATCGCGATCCTCATCCCGCCCTCGATCCCGATGATCCTCTACGCGCTCGTGAGCAATGTCTCGGTCGGGGCGCTGTTTCTCGCGGGCGTGCTGCCCGGGCTGATGCTCGCGGCCGGATTTCTCGCCGTGTGCAGCCTCTCCGCCCGCCTGCGCGGCTTTCCAGTCTCCGATCGAAGCGCCGCGCGCGCGGGGTTCGGCTCGCTCCTCCTCGCCGCCCTGCCGGCGATCGCCATGCCGGTGCTGATCCTCGCCTCGCTGCGGTTCGGCGTCGCGACCCCCACCGAGGTGTCGGTGATGGCGGTGCTGTACGCGCTCGCCGTCGCCACCCTCGTCTAGCGCGACATGACGCTTCGGCGCTTCCTCAACGCGCTCGTCAATGCCGGCCGCGCCACCGGCGTGGTGATGCTCGTCATCATGGCCTCGGCCGCCGTCGGCTGGATCATGACCTTCGTCCAAGCCCCGCACGCCTTCGCTGCCTGGGCGACCGGAACGCTCAGCAAGCCGTGGCTGATCGTGCTTGCGATGAACGGGATCATGCTCGTGGCCGGCATGTTCATCGACCTGCCGGCGGCGATCCTCCTGCTCGGGCCGATTTTCGTTCCGCTTGCGCAGTCGATTGGGCTCGATCTCGTGCAGCTCGGCGTGATGATGGTGCTCAATCTCGCGATCGGCCTCTACACGCCGCCCGTCGGCACGACGCTGTTCATCTCGACGACGATCGCGCGCGTGCCGATCCTCGCCACCTCGCTCGAACTGTTGCCGTTCTACGCGGTCGGGCTCACGGTGCTCCTCCTGTTCAGCTTCGTTCTCGCGCTCACGCTCAGGTTCTGAGGCGCCGACGCCGCAGCCCCGCGGCGGAAGTCTGAAGCCGGAACGCTCCCGACCAGCCTCCCGGCGGATCGGCACGGGTCGAGCAAGGTTCGTGCGCCCGATCCGACAGCGGGCGAGGCAGGCCCGCGCCGAGGAGAGCTCGCGCCGGGTTGCGAACGAACCCTGGGCTGCACTCTCCGCTTGCCCTCGCGCGGCCGGCGCTCTAGTGTAGATTCGATACCGTTACATGTCGCCCCGCAAGGTTCGCTGCCCGTCATGCGCCGCCGCACCGTCCTTCTGAGCGGCAGCGTTTCAATCTCCCGCCGGGCGGCGACGGGCGCGATGCCGACCAAGCTCGATCCGGTGCTTGCCGCGATGCTTGAGGGCCCGGCTCTCGAGGCGGATCGGGAGCTGACAGTGATGATCGGCCTCGCCGCTGCGCCGACGGAACGGACGCTCGCCGAGCTCCGCGCCCTCGGCCTCTCCGTCCGCTCGGTGGTCGGGGATGTCCTGACCGGCAGCGCGCGGCTCGGCCGCATCGTGGAGATCTCCGCTCATCCCGCCATCGTCAGGATCGAGGCGGCGACCCCGCTCCACCCTGAAGACACCCCCCCGCCAGGCGGTTGAGGTCACGCGCGCGCCGCCCGCGCCAACCGAGGAGGACGCCGATGACCAGCAAGCTCGACCCGCAACTCGCCTTCCTGAGCGAACGCGGGGCGCAGTCCCTCGCCGACCGGACGGCGATGCTCCGCTTCGGCCTCGAGGTCACGGAAGGAGAGGCCGCGCCTGCCGCACGGCGCGGAAGGGCGCCGCAGCCGCCCGTGCAGGTGCTCGTCCAGTACGCCGGCGACACGGAACCGCTCGAGAAGGCGGGCCTCAGGATACGCTCCGTCAACGGCGACGTGATCAGCGGGGTGATCGCGGTCGAGAGGCTCGCCCCCCCGTCCGAGATCGCCGAAGTGGAACGGATGGAGGCGGCGCGGATCCTGCAGCCCGATCTCGACCTCAGCGTGGTCGAGTGTCGCGCCAATCTCGTCCATGTCGGCCCGCCCGGGCGGCGCGGCGCGGGCGTGATCGTCGGCATCGTCGATTCGGGAATCGACTTCACCCACCCGTCGTTCCGTCATCCGGACGGAACGAGCCGGATCCTGTTCCTCTGGGCGCAGGGGCTTGCGCCGCGCCCGGGCGAAGCGAGCCCGGCTCCGTTCGGCTACGGCGTCGAATACAGCAAGGCGCAGATCGATGGCGCACTCGCCTCCGCCACCCCCTTCAACACGGTGCGGCATCAGGACCCGCCGCCCTTCCATGGCACGCATGTGGCGGGAATCGCCGCCGGTGACGGCTCCGCCGCGGGCCGGGATAAGTCTGCCTTCAGCTTCGTCGGCGTCGCCCCGGAGGCCGATCTGATCGTCGTCGCGGTCGCCAACAACGGCTCGGAGGGCCTCGGCACCTCCTCGAACGCGCTCGATGCCATGAACTACGTGTTCACCCGCGCCGGCACGCTCAACAAGCCGGCGGTGGTCAACATGAGCCTCGGCGACAATCTCGAGCCGCATGACGGCACGAGCCTGCTCGAGCGCGGCATCGACAACCTGCTCGGCGCGCCCGGCCGCGCCTTCGTCAAGTCGGCCGGCAATGCGGGGGCCGACGACATCCACGCCGAAGGAACGGTCGCGACCGGGGCGACGGTCGATGTGCTCCTCAACCAGCCGCCGGGCAACAACACGCCGGACCAGATCGACCTCTGGTATCGCGGCAGCGATACGTTCCGGATCTCGATCGTCGATCCGGCGGGAACTATGCGCGGGCCGGTCACTGTCGGCGCGGTTGCCAACCTCGCCTTTCCGGGCGGGAACACCGTCCGCGTCGACCACCGGAACAACGATCCGTTCAACGGCGACAAGCGGATCTTCATCACGATGCAGCCGGGCTCGGCGGCGACCATCGCCGCGGGCAACTGGCGGCTGAGGCTGACCGGCGTGTCCTGCCCGGGCGGCGGCCGCTTCGATGCCTGGATCCAGCGCGGCCCGCCGATCCCCCGCTTCCTCGCCCCGCACGTCACCAGCGCGCGGACGATCTCGACCCCCGGCACGGCGCGAAAGGTGATTACGGCGGCGAACTACGTCACGCGCGGCGCCGGTGTGGGCAGCCTCGCCTCGACCTCGAGCCGCGGCCCGAGGCGTAACGGGCGGCAGGCGCCGACGCTCGCCGCCCCCGGCCAGAGCATCGTCTCGGCACGGGGCCATTTCGGCTCGGCCGACCCCTATGTCGGGATGGGCGGCACCTCGATGGCCGCGCCGCACATCACGGGCACCATCGCCCTGATGTTCCAGAAGAACCGCAACCGCACACAGGAGCAGATACGCCAGTGCCTCGAGAGCACGGCGCGGTCGGATGCGCAGACCGGGCCGGTGCCGAACACTGCCTGGGGCGCGGGCAAGCTCGACAGCCACGCGGCGGTCAACTGCGTGCCGAGCCCGGGGCTGACGCCCTCATCCCCGGTCGTCTGCTCGCGATCCGTGATCGTCAGCTGCCAAAGCCGGGTCGCGGCCTGAAAGCCGTCGGTCGTCACCCGTTGCGTGACCGTAAGGCCGACCTGCCAGCCCTCGGCCGCCGTGATCTGCCAGCCCTCGGTGGTGATCGCGTGCGCGCCCTTCGTGGCCTTGGCCTGCCCGACCGTTCCGGGCCAGGGCTGCGTCGCCTCCGCGGTCACCCAGTGCCCGACCTTCGCCGCCTGCCCCTCGGCGGTGGATGGCTGCCCGTCCACGCCGGGCGGCTGCCAGGTGAGCATCGCAGGCTGCGCGCCGACGGTGACGGTGATCACCCCGACCGTCGTCGTCACCTCGACGACGAGGCCGGTCGTTGCCCGCCCGACCGGCACGGTCACCGGCCCGGTCGTGTCGTCGACGCTTCCCGGCACCGTCGCGCGACCGGGCCCGATCACCCAAGGCGAGGACGGGGAGGAGCAACAGGCGCCGAGGCCGGACCAGCCGCCGGAGGGGTATTTCGAGTACGACGAGAGCTGGTTCGACGAGTCGTGACGACGGCTCTCCGTGCTGCCTGAGGAGGTGATCCCGGCCCTGCTCCGGGCCGGGATCGTCACGGCCGAGGAGGCCGTCCGCAGAGGGGTTCTCGCCGAGCCGATCGGGCTGTCGCACCCGGTGTGGCGGGTCAGCGTCGGCGGCGTGCTGCGCGCGGTGGTCAAGTCCTTCGGCCCGAGCCGCGGCGGCACCGACGGCGAGGCGGCGCGCGAGGCGGCGGTGCTCGCGCTCGCCGCGCACCGCGAGGCCGTCGCCGCTCTCGTTCCGAAACGACTGGACTGGACCGGCGACGGCGCGGTGATCGCAACCGAGGTCGCCCCGGGCGCCCCGGCGCTCAGGGACGGCCCGGCGGAGGAGCAGTGGCCCGGGCTTGTCGCCGCGCTTGCCGCGCCGCTCGCCGCCTTCCACCGCGCGACGCGCGATCTCGCTGCCCCCGCTGCCGCGCGGCACGACACGCTCGAGGGGCCGGTTCCTTGGGCGCTTCGCCTGTTCGACGGCGACTCGCCGCGGGAGCTGTGGTCGACGCGGCCGCTTGCCGACATCCTGTCCGCCGCTGCCGCGCCCGGGACGGTCGCGTCGTTGCGTCGCGCCCGCGGCGCCTGGCGCCGGCTCTGCCTAATCCATGCCGACCTCAAGCAGGACAACATCCTGCTCGACGACGACGCCACGCCGCCGCGCGCGACGGTGGTGGACTGGGAAATGGCGCGGATCGGCGACCCGGCCTGGGACCTCGCGGGCCCGCTCTCGCGGCTCCTGCTCGCCGCCGGCGAGGTGCCCTGGACGGAGGCCACGGAGGTGGCGCTTCGCCTCTGGATCGCGGCCTACGCCGAGGCGGCGCGCCTGCCTGCCCCGACGCTTGCGCAGCGCACGGTGCTCTACTCCGGGGCGTGGCTCCTGATGTCGGCTCTCACCCGGGCCTCGCTTCATCCGCCGGGAGGCGCCCTCGAGGCCGTGCGCCCGGTGCTCGTCGCAGCGGCTAACGCCTTCGCGCTCGCCGAAGCGGTGACGGCACGCGCCGTCGCCGCGCTCGCATGACGGACGGCGCCATTGCCGCGGCGCTCGAGGCGGCACGGGCGCTGCTTGCCGCGGCGCGGCCGTTCGCCCAGGCGCAGGACGGGACCGACCCGCTCGCGTCGCTCCTCTACGACCGCTGGTTCCACGAAACGACCGGGGAACGGCGACGCTATCCCGCTCCTTCCGCCTACCGGGCGATGGCGCTTGCCGCCCAGGCGTTCGAGCCCGGATGGACCATCGAGGGGCCCTGCCCCGGTGCTCCCGGTGCGGCGCGGCTTCGGCGCGGCGACACGCTGCGGGATGCCCCGCCGCTCGCCTGGGCACCGGTCGGAGCGCCGAGGGTCGCGCCGCGACCCGGCCAGGCGGCGCTCGCCGCGACGCTGCGCGACGGGCCGCAGGGCGGGTTCTGGCATCTCTGGTCGCCGGTGTGGCCGGACCGTTCCCCGCGCGGCCTGAGCCGCTGGTATCTGCAGGTCGCGTCGGGGTCGGAGCTCGCCGCCGCGGCGACGCTCGCCGCCCACGCCCCGGCCGAGCGCGCCTGGGCCGCCAAGCTTCTTGCCGGGGAGCACCGTGCAGGCAGGCGTGATGTGGCGGTGTTCTACGCGCCCGTCCGGAGCGCGTCGTGGCTCGCGGCGCTGTTCGAGGCGCTCGCGCCCCGGCTCGAGGACCGCGCCGGCCCGCCATTCACCGAGCCGCTCGCCCCCGGAATCGCCCGTGCCGACGACCCGGGAGGGGGGATGAGCTTCGGTTAGAGCCGCTGCGCCCTGCTCGCCGTGGCCGAGGACGCGGAGCGCATCCTTTCCCTGCCCACCGGCCCGGGCGGCGGAGACCGCACCAACGCGAGCCTCTGCCACGGGCTTTCGGGCGTGGTCGACCTGCTCGCCGAGGCCGATCGTCTCGCGCCGGACCCGGCGGCGCTTGCGCTCATGCGCCGGATCACCGCGTTCATCCGGAACGATGTCGGGCCGGAGCGGCGCTGGCGATCAGGCATTCCCGGCGGCGACGCGATGACCCCTGGGCTGATGCTCGGCAGCGCCGGCATCGGGTAGGCGCATCTCCGCGCCGACGATCCGTCCTTGCTCCCCGCGGGCTGGACGCCCCGGATCGCTGCCTCCCTCCCTGGCGGGGATTGACAAACACGCGTGCGGTCTCGAAGCTCGTGCCAACAGTTGACAGAAAGGCGAGATGCTCCGCCCTCGCGCGGATGCACCTGACGGGGAAACGTTCGGAGGACGCATGGGTGACACTGCGCCCGGCTTCGGCTCGCCCGTTCGCGAGCCGCTCGCGCCTGTGACCGGCCTTGAGCACTGGACGAACAAGGGAGACGTGCGTCTCTTCCTCTGGGAGAAGTTCGTCGGTGAACCGACCGGCAAGCGCGGCACGATCTTCTTCGTGCACGGCTCGTCGATGGCCTCCACCCCGACCTTCGACCTCCAGGTGCCCGGCCGGCCGGACCTTTCGGTGATGGATGTGTTCGCTCGCGCGGGCTACGACTGCTGGTGCATCGACAACGAGGGCTACGGGCGGTCCTCGAAACACCGCGACATCACCTGCGACATCTCGACCGGAGCCGACGACCTCCTCGCCGCCGCAGACACATCGAGGCGACGCGACGGGCCGGGCCGCTGCTCGTCTACGGGATCTCGTCCGGGGCGCTGAGGGCGGCGCTGTTCGCCGAGCGCAGCCCGGGCCGCGTCGCCCGCCTCGCGCTCGATGGCTTCGTCTGGACCGGGAAGGGAAGCCCAACCCTCGAACAGCGGCGCAAGAAGCTCCCCGAATACCTCGCCGGCGGCAAGCGCCGCCCGATCGACCGCGCCTTCGTGCACTCGATCTTCACGCGCGACCATCCGGGCACGGCCGAGGATGACGTGGTCGATGCCTTCGCCGACGCGATCCTCGCCCTCGACGACAGCGTGCCGATCGGCACCTATGTCGACTTGTGCCTCAATCTGCCGGTGGTGGACCCGGAGAGGATCACCTGCCCCACGATCGTGATGCGCGGCGAGCATGACGGCATCGCCGCGATCGACGACCTGATCGAGTTCTTCCGCCGCCTGCCCAACCCGGACAAGCAGTTCGCCGTGATGCCCGGGATCGCGCATGCGAGCTCCAGCAGAAGAACTACCGCCTTGTGCAGCACATCCTCGCGTCTTTCTTTGCCCAGCCTGCCCCGGTCTACACCGGCACTCGGCCCTGAGCCGCGAGAAGGGAGGACCATAACGATGACGCATCCTCCTCCTCTGATGCCCGGCCGCCGCGCCGCGCTAGCCGGCCTCTCCGCCGCCGCGCTCGCCGCAGCCCTTCCGGGCTCGGGCGCCGCTCAAGGTGCGTTCCCCACTCGGAACTTTCGGGTCGTGATCCCGACCGGCCAGGGAGGCGGGGCGGAACGGCTCGCCCGCAGCTTCGACGACGCCTGGAGCAGGCTGCTCGGGCGGCAGTTCGAGTACGAGTTCTTCCCGGGCGCCGCCGGGCAGGTCGGCTACGAGCTTTACACCGGCCGGCGCGAGCCGGACGGCTACAATCTGCTGTTCGGCAACATGGGGCCGGAGATGATCATGTACGCGCTGCAGAGGCCGCGCTTCCGGTTCCCCGACGACCTGATCTACTTCTGCCGCATCGACGTCGACGATTCCTGTGTGTTCGTGCGCAACGAGAGCCCGTTCCGACGCATCGAGGACGTCGTCGCCGAGGCGAAGCGCCGGCCGCTGAACACCGCGACGAGCCGGATCCCCCATCCGGCCTCGATCGGCATCCTCACGCTCGGCGAGGCGACGGGCAGCCGGTTCAACCTCGTCCCTTACGCCGGCGGGAACCCGACGCTGGTCGCGGTGATGAGCGACGAGGTCGACATCGGCGTGCTGCCGATCGCGGGTGTCGTGGCGCAAGCGGAACGGCTGCGCGTCCTCGGCGTGTTCAACCGCGAGAACATCGTCGCGGCGAAGACCAACAACGCCCCGCCGATCAACGCCGTGTTCGGAACGAACATCCCCGATCTCTACTCCTCGCGCTCCTGGGCGATCCACGCGCGCGCGGCCGACCGCTACCCGGACCGGTTCAAGCTGCTCGAGGAGACCGCCGCCTAGGCCCATGCCGACCCGGCCTTCCGCGAGGCCTATGTCAAGACCGGCGCGCCGATCGAGACGCTGAAGTATGGCGACCGGGCGGTGTGCACGGAGTACGCGCTCGCGATGATCGAGCTTGCCAACCGCTTCCAGGCGCAGTTGATGGCCGGGCGCGGCTGATCGGCGATGCGCAAGCGCGCCGCCGGAACCGAGCTGATCATCCCCGTGCTCGCAGTCGCGTTCACGGGCTACTATTTCTGGACGGTCACGGAGCTGAGCTGGGAAGCGAAGGCGAACGGAATCGTCGTTGGCGGCATCCTCCTCGTCCTCGTCACGCTTCTGCTCGTGCGAATCGGGGTGCAGCTCGCGCGCGGCGAGGCCTCGCTCGCGATCGACTTCGGCGGCTGGACGGAGGCGAACTGCAAGCGCCTCGCCCTGATCGCGATCATCCTCGCCTTCCTGCTCCTCCTCGAGCCGCTCGGCACATCGATCGCGCTCGCGCTGATGCTGTTCGCCGCGATGTGGGTGATGGGCGCGCGCCATTGGCCGAGCCTGATCGGCGTCTCGGTCGCGCTACCGCTGATCGTGTGGGCGAGCCTGATGGTCTTCATCAGCACGCGGCTCCCGCAGGGGCCGTTCGAGCGGGCGCTGTTCGCACGAACGGGGCTCGGGCTCTCGGAATGACCCTCGCTCGTGCGGAGCGTTGCCAGATGGGCTGGGACGCGGGTTTGTTCCTCGACCTGTTCGCCCGCTCGTGGGGGCTGTGGTGGGCGATCTGGCCGGGGATCCTGCTCGGGCTGATCGTCGGCGTGCTGCCGGGATTCAGCCCGCAGAACACGCTGATCATCCTTCTGCCCGTGACGCTCGCGATGCGGATCGAGGCCGCGCTTGCCTTCATGGTCTCGCTCTACTGCGCGAACCACCTCTCGGGCGGCATCCCGGCGATCCTCGTCAACATCCCGGGCTCAGGCGGCGCGGCAGCGACGACGATCGACGGCTATCAGATGACGAAGAAGGGAAAGGGCCAGCAGGCGCTCGTGCTCTCCTTCGTCGCCTCCGTCGCGGGCGGGCTCATCACCTCCGTCGCCGTGCTCGCCTTCCTGCCGCTGCTTGCCGATCTCGGCTTGCGTCTGCGGTCGGTCGAGATGGTCGTGATCATCCTGTTCGGGCTGACGCTGATCGCGGTGATCGCGGCGCGCGACATGCTGAAAGGGCTGATCGGCGGCTGCTTCGGGCTGATGCTCGGCGCGATCGGAACGGAGGCGGTCTATTCGACGCCGCGCGCCACCTTCGGCCTGCTCGAGCTCTATGACGGTCTGCCGCTCGTTCCGGTGCTGATCAGCCAGTTCGCGATCGGCGAGGCGCTCGCCATGGTCGAGGAGGAGACGATCGTCGCCGAAGGAGCGGCGCGCGAGAGCGCGGCCGGGGCGCGCTGGGCCGACACGATCGAGGGGCTCTGGATGAGCCTCAGGAAACGGTGGCACATCACCTGGACGGCCTTCATCGGCCTCGTGATCGGGATCCTGCCCGGTGCGGGCGCCTACATCGCCGCCTTCGTCGCCTATCAGCAGTCGCGGCTGTTCTCGAAGACGCCCGAGAAGTACGGCACCGGCCATCCCCAGGGCGTGATCGCTCCGGAGGCGGCGAACAACGGCGTCACCTCCGGAACGCTCGTACCGATGATGACGATCGGCGTTCCCGGCGGCTCCACCGCGGCGGTGATGATGATCGTTCTGCAGTATCAGGGGATCGTCGTCGGGCCGCGCCTGTTCACGGAGTCGCCCGAGGTCGCCTACGGCGTCTTCGTCACCATGACCGTCGCCTACATCATGATGATTCGGCTCGTGCTGCCGCTCGCACGCTATGCCGCGAAGGTGGTGCTCGTGCCGACGCGCTATCTCGTGCCGATCATCCTCGGGCTGACCACGATCGGTGCCTTCGCCGACCGCGAATACGCCTTCGACATGGGGGTCGCGCTCGTCTTCGGGCTGATCGGCTACATCGCGACGAAGACGAAGTATCACGTCACCTCGATCCTGATCGGCGTCCTGCTCGGGCCAGTGTTCGAGCGCTATCTGTTGCGCGCGCTGCGCATCGGGCAGGGGGACCCGCTCGTGCTGTTCTCGAGCACGGTCGGCAACGTGCTCTGGGCGCTGCTCGTCGTCTCCGTGGTTCTGCCGATCTGGCGCGACCGGCAGCTCGCGCGGCGCGAGGCGGCGGCGGAGGAGGCAAGGCCATGACGCTTCCGCAGACGGTGGACAGCCGGAACATCCGCGCGATCGCCTGGCTCGACATCCCGGGCGGCGGCCAGGTGCGCGTCGAGGGGCGCTACGCCTATGTCGGCCACATGAAGCCGCCGCACGGGACGACCATCATCGACGTCTCGGATGCGCGCAACCCGCGCGTCGTCTCGACCATCGATCTCGAGGGCGATCACTCGCACACCCACAAGGTGCGCGTCGCGGGCGACATCATGGTCACCACTGTCGAGCAGAACGACCGGCATGCGCTCAGGCGCGCGCGCCGGATCCCCGAGGTCGAGGCGCGGCTCCGCGCGACGCTGGGGCGGGAACCGACCGAGGCCGAGATCGCCGCCGAGCTGCCGGTGAAGCCCGAGCTGATGCCGAAGCTGCGCGCCTCGCTCACGGCTCCGCCCTAGGCCGAGGGCGGGTTCCGGGTATGGGACATCTCCGACCGCACGCGGCCGAGGCTGGTCGTGCACCACAAGACCGGCGGCGTCGGCGTGCACCGCTTTGATCTCGATGACCGTTACGCCTACATCTCGACGGAGATGGAGGGGTTCGTCGGCAACATCCTCGTCATCTACGACATGGCGGACCCGGCGCACCCGCGCGAGGTGTCGCGCTGGTGGATGCCCGGGCAGAACGTCGCCGCCGGCGAGACGCCGACCTGGCCGGGCCAGCAGCACCGCCTGCACCACGCGCTCAAGGATGGCGACATCCTCTACGCCGCCGTCTGGTACGCCGGGGTGCGGACGATCGACGTCTCCGACATCACCCGACCTGTGACCTTGGGCGAATACCGCTACCATCCGCCCTTTCCCGAGCCGACGCACACCTTCATGCGCATCCCCGGCCTGCTCAAGGGCCGGGCGGTGGCCGCGGCGGTGGACGAGGAGCACGAGCACACGCCGGGCCAGCTGCACGGCGGGCTGCGGCTGTTCGACGTGACCGACCCGTCGACCATCAAGCCGATCTCGATGTGGCACCTCACGGAGCGGGCGAGCCCCTATGTGACGACGGGGGATCGCTTCGGCGCGCACCAGTTCCAGGAGCGTATGCGTGACTTCTGCCTCTACACCGCCTGGTTCGGCGGCGGGCTGCGCGTGATCGACATCGCCGATCCGGAGCGCCCGACCGAGGTCGCCTGGTGGCTTCCCGAGCCGCCGCCGGGGCAGCGGAGCCCGCAGGCGAACGACGTCGACCTCGACGGCAACGGCCTGATCTACGTGATCGACCGCAACCGCGGCCTCTCCATCCTCGAACGCACGGCATGAGCGGCGGTGTGTTCCTCGCGGCCGGAGCGGTGAAGACAGCGGTGGAGTCGCTGCTTGCCTCCGGCGCCTGGATCGGCGAGCGCCCCCGTGTCCCGTTCGGCATGGTCGGCGCGCTGCGCGACCGGATCCTCGCGGGCGAAGAGTTCGACGCCACCGTGCTCTCGGCCGAGGCGATCGAACAGGTCGCCGAGCGCGGCTTTGTCGACCGGGCGAGCATTCGCCCGCTCGGCACGACGGGGATGGGCCTTGCAGTGCGCGAGGGGCTCGCGCTTCCCGCGATCGAGACCGAAGCGGGCCTCCTCGAGGCACTCGCGCGCGCCGCGCCGGCGTATCCGATCGCGTTCGGCGACCGCTGGGACAGCCCGGGCGGCGGCGTGCCGGGCGACGGCGCGATCATGATCGAGACGCTGCTTCGCCACCCGGACGTTCCGGCCGCCGTCGGCGTCCTGTGGGACCCGATCGCGGTCTCGATCTGCCGCGCCGCAGGGCCCGGATCGGAGGTGTGGCTCCGGATCGGCGGCAAGGCGACGCCCGTCTCCGGCACGCCGGTCGATGTGCACGCAACCGTGAGCGCGGTGACGGACGATCTCGTCATCCCCTTCGAGCAGAGCCGCGTTTCCTTCGGGCCGGCAGCGTCGGTCTCGATCGGCAGCCTTGACATCGTGCTTGGCAGCAAGCGGGTGCAAACCTTCAGCCCGGCCGCCTTCACTTCCCTCGGCATCGATCTCGCGCGGAAGAAGATGGTGGTCGTCAAGTCCTCAAATCATTTCGCCGCCGCCTTCGCGAAAGTCGCGGCGGACATCCACTACCTCGACAGTTTCGGCCCCTTCCCGCACGACCCGACGAAGGTGACGTACAGGCGGCTGCGCCGGCCGATCGCCCCGCTCGACCCCAACCCTTGGGCCTGAGGCGGCGCGGCGGCCGCAGGGAGGAACCACATGACCGTTCTCCGCATCGGCCTGATCCACATCTCGCAGGAGACGAACGACTTCAATCCGCAGCCGACCACGCTCGAAGATTACGCTGCTTTCGGCCTGTACGAAGGCGCGGAGGTGCTCGCCCGTGCCGGCTCGACCGGGCAGATCGCCGGCCATCTCGCCGCCGTCGCCGAGAGCGGCATGGCAGTCGAGACGGTGCCGATCATCCGCGCCCATGCCGTCGCCGGAGGCCGGATCGACCGCTCCGCGCACGCCTTCTTCCTCGACCGGATACGCTCTGGCCTCGCCGCCGCCGGCAGGCTCGACGGGCTTGCGCTGCAGCTTCACGGGGCCTGCGCCGCGGAGGGGGAGGACGATGTCGAGGGCGTCCAGGCCGCGCTGTGCCGCGAGCTCCTCGGGCGCTCGGTGCCGATCGTGCTCGCGCTCGACCACCACGCCAACGTGACGCGACGGATGGTCGACTCGGTCGATGCGATCGTCGGCCACAGGACGCAGCCGCATGACCAGTTCGACACGGGCCTGATCGGCACGCGGCTTCTGCTTCGGATCCTGAGCGAGCGGCTCGCGCCCCGCATGGCGATGCGCAAGATCCCGCTCGTGACGCACCAGGAGCAGTTCCTCACCGCGCGTGGCCCGATGAAGACGTGGTTCGACCGTGCCCGAACGCTGGAGGCGGACCCGCGCGTGCTTCAGACCGTTCCGTTTCCGATGCAGCCCCGGCTCGACGTCGAGGAGGGAGGCTGGACGGCCGTGGTCGTGACGGATGGCGACCAGGCGCTCGCCGAACGCCTCGCCGACGAGCTCGCCGATCTCGCCTGGTGCTTGCGCGACAACTTCCTCGTGCGCGAGGCGGTTGCCGTGGACGAGGCTGTGCGGATGGCGGACGCCGAGGCAGACGGGCTCGTCGTGCTGAGCGATACCGGCAACACCGTGTTCGGCGGCGCGGCCGGCGACAGCAACGTCATCCTCGAGGCGATGCTCCGCCTCCGCAGTCGCGGCCCTGCGCTCGTGCCGATGATCGCGCCCAAGGTCGTGGCGCGGCTGTTCGACGCGGGCGAGGGCGCGATCGTGACGCTGCCGGTCGGCGGCGAGACGGCGACGGCGTTCTTCGCGCCGATCGAGGTCACCGGCAGGGTGCGCCGCCTCGCCCACGGCAGGGTCGCCGTCTCCGGCTACCAGGATGGCGAGATCGACATGGGCCGGACGGCGGTGTTCGAGATCGGCCCGGTCACGCTGCTTGCGAGCGAGCTTCGCGGCGTGGGGGGCAACCTGCCGGAGGTCTACCGCGCCTTCGGCGTCGAGCCGGCCGAGGCGAAGATGGCGGTGCTCAAGATCGCCTCGAACTTCCAGTGCTTCGCGCCGATCACCCGCCGCGTCATCCGCGTCGACACGCGGGGGCCAGGGCAGTCGGACGTCTTCACGCTTCCCTGGAAACGGCTGCCGCGCCCGATCTACCCTCTCGAACGAATGTCCCGCCGTGACGAGCCGCGCACGCCCCCGGGCCTGCGCGGCGCCGCCTGAGCGGGCGCGGGGAGGCAACCGTCACAACAACGAACGGATGGAGGCAAGCATGTCGCATCTTCTGATCGATCGCCGGGGGCTGATGGGGCTGCGGCGCCGGCGATACCGGCGCTCGTGACCTCACGCGCGGTCGCGCAGACAGCGCAGCCCCGGGGTGCTGCGCGTCGCACTCCTCGCCGACATCGCCAACTACGACCCGCACCAGTTCTCCTTCATCAATGCGAGCCTGATCAAGAACCTCTACGACAGCCTGCTCGAGTACACGCCCGACGGCCGCGCCATCCCCTCCCTCGCCGAGGCCCGGGCGATCGCGCCCAACAGCCGGTCGGTGACGCTCACGCTGCGCAACGACGTTCGATTCCACAGCGGCAACAAGCTGGACGCGGCGGCGGTGGCCGCGAACCTCCGGAAGGCGGCCGATCCGCGGCTCGGCAAGAACGTCGATCCGACCATGTCGATCGTCGCGGACTGGACGGTGGTCGACCCGCGCACGATCCGGCTCGACTTCAAGCACCCGGTGCCCGACCGGCAGGTGACCGACCTCCTGCAGTTCATTTCGATCATCGACCCGGCCGGCATCGAGACGGTGGAGCAGACGCCGGCTGGCAGCGGACCGTACCGGCTTGCCGAGCGCATCGTCGGCCAGCGCATCCGCCTCGTCGCCAACCCGGACGACTGGCGCCGCGGCGAGCCCGTGATGCGCGAGGTGGTGTTCACGATCTTCTTGCAGGACGCGGCAGCGACCGCCGCGCTCGAATCTGGCGGCGTCGATGTGATCTACGGCGGCTCGTCGCGTTCCGCCGCGCGGCTCAAGCAGGCCGGCGATCCGGTGATCGACGGCCCGGGCCCCCTCGTGCAGGTGTTCCGGATCAACACGACGCGCGGCCCGTTCCGCAATGACACCTTCCGCCAGGCCTTCAACTACCTGATTGACCGCGAATGGATCCTGCGCGTCTGCTACGCGGGTATGGGAACGGTGGTGGCGCTGCCCTGGGCGCCGTCGAGCCCCGCGCACGACCCCTCCTACGCCCAAACCTACGCCTTCTCGATCGAGACGGGGCGCGAGCTTCTGCAGCGCTCGGGGCTGAGCCAAGCCGAGATGAGCAACTGGAAGCTCGTGGTCAACGCCGGCAGCCAGCCCGATGTGGCGATCAGCCAGCTGGTGCAGGCGACGCTGCGGCGCGTCGGCATCACGATCGAGCTCGAGATGAAGGAGGGCGCCGAGCTGACCGAGGCGATGCTGCGCGGCCGGTTCGACGCGATCTTCGGCGGCATCGGCAATGTGCAGAAGTTCCCCTCGCGCGTGACGACGAACAGCATCTACCGCACCTCCAACAACCCGATCCTCGGCGAGCCGCACCCCTTCCCGGCCTATGTCGCCGCGATCGAGCGCGTGAACACCACCCTCGGCTCGGGGCCGGAGGTGAAGGCGGCCTATGACCACCTGAACAAGGTGCTCGTCGCGTGTGCCTTCGGCATTCCGACCAACACCTACAACCCCGGCCTGATCGTCACCGCGAAGAACGTCTCCGGCTTCACGCTCGACATCGACAACATGCTGGTACTGCGGACGACGGTGCGGCGCTGAGGCCTGGCGCGGCGACAGGGCGGGGGACGGCAGCGGGACGTCGATGACGCCGCCCGTCCTGTCGATCCGTTCCCTGACCGTCACCTTCTTCGGCTCCGGCCAGCCGGTTCCTGCCGTGCGTGGCGTCGACCTCGACGTCGGCGAGGGCGAGGTGCTCGGCATCGTGGGCGAGTCCGGTTCGGGCAAGAGCGTGACCGCGCTCGCCGCTGCCGGCCTGTTGCCGGCGACGGCGCGGATCGCCGGATCGATCCTGCTCGCCGGAGAGGACGTCGTCGGCGCGGATGCATCGACGCTCAGGCGGCTGCGCGGGCGGGACATCGGCGTGGTGTTCCAGGACCCCTCGACCACGCTGAACCCGCTGCTCCAGGTCGGGCGCCAGATCACCGAGGGAGAGGTCGCGCACGGGCGTATCCGGCCGAGCGAGGCGGGTATGCGTGCCGTGTCGCTCCTGCGCGCCGTTGACATGGCCGATCCGGAGAATCGGGCGCGCCAGTATCCGCACCAGTTCTCGGGCGGGATGCGGCAGCGGGCGGTGATCGCGATGGCGATGGCGGGCAGGCCGAAGCTGATCATCGCCGACGAGCCGACGACGGCGCTCGACGTGACCGTGCAGGCCCAGGTGCTCGATCTGATTGCGCGGCGGCAGCGCGAGACCGGCGCGGCCGTGGTGCTGATCACGCATGATCTCGGCGTCGTCGCCGAGGTCGCGCATCGCGTCGCCGTGATGTACGCCGGCCGGATCGTCGAGACGGGGCCGGTGCGCGAGATCTTCGCCCGGCCCCTCCACCCCTACACCGCCGCCCTTTTGCGCAGCGCGCCGCGGATCGACGCAGGCGAGGGTCGGCTCGACCCGATCCCGGGCCAGCCGCCGACGCCATCCGAGCTCCCGCCCGGCTGCAGCTTCCGCCCCCGCTGCGCGATCGGCAGCGGGCGCGACCGCTGCGCCATGGAGGACCCGCCCCTGCGTGCCGTCGCCGTCGGGCACTGGTCGGCCTGCCATTTCGCCGACGAGGTGAGGCGGCCGGCAGCGCCCGCGCGCGCCTCAACAGATGTGATTGCCGTAGAGAACCGAGGGGATGCGCCGCCGCTGCTCGCCGTCGACGACCTCGCGGTGCACTTCCCGATCCGTGCCGGGCTGTTCCGCCGCGTCGTGCGCACGGTCCGGGCGGTCGATGGCGTGTCTCTGCGCATCGCTCCGGGCGAGACGCTCGGGCTCGTCGGCGAATCAGGCTGCGGCAAGACCACGACCGGCCGCGCCATCAGGGGCCTCGTCCGTGCGACCGGAGGCGCGATCAGCTTCGACGGACAGCGGATCGACGGGCTCGCACGCGGCGCGTTGCGCGCAGTGCGGCGGCAGATGCAGTACGTGTTCCAGGATCCCTTCTCCTCGCTCAACCCGATGCTGACGGTCGGCGAGGCGGTGGCAGAGCCGCTCAGGATCCACGGCCTCTACGACGCGATGGGCGGGGAGCGCTGGATCGCGACGCTGTTCGACATGGTCGGGCTGTCGATCAAGGTTGCGAACCGGCTGCCGCGCGAGTTCTCGGGCGGCCAGAAGCAGCGCATCGGCATCGCGCGTGCGCTCGCGCTCAGGCCGAAGCTCTTGATCCTCGACGAGCCGGTGGCCTCGCTCGACGTCTCCATCCAGGCGCAGATCGTCACCCTGCTCGAGGATCTCCAGCGCGAGCTCGGCCTCGCCTACCTGTTCATCGCGCACGACCTTTCGGTGGTGCGGCACGTGTCGCACCGCGTGGCCGTGATGTATCTCGGCCGGATCGTCGAGGAGGGGCCGAAGGATCAGCTCTACCGCACGCCCGTCCATCCCTACACCCAGGCGCTTCTGTCGGCCGTGCCGGCGGCCGACCCGGAGGCGGCGCAGATTCGGCGGCGGATCATCCTCGAGGGGGAGATCCCGAACCCTGCCGCGCCGCCTGCGGGCTGCCATTTCCATCCGCGCTGCTTCCGCGCCACCGACCGCTGCGCGACCGAGGCGCCGCGGCTCGAACCGCATCCGGGGCTTGCGAGCCGGCGCGCCTGCCACCACGCCGGCCCGCTTGCCGCCGACGCTGCCGTGCCACGCCGGCAGGCGACTGTGTGATGTCCGAAGCGCTCCGATCCGGCCTCCGCCTCGTCCGCCGCGCCCTGTCGCGGCCGGCGCCGGCGGTGTCGGTCGCCTATCTCATGTATCTCATGGTGCTCGCGTCAGCCGCGCTGCTCGCGCGCCCGCTCGAGCTCGATCCGCTCGAGGAGGATGTCGCCCGCATGCTCGAGGGGCCCTCCTGGGAGCACCCCTTCGGCACCGACGAGCTCGGCCGAGACATCCTCGCCCGCGCCATCTTCGGCGCCCGCACGTCGCTCACCACCGCCGCCGGAGCGGTATTGCTTGCTGCCGCGATCGGCGTGCCGATGGGCCTTGTCGCCGGGTTCTTCGGCGGCTTGCGGGATGCGGTGCTGATGCGCCTCGTCGATCTGTTGCTCGCGCTTCCCGGGATCATGCTCGCGCTCGCCCTGATCGCCGTGCTCGGGAGAAGCCAGGCGGCGGCGCTGGTCGCCGTTGGGCTCACGGGCGTGCCGACCTTCGCGCGCGTGGCCCGGGCCCAGGTCCTGTCGCTGCGCCGGCGCGAGGTCGTGCTCGCCGTCAAGGCGTTCGGCGCCTCTCCGGGCTACACGCTCGTGCGCACGGTGTTGCCGAACGCGTGGAGCCCGATCCTTGCGCAGATGATCGTGCTCTCCTCCGTCGCGATCCTGCTCGAGGCGGCGCTCGCCTTCCTCGGTGTCGGCATCCCGCCACCCACGCCGAGCTGGGGCGAGATGTTGCGCACGGGCAAAGAATATCTCTACGACTCGCTCACCTATGCCGTTCTGCCCGGGCTTGTGCTCACGCTCACCATCCTCGCCTTCGACACGATCGGCCGCGCCCTCTCCGCCGTGCTCGAGGGGCGCGATGCGCCGGCGGGCAGGCCCGCGGGAGCGGCGCTATGGTCGGCTTCGTCGTCCGCCGCCTGCTGCAGCTGCTCCCCGTCCTCCTCGGCGCCTCGGCGCTGATCTTCGCAATGATCTATGCTGTACCGGGAGGGCCGGTCGCCGTGCTTGTCAGGGAGAACGCGACCGAGGAGCAGATCGCTCTCGTGACGCCGAAGTTCGGGCTCGACCGCCCCGTGGTCGTGCAGTACCGCGATTGGCTCCTGCGCGCACTCGGCGGCGATCTCGGCCAATCGCTGCACAGCCGCGAGCCCGTTCTCAAGCTGATCGCCGAGCGCCTGCCGGCAACCCTGCAGCTCGCCGTCGCTGCCACGGCGATCGGCATCGCGCTTGGTATTCCGGTCGCGGTCGCAAGCGCGCTCGCACAGGGAACGTGGCTTGATCGGCTCCTGAGCGGCTGGAGCGCGCTTGCCCTCGGGGTGCCGACCTTCTGGGTCGGCATCCTCCTGATCCTGCTGTTTGCGGTCGAGCTCGGGCTTCTGCCTGCCGCCTCCGCCTACGTGCCGTTCTGGGAAGACACGTGGCAGGCTCTCCGCCACACGATCCTGCCGGCGCTCACCCTCGGCCTCTACGTCTCCGGCATCTCCGCGCGCTTCCTGCGCGGGTCGCTCGTGAGCGAGCTCGCGTCCGACTATGTGCGCACGGCGCGGTCGAAGGGCCTCACCGAGCGCGTGATCGTGCAGCGGCACGTGCTCCGCAACGCGATGCTGCCCTTCATCACCGTGGTCGGGATCGCGCTCGCGGGCTGCATCGGCGGCGCCGTCGTCACCGAGTCGGTGTTCACCTATCCCGGCCTCGGCCGCCTCGTGGTGCAGGCGATCGGCACCCGCGACTATCCGCTCGTGCAGGGCTCCATCCTCGTCATCCTGATCATCTATGTGCTGATCAACCTCGTCGTCGACCTCCTCTACGTCTACATCGACCCGCGGATCGAGTATGGCTGAGGCGCGATGACGAGCCCGCTCGATCTCGCGCCCGCACGGCTGTTCGATCTCTCCGGCCAGGTCGCGCTCGTGACCGGCTCGTCACGCGGCCTCGGCTGGGCGATGGCTCAGGCGCTCGCCGCGGCCGGCGCGCGCGTCGTTGTGAACGGGCGCGACGCGGATGCGCTCGAGGCAGCGCGCCGTCGCCTCGAGTGGGCCTCGCTCGCGGCGGAGGCCGTCGCCTGCGACGTGACCGACGGGGCGGCGGCGCGCGCGATGATCGCCGGCATCGCCGCGCGGCACGGGCGGCTCGACATTCTCGTCGCCAATGCCGCAACGACCGTCCGAAAGCCCGCGCTCGAGCTCGCGGACGAGGACTGGGCGCGGGTGGTGGAGGCGGATCTCTCCGTCCCCTTCCGGATGGCGCGCGAGGCAGGGCGGCTGATGGCCGAAGCGGGCCACGGGCGGATCGTCTTCACCGCCTCGATCAACGGCTTCGTGGTGCGTCCAGGAATGGCGGCCTGTGCAGCGGCGAAGACCGGCCTGTTCGGGCTCGTGCGCGCGCTTGCCGTCGAGCTCGCCGCGAGCGGCGTGACGGTGAACGCGATCGCCCCCGGATACTTCCTGACCGACGGCAACGCCGCGCTGCGCGCGGCCGATCCAGGCTTCGAGGCACGCATTGCCGCGCGCACGCCGCTCGGCCGCTGGGGCAAGCCCGAGGAACTCGCCGCCGCGATTCTGTTCCTCGCCTCCCGTGCGGCGAGCTACACGACAGGGAGCATCGTCACGGTCGATGGCGGACTTGCAGTCGCGATTTGAGGAGACTGAGAGCGGGGTCGTGATCGATGCGGCCCGGCTCGACGGCGCGGTGGCGGCGATGTTCCGCGCCGTGGGGTCGGCGCCCGCCGAAGCCGCGCTGATCGCGCGCCATCTCGTCGGCGCCGATCTTTGCGGACATCACTCGCACGGCGTCGGCCTCGTTGCCGGCTACATCGCCGCGGTCGCGCGCGGCGATCTCGTCCTGAACCGCCAGATCGAAACCGTCCGCGACCACGGAACGCTGCTCGTCTTCGACGGCGGCCGTGGCGCGGGCGCGGCGATGGGCCGCGCGGCGATGGAACGCGGCATCGCGCGGGCGAAGGCAGAGGGGCACGCTCTCGTCGCGCTGCGCGACAGCCGCCATCTCGGCCGCATCGGCGCCTGGGCCGAGCAGTGCGCCGCGGCGGGCCTCGTGTCGATCCACTTCGTCAACGTTCCGTCGCATGCGGCGGTCGCCGCCTTTGGCGGTACGGCGGCGCGGCTCGGCACCAACCCCTTCACTGCCGGGTTCCCGAGGGAAGGGGCGGCGCCGCTGATCGTCGATTTCGCCACAAGCCGCTGGGCGGTCGGCAAGGTTCAGGTCGCCCGCCGGAAGGGCGAGCGACTGCCGCCCGGAATTCTGCTCGACGCCGCCGGACGCGAGACCGACGACCCGGCCGCTCTGTACGGCCCTCCGCCCGGGGCGCTTTTGCCGTTCGGCGAGCATAAGGGCTTCGGCCTCGCGCTCGCCGTCGAGCTGCTCGCCGGCGCGATGACCGGCGGGCTGACGCAGGACGGCACGCCCTCCTCCGCCATCACCAACTCGATGTTCTCCATCACATCGCGCCGGAGGCGCTCGGCACGGGCTATCACCGCTGGGTCGAGGCGGCGTTGGCATGGGTGGCGTCGGAGCGCGGCGTTCGGCTTCCGGGGGAGCCGGAGGAGGAGGTGCGCGCGCGGCGGCTTCGCGAGGGCATCCCGCTTGATCGCATGACCTGGCAGGAGCTCGAGGCCGCGGCCTCCAGCCTCGGCCTCGCCGGTCCCTGGGCCGCTGTCGGCTGGCCGGGAGCGGCGGCCGGGGAGGGCAAGCACCACGTCTTGGCGCTCCGCGCGTCCGCCAGGCGAGCAGGAGCAAGAGCGCGCGCCGCGCGGGGCAGGGCGAGCAGGACGTCGCCCTCGGCAGCCTGCTCCAGCTGATAGCGCGCGTTCGGGCGTTCCTCTCCGCTCCTCGCCCCTCTAGCCTTGCCGTGCATGTTGACGCTCGAGGCTCTCCAGGAGGCGGCGGGGATCGTCCACGCCGCCATACCGCCCACGCCGCAATACGCCTGGCCCCTGCTCGCGCGGCGGCTCGACGCAGAGGTGTGGGTGAAGCACGAGAACCACACCCCGACGGGTGCCTTCAAGGTGCGCGTCAGGCTTGTCTACATGGCACGGCTCGCGGCGTCGCGGCGCGGCATCCCGGGCGTGGTGACCGCCACGCGCGGCAACCACGGCCAGAGCCTCGCCTATGCCGGGCGGAGGCACGGCATTGCGGTCACCATCGTCGTGCCGCATGGCACAGTCGCGAGAAGAATGCCGCGATGCAGGGCTTCGGGGCACGCCTCGTCGAGCACGGAGCGGACTTCGACGAAGCGCGCGCGCACGCCGCCGCGCTTGCCGAGGAGGCGGGCCTCGTCTTCGCGCCCTCCTTCGCTCCCGATCTCGTCGCCGGGGTTGCCTCTTACGCGCTCGAATTGTTCCGCGGCGCGCCTCCGCTCGACGCCGTGTATGTCCCGATCGGCCTTGGGTCTGG